>Ga0066903_100003500_pt1 | contig 12871 bp, 12 predicted proteins | sample PanSoiMetaGPlot1_FD_67491 | JGI IMG/M metagenome (GOLD analysis project Ga0066903, IMG submission 67491) | Tropical forest soil microbial communities from Panama analyzed to predict greenhouse gas emissions - Panama Soil - Plot 1 (version 2) | ecosystem: Environmental > Terrestrial > Soil >... | reverse complement strand
AAATGGATGTTGGCCTTCTGCATTTTCTGGGCCTACATCGGTTTTGGTCAGTACATGCTCATCTGGTATGCGAACATACCGGAGGAGACGCAATTCTTCATCACGAGAAACACACAATCCTGGTGGGCACTTACCATGCTCCTGGTAGTTGGCCGGTTCTTTATACCGTTTCCAATTTTGCTTATGCGTTCCATCAAGACGCATCCGCGCCAGCTTTCCATACTCGCCGCCTGGATGGTCTGCATGCAAATGCTCGACATTTATCTTGTGGTCCTGCCAAGCTTACATGGTACCGGATTTCACCCCAGCATTTGGGATTTGCTTTCGCTCATCGCGATCGGCGCGACGCTCGGTTTCGTTTATCTACGGCTTTTGCCGAGGACTTCCTTGTTTCCGGTGCGCGACCCGCGACTGATCGAATCCCTGCAAACGGTAAACTGAAATGGCCAACACGGAATCTATTCGCGAGATTGCGCATTCCCGCGCGCCCTTGTCCACGTGGTTGGGAGTCGTGCTTCTCTTCGTGTTGTTCGGCGTAATCGTGCTCGCAATAATTGGTCCTTTCCCGCGTAGAAGCGATTTCGAAGAAACTCGAGCGAAAAAGCGGGTGGAGAATTTGAAGACCTTACGCGAGGAAGCCGACAAGACTTTGACGACTTATGGGTGGGTCGACAAAAACAAAGGTGTCGCTCACATCCCGATAACGCGCGCGATGGAATTGACCGTCGCGGAGTTGGCGAAGCAAAGGCCGGCTCCCGCAGGACCCATCGCTACGCCGCAGGCGCAAGCAACGGCGGCCGCAGGTGCGAGCCCGCCTGCGACCTCTCCCGCACCAACTGGGTCCGCAGCGCCAGCAGCCTCGCCTTCGCCCGCCGCTCAGTTGTCACCATCGGGAACGGCGTCACCCAGCCCCACGAAAAGTCCATGACGGCTCTTAACTTTCCAACGCTTCAACGCCTCTGCACTCAATGAATCCCGCCGGAATCCCACTCAAAGAACCGTCCGTTGTCGCTGCCGCGGGGGACACGGAGCAATTGGAACGTGCTATAATCGACGCGTCAACACGCGTGCCGGTGTTGATCTTTTATATTTCGGCGGTGGCGTGGTTAATCCTCGGCACACTGCTGGCCGGTTTTGTTTCGTTCAAGCTGCACACGCCGGATTTGCTCTCTGACGTAAGTTTTCTTACTTGGGGACGAGTGCGCCCTGCCCACATGAACGTGATGGTGTACGGCTGGGCGTGTATGGCAGGCATCGGCACGGCAATCTGGTTGATGGCCCGATTGTGCCGCACAGTCCTACGTTACCCGCTTCTGCTGGTTGCAGCCGCGGGATTCTGGAACCTAGGAGTCTTCCTGGGTCTCGCTGGAATCCTGCTCGGCGATAGCACTGGTTATCAATGGCTCGAGTTTCCCAGCTATTCCGCCATTATCCTCTTCGTTGCTTACACGCTTGTTGCCTCGTGGACGGTGCTGATGTTTCGTTTCCGGCGAGGGGAACAAATCTACATCACGCAGTGGTACTTACTCGGAGCGTTTCTCTGGTTCCCGTGGCTGTACGCGGCTGGCCAATTGATGCTTTTTGTCGTGCCGTTGCAGGGAGTCTTGCAGTCCGCTATCGGCTGGTGGTACGCGAATAACCTCCTTTTTCTCTGGTTTGGCGCGATCGGTCTGGGCACGGCTTATTACATGATTCCCAAAGTCATCGGCCGCCCAGTGTACAGTTATCATTTGGCGATGATCGGCTTCTGGACGTACGCGCTGTTCTCCAGCTGGACTGGGATGCAGCGGCTCGTCGATGGCCCGTTTCCAGCATGGATGGTCACCGCGAGTATTGCCGCCACGATTCTCACACTGATTCCGGTCGCGACCGTCGGGCTTAATCATCACATGACGATGCAAGGTTATTTCCCGCTGATGCGCTACAGCCCGACGCTTCGTTTCACCGTGTTCGGCGCGATGTCCTACACTGTCTTTAGTTTGCTAGGTGTTTTGATTTCGTTGCGGTCCGTCGCCCGTTACGTGAACTTTACTCAAGCGAGCATCGCGTATTCACATCTCGGTCTCTACGCATTTTTCACGATGGTGATTTTCGGTTCGATGTACTACATCGTGCCACGACTGATTGGACGCGAGTGGCGCTACGCATCGCTGATTAAACTGCATTTCTGGGCATCGGCCTACGGCATCGGGCTCATGACTCTCATGCTTCTCGCCGGAGGCCTTGCCCAAGGGTTGAGTATGGAAAATCCTTCGCTGGCTTTCAGCGAGAGCGTGGAAACTGTGCTGCCTTACCTACGCGGGCGCAGCCTGTCTGGCATTTTGTTAACAGTCTCACACTTCATCTTTGCGTATCATTTTGGATTGATGATTTTTGGTTTGGGCCGGAAAGCGACTGTACCCACGTTTCTTAATCCAGTCGAGGCAGAGGGGACCGAAGCGCACATATGAAAGGACTCGCCCCACTTTTCCTCGGAATCTTTGGAACGTTTGCGTTCTCCTGGGTGGGATTAACGGTGGTCCCTAATTTGCAAATCGGACAGCTTAATCCCCAGTCTGACGAGGAAGGCACAGATATTTATCCGATGCCGCAATCGGGAATGTTCGAGCGGGGCGCGCGCGTTTACGCTTCGAATGGCTGCGTTTATTGTCACAGTCAACAGGTGCGCGCCGATTACGCGGGAGCGGATATCGAGCGAAAATGGGGTGACCGCCGGAGCGCGCCACGCGATTACATTTTTCAACGACCCGTTTTTCTCGGGAAGATGCGCATGGGCCAGGACATTGCTAACATCGGCGCGCGCGCCCCGGCCGAACAAGAAAGTCCTTCGCCCGGCGGGAGCCCGGCGGGCCCATCAACTGCGGCAGCTCAAACACCAGCATCAGCGACCGCGCAATCGGCAGCTCACGGCGTTCAAACGCCAGGAGCGGTTGCGCCGGCTCAATCGGCAGGCGCAGCTTCTGCAGGCACGTCACCAGCGGCCTCTCCGACATCTGCTCCGCCAAAATCCGCTGTTGTCGCGGCGCCCGGGACCAGCGTTGCTTCGCCCTCTCCAGGAGCACCTGCTGTCCCGGCGGCGAGCCCAGCTGCACCGACCGTGACAGGAGCGCCATGGCCCGAGCAGACGGCGGGCCTGCCGCCGATGTACTCCGCTGCGTGGCATCATGTGCATCTTTATTCGCCTCGCAGCATCAACATCGATTCGAACATGCCTTCGTATCGCTTTCTTTATCGAATGCGCCGAATCGGTGCCGGGTCTAGATCGGACGCCTTGCAACTCACTGGTTCCGACGCGCCACCTGAAGGCTGGGAAATTGTTCCTACTTTCGAAGCGAAATGTCTTGTCGCTTACCTGATGGCACTTAATCAATCGCATCCTCTGAAAGAAGTGAGATCGGCCGGACCGGCAGCAGCCGCGTCACCAGTGGCTTCACCTTCAACTGCCCCTGGAGGGAAACCGCCCAAATGAACGAAAACACACCAGCTCCGGAGCGGCCCTCTGGCCAGGGCATGGATTACAGCGAATTCGCTGATGTTCAGGAAGTCCATGCCGCAGTGCAGCGTGAAAAGCGCGAGCCACGTGTGGGGCGCGAACCGCTTTCCATCTGGTTGATCGCAGTTTACGGACTGGCCGTATTTTTTGGCGGCGCTTATCTCGGCCGTTTCTCTGGAAATTTTAGCGGTGACGCGCTTGACCCATACGCCGGCGAGATGCCGACTATGAAAAAAGTTACGGGACCGCAAGGCGCCGAACAGGCAGCGGAACTTTCGCCGCACGATCGCGGAAAAAAGATATTCTCCGCCAATTGCCAGACATGTCACCAGTCGAACGGCCTCGGCGTGCAGGGTCAGTATCCACCATTGGCCGGCTCCGAGTTTACGACCGGCGGTTCCCACCGCATGGCGATGATCGTGCTAAAAGGTTTACAGGGCCCGGTCAAAGTTAAAGGCCAGCAGTTCGGCACTGCTGTGATGCAGCCTTGGGACAAGACGTTGACCGATCAAAAGCTCGCTGACGTTATTACGTACGAGCGCAGTGAGTGGGGGAATAACGCAAGTCCGGTTACTGCCGAACAAATCGCAGCGTTACGCAAGGAGCTAGCGGATCATCCAAATTCATTTACTGAACCTGAACTGCTTGCCGTCCCCGACCAGGATCTTCCGGGCGGCGCACCCCCCGGGGGCGCGCCTCCCAAACCGGGCGAAGCCGCGAAGCCTGGTGAACCGCCAAAGCCGAAAGGCTAGTCGGTAGTCAATGTCGAAAACTGTTCTGGTAGCCAGCAGTGTGAGCGCGACAGCTACGCAAGAGCTTCGGCAAGCACTTCGGCCATATGTTTTGGCCGAGTATTCGTGAGATCACCGATTTGATGTCGGCAACTGGTGCCGGAAGCGACAACTTCTGTCCCGCACGGTTGATTCTCGATCTTGTCGATCAAATCCTGAGCGACCTGGACGGAGAGATCGTATTTCTCAGCGAGCGCACCGAACGCGCCGGCCATCCCGCAACATGCTGTATCAAGCGCGACCGCTTTGGTCCCAGGCAAGCGTTCGGCGAGTCTTCGCATAAATGCCGGGTTCATGATCGATTTGGCGTGGCAGTGCGGATGGATCGCAATACGCGCCTCTGAATATTTGAACTGCAACGTGCCTGTTTCTTTCTCGAGGAAATCGCCGACAAATTTTTCGAACAATGAGCAGCGCTCCCCAATCGCCCCGGCGTTTTCGATCTTTAGTTCGCGATAATCTTCCACGAACATCGACCAGCACGAAGGCTCGAGGAAGAGAATTGGAGTATTGGAATTTTGTGACGAGAGAAGATCGATGTTGTGTTTCCCGAGCTTTTCGGCGCGATCGAGATTCCCCTGACTGAACGCGGGGCGCCCGCAGCAATGTCGATTCTTTAGCAGGGAAACCTCGCAGCCGAGTGCTTCCAGGACTTTGACCGCGGCAATTCCAATGTGTGGTTCATTGTAGCGCACGAATGTGTCGTCCCAAAGAATCACCGGTCTTCTGCTGTAGCCGGGGTCGGTGACCCCGGCAGTCCCGCGCACAGTGGCGATCGACGATCGGCCGGGATCAACGATCCCGGCGTGCCTGGCAAACCAGCGATCGAACCGCTCGGTCGTGTAACGGGGCAGGGAGCGTCTCGCGGAGAGCCCGATTGTTTTCTCCATGGCGATACGAACCGGCCTGTAATTGAGAATGCTATTCGCAAGTGTTGGTATGGCGCAGCCGATTTTGCCCAGCAAATCGACGTTGCTCAGAAGTCGTTCGCGCAGCGGCAAACCGTCGCGCTGATAACGCGCATGTATTAATTCAGCTTTGAGCAGTGAGAGATTCACGTTGGACGGACATTCGGGTGTGCAGCCTTTGCAGGATAAACAATTGCTCAGCGCGGCATCCAATTCCGCTGAACGCAACGGATCGGGTCCATCCGCGCGTAGTTCAAGCGCGGCGCGGATTATATTGGCGCGGCCGCGCGTGGACATGACTTCTTCGTGTGTCGCCATAAACGTCGGGCACATGATGCCGGTGTTTTTAAGGCAGCCGCCGCAGCCATTGCATTGTTCCAGATTGCCAACGAACGAACGGTCTTTAAACGCGAACGCGAGCACGGGCTCCAATGGAAGCTCCAGCGGGCGTGTGAAGTTTTCACGCAGGTGATTGTCGATTCTGTGTGGGTGCCCGTCGGGCGCGGGTCCATCGCTAAAAATTTTTCCCGGATTGAAAATGTTTTTCGGATCGAACGTTCGTTTGATCTCACGCATTACTCCGAGTAGTTCATCGCCAAGTTGCTCCCGCATGTATTCTGTGCGCGCGATTCCGACTCCGTGCTCGGCGGAGAGGGATCCTTTGAATTGACGGACGAGCCCGGAGGTCTGATCGGCGACTTGCCGAAGCTTTTTTAGATCGATTGCATTGTGCAGATCGAGGACGGGGCGGACGTGCAAAAGCCCGCTTGCAGCATGACCGTAGTAACTCGCCGTTAGCCCAAGTGGTTTCACGATCGATCGCAATCCGCGCACGTATTCGGGCAGCTGTGCCGGCCGAACAGCGGCGTCTTCAATAAAAGCGACCGGCTTTGCTGGCCCAATGCAGCCTGTCAAAAGTGAAAGGCCGGATTTGCGCACCGACCAGACGAGATTCATCTGTGTTGGCTCGGTGAGTATTTTTCTGCGCAGTCCGACTTCTCTCGATTGTAAAATGGACAATCGTTCCGCGACGTCATCGTAGAACTCAACGATCAAAATCGATTCGCAAGGTTGTGTGTCGAGCTCGAGTAGGTCGCGAGCGGCCCGAAAATGGAGCTGACCTTTGGTCTGATCGAACAAAGGACGATCAATATGCTCGATGGCGGCTGGTTTAAGATCAAGAAGATCAACCGTGGCCTGCATGGCTTCATCCACTGATGCGAAAAAGATGAGCCCCAGACCCTTCTGGGAAGGAATCTGCGAAATTTTGAGTTCGGCGGAGAAAATCGCTGCGAGCGTTCCTTCGCTGCCGGCGAAGATATTTGTCAGGTCATACGGCGCACGTAGGAATCTTTCGATGCCATAACCGGGCCAGCGTTTTATCAGGCCCGGCGGCCAGCGCTCGGCCATTTCCGCGCTTCGTGCCCGAATGAGATTCTCGATTCTCGCGCGCTCTGCCGCTAGCGATTGATGCATGGGTCCGATCTTTTCGATGCGCCCATCGGCCATTACAGTCTCTAGCGAGAGAACGTGATCGGCCGTTGTGCCGTAAAATGGGCAACGCGCGCCGGAAGAGTTGTTCGCAATCATTCCCCCAAGCGTTGCTCGTGAGCTCGTCGCTACATCCGGACCGAAACAGAACCCGTGAGGCCTTAAAAAATCATTGAGCTGATCGAGAACGACGCCAGTTCCTACACGCACACTGCCTTTTTCGAGGTCAAGGTCAGTGATCTGTCGGTTGTAGCGCGAGAACTCGACAATCAGACCTTCGCCAATTGCATTTCCTACTAGGCTGGTGCCGGCGCCACGCGGCGTGACTGAAACCCCGGCATCCGCGGCTGTGCGAATGACCGCGCTCGCCTGCTGTGCGTCTTTCGGAAACGCGACACCGATCGGCTCAATTTGATAAATCGACGCATCGGTGGCGTAGAGCTGTCGCGTCAGGTTATCAAAGCGAACATCACAACCGCTTTGCCTGATTTTTCTTTGCTGGGCAGAAGTCATGTTGTCATTCTGTGCGAAGCGAAGAATCCAAAGAATAATCAAAGATGTTTTGCTTCGCTCAACATAACAGCTTCAGAAAGAATGGCGGTCCTACAGCAAGTCGAGCTGCGCGCTTTGTGGCGTGGCATCGGCAAACCGGACACCAGCGCCAATCAGGCGTACCGGTTTCCCGGTTCGATGGAACGCTTCGTCGAGAAGAGCCCGGAAATCTAGTAACGCAGGCGAAAGGCCGGCGCGCTCGGCGGTAGTCCTCGTGAAATCGTTGAATTTCAATTTCACGAATATTTTTGTGATATCGCGCGTTGATTCCTTTTGGGCGAGATCAGCCATCAAATCCTGAAAGAGTTCCTCGAGTTTTTCTTCACACTGCTCGAGTGTCGTCAGATCAATCGCGAATGTTTCCTCAATGCTTAATGATTTCCGCGGACGGTCCGGTTCGACTGGCCGCTCGTCGATTCCGCGACAAAGATCGTACAGATCAAGACCGAATTTGCCGAAAAGGTCGACAAGCTCCGGACGTGAGAAGCGCTGCAAGTCGGCGCACGTTTTTACGCCGAGTTCTTGGAGTTTTCGCTCGGTTTTCTCGCCGATCCCCCAGATTTTGCGAACCGGCAAATCTCGCATGAAACGCAGCACCTGTTCCGGTTTCACTTCGAACTGGCCATTTGGTTTGTTCATTTCGCTGGCGATTTTGGCGATTAATTTGTTGGGACCAATCCCGGCTGACGAGGTGAGTTTCGTTTCCTGAAGGATTGTGCCGCGAATTGCTTGTGCGAGCGCTCCGGGCACGCCGGGGTGAGCGCTAACATCGAGATAAGCTTCGTCGAGTGATAAAGGTTCGATCACGGATGTGAACCGATAAAGGATTCCGCGAATCGCCGCAGCTTCGCGCCGATAGACGTCGAACCGCGTCGGCAGTACGATCAAACTTGGGCAGCGCTGTAGTGCCATGAACGTCGGCATCGCCGAACGAACGCCAAATTTTCGCGCTTCATAATTACAGGTCGTCAAAACGCCGCGCCGATCGCGGGCACCGCCCACGGCGACTGGTTTGCCGCGCAATGAAGGCCGGTCCCGAACCTCAATGGCGGCATAGAAGCAGTCCATGTCGAGGTGAATAATGGAGCGCGTCTTGGATTCGGTTGGCACCATCCAAACTTTGCATAACGACGTTTAAAAGACATCGAACAGGGATTGTTGCCAGTTGAAGCAGGATTGCAATTTTTCTGCGATCTAGATCATGACAACCCAACTGCATGACGACGTTTGCGACGCGTGTTTTCATGGTAAGGCATGGCGCTACGGTTCTGAGTGCCGAGGATCGGTTTGCCGGCGTCACCGATGTACGGTTGTCCGAAGAAGGGCGTGAACAAGCCCGACACTTGGCGGAGAGACTGAGCTGCGAAAAAATTGCCGCTGTTTACGCATCGCCACTTGCTCGTACGGTTGAGACTGCGCGGATTCTCGCTACTCCACACGGTCTCGAAGTGCAAACACGCGACGGTTTTCGCGAAATTTCGCACGGTCACTGGGAAGGAATGAAGCGGCGCGAGGTAGAAGAGAGATTTCCGCAAGAAATGGCCGAATGGGAGAGGGACCCCTACACATTTGCACCGGCTGGCGGGGAGAGTGGTCTGGCTGTAACTGCGCGCGCGCTGCCGGCGTTGATCGATTTAGTGCGCGAACATCCTGGCGAGAACATTTTGATAGTGTCTCACAAGGCGACGATCCGGCTTTTGCTGAGCTCATTGCTCGGATTCGATCCACGGCGATACCGCGATAATCTCGACCAAAAACCCGCCGCCCTGAATATTGTCGATTTTCGAGACCCAACGCGCCAGCGCTTGACTCTGTTCAACGACACTTCGCACTACGACAAGACTCCCATACCGGAAATTCCAAAAGCGAGCTTGTCGAAATGGTGGAACAGAGGTCCGGAGCGCTGACGCTCAGGACGCGACAATGCCAGTCTGGCTGAATTCACCCGCGCTTTTTTTGCTCGGTGAAATTGTTTTTCGGCTTTGCAAAGCAGGCTTCCATCTAGATATTGAAATGATAACTTTTTCCTGAAATGGATTCTTCTGCTTCTGTAGAAACGCATCACGATCCTCACTCACATGCTGACGAACACGAGCACCACGAGCTCGGGTTTTGGCGAAAATACATTTTCTCCACAGACCACAAAGTGATCGGCATTCAGTACGGCCTTTGCGGACTCGCATTCCTGTTCCTTGGTTTTTGCCTGATGATGATGATGCGCTGGCAGATGGCCTACCCAGGCCAGGCGCTGCCGGTGATAGGCAAATTTCTCCCGCACATTTTTGGGCCCGGTTCGATGCCCGACGGCAAAATGACGCCCGACTTTTACAACTCGCTTGGTGCCATGCATGGCACGATCATGATTTTCCTCGGCGTCGTGCCGCTGGCGTTTGCGGCTTTCGGAAATTTTGTAGTGCCGCTGCAAATAGGCGCGCCAGACATGACTTTCCCAAAAGTGAACGCTGCAAGTTTTTGGGCGTTTGCCGTTGGCGGCGCGATCATGCTCATCAGTTTTTTCGTGCCCGGCGGCGCGGCCAAGAGTGGCTGGACGTCCTACACACCACTTGCAGGAATTGCCGATACAGGGCCCGGACATAATCCTGTGTTTAACGGTCAGACGCTCTGGCTGATTGGATTTATTTTTCTGATCACGTCGTCGTTGCTCGGCGCCATCAATTTCATCACGACAATCATTCAATTGCGGGCCAAAGGGCTTACCTGGATGCGACTTCCATTTTTCGTGTGGGCGCAATTTGTCACCGCGTTTCTGTTACTGCTGGCGTTTCCGCCGCTGGAAGCTGCGATCGTCATGCAATTGATGGATCGCGTCGCGCATACGAGCTTTTTCCTGCCAAGCGGTCTGGTTGTGAATGGCGTGCCGATGTCGATTAGCGGCGGCGGCAGCCCGATTTTGTGGCAACACCTATTCTGGTTCCTCGGACATCCCGAGGTTTACGTGTTGATTTTACCCGCGTTCGGCATTGTGGCCGAAATTTTGGCAAACAACTCGCGCAAACCGCTCTGGGGATATAAGTCGCTGGTCTTTTCCGTGTTGGTGATCGGATTTCTGTCGTTTATCGTCTGGGCGCATCACATGTGGCTCACCGGCATGGGCACGGCGGTGAGCGCATTTTTCCAAACAACGACGCTATTAATTTCGATTCCCTCGGTGATCATCTTAAGCGCGTTTTTCATTTCACTTTGGGGGGGCTCCATTCGCTTCAATGTGCCGATGCTCTTCACCATTGCGTTTCTGCCGATGTTTGGCATTGGCGGTCTTACCGGTATTCCGCTGGCATTTAATTCGGCCGATCTTTATTTGCACGACACCTATTACGTGATCGCGCATTTCCATTATATCGTCGCGCCGGGCACAATCTTCGGACTTTTCGCTGGTGTCTATTACTGGTTTCCGAAAGCGACTGGCCGAAAGATGAGTGAATTCTGGGGCAAAGTGCATTTCTGGCCAACGCTCATCTGCATGAACGTGATTTTCCTGCCGATGTTTTTACAGGGAATGGCCGGAATGCATCGGCGCTGGTACGACGGCGGACAAGGATGGGGCGTCGCGAACGAGCACACGATTTGGGGATTGACCGGCTTTCAATGGAACGTGCCGATTTCGTGGGCGGCCTGGACAATGGGGCTCGCCCAAATCCCGTTCATCATTAATTTCTTCTGGAGCATTAAGCATGGCGAAAAGGTGAACGACAATCCGTGGGAAGCGACGACTCTGGAGTGGACTGCGCCTTCACCGCCGCCACACGGAAATTTTGTTACTATCCCCGTGGCCTATCGCGGTCCGTATGAATACAGTCTCCCGGGGCGCGAGCGCGACTTCACAATGCAGAACGAGCCGGTGGAACCGACCGAGCGCACTCGGCGAAAGGCGCCGGCCGAGCCAGTTCTGGCTTAACGCTCAACGCGATGGAAATTCCGTATACAGTCTCGACTCGTCCGGACACCGGTCTTTGGAACGCCAAGGTTGGCATCTGGCTTTTCCTTGCATCGGAAGTGATGCTCTTTGGCGGACTTTTCTCAGCCTACATTTTTTTGCGAATTGATGCGGCCCCGGGGACCTGGCCGCACGGGCTCCTCAACGTACCGGTCGGCACCATGAATACTGCGATACTTATCATATCGTCGGTGACGGTTGTGCTGGCATGGGCGGCGCTCAAGATGAGAAGGTATAACGCGTATTGGTGGTACATGCTCGCCACCATCACATGCGGGGTGATTTTCTTGACAGTCAAACTCGCTTACGAGTGGCCGCAGAAGTTCGAGCACTTCGGCGCTTTCATCAAACCAGACGCGCTTGCAAAGTACGAACAATATTTGGGTAACGAACGGCGCCTTGAAAAGGGACTCGAACCACGAATCCAAATCACAGGTCACCTGCATAGTCAGAATGCGACGGAATACGAAATTGCACTCGATCCGGTGAATGCCGATCCAAACAATCCGGCGATGGATCGGCCGCACTTTTTCCCTCTGCCTGTCACTGACAAGATCGCGACAGTCGAGAAGGCAGATGTCCAGCGGGCAACGATGTTTTTGCCGACGCACAGCGCCTATTTCGCCAGTTATTTCACCATCACAGGTCTGCACGGCCTGCACGTGCTCGGGGGAGTGCTCGTGTTCACTTACATGTGGCTACCGGTCAGCAAAAAGCTTTACCAGCGCAACCCCGAGCATCTCGCGAATCGCGTCGAGGTGAGCGGACTTTTCTGGCACTTTGTCGACCTGATTTGGATATTTGTGTTCCCGCTGTTTTATCTGCTCTAAGCGATGAACAATCCGCCCGATATTTCACAAGATCCAAAAGAGTACGAGGAATACGCGCACGGCGTACAAAAACACGTTAGGGGTTATTTGATGGTGGGTGCGCTCCTGCTCACGTTCACTGCCATCACCGTTGCTCTCTCGTACGTCGATTTCGGAACGCGCAAAGCCAACATCGGCATCGCGATGTTGGTGGCGACTGCGAAAGCGGCAGCCGTCGCTGCGGTTTTCATGCATCTGGCGGCGGAAAAGCGGCTCATCTACCGCATTCTGATTTTCACCGGCTTTTTTGTGCTTGGGCTCTTTTGGCTTACATTTTTTGCGTGGTTCGACTATCCGACCTTTCACTGAATGTCCCTTAAAGGCTTCCATATTGTTTTCATCATATTTTCAACGCTGCTTGCGCTGGGAGTCGGACTGTGGTGCATCTGGGTCGATCTGGTGGAAGGGGCACCAATTTATCTCGCTGGCGCGATAGCATCGTTCGTGACCGCGGTTGCGCTAATCATTTATGGGGTCTGGTTCTACCGGAAAATGAAACGTCTGAGGATCATCAGATGAAAACGAAGATTTTCTCGGCCTTGCTTTTGTTTGTCTTTTCGCCTGTTGGACAGGCGCTGGCCTGTCCGTTTTGCTACGGTGCCAAAGATGGAAAATCGACCGAGCATATGGCAGTTGCGATCTGGTTTCTTTTTGGCGCCGTGATGTCAGTCTTGGGCGGTATCGGGGCGTTTAGTTATCATCTTTGGCGGCATGGGCGCATGCCTGCCGAACCTTACCAGGAGATCACGGAGGAAGATCTAAGCAAGTATGAGTAGCCTCGCGCTGATCAATGAATTTTTGGGACAACCGCC
>Ga0066903_100003499_pt1 | contig 12872 bp, 11 predicted proteins | sample PanSoiMetaGPlot1_FD_67491 | JGI IMG/M metagenome (GOLD analysis project Ga0066903, IMG submission 67491) | Tropical forest soil microbial communities from Panama analyzed to predict greenhouse gas emissions - Panama Soil - Plot 1 (version 2) | ecosystem: Environmental > Terrestrial > Soil >... | reverse complement strand
GGCACGAGCGCCGTGACGCCGATCCTCGCCTGCCCGAGCGCGATCGAAAGCGCCGCGACTGCGTCCTCGTCGGCCTGGAAGCGCAACGAGCCGTCGACCGAGACGACCTCGCGTATCCCGGGCTGGTTGAGCAGCAAGGCCCGCGCACGGTCAGGCTCCGGCGAGCGGAGCCGGTAACCGGTCGCAGCCGTCGCGAGCAGGTCCTGCAGCTGCCCCTCGTAGACGATTCGCCCCTTGCGGATGATCGCGACCCTGTTGCAGAGCTCTTCGACCTCGCCGAGCAGGTGACTCGAAAGGAGCACGGTGATGCCTTCCGAGGCGAGCCGCCGGACGAGGTCGCGCATGTCTCGCATGCCGGCCGGATCGAGACCGGTCGTCGGCTCGTCGAGCAGCAGCAGCTTGGGCTCGCGCAGGAGGGCCGCGGCGATTCCGAGGCGCTGCCGCATCCCGTGCGAGTAGCCGCCGACCTTGTCGTCGCCGCGGTCGCTCAGCTCGACCAGCTCCAGCAGCTCCTCGATCCGCAACCGCTTCGCGCGCCGGTCACCGTCGTCGTAGGCCGCGAGCAGGCGCAGGTTCCGCCGGGCCGTCAGATACGGATAGAACGTCGGCCCCTCGACGAACCCGGCGACGCCGTCGAGCGCCTTCGCGCCGACGACGTGCGGGTCGCGGCCGAGGAGCTGGATGGAGCCCTCGGTTGGTCGGATCAGGCCGAGCAGCATGCGCAGCGAGGTCGTCTTGCCGGCCCCGTTCGGGCCGAGGTAGCCGAAGACGTCGCCTTTCTCGACCGTCAGGTCGACGTGGTCTACGGCGACGAGCTGGCCGTAGACCTTGACGAGGCCGCGTGCGCTGACCGGCAGCGCGTCGTTCACCCGAGCTCGCGCGCGGCCGACTCGGCCGCCGCGGTCGGGACCGACCCCGCGAGGATGTAGCTGACGCCACCCTTCTTCCAGGTCAGCGCCGTTCCGAGCTGCGTCGCAAGCTCGTGAGCCGTGGTGCCGTCGAGCGACACCTTCGGGAGGCTACCGAGCACGCCGTTGTTCCCGTTCGCGGTCTCCGGCCGCTCGAGCACGACGATCGCGCCGAGCCCGTGGCCGTAGACGACGAGCGCGCTCTTCGAGTCTGTGCCGCCGACGAGTCGGACGTCCTGCCGCGGGAGGCCGACGAGGGTGTCGGGCGCGGCGACTGGGAAGCCGGCGGCCGCCCGGACCGCGTCCAGGCCGGTCACCTCCGGGAGTGAGCGCGACTGCGTGCTCGTCCCTCCCCCGAGGGTCCCCAGGTCGACGGTCTTTGCATCGGACGGCGGGGAGATGTTTACGTCGCTCGAAGCCACTGCGCCGTACGACATGTGGGTCGCGGCCAGCTCGAGGACGGGAGACGAAGCACCCTGAGCGTAGATGCCGATCCGAAGCGGGACGCCGCGCGAGGAGTCGAAGGCGAGCTCAACGGCGCCGAGCAGGCCACCGTCGTGCTTGGGGGAAACCCGGACGGTGTACGCCTTCTGACCCGCGACGTTGCTCGGGATCGCATCCGAGACTGTTACGTGATCGGCGAGCTTGGTCAGGAAGTCGGTGATCTTCGCGACCGAGGGGACCGCGGGCTGCGCGGACGAGGTGTCTTTCTGCGCGGGCAAGGTGGCGCGGTAGACGGTGTTGGAGGACGCGTCGTAAACGGAAACCTGATTCTGGTTCCAGACAATCTGGACGTCGCCTGCATCCGACTGCAGCTCGAGGCGTCCGCGTCCGTCGTTCGTCGCCCAGAGCCGTCCGGAGGCGCCCGACATCAGCGCCGAGCCGGCCTGGCCCATCAGTGCGCCGGAGGGAAAGAGCTTGTTCGTGAACTTGATGCGGGCGGTGACTCCATGAGGCTTGGGTCCGGCGAGCGAGTCGTGCAGCGCGTCGGCCAGCGGCTTCGACGGGGGCGTCGGGCCGCTGCCTCCGCTCGCCGCGACCGCGATCGCCGCAACCCCGGCCGCAACGACGACGACCGCAACGATCAGCGCCACGAGGCGGGAGGTCGAGAGGGTGCGGAGGAACCTCACGCGTCCGTTGTAGGCACTGAGTCTGAGAGATCTCTGAGAACCCGTTTGCAAACAACAGCCGGTACCGGCCTCGGAGGCCGGGTTGAGTCGGACGCCGGGCAAAGCCCCGACGTCCTCCAGGCGGCGTCGCAAGCGAGCGCCTAGAGAGCAGGCAGCTCGATAGTGAAGCGCGATCCCTCGACGTACGCCCGCCCACCGTGGCGTTCCGCGGTAGCGCGGACGATCGCAAGGCCGAGGCCCGAGCCCGGCTCGCCGTGCTCGCCGCGCCAGAAGCGTGCGAACGCCTGTTCGGCGTCCTCCGGCCCCGGGCCCTGGTCGGCCACGCTCAGCCGCGCAACGCCGTCGACGGCCTCGGCGGCGAGCATGATCCGGCCGCCGGCCGGACCGTACAGCTCCGCGTTGTGGACGAGGTTCGAGAGCGCCCGCTCGAGGGCCGCGCGGTCACCGCGCACCGCGACCGGCTCGGCCGCACGAACCTCGGCCCGCGCGTTTTCTTCGGCCGCCGCTCGGGCCAGCTCGTCGAGCCGAACGGGCTCCGTCGGCGCCCCGGCGGATTCCTCTCGCGAGAGCGCCAGCAGGTCGTCCGCGAGCACGGCGAGCCTCTCCGCGTCGGCCTCGAGCTCGGCGACGAGCTCCGGGGTCGCGCCGTGGCGCGCGAGGTAGGCGACGTTGCCGCGCAGCGCGGTCAGCGGCGTGCGCAGCTCGTGCGAGGCGTCCGCGAGGAAGCGACGCTCCGCGTCGCGGGCGCGCTCGAGGCTGGCGAGCATCGCGTTGAGGGTCGCCGCCAGGCGTCCGACCTCATCGCGCTGGGCCGGCTCGGGCAGGCGGCGGCTCGGATCGCCCGTCCGCTCGACGTCCGCCGCCGCGCCTGCGAGCCGCTCGAGCGGAGTAAGCGCGCGTCGCATCAGGATGGCCACTGCAACGCCGGCCAGCACGGCGGCGGCGAGACCGGCCGCGAAGAGGAACCAGCGCAGGCTCGCGAGCGTCTCCTGGAGATCGTGGGTCGATCCCGCCACCACCACGGCGCCGCCGGAGGCCGGCCCGCCCACGTCCGCGATCGGAGCCGCGTACGCGCGGAGGTCGTCCCCGGCGCTCTCGATGTTCGCGTAACCGGGGCGGCCGCGCCCGATCGCGCGCCGCACGAGCGCTTGAGCCGGCAGCACGCGGCCGCCGAGCGCGAGCGACCGCGCCACGAGCCGCCCGCGGCTGTCGACGACCTCGATCGAGAGCTGTGTGCTGCCGAGCGGAGCGTCCAGCGCACCGGGTGTCGTCAGCACCTTGGGCGCCGACGCAGCCAGCTGCGCCACCTCGACGGCCCGGGCATGCAGCGTCCGGTCGAGTTGGCCGTGCAGATGCCGCGAGACGAGCACGTCGACGCCGACTCCGACGACGACGACCGCGAGCACGATCGCCGACGCCGCCGCGGCAACCGAGCGCCACCGTAGCGAGAGCCGGCTCATCCCAGCCGGAAGCCGGTGCCCCGCACAGTCTCGATCAGGGGCGGTTCACCAAGCTTTGCGCGGAGGTAAGAGACGTACCGGTCGACGACGTTCAGGCTCGCCGCGCTAGGGCTCCCCCAGACACGCTCCAGTGCGAGCTCCCGCGTGACGACCCGGCGGCGGTTGAGCAGCAGCAACTCGAGCAAGTCGGCCTCCCTGGCGCTGAGACCGAGGTCGCGACCGGCGCGAGCCGCGCTTCGCGTGCCGACGTCGAAGACGAGGTCGCCGTGGGCGAGCAGCTCGTCGGGCTCGCCACCCCTGCGCAAGAGGGCACGCACGCGCGCGAGCAGCTCGTCGGCTGCGAAAGGCTTGACAAGGTAGTCGTCCGCACCCGCGTCGAGACCGGCGACTCGGTCCGGCACGCCGTCTCGCGCCGTCAGCATCAGGATGCGAACCGCCAGCCCCTTCCGGCGCAGCAGCCGCGAGACCGCGAGCCCGTCGAGCCCCGGCATCGCCACATCGAGGACGACGAGATCGGGCGCCGACCGCTCGACCGCCGCCATCGCGCTGCCACCGTCCGGAGACGACGAGACCGAGTACCCCTCCGCCGCGAGCGTCCGCTCCAGCATCCGCCTGATCGGAGCGTCGTCGTCGACGACGAGGATCGCGACCGAAGTCACGTTCTGAGGGTAGCCCTAGCTCTTGCCTACTGAGACGAGCACATCGCGCTCGACCGGGCCCTTGACCGTCACCTCTTTCACCGTGCCGATCCCGCGCACGTAGTACTTGTGGTCGAGCGTCCCCGGCTCGAGCGGCGTCCACTCTTTCGTCAGGACGGCACGGGTCGTGCTGACGAACGGCACCGAGACCCGGGCGTGAACGCTGACCACGGCGAAGTGGTCCTCGGCGTGCCCCTTGTAGTACTCCTGGCGCCCGCTCTGACCGACGCGCGGCCGCGCGGTCATGTAGATGCCGGCCCGAGCCCCGTTGCGGCCCGCGAGCCAGCTCCCTTCGGTGCTGGTGACGCGCCCGCCACGGTCGAGCTCGGCCGTCGCCTCGCCGAAGTACCAGACGTTCCCGCGCCGGTCCTGCGCGTACCAGTCGGTCGTGCGTTCCTCCAGCCGCCCGGCGAGGTAGAGCCGGTCGCCGACCGAGGTGCATCGCACACCCTGGATCGTCCGCGTCGCGTGGAGCACGGTGAAGACGTCACGAGCAGCCTTGCCGTCCTTGACGCCCCGGTAGACGAAGGTCGTCCCCGGAATCAGCGGGAACCAGGGGTTGTCCACGCGGGGCGCGAAGCTGGTCGTTGCCCCGCCCGATCCGGTCGCAAAGAGCGCCGCAACGACCATGGAGACCAATCCGAAGGCGACCTGCCTCACTACGAACGGAACGTTACGCCGCGGCTCTGAGACATCTCTGAGAACAGCGCTATCGTGCGCGCGGGCCCCCGTAGCTCAGTGGATAGAGCAGTGGTTTCCTAAACCGCGTGCGCAAGTTCGATTCTTGCCGGGGGCACTCTTTCCGCAGTTTCAGCTAACCGGTTGAAACTAGTGATCGGCGACGTAGCGTGCGACCTTGCGTCCGAGGGCGGAGCCTTGCAGGTCGGAGTTGCGGAAGTGGAAACCGACAAGGACACGCGCCCAGTCGACGTCTTTGGCGACGTCGTGGAGGCGTCGTAGGTGCGAATGCGAGCGGCGTCCGGTAGGCCTGGCGCCCGGCTGGTGAGTGTGAGCGAGATCTTGTCGGTACCGAAGAAGGCGTCGAGTGCTTCGACGACTGCGGTGCTGTGGCAGGCGTGCGCGGAGGGGTACTCGGGGAAGTTCGGCGTTGCGCGGAGGGGCTGCCAGCTTGGGTCGGCGACCGTGTCCGGATTGTTGTCTGTGTCGGCCGCGTGAATGGCCTGGAAGGGGCGCCAAAACCAGTAGTGGTACCTGGCGTCGAAGCAGGCGATCATCGCGTCGCCTCAGGACGAACTGCAGACTGGGTCGTGCGGCCGAGGCGCGCTCGCACGATTCTTAGCCGCACATCAGTCCCCATGAAGTGATCTGAGCTCGAGCCCCCTCGGCAAGCGGCTACGCCGGCGCCGTGTCAAGTGTGCTTCAAGTTGGCGCGGTCGCGGGCCAGGCTCGGATCCGCGGATCTCGAGCCTGGCCCTCCACCCCGGGGTACGGTGGCACCCCAGCGCGAGCTCGTCGATGGTCGGAGTCACGGCCGAGGGATTCGGCAAGCGCAATCACGGGCGGCAGGGGTGGCACCCCGCCGCGCGAGATCCGGGAGCCGGAGTCATACCGATGGTGCCAACGTTCTTTGAGCGCCTTCGGCACGTTGCGGCTGAGAGACCACTACCCGCGAAGGGAAATGGTTTGCGGGCCCGCACTGCCGCCTTCCCCTCCGAGCGAGCCAAAGATATTCACAGATGCACGAGCGACCGCTGGTCCTCCGTGAAACGGTGGCCCCGAAGTATTCCCTAGCACGCTGACCTGGTAGGTGTGAGCCGTGCTGTCGCACGTGAGCGTGGATATAAAGCCCGACCCGGAAGCGATGGCAGTGCCACTCGCTTGCTCGATGGATACAAACGACATACTGAAAAAGGTGCCGACCGGATCGCAGGTCACCGTGATAGGTACGGTGACCAGGGTGCGCGCCTGAAGCGTGGCGGTCGCGCCGATCACAACGGTTACTCCCGGATCGGCTTGGGCTGTTCCGGGTGCCATCAACGCCACGACGCTGCTTGCAACCGCAGCCAGATAGATGAACGGCCTTTTCATGAGGCTCCTTTCAAGAAGCAAGGCAGGCCACGAGCCTGCGTTGCGGGTGGCGGCTCAGAGAAGCCACGATTTTGGGCCTCCTTTCCTGGAGTGGCTCCTAGCAGCGGAGGTTGGCGGCCGTCTCTAACGCGGCGCTAACGCGGCGCAACCGGGGGCGCAGTTCCGTCGGCACAGCCTCGCTCGTACTTGCCGACCCGGTTGACATGCGCCTGCGGAGCCGCTTGCGGAGCGGCCTTTGCGATCTACGTAATCGACCGGTAGAGCCGGAGGACCGACGTACGGAAACCGAACTGGGGCCAGAAGCGCGACGCGAGCAGGTTCGTCAGAGAATTGCCGCAGCCGACCGCATCCTCGCCCGTGAGCGCCGACAACGCGAGCGGGAGGAAGCAGAACGAGAAGAGGCACTGCGCCACCCGACGCCGACCGAACAGTGGAATGCCCGCCGTGGTCTCGTCGCCCAGCAGCTCGGCCTACATCCCTCGCAGGTTCCCGATGGGCACGTCGACTACCTCTTCGACCGCCTTGGCACGGCCTTCATGGTCGGCTACCAGCAGGCGGGTCGAGGACGGGGTGCACCGACCCGCCGAACGTGAAGCTCGCTTGCACTCGCTGTCACGTTCGCGAAAACCACCCGCGCCGTAGCCGCGTGTCCTAAGGCGTCGGCGATGAGGGGTGGCCGAGCTTCCCCTTTCAAGGCTTGCCGTTATCTCCGCCAGAAGCGAAACCGGCGACGGCGCTTCGAATGAGAATAATGAGCGTCTTCCAAGAGCGGCGGGTAGAAGTCTTCCGGAGGAGGGAACGGGTTCGCATCTCCCGGATCATCGAGGATGAAGTCGGTGATCTCGACCCCCGAAAGCCAGCCGGCTTCGTCGACCCAGAGTGTGACGAGGAAGGAGACATCTGCGTCCCTTTTCCTCCACTCCTGTCACCGCGGCGCCTGGCGGTATGGGTAACCGTCGCGTCATCGCTCTGATCGCGGGTCCATAGCGACGGCCGAGCCGCGAGGGTGGTGTCGCGTTGCGATCGACCCAGAGGTTGATGGTCGCGCACCCACACGGACACCTGCTTACCACCCGAGCCGTCGGTGCCTGCTCGCGGAGCTCTGCGACCCCGGGTGCCTCCAGGGACAGCAGGAGGTCAAGGATCCCGCTCTCCCGCTCGGTCAGAGACCGCGCCATCAGCGAATGATGCTACGGCGCGGCGGCGGCACCTAACCGACTTCGCCTCTCGGGGGCCTACCCCCGCGGCGATGCCGAATCAGGTGAACGTTACGCGCGTGCGACCGGCGACCTGCGAGCCAACGCTGCAGGAGCCAGCCGACCCACACGACGAGGCCCAGCGACGCTCCGAGCACGAACCCAGTGATCCCGCCGATCCACTCGTACGCACCACGGGTAACAAGCACATCACCGGTGAAATCACCGTTTGCCGGATACGAAGCATCGCCGACCGCGGCTCCGATCAAAGCGCCGATAAAGGCGAGCCCGACGGTTGCGAGTGCAAATTCCCAATTAGATCGTGAGGAAGTCCCCATTGGTCATGGTAAATAGCAGCCATTTGTTTAGGGGACTTTAGATAACAGTCATTTATTTACGGGATTTTGCCGATGCTCGCCGAGCCGAGCTACGCTCGACATAGATGGCCGATCAGCCGGTAAGCGAGCGGGAACGGGAGACGGAGGCGGGGCGGCTGTCCAAGAGCGCGTTCCTCGCTGTCGCGCTAATCGCAGCCGGATGCGGAACCCAGGCCCGTTCGCATCAGGGGACCGCACCCAGAGCTACAGGGTTGATCGCGTTCTCGCGCCAGGGCCCGTCGCAGCTCGACCGGATCTATGTCGTCGAGCCCAACGGTCATGGGCTCCGAGCGCTCACGAGCGCGCGCCTCGACGCGGTCGACCCGGTGTGGTCGCCGAACGGGAAGCAGATCGCATACATCGCCGGGCAATCCAACCGGCTGTATCTGATGAACCGCGACGGCAGCCACAAGCATCTCATCAGTAACGGTGCCGGCCCACTCGGCGGTGCCACACGGCCAACCTGGTCGCCTGACGGCAAACGCCTCCTGTTCTACGTCGAGACCTTCGCTGGGCACGCGCTCTACGTCGTCGACGCGGACGGCACTCATTTACAGCGACTATCGAGCGTCGACTCTTACGATCCGGCGTGGTCGCCCCGTGGTGACCTGATCGCCGTGACGCTCCGCGGAAACCGGATCGCCGAACTAAGTGCAGCTGGTGCCGAGGTTCGCATCCTGACCCACCCCGGCTTCTGCGCCCAGTGGCCGACCTGGTCGCCCGACGCAAAGAAGATCGCTTACGCCGTTTCCCGTGGTTCGTGCGCCAACCCGTCATCGATCCACGTCGTAAACGTCGACGGCAGCGATGACAAGGCGCTCACCCACCATCCCTTCGGCACGTTCGACCAGTCGCCAGCCTGGTCGCCCAATGGAAACGAGATCGCGTTCCAATGCGCCGGCGGGCCGATCTTCGGAGCCATATGCGTCCTCAGGCTGAGTAACCCGCCCTCGGTACGGTTCGCGGCAGGAGTCCCCGGCGATCGGGACTTCGATCCTTCGTGGCAACCGGTAACGGGTTAGTTCGCGAACGTGGTTGTTCGGGAATGTCAGCCGAGATTCCGCGACCGGAGCTGTTTGAGCGAGTCTTTTGAAGGTTCACAGATCCTTTAGCGAGGGCTTACAAGCGCAGGCCAGACTCGGCGCATGTCACTCGACCCTCTCGCGGCAACGAAGCAGCAAGTCGCAAACATCGAGAGAACGCTCGGTGTGCCACCTTGAGTGTGTATAGACGCAACGCTGTCCTGTGCGTCTTGCCGACGCTGCTCACCGCAGCCGCGGCCACGACGGGCTGCGGGGGCTCAGCCAGGCCCGAGGCCCTTCGACCGAGTAACTACACACTTCAGCATTCCGATGTTGGGAACGCGTACAAACAAGACGAGGCTGGTCGGCTTTCGTCTCGGAAGGCCGCGATCGCGCTTTCGCTGCCGCTCTCCACGCTTCGCGGTTGGGGCTTCGTCGGCGGCTACGAACGGACCTTCGGTCTCAGAGACCTCTCCAGGGCGTTCGGCGCACTCAATACCGTGGACTCCAGCGTCTTCGCCACGCGCACCGCTGCTGGCGCCCACAGCCTCTTTGTCTGGACGATCAAAGGTTATGGGCAGCAGAGCCCTCGCCTCGGGATTCGGCCTGTCGGAGCCGAATCGCGCTGCTATCGCGCGTACCAGGGGATGAGCACAGGCTTCCTCTGCGTCTTGCGCCAGGGGCGGCTGATCAGCGTGCTTGAGTGCGCCGGCCTGGCGAGGCTCGGCCGCCTGGCGCTCGACCGCTCGACTCTCGTTCATACAATCGAAGCTCTCTCGGCGACGCAGGCAAAACGCATGGCTTCGCGCCACTGATGTCCGTCTGGCGACGCAGGGCTACCGAGTCGTTCCCCGAGCTGCGGCGAGAGCTGAACGATCGGCACGAGATCCCAACCGTCTACGCGCTGTGGACTGACCTTCTCCGGATGTGGTCGGATGCGCACCGCAGCGGCAACGACGACGTACTCGACCGCATCTACGTCTACGCCGATTGGTGCTTCCAGCAGCGGGCGCACCACCTCTGGAACAGCACCGCGGTCTGTTTCTACGAGCACATACTCGACGAGGGAAGTTGGGAGAGGGTGCTGCCGCGGCTCTCGGACGCGACGATCAGGGACGTCTGGGGGCTCTGGGAGTACTCCCTGAGCGAAGCCAACATGGCGGCGCTCCGGAAGATCCTGCACGAGCAGGGGCGCCCGGTGCCGGCCCTCGGTACGGGCATCACGCGAGCGGAATCTCACGAGACCACGCCGCCTATGAGCGCAACGCCGCGCTCTCGGGGCGGCCGTCGCTCCGCACGTCGCGGTACCAGGCCTCGACGTGATCAACGACGCTGAGCGCGCCGTGCTACCACGCCTTCGAGATCGCGCATCAGCCTTCGACCGCGTACAACCGCCACTCGCCAGGGATGCCTTTGAGCTCGTGCCTGCCCCGCTCCCGGAAGACGATCCCCGAGCCGGCCACGAGGTCCCTGACGGTGGAGGAGACGAGCACCTCCCCCGGCCCGGCAAGCGCGGCCACCCGGGCGCCGGTGTGCACGGCGATGCCGGCCACCTTGCCGTCGACCAGCTCGCACTCGCCTGTGTGTAGGCCGACGCGCACACGGAGGCCCAGCTCCGGCATGGCCTCGACGACCGCACAGCCGCAGTAGATCGCCCGTGCCGGGCCGTCGAACGAGGCGAAGAAGCCGTCGCCCGCCGTATCCACCTCCTTGCCGCGAAAGCGCAACAGCTGACGCCGCACGATGTCGTGATGCTGCTCCAAGAGTTCGCGCCAGGCACGGTCACCCAAGGACGCCGCCTTCTCGCTCGACCCGACGATGTCCGTGAACAGCACCGTCGACAGCACGCGATCCGGCTCGGCCGCCGTCCACTCACCTGAGTGGATCTCCGCGAAGAAGTGTTCCAGCTCGGCGAAAATCGCCTCCTGGTCGCCGATCTGAGGCGCGAAGTTTCGACCCGGAAGCTCGACAAGCCGCGCGCCGGGGATGTGGTCTGCGAGGTAGCGGCCGTTACGAACGTCCAGCGGGATCTCCGTACGATGCAGCACCAGGGTCGGCGCCCCGATCGATGGAAGTACTGCGCTGACGTCGATGTCGAGGTGCATGCGCATGTAGTCGCGGTAGGCGCCTGGGCTCACGCTGTAGCGGATGACGCGGCTGAACGCCCGCTGGTCGTACTCGGTCATGTCGGGAGAGCCCCTGGTCAGGAGCTGATCATGCGCATTGGGCTCCCCCCACCGCCGCACCACCTCGTCGATGCGTTGCTCGACCTCAGCCCGGGGAGGCTGCCAGGGGAACTCGAGCGACCGCACTGCGCGCGGAGCCGTGTTGATCAGCACCAGCGCAGCTGTCCGCTCGGGGTACGTGGCAGCAAAGAGCATGGCAAGCGGCCCCCCGTCCCCCAACGCCGCGACGAGAGCTCGAGTCGACTGTGCCGCATCCATCACCGCCCGGATGTCGTCCATGCGGGTCTCGAGCGTGGTGTCATCGGACATGCGGTCGGACATGCCGGTTCCCCGCTTATCGAAGACGATCAAGCGTCCGAGCCCGGCAAGCCGCTCGAGCCAGGGCGCGACAACCGGGTTCTCCCAGTTCAGCTCGACATGGTGCGCGAGGCTGGGGATCCAAACCAGATCGATGGCTCTATCGCCCACGACCTGGTAGGCGATGTGGACGTCGCCGCTCTTCGCATACTGGGTTTCTGGCCGCACCGGAGTAGTGTCGCCCGTTAGACGGCTCCACGCGAGTCAGCAGGCGGGGCGGCCGTGCGACGGAAACCGCACCGCCATCAGGGGTCAGGGTCCATCAGGAGTCAGGGTGACGGCGAGCCCTCACGCCGCCGGGACGCCACCACCTTTGAGGAGCAGCGGCCACGACGCCCCTAGCAGCGCAGTAAACCTTCGCTCGTGAAGGTTTACGAGCAGCCGAAAGAACAACCCTAGAGCTACGCCTAACGCCCCAGAGACCCCTACTAGGCCGGTACTACGCCAGGAGGGGCTTAGAGGTAGTCAAACACAGTCAGGCTATTCCCGAGACATTCGCCTATCCCAAGCCAAACAAGCAGGCATCAGAAGCAGCGAAGCAGCCAACGAAGAAGTGTCGTATGAGCCAACCAGCGAAATCCCCGCGAATCAACCGAGATCCCGTGTCGCTTGCCCAGTTCGAGGCAAGGAACCAGGCAAAAGCCGTCGCATCCTCGCCGAAAGAAGACAAGCCGCACCGGTTTGCGCAACCGGAAACACTCGCAAAACCCCTGCTAATCCTCACCACCGCGCCAGCACCGCGCCAGTGCGGCGGTGCGTCACTGACATTCGGCTGCGGCCGCGCGGGCGGCCAGGCAAGCCGGGGCATTTTAAACCCGCTCTTCTCCCGCGGCGCTATCCGAACGGAAATATCCGCGCCGCGTCGATGACCGCTAGGAGGGCCGCAGCGGACCCAAGACCCTCCTAGCCGTCACGCGCCATCAGGGAACCACTGGGCAGGGCTGCGAGTTGCCGGCGCTACCGAGGGCGCAGACGTCCGTGGATGCACCCCGGCGACGACCGCTGGCAGATGGGCTACGCCTCGGCGACGGAAGCGTTCGCGCGCTACGTGCTCTGGCTACTTGCCCGAGGTGTTGAACTGCGACCGCTTAAGAGCAGAGCAGATCAGGCGCGCGCGCGGATTCGAGCCGTTGACCTTCACGGTCACAGTCTTTCCGCGTAGGAAGAGCAACGGACCGTTCGAACCGTGAACCGTCTTCGTGAACGAACACACCTGTGGGCCTGTCGCATGCGCAACCAAGCGCCCGCCGCGCTTCGTCAATACGTTGGCGGGGATTGCAAGGGGCGAGACATAGGTCACGTAGATGCCTTTCGACGACGCGTCCTTCGCGGGGGCTACGATGACATAGGTGTGGGTGGTGCCGCCCGCGCCGCCGCAACCCGCAAGGACGGGCAACACGAGGCAGACGGCGACGAGCGCCGGGCTCGAATAGCGAAGCGATCTGATCATCGTCTGACTCCTCCTGGACCCCGCGATTCGTGATCGAGC
>Ga0066903_100003498_pt1 | contig 12878 bp, 11 predicted proteins | sample PanSoiMetaGPlot1_FD_67491 | JGI IMG/M metagenome (GOLD analysis project Ga0066903, IMG submission 67491) | Tropical forest soil microbial communities from Panama analyzed to predict greenhouse gas emissions - Panama Soil - Plot 1 (version 2) | ecosystem: Environmental > Terrestrial > Soil >... | reverse complement strand
AGAATTCTCATTCGACCGCAAAACTTTGATCTGCGCGATGAGCGGGCCATCAGTGACCATCGTCCAGCCCGGCTCGCCGGCAAGTTCGGCAATGGTTAGGCCGGTCTCTTCATGAAGCTCGCGCTCTACACTCAGCTCGAGATCGACTTTATCGCCAACGATGTCCCTGGGATCGGGCGTGCCGCAGGGAAAATAGATCAGCCCGGCATTGAAAGTATGCGATCCCATGAGGCCAAGCAGAAATGCGCCGTCCGCTGTTTGAATCGCCGCTGCGCCGAAGCAATCTTGCACGTTCGCAGGGGGCCAGCCCCAATAACGCCAGGCAGCAAAACTCGCATAGTCCGTTTCAAGAAATTCGCCATGTAGCACGCCGTCCTTTACCGCGCGGCGGTGCATGAGGAGCACGCGTCCGTTCCAGATCGCTGGCTTGTCGCGCTGCAGAGCGGCGAAGAATGCGTCGATGTCGCTCCGACGCTGGGAAGCAAAGTCCCAGGACTTCGGCGTGAAGGAAAGATCCAGCCGATCGATATGGGATATCGATGGCGTTTCCTTCATTGGTTGAGCGACTCTGCTTCAAATAGCCGGCTCGGACTTGTTATCTCGTCCTGCGCGGCGACCAGCTGGATTTCCCGCGCCCCGGCAACCGCCGTTTCCGCAAGAATACCGAACACGCTGGATGCGGCCCGCGTCAATGCCTCGCCGACATTTACGCTGCGCAGGTAGTGGGCGAAAAAGAGCGCCGCAATGGCGTCGCCCGCGCCGTTGACCGTGAGCGCCAGCCTCGGCGTTCGTACCTTGAAACATCCGCTCGCGTCGGATGCCAGGAGATCAATCGCGTCTTCCGGCGTCTCCGCCGTATGCAGAGACGTCACTAAGATGACGGGCGGTCCAAGATCGTGAACCGTCTTAACCGCATCGCGTGCCTGCTGCAGGTTCATGCTCTCGCGCCCGCTGAGCAGATTGAGCTCAAAATGATTGGGAGTGACGACATCGGCAGCCGGCACCGCCTGGTTTTTCATGAATTCAGGAATGCCCGGGCGCACGAAAATCCCGCGGCCGACATCGCCGATCACCGGGTCACAGCAATATTTGGCCGCCGGGTTGGCTCGCTTGACAAGCGCGACAGCATCTAGAATCGCCCCTCCTATGTCGGCCGAACCCATGTAACCCGAAACCACCCCATCGCACTGCCCCAGGACGCCGCGCTGCTCTATCCCGGCGACGACGTCGTTGATCATGCCGGCATCAAATACACTGCCCTTCCAGCTGCCGTAACCCGTGTGATTTGAATACTGGACCGTATGGATCGGCCACACTTCGACTCCCATCCGCTGCAGCGGGAACACTGCAGCCGCATTACCGACATGGCCATAGGCGACGTGGGACTGGATTGACAGAATGTTCATGGCGCGTAGGACTTCCGATTGGTCGCGCCGGCTTTATGCCGACATCCACGTCCTAAAGCGATGCCCAAAGACGTGAATGGCCGGGACGAGCCCGGCCATGACGGAGGATTGCGAGCAAAATAGCTGCAGCTATTTCATTCCCATTTTGCCGGCCGCTTCGACGAACTTGTTGGTGTAGGTCTTCAACAGGTCGATATTCGCCTTTGCCACCTCGGGTGACGACTGGCTGAAGACAGCGAGAACTGCCGCAGCGCCCTTCGGATCCATGCGACCGGTTTCCGAATACATCGGCAGCGTGTTCTTGAGCGCGGCGACGTATTGCGCCTTGTCCTTGCCGACAAGGTTCGCCGGCATCTTGTCGGCGATTTCCTCCGGCGTGTGCGAATGGATCCACTTCAGCGTGGCAATGATCGCGTTGGTCATCGCCTGCACTTCCTTCTCGTGTGTGGCGATCCACTCCGCCTTGGTATAAAGAGCGCCTCCCGGATATTCGCCCCCAAACACTGCCAGCGTGTCCTTCTGGCTGCGAGTATCGCTGAGGATCTTGAGCTGCTTGTCTTCCGCCTGCAGGATCGTGACCGCCGGATCGAGCATGATCGCCGCATCAACGGTGCCCTGCTGCATCGCGGCCACGGCGGTCGCACCAAGACCGACACCGATCACTGCGACGGAATTCGGGTCGACGTTGTTCTTGCTCAACATATATTTGAGAAAGAAGTCGGTCGAAGAACCGGGAGCGCTCACGCCCACTTTCTTGCCGGCGAGGTCCTTGATCGAGTTGACTTCATTGGAGTGCTTGGGCGAGACCACCAGCGCGAAGCCGGGAAAGCGGTCGTAGACCACGAAGGATTGCAAATGCTGGCCTTTGGCGGCGAGGTTGACGCAGTGGTCGAAATATCCCGAGACGACGTCGGCGCTGCCGCCGATCACTGCCTTCAGCGATTCGGAGCCGCCTTTGAAGTCGACCACCTCGACATTGACTCCGGCCTTCTCATATTCACCCAAGGCCTGCGCCAGCATCGTCGGCAAATAGCACAGGCAAGATCCACCTCCGACCGCAAGCGTAACCTTCGATTGCGCAAACGCAAAACCGCTCGAGAGTACGAGGGCCGCGGCCGTCGCCGCAAGCCGCCGGAACATTATGGACATGTGACTTCCTCCCTTATGTCGAAGACCCTATACAAGGCCCATTCACGCGAAACGATAGGCCAGTCAAGTGTGGCTGCCTAGAACAGAATACGCCTTTGAATTTTCACGACCTTTAAGACGTGGATGACATCGGAAGTCGGACCTGCCCGACTTGCACAAGATTCAAGGGTCGCAAGGCGGGTAAACCCGACTTGCGATGTGCAAGCATGACGATCCAATTTGAAGCCATCTCACTTTAGGGGCGATTGTCCGCCATAGCCGGCCGCCAGACCAGCAGCCGCGTTTCGGCCACGCTGACGATGGCGTCGATCAATATGACAAAGGCAGCGAGCACGAACATGCCGGCAAAAACACCGGCTACGTCGAACACGCCTTCGGCCTGCTGGATCAGGTAACCGAGACCAGCCGCAGCACCCAGATATTCACCAACGACTGCTCCAACCACCGCAAAACCGACCGATGTGTGCAGCGAGGAAAACATCCACGAGAGCGCCGAGGGCCAATAGACGTGCCGCATCAATTGACGCTCATTCATTCCAAGCATGCGAGCATTCGCGAGCACAGTCGGGCTCACTTCCTTGACGCCCTGATAAACATTGAAAAAGACAATAAAGAAAACAAGCGTGACGCCGAGCGCAACCTTCGACCAGATGCCGAGACCAAGCCAGAGCGTGAAGATCGGTGCCAGCACGACCCGCGGCAGCGCGTTGATCATCTTCACATAGGGATCGAATACCGCAGCGGTCCGCGGCTGGCGGGCAAACCAGAAACCGACCAGTATCCCGCCGATCGAGCCAATCACGAAGGCAAGGATTGCTTCGCTCAGCGTCACCCAGAGGTGTTTCCAGATCACGCCGCTCGCAAACCAGGAGGCGATCTGCTTTCCAACGTCCACCGGGTTGGAAAAGAAGAACGGCGGCAACAGGAGCTTGCCAAAGACGGGATAAGTCGTAAGCGCGTACCAAAGCCCAATGCTCACGACCAGCACGAGCACTTGCAACAGGAGAAGATTGATGCGTGACACGGCGATCAAGCTCCTCCCGATTGCATGCGTGGACTGAATGCGTCAGTACGGATTCTTGAACAGACCGATAATGCCGGTTGAACCCTTTACATGGCCGTTAAGCTTTTCGAACAGCTCTAACTTGGTGAGGCCGGGCGGCAGTGCCTTGGGGTCGAGATCGGTGGCGATCAGCACGAAGGTGTAGTGGTGCGGCGATCCGGGCGGCGTGCAGGGGCCCATATAGATGCTCTGCTTCGCGGTCCCGATGCCGCCGATATATTTGTCCGAAGGCTTGCTGGTTTCACCCTCCGCAAACGAAGTGACCGATGCGGGGATCCCATAGGCAATCCAGTGATCGACGCCGGTGCCACGGCCTTCCGGATCGGTCATGACCAGCGCAAAGCTCGTAGTCCCGGCCGGAACATTGCTCCAAGCAAACGCCGGCGAAACGTTTTCGCCCACACAATTCGCATTGGCTTTGTTGTCGCCGGCCATTTTTTTCGGCAGTAAACTTCCATCCTTGAAGGACGGCGAAGTGATCGTGAACACCTCGGCCGCGTGCGCGGTCCCGGCCAGCAGCAGGATAGCTGCGGCGGCCGAGAGGGTTTGACGTATTCCAAGCATTGCATCCCTCCATGTTGTTTGTTGGTCGTCCGTATCATCAACAAGACTAGCTGAACAAAATTCCATTCGCATCAGGCTCCTTCGCTTTGCGCGTAGCCTTTGATCACCTCGGCTTTCAATGTGTGCCATATTTCACGATGGAGTTCATGAAACTTGGGGTCGAGCCTGACCTCGGAGATATCGCGCGGACGCGCGAGTGGCACCTGCCAATTTCCGATAATCCGCGCCGCCGGCCCCGCCGACATGATCACCACGCGGTCGGACAGCGCGATTGCTTCTTCGAGGTCGTGGGTCACAAAGAGAACGGCCTTGCGGTCGGCAGTCCACAGGTCAAGCAGAAGGTTGCCCATGATCTGGCGCGTCTGCGCGTCGAGAGGACCAAATGGCTCATCCATCAGCAGGATCTTCGGGTCGCGAATCAGCACTTGCGCAAGACCGACCCGTTTCCTTTGTCCCCCAGACAGCATGTGCGGGTAGCGATCAGCGAATGCGCCAAGCCCTACGCGCGAGAGCCACGTTTGTGCGCGCGCGTGCGCGTCGCCACTCGGTGTTCCCGCCGTCTCGAGGCCAATCGCGACGTTTTCGATTGCCGTTTTCCACGGAAACAGTGCGTCAGCCTGGAACAGGTATCCCGCCTGCCGGTTCAGCGCAGCAAGCGGACTGCCGAAGATATTGACCTTTCCCGAGGCGGGCGCAAGCAATCCGGCGGTCACGTTGAGCAGCGTGGATTTGCCGCACCCTGTCGGTCCAACAATGGCGACGAATTCGCCGTCGGCTACATGGAGCGTTGCGCTTTCGACCGCCGTATAGGTACCACCGCGGGCAAGGCGGAAAGCGACAAGCACGCCGTCGAGTGCGACGGCGCTAGAAGCACGGTCCTTTTGACCACCCGTCGCTGCCACGGCGGTCTTGTCCGCCATTGCGTCCTCTCCCGCTTATTTTCTTTGGACGGCAAGCTATCCCGCCAGCCGCAGCTTGCAAGACCTGCGACGTTAGAGGCCTTTGATCAAACCAGCCTCGATAAGCAGTCGATTGAACCGACGCGCCTCGGCGCCGTTGGCGCACAGGTAGAACATACCGTGACAACGCCTCAGAATCTTCTTTTGCTCGGCAAAGGACGGATCGAGCGGTACTCCTGCCGCCTCTTGCACCAGGAGAGGCAGGTAGGGCGCGTCGAGCGTATTGAGCGCTGAGGACAAGTCCACAGGCTTAAAGTTCACGGCATCGATCGCGTAGTAGCTCGTGTAGTAGCGTGGATCGAAGGTTTCCAAATGACGAGCGAGCGCGGCCTCGGTGAGCGTTGGATCGATAATGCGATAGGCAAATTCGGGTTGGTGATCGCCAAATCGGACAATCAGGAATGAATCAGTTGGGAAGTCCCGCTTGAGCCGATCGAGCAGCGCGGAATAGTCATGCGCGCTTAGTGTTTGCCGCCGGATGTATTCGTCGATGTTGGGAGCGTTGCCGAGGCCACGCCAGCCCGGTGTCAATTCAGGGCGATAGCTGAAATCCCAAGGAAAATGATTGGCGGCGGTATAGACGAGCAAAAACAGCGGGCCATTGCGATGCTCACGCGCAATGATGTTCGTTGCCTGGTCGAAATAGAAGCTGTCCGGCTCGAGTCCGCGGGCTCCCAGGTCCTTCATGTCGAGATAGCGTTCAACACCCGCCGTCGTCTGGAAACTTCGCGAGCCAAGAAACGCGCCGTAGAATGGATAAAGGCTAAAGGTCTTGTAGCCGCAGCGGGTGAGCGCATTTGGCAAGCCGCGCGCAACGTGCCCTGCGGCAATGCGCGTCACCGATGCCGCAAAGCGACCATAAGAGCGCGCAGACAGGCCGGTCAGCACGTTGTATTCGGTGAACCAGCTCGGACCGCCGGCGCCTTCCACCACCATCTTGCGCGCCACGCCGTCAAATGATCGGAAATGTTTGTGATAGCCCGGTGGAACTTTCATGCCAGGAGCGGCGGTGATGTCAAAGCTTGATTCATCGTGCAGCAGGATAATGTGCGGAAGTTTTCCGCCAGGACTGCAAGCCGCGGCCGGTGCTTTCAACCTTTCCGAAACAGTCGCATCTGATTCCAGCAGTCCGTGCGTGGCAGCTTCGTAGATCGCCTCAACACCGGAGCGAGCAAACTTGGACACATAGTCCCGGTTAAAAAACTCGCCATACAGATCGGCAGGATAGACTGCCGACAAAGCCACGAGGCCGGCCATGCACAACGTGCTGCCAAGCGCGCTGGTACGTACACGCACGCGAAACGGGTCGATCCGCCATAGGATCATCAACGTTGGAAACGCAACCGCAGCGCCAAACAGAACCGGTTCGCGCAAGCGAGGCATAATCGTAAACAGGAAGGCTGACGTGTCCGGGTCGATGATCATCAGATCGACGAAGTTCACCGTCATCATCAACTTGTCGTACTTGAACTGAGACAGGAGAATGAGTGCGACAACCATCGCGAGCGACAGCAGCCCCGCAACAGCGGGGCGGCGCAACAAAGCCAGCCAAAAAAAATTCAACAGGGACCAGGCGAGCAGGAAGGTTGCCTTTGTGGCAAGGTCCAGCTCTGTCGCCGTCATCACAACGAGCGCGGTGAGATGAAGGACGGTGATGATGGCAAGCGCAACTGCGTCGCGCCGAGAGATTGCCTCGGCGGGCGCAAGACGACTCAACAGGGCGGACGCTACCGAAAACATGGCCTAGGCGGCCCTGCCCGGCTGCGATCCCCACTTCTCCCCCAGTGCATGGCCCGACGTCATAAGACTGTAATCAATCGGTCATTGCAAGATGTCGGGCCTCCGTTTGGCGGAATTTTATCATCTTAACCAAGGGGATGGCCGGGCGGACGTCTTAATCGCCGGTTCCGTGCCCTCCCCACCCGTGGCATCATCGACGTTAATGATTTTCGACTCCCGTCTTACCGACGCGTGGTCACGTTTGCCCGACTATCTCGGCAGCCATGTGCTGGTGAGCCTGACCGCGCTCGCCATTGGGCTCGGCATCAGCCTGCCGGTGGCCATTGCATCGAGGCATCGGCCGCTCTTGCGCGGTGCTTTATTGGCCGTCGCAAGCGTGGTGCAAACCATTCCCGGTCTTGCTTTGCTTGCCCTCTTCTATCCCCTACTGCTGGCACTTGCCGCCTTGTCGGAACGCCTGTTCGGCAAGGGTTTCTCCGCGCTGGGCTTTTTGCCGTCGGTCCTGGCGCTCGCGCTCTATTCGATGCTGCCGGTGCTGCGCAACACTGTCACAGGTCTTAACGGCGTTGATGTGCGGCTCCGCGAGGCGGCGCGTGTCGTCGGGGGGCGACCGTGGCAGCTGTTACGCGACGTCGAGCTCCCGCTGGCACTGCCGGTCATCATGGCGGGTATCCGGACATCGGCCGTCTGGGTTATCGGCACCGCCACCCTGGCCACCCCAATTGGGCAGACCAGCCTTGGCAACTACATCTTCACCGGCTTGCAGACCCAGAACTGGGTGTTCGTTGTGTTCGGGTGCATAGCCGCGGCATTGCTGGCACTTGCAGTCGATCAGCTGCTCGCACTGGTGCAAACAGGTGTGACGCGCCGGAGCAGCGTGCGCACGGCGGCCGGTCTTGCAGGCCTTGCCGCATTGGCGCTTGCCGCACTTGTTCCCAGTTTCGCCCGGCCGCCCGCACAATATGTCGTCGGTGCGAAAACGTTCACTGAGCAATACGTCCTCGCTAGCCTGATCGAGCGACGTCTTCGCTCGGCCGGCCTCAGCGCGGAGCTCCGACCAGGGCTTGGCTCCAACGTCTTGTTCGACGCGCTCGCCAAGAACGAAATCGACGTCGCTGTGGATTATTCCGGCACCATTTGGACGAACTTGATGCACCGCACGGACGCACCGTCCCGAAGGCAGGTGCTCGTTGAACTGGAAGAATGGCTCAACGCCGCGCACAAAATTCGTCTCCTTGGCCCGCTCGGGTTCGAGAACGCGTATGCGCTAGCGATGACACGCAAGAAGGCGCAAGCCTTCGGCATTCGTACAATCGCGGATTTGGCCAACCATGCGCGCGAGCTCTCGATCGCCGGCGACTACGAGTTTTTTGCGCGGCCCGAATGGAATGAGCTGCGCAAGACCTACGGCCTACAGTTCAAATCGCAACGGCAGATGCAGCCGGAATTCATGTATAAGGCCGTCGCCGGTGGCGAGGTCGACGTGATTTCGGCCTATACCAGCGATGGGCAGATCATCGCCAATGATCTCGTGGTGCTGGAAGATGTGCGTCAAGCAATCCCGCCCTACGACGCTGTCCTGCTGCTGTCACCAAGACGAGGGCACGATGAAAAGCTGATCGACGCCCTGAAGCCTCTGATCGGCGGGATCTCGGTCGAACTCATGCGCGAGGCCAATGCGCAGGCTACCGATGGCGGCACCACACCTGATAGGGTCGCGAGATGGCTGTCGGACCAAGTAGAAAAGCGCCGCTGATTGCGATGTCCCGGGCCCTTGAATCGCACGCTCTTTCGTCTTGCACAACAGGCCTCGCAGGATACGTCCGGATCACCTTCTCTGCGGTAATGCGAACGTGGCCGCTCCAACAAGAGCGCCGACGGCAAGGACAAGCACGCAACTAGTTTTTGCTTCTGTCCACCAGTGCGCGCTGCTTGATCCAAGGCATCATATCGCGCAACTTGGCGCCAACCTGCTCGATTGGATGTTCGGCGAGCTTGGCGCGCGTCGCTTTGAACGATGTCTGGTTGACCTTGTTCTCAAGCATCCAATCCTTGGTGAAGCGGCCAGACTGGATATCTGCGAGCACGCGCTTCATTTCGGCTTTCACTTCCGGTGTGATCACACGCGGGCCGGAGACGTATTCCCCGTACTCGGCGGTGTTGGACACCGAATAGTTCATGTTGGCGATGCCGCCCTCATAGATCAGGTCAACAATCAGTTTCACCTCGTGCACGCACTCGAAATACGCCATTTCCGGCGCATAACCAGCTTCCACCAGCGTTTCATAGCCGGCCTTCATTAGTTCGACTAGACCGCCACAAAGCACGGTCTGCTCACCGAACAGGTCGGTCTCGCACTCTTCCTTGAATGTCGTTTCTATGATGCCCGCCCGACCACCCCCGATTGCCGATGCATAAGAAAGACCGAGATCGTGCGCATTGCCTGACGCATCCTTGTGGATCGCGACCAGGCACGGCACGCCGGCGCCGCGCTGGTATTCCGACCGAACGGTATGGCCCGGGCCCTTTGGCGCGATCATCAGCACGTCAAGATCCGCGCGCGGTTCGATCAGATTGAAGTGCACGTTCAGTCCATGTGCAAACATCAGAGCCGCGCCATCTTTCATGTTCTTTGCGAGGTGATCGCGATAGATGTCGCCCTGCAGCTCGTCGGGGGTTAGCATCATCATTACATCGGCCCACTTGGCGGCCTCGGCGACTTCCATCACCTTAAACTTCTCGGCCTCGGCTTTTTTTACGCCGGCCGAGGTCTTGCGCAGCGCGACCGCGACTTCCTTCACGCCACTGTCGCGCAGATTGAGCGCATGGGCGTGGCCCTGGCTGCCATAGCCGATGATGGCGACCTTTTTGCCCTTGATCAGGTTCAGGTCGGCATCGCGATCGTAGTAAACACGCATGGTACTAGGTCCTTTGGTCCGGCAAATTGTTATGTCTGAAATTGTCCCACCCTCGGTGCTTCTAGGTCGCAACGTGCGCCCGAGCAAGTCCCTAAACTATTTTCCATGCCGTTGCCTCTTGATTTGCAGCCTGCCGGCGTAAAGCAGGGCAAAGCCCGTCAGCACGCTTCCGTACTTGATCATCTCTGGCACGTTGGAGTCCGCCGCAAAGCAGTAGGGACCGGCGCCGAATACATTGATGCAGCGTAAACCTTCGAGCGAATAAGGCTTGATGAAAACACCTAGGACAATGAGCGGGATCGAAAGAATCGTAAGCCCCATTGCCTACATCCCTTCCGGCCCGCGCATAATGGCCGCAATGCCGGTCCTCGCGACTTCAATGAGCCCCAACGGCAGCATAAGGCTGATGAACTGCTCGATCTTGTCGCTGGCCCCCGTGATCTCGAAGACAAAGCTTTCCGTCGTGGCATCAATCACTCGCGCTCGGAATGCATCCGCCAGCCGCAGTGCCTCGACCCGGCTCTCACCTTTGCCCTTGACCTTGACCATCGCCAGCTCGCGCTCGATTGCGTTGCCCGCGAGCGTCATGTCCACGACGTGATGGACGGGGACGAGCCGGTCGAGCTGGCTCTTTATCTGCTCGATCACCATCGGCGTGCCGGTGGTAACGATGGTAATCAGTGAAAGATGCTGTCGGTGCTCGGTTTCCGACACCGTCAACGACTCGATGTTATAACCGCGGCCGGAGAACAGACCAATGACGCGGGCCAGCACGCCCGGCTCATTGTCCACCAGCACCGAGAGCGTGTGGGTTTCCGGCTTCTGCGCAGTCGGCGCTACCGGATAATGGCTCGTTGGGGGAGCATTCATCACACCATCACCTTGCCTTCCTCGGTCACCGCCTCTTCCACACTGACGCCGGCATCACCGAGGAGCATCTCATTATGCGCACGACCTGACGGAATCATCGGGAAACAATTTTCCTTGGGGTCCACCACGCAGTCGAACAGCACCGGTTTATCGACATCGATCATCTCCTTGATCGCGCGGTCAAGATCAGCCGGCTTTTGGCAGCGGATGCCGTGGGCGTGATAGGCTTCGGCCAGTTTGACGAAATCCGGTAGAGCCTCGCTATAGCTTTCCGCATAGCGACCACCGTGCAGCAGTTCCTGCCATTGCCGCACCATACCCATGTAGTTGTTGTTCAGGATGAAGACCTTGATCGGCAGGCGATACTGCACCGCAGTCGACAACTCCTGCATGGTCATCAGCACCGAGGCCTCGCCGGCAATGTCGATAACCAATGATTTCGGATGGGCGAGTTGCACACCGACCGAGGCCGGCAGGCCGTAGCCCATGGTTCCGAGACCGCCTGAAGTCATCCAACGGTTCGGTTCCTGGAATCCGTAGAACTGCGCAGCCCACATCTGGTGCTGGCCAACCTCCGTGGTGATGTAGCAGTCCTTGTCCTTTGTCAGTTCATACAAGCGCTGGATCGCGTATTGCGGCTTGATGACATCGCTGGACGACCGATAGGCAAGCGATTTACGCGCGCGCCATTTGTCGATCTGTGCCCACCAAGCCTGCACGGCTTTCTTGTCGGACTGAACTGCGCCCGTGCGCCACAGGCGCACCATGTCTTCGAGCACGTGTGCACAATCGCCGATGATTGGCACCTCTACTTTTACATTCTTGTTGATCGAGGAGGGGTCGATGTCGATGTGAATTTTCTTCGAGCCCGGCGAGAACGCGTCGAGCCGTCCGGTGATGCGGTCATCAAAGCGCGCTCCCACGCAAATCATGACATCGCAATCGTGCATGGCCATGTTGGCTTCTAGCGTTCCGTGCATGCCAAGCATGCCAATCCATTTCGGATCGGCCGAGGGAAATGCGCCAAGCCCCATCAGTGTCGAGGTGATTGGATAGCCGGTCAGTTTGACAAGCTCGCGCAGCAGATCGCAGGCCGCCTTGCCTGAATTGATCACCCCTCCACCGGAGTAGAATAATGGCCGCTTGGCGTGCGCCATCAGATCAATGGCATGCTTGATCTTGTCCATGTCGCCCTTGAGCTTGGGCTTGTAGCCAGTGTGTGGAAAATCCTTCGGCTTAGAGTAGACACCCTTCGCAAACTGGATGTCTTTCGGAACGTCGACGACAACCGGTCCTGGCCGTCCACTCGAGGCAATATGAAACGCCTCGTGCAGCGCGCGCGGCAGGTCCTCGATGCGCTTGACCAGGTAATTGTATTTCGTGCACGGCCGAGTGATGCCGACGGTATCGCATTCTTGGAACGCATCGTTGCCGATGAGATGCGTCGGCACCTGGCCAGTGATGCAGACAATCGGGACTGAATCGCAAAGCGCGTCAGTCAATCCGGTGACTGCGTTCGTAGCACCGGGGCCTGACGTGACAAGCACGCAACCGACCTTGCCCGTTGAGCGCGCATAACCTTCCGCCGCATGCACAGCGCCCTGCTCATGGCGTACGAGGATGTGACGCACCTCGTTCTGTGAGAAGATGGCGTCGTAGATCGGCAGAACTGCGCCGCCTGGATACCCGAACACATGTTCGACGTTCTGATCGGCGAGCGCCTGGATCACCATTTCGGCCCCGGTCATTTCGCGTGTCATATCGTTCCCCTCACTCTTCTTGCTCCGCCCTCGCTCGTCGCTCTCGCAGCAATAAAAAAGGCCCGCAACGGGCCATGTCCGGACGCGCCTGCGGCCCCTTCAGGACCGCGCCCGCGTCCGAACCAATACTACCAAAGTAATAAAATTGCGTAACATTGCCTGAGACCGAATTTTCATTGCGCGCCTTATAGGGGCCGTAACCCGCCGGGTCAAGCACAAATCGGCTTCAAGTGAGGGCGGAAAGCTGCATTTTGAGCGCCTTAACCGCGTTCTCAGAATCCTGACAGGCCCAATCCTTCATCTGGCTGCGAAACCAGGTGACCTGGCGCTTGGCATAGCGCCGTGTATCCATGACGGCGCCTGCCTCGGCGTCCTTCAGGGAAATTTCACCCTTGAGATGCCTGATAAGCCAAGGCACGCCATGAGCCTTCATTGCCGGCAGGGCCGGA
>Ga0066903_100003496_pt1 | contig 12879 bp, 12 predicted proteins | sample PanSoiMetaGPlot1_FD_67491 | JGI IMG/M metagenome (GOLD analysis project Ga0066903, IMG submission 67491) | Tropical forest soil microbial communities from Panama analyzed to predict greenhouse gas emissions - Panama Soil - Plot 1 (version 2) | ecosystem: Environmental > Terrestrial > Soil >... | reverse complement strand
CGTTTCCAGTCTCCGCCACCATCGCTGCTGCGATAGATACCATCCAGTGCGCCGACAACCAGGACCTTTGGATTGGAGGCGGCTATGCTCAGCGCACGCAGCGATTTGCCGTGCAGTTCGGCCACGATCTCCCAGCTCTTGCCGCCATCCTTGCTGCGATAGAGGTCGCCATCGCTGTTGGGAAGCTGCGCATTCCAGGCAGCGACAAACATGTTGCGAGTATCGCTGGGATCGATGGCGATGTGGTCCAGCACCATCTCCGCCGATTTTCCCGGACGGGCAAAGCGCGACCAGTTTGCTCCGTTGTCAGTGGAGAGATAAAGATTGCCGGCGCTGGTGCCGAGAAAGATGCGATCAGGATTTTTAGGATCGATGGCCAGGCTGCGTACGGTGCCGACGTCAGGTCCCACCGGCTGCCACGGTTGTTCCGCCGCAGGCGCGGACAACGAGATGGCAATGAGGACGGCGGGAACAGCCCGTAAGATCCGGGACATAAAAGCCGAACGATCCTTTCGCTGCAACAAGATGCAATGAGATTGCCATGATGATTTTCGCTCAACAAGTTACCGAAGGGCAATTGATCAGAAGAATGCGGGGCTCAAAGGCGAAGAGCAGTATACGGGCAGGCTACTGGCAAGGAATCGCGCATGAACGCAAGAGAATTTCTGCCGCGGCGCCGGGTATGTTTTTCTTCTTATTTTTTATCTTCGGTGCTGGGCATTTCCACGCGCAACACGTGCAGCAGGATCTGCGTGCCTGACTCCAGTTTGACATTATCTGTGCTGGAAACAATCAGAGGACCTGGAGTGCTGGCCGTAGGTCCGGAACTCAGACTCAAGCCTTTCAAGCCGGTGACACCTTGAGGCATGCCAATGCTCAAGGGCTTGCCTCCGGGCGCGACGTCCAGTTGCGCCGCTGAGGTTCCGCTCGTAACGCTGGTCGTGGGCGACTGTTTGACCGTCAATGGGGCCTGGTAGTTAACCGAGTTGGAGCTTGACATGGCGGTAGACGAACCCGACTGCCGACTGCCCGATGAGCCGCTTGAGCGACCCGTTGGGCCCGCTGTGGACTGGCGAACGCCGCCTCCCATCATGGAGGGCGGCAGCATCTGCGATGGCTGGTCGACACGCGACCTTTTGATCACCGGTGGGGCCAAAGCCTGCACCACAGCCTGACAGTTGATGTCGTGGTAGTGCTTCAGCACGATCCTGTCAAACACGATGCCCAACCGGGATTCCGGACTGCTTTCGTCACGCACGCTGACTTCCGTCACGTGGCCGATCAATTCAGTCTCAACAGGAATAATGACCTTTCCGTGCGAAACCACGTCCTGCGCCACCTCTGCCTTTACCTTGTCGCCGGGCTTGAGATTCTTGGCCTTCAGGCCCTTGGAGAGCTCCACCAGCAGGTATGATCCCTTGTTCTGTACACCAGCGCTCTGCGCACCAGCGTTCTGCGCGCCGGCCGCAGGAGCGGCAGGAGCGGCGGGCTGCGTTGTTTTCAACGCGTCGCTACCAGTCTCCTGAGGAGATGCGGGAGCGGGAGTGGAAGATTGGACCTGCTGAGCCGGGTTCTCGACTGCCGGGGATTGTCCCGCGCCGACAGCATATGCTTTTGAGCCTGAAGGCCACGTGCCCAGCAAAAGAATCGTGCCTGCAATCCAGTAGCTTTTCATTCTGCACCTCGCGATGGAAAGAAGCACCGGGAGCCCTTCGAAATGTGAACCACCATTGTGCACTAAGCCGAGGCGAAATTAAATCACTTATTAAAGCAGATGGAGCCTGCGGGGCCGGGGTTGTCAAGTGCCGGCAACTCCCATTCCAAGCAAGAAAAAGCGGCCAGCATCTCTGCCTGGCCGCTTGAGAGAACCACAGATTGTTACTGTGCAGCTGCCGAACCGGCCACCTGCAGAACCAACTGCGTTCCACTATCCAGCTTGACGTTGTTCCGGGCCGAGCTGATCACCGAGCCCTGGGCGCTGCCTGCTACCGCAGGATTCAGCACCATGCCTTGCATGCCAATCGCGCCATGAGCGGCTGAAGTGAGCGTTCCATTCGCCGCCACAGTGTTCACTGCGCCTCCAGCAGAGCCGGCAACTGAACCCACGGTATTACCGGCGGCATTCGTGGCAGAACCAAGCGTGGAGCTGGCCGCGCTGGTCGCGCCTCCAATGGGAGCAACGACGCCACCAGCACCGCTGCTGCGTGCGCCGCCCATGGAGCTGCCGCCGCTGCCCATGCCCGATCCCAGACTGCTGCTTTCATCGCCGGCGATATTCGCTGTGCCTTGCACCGGCGGCGCCAAAGCCTGGATCACTCCGCTGAATGCCACTTCCTCCCCGCCTTTCAAAATCGCTTTGTCAAAAACGATTCCCAGCTTTGACTCGGCGTTTTCCTTGCTTTTGGCCTGGGCTTCGGTCACATGCCCTACCAGCTTTGATCCTTTATGCAGGACGACCTTCCCATCAGCCTTTACGTCTTGTGCAAGCTTGGCCGTGACCTCGTCACCGGACTTGGCTTTTTTGGCGTCGACAGATTTAGTAAGTTCAGCTTGCAACGTGGTCCCGCTGGTGAGAACTCCCGAGGCGCCGTGCCCTGTGGCACTCGTGTTGCTGTTCGCGCCACCCCTGGCATCTGTCTGCTTCTTGCTTTCTTTTTCGTGAGAAGCTTTGGCGTTCGCCGAGGCATCCACATTTGCCCCACTGCCTGCAGCCTGCGCGTTCTGACTGGTACTGGCTCCGGCGCTGGCTTGGCCGGGACTGACTGAAGCATTGCCTGATGCAGAACCGCTTGCTGAGGTCTGCGCAATCACGCTAGCTGTGAACACGCCCGCTGCGATTGCGACCATCCAAAATCTCTTCATGTTTGTCGCTTCCTTTCGTCCTCTTTAGATTGGGGTAAACCGAGAATCCAGGCTTACGAAGTGACCTTGTTTCAAGAATTTGAGATGCAATCTCCTGCAAAAGCGTCTACTTGTACCCTAACTTCATCGTATTCAATAAGTTACATCCTGGGTAGACTTTTTTACATAGTTTGTCATCCAAGAGTGTTGCTGCTTCTGGGGCTGGTGTTAATCTCTTGAAAAAGGGGAAACGGATTGACTACACAGGAAAAAGTCCTGATCGTGGAAGACGAGGAGAACGAACGCTCAGGATTAGCGGAACTGGTATCCGCCTGGGGATACAGGACTGAAACCGCCAGGGACGGGCTGGAAGGCCTGGAAAAAGTGACCACGTGGTCGCCCGGTATTGTGGTCACCGACTATCGCATGCCGCGCATGAACGGCATGGAATTGCTGCAGCGTCTGGCTGAGCAGCCGCAGCAGATCGCCGTAGTGCTACTGACAGCGCAGGGCAGCATTGACGTTGCGGTCGATGCCATGAAGGCCGGCGCCTATGACTTTATTCAGAAGCCGGTGGAGCCCGCCCGTCTAAAGCAGATCCTGCAGAACGCGGCGCGCCAGCGCGGTACCACCCTGGAACTGGAGGCCACCAAGCGCAAGCTGCGCGATACCGGTCTCTTCGGCCAGATGGTGGGCTCTTCGCGCGAGATGCAGGAGATCTTCCACCTGATCGAGATGGTAGCGCCAAGCACGGCTTCAGTGCTCATCACGGGAGAGAGCGGCACCGGCAAGGAGATGGTAGCGCGTACCATCCACGATCTGAGTCCACGCAAGAGCAAGCCCTTTGTCGCAATTAACTGCTCGGCGATTCCCGAGACGCTGATTGAAAGCGAGATCTTCGGCCACGAAAAAGGTGCGTTCACCGGCGCCATGGAACGCCGCGCCGGGTGTTTTGAATTGGCGGAAGAAGGAACGCTGCTGCTGGATGAAATCGGCGAGATGCCGGCAGCGACCCAAGCCAAGCTGCTGCGCGTGCTGGAAGACCGCAAGCTGCGCCGCCTGGGCAGCAAGTCAGAAACGCCCGTGGATGTGAGAGTGCTGGCCGCCACCAACAAAGTGCCGGAAGAGGCCGTGGCCCGGGGCGAGCTGCGCGGCGATCTTTATTACCGCCTCAACGTATTCAATATCCATATACCTCCGTTGCGCGACCATAAGGAAGACGTTCCACAGCTGGTGGATGCGCTGCTGGCCGATATGAACGCGAAACATGGCCGCAGCGTGGCCGGAGTCTCAGACAGCGTGCTGCAGATGTTCCAGAGCTACAACTGGCCCGGCAACGTGCGTGAGATGCGCAATACTCTGGAGCGCGGCGTGATTGTTTGCGAGGGCGCTCTGGTAGAGCCGCGCCACCTGCCGCCGAATTTCGGCAGCGGCGGCGTGAAACCCATGGCCAGTGACGGCGAGGGCATCCGCCTGGAAGTTGGGACCACGGTGGGCGAAGCGGAAAAGCTGCTGATCTTGAAGACGCTGGCTGCCAACAACAACAACAAGACGCGCGCTGCTGAGGTCCTGGGCATCAGCCTGAAGACGCTGCACAATAAACTCAAGGAATATGGCAATGCGTCTGCCGCGACGAATGACGTTGCGAGCTGAAAGTATCCTTTGCAATTGCCCGGACGATGGCCCATGATCAAAAGATCAAAGTTGGACGAACGACGAGAGCCAATGCGCCGTGAACTCTGGATCTGATCCATGCCTGCCTTGCGCCTGAAAACCAAGCTGGTGTTTGCCATCACCGCCATGGTGGTGGTGATCGTAGCCACGCTCGCTGCGCTGTATGTGGCTGAAGTGGTGCGCCAGCGCATTCAGGAGGCGGCCGATGTTTCCCACAACATCGGACGGGAACTTTATTCAGTTTCACGCGGAGCGTTTTCGATTGACCTGCGCAGCTACAAGGTGGACTTGAACGATCCCGCCCAGGTGGAGCAGGTCTGGGAAGAGGTCCTGCAGACCGACTGGGTCGTGAATAATCTGCTTGATTCCGTGAGCGGAGATTCCAAGCTGATTTACGATGCCGCCCTTGTTGATACCAAAGGTGTGGCGATCCTGCATACCAACTCCGGCCTGCCAGGCCACGAGGTGGAAACCAGGGAAGATTTTGATTCGTTCGTCAAGGCGGGAATCCGCAAACAACTGGAGATCATCTATGGCCCGTGGCGGGTGTATGACGTGCGCCTGCCTCTGGAAAACCATGGCGTCCCGTTTGGCGAAGTTCGAGTCGGCGTATCGACAACTTTCTTGAAAGACGAGCTGCGGCCGCTGTTGAAGAAGGCCATCGAGGTTTCCGGAGCAGCCATTCTGATCTGCCTGGTCGTCGCAGCCGGACTCTCCAGCTTTGCTCTGCGCCCGCTGGCTGCCATCAGCCGGCGCCTGGACCTGATCAGCTCGGGCAAGGCCGAACTGGTCGGGGCGCCCTCCCCCCGCTCCGATGAATATGGCACGGTCTCCACCAAGATCGAACGCCTGGGCCGGCAGATGCGCGACGTGAAGGAAGTCTTCTCCGCCATGAAGGAAAACCTGGACCAGATGATGGCCAACCTTCAGGACGGCGTGATGCTGTTCACCAGCGACTTCAACGCGGTGCTGGTCAGCGCCTCCGCCGAGCGCTTCATCGGCAAGCCGCGCGGTGAGATGCTGGGCCGCCACCCCAGAGAGATCTTTTCTCCTGATTCGCGTCTGGGACGTCTCATCCTTGACGCTCTCTCCTCGCGGCAGCCCGTGATGCAAGAGGAAATCCAGGATGAACAGGGGCGGCACATCCAGGTAGCGATGGATTTCATCGAAGAACAGGGCGAGCGGATTGGTGCGCTGCTCACGCTGCGCGATGCCGAGAGTGTCCACCGGATCGAAGATGAAATCGAACTCTCACGGCGGCTGGCTGCCATTGGGCGGCTGACCTCGGGCGTGGCCCATGAAGTGAAGAACCCGATCAACGCGATTGTGGTGCACCTGGAGGTATTGCGGCAGAAAATGCGTGAGATCGATCCTGACACGCGCCGCCACGTGGATGTGATCGGCAGCGAGATCCAGCGCCTGGATCGCGTGGTGCAGACACTGGTGGACTTCACGCGTCCGGTGGAGCTGCGCCTGAGCGATGCAGATCTGCGCAAAGTAGTGGAGGACGTGGTCATTCTGGCGTCGCCGGCGGCGGAGAAGCACAATGTGATGATCGAGCGCACAGCCGGACAGGACGCGCTGCCGGTGCGAATTGACGTGGACCTGGTCAAGCAGGCGGTGCTGAATATCGTACTCAATGGCCTGCAGGCCATGCCGGAAGGAGGGACGCTGTACATTGCCGTGAAACGCGAAGGCGAAGGCTCGCTGATCACCGTGCGCGACCAGGGCGCGGGCATTCCGGAGAATATCCGCGACAAAATTTTTAATTTATACTTCACTACAAAGACCGGTGGAAGCGGAATCGGCCTGGCCATGGCGTACCGCGTGGTGCAGTTGCACCATGGATCGGTGGAATTCACCTCGATCATGGACCATGGGACCACGTTCTTCCTGCGTTTCCCGATCAGTGAGATTGCAGCCAACGGCGAAGCGCCCGCCGTGGCCAAAGAGGATTCAGTCAGCAAGGCATGAAACCACTTCGTCTACAAGTCATCATTTTTGCGCTCGCACTGGCGGGAGCCGCGGGTTGCTCGCAAAAGAAGCCGGTGCTGGTAGCGCCGCAGCAAGCACCGCCCACCGCGGCACCGGAGCCTTCTCCCACGCCTGAACCGGCGCAGACGACCGGGCAGCAGCCGGCAGAACAGCAGGGTGAGCCACAGGCCGCACCGGCAGAGGCAGAGCAGGCAAAGACCCCGCCGGCCAAAAGCAAATCGAAAAATGGCGCTGCAAGCAAGAACTCCGGCGGGCCAAAGCCGTCTAGTGAGGTCGCCCGCAGCACACCACCCAAAAAAGTAATACCGGCAGACAAAGCCACGCCCACGCCACCGGCGGGAATTCAGGTCTCGCCCGCGCCCACACCGGCCGATGCCGGGGGCAACCAGACTTCGACAGAGCAGCTGCTGCAGAAAGCCGAGTCAAACCTGAATGGCATCAATCGCCAGCTTTCGAAAGACGAAGAGGCGATGAAAGGGCAGATCAGGGAGTTCATCAACCAGAGCCGGAACGCCACCAAGGAGAATGATCCGGCGCGCGCCCACAATTATGCCGTGAAGGCGCGCCTGCTCTCTGACGAACTGGTCAAGCAAAGATAAGAGATAAGCGCGCCCGCTCTTTACTTTGCTTTCTCATCCGGCTGAAAGATGCCGAATACATTGCCCTCCGTATCCAGACAATACGCCTGGTAGCCGACGCCGGGAATCGTCATCTTGGGTTTGGCGATCTTGGCCCCGTTGCGAACGGCCTTCTCGACGTAGGTATCGACCGAATCGACGCCGATGGTATTGATGGTGCGCGGCATCTTGTCCTGATAGCGCAAGATGCCGCCATCAATGCCTGGCCCTTCGGCGCCGGTCTTCACCAGCCAGTATTCCATGGGACCACCCCAGCTCGAGGATTCCCATCCGAAGACGTCGCGGTAGAACTTGGCCGCGCGTTCGGGATTGTCCGCTGCGAATTCAAAATGAACGACACGTGGCATGATCGCCTCCTTGAAATTGGATGAATATGGATGAGTGAACGCAAGCATGGTGTCTGCGGCATAAATGCCTGCTCCACACGGTTGCACTTGGGCTCGATGACTGCGAAACCCCCGGGTGGGTTTCAGGTCCGCTGCAATTGGGTGGACGCTCCGTACTTCTGCGTGGCATAGCCCACGATCAGGCCCACCATCGCGCCCGGCAGCATGATCTCGAGATAGTAGCCGTGCTGCATGAAATTGGCGACGAGCCAGGCCAGAAACGCTCCTACCGCCAAGCCGAACACGATGCCCAAAGGGAGTGAGTTGACCTTGCGGGCAAAAACGCCGATCAGAACGCCGGCAATGATACCTTTGAGCGTCGAGCCGAACACGATACCCATCAACTGATTCCGTACCTCGGGCGTAAACCACGCGGTCAGGCCGTCAAGAATACCCAGGATGCCGCCCAGGACCAGACCCAGCACAATCTTGTTCGTCATTGCTCAACCTCCGTGAGGAATGTTGTCTCCCTCAAAAATTCTATTCACCGCTTTAGCCGGACTCTTTAGCCTTTCATCAAGAAAATCAGTGCCGCGAAAAAAGAATAAATAACAGGCGCATGAACAGATAAGCCAGGATCAGCACCACGGCCACGCGATTACGGCTGACCAGCCGGACGGTGCGTTCAACCAGGTTCTCCCGGTAAGCGCTGACCGGCATGCCGTCAAGGTAGCGGCCGACGTCGGCCGACATCTTCTCCACGGAAGCATAGCGCGCGGCAATCTCCGCTGACATGGCTTTGCCGCAAATGGCGCGCAGTGCGCGCGCGGGCGGGCTGCCCGGCTGCTCCTCGAGCATCGATTGCAAGATAGCGCCGAGAGCAAAGACATCCGTTCGCTGGTCGATCATAGATATGTCACCCCGTTCCTGTTCGGGGGACATAAAGCCCGGTGTGCCGAGAACAGCGCCGTGCGCGGTGGGGCTTTTTTCAGAGGCTAAAGCCTCTACAGATGGAGCGCCGGAGGCATCACGAGTAGGCGCTTGTCCTGACACTTGTCCGGCTGCCGGGGAGGGATCGCCTGCGCTCATCACTTTGGCGAGCCCCCAATCCATGATCAGCACCTCGCCGAATGGTCCAACCATGATATTGCGCGGCTTCAGGTCACGATGGATGATGCCGCGGGAATGGGCAAACGCCAGCGGTTCGGCCACGCGCTGGAACAGCTGCAGGCGCTGGCGGAGTGGCAGCCGCTCAATGTGGCGGTCGAGCGTCTGGCCTTCCACATGTTTCATGCAGTAAAAAGTACGGCCGTCAGGCAGGGTGCCGGCGTCATGCACGGGGACGATGCCGGGATGCTCCAGGCGCGCCAGCACGATGGCCTCCTGCATCAGCCGGGCGGCCAGAGCAGCCGAGCTGCTTTCCGCCGACAGCACTTTGAGCGCAACCGAGCGCTCGAGAACACGATCTTCCGCCAGCCACACCACGCCCATGCCGCCTTGTCCTAAAAACTTCACGGTGCGATAGCGCGTGCCGGAGAGGTCAGGTGTGCGCATCTCCGCCTGCAGGCGTGCCACCACGGGATCAGTCAGGAACTTCATTTCGGTTCTACTCCCAGCAGCGCCTGCGCTTCTCGCTGGAATTCTTCTTTGCTGCCGGTCATCTCATGCAGCTGGACCAGCACAGCGCGGCGGAATTCACGCCGGGCAAAGGCAAGATAGTTGGTCACGTCGGTCACGGCAATACGGAACTCTTCAGCCAGCGCCGCATACGAAGGCCGCGCCTCCGCGTCGCCCAGATCGTAGCGTTCGAACAGCAGAAACTGCCTGGTCTTCCCTGCTGTCTGGCAGTGAGCACGCAGCCGCTCAACGGCCAGAGCGAACAATGTCCGTACCCATTCCTTCTCAAAGTAATCTTCTGGTGGAACGCTCAGTGCAGAGGCCGACAGCTCGTGCTCGGCTTCCTGAAAGTCGAGAGAAACGTGTATCGCTCCGCTGCCGCGCTTCTGGCGATGGGCATCGCGCGTCTGGTTGATGAAGAGCCGGTCGATGCAGGTACGCAGGAAGGTGCGCAGCTTTCCTTTCCCCGGATCGTAGGAAGCGAGAAAGTCTTTTTCCAGGAGACGGGAGAAAAAGTCCTGGGTAAAGTCTTCAGCGTCGGCGGGCTCCAGTTGCCAGCGCAGGCGCACGTACTTATAAACCGGACGCCAGTATGCAATGGCGATGGCGTCCAGGGCTCGTCTACGCCCGTCCGGATCGCCGCCCTGCACCGCCTCGACTACGGAGTGGCGGGTGAGGGGAAAAGCATCGCCTTGTTGGTGGAAGGGCAAGTGCAACTCACTTTAGACGCGCTGCGGCGAGTTTAGTGATGAACGGCTCCCGATGACAAGTTTTCAGCGTCGTCAAGCGCAAGGCTCCTCGCCCCTAGTCGGTCGCTCTACCCATTCACGCGCAAGAGCAGCACGCGAATGGGGACCCAGACAGCGCGACCTCATTGACGGGGCTCGGGATGACCAATTTGTCGGAAGACAAATTTCTCTTCCTTGCGAAAGGGCAGGCGCAGCAGCAGGTTGCGCTCGTCCACCAGGCCTTTCTCGCCCATGAATGCGAGCACGTTGAGATTGTGGTTCAGGTGCATGGGATGTGCCTTGGTGGCGCCGGCGGGAACGTCAAAGACAAACACACCGCCGGGGCTGAGCAGCGACGAAAGAAAGGTCAGCTCGCCGGGCAGATCGGCCAGGTGCTCCAACACGTCGAAGGAGAAAACGGTGTCAAAACCGCGCTGGCCGGCGGACTGGGCCAGCTCTTCCTTGGTGTGGAAGAAGTCGATGGCGAGCGACTGGCTGGCCGCACGCTGCCGGGCAAAGCGCATGGTGACGCCATCCACGTCAAAGTAAGCAACCGGATGGCCGCGGCGAGCCAGTTCCAGCAGGATCTCGCCGTTGCCGGCGCCATAGTCGAGCGTGGCGCCTCGCGCCAGCCGCAGCACCTTCATGTTGGAGCGGATACGCTTGTACTCCAGGTTGTAGGCCGAGATGGCAAAGAGATAGAGCTCGGAGTTCTGCCGGTACCACTCCGCCATTTGCTCAGGATTGTCTTCCGCCGGCGCAGCTTGCTGCCAGTTCGCGGCCAGTTGCTGGTTGCTGGTGACCCACAGTTCGCGGATGCGCTCCGCAGGGTAGCCGGTGAACTCCATCAGCTCGGCCATCGCGGCGGCGATGTTGCGCTCGTTCTGCTCGCGAGCGCGGTGGACCAGCCACAGCGTGCCTGCCGCGGTGACCTGCAGAAGGACCATTCCGGCCAGGAACGCTCCTCGTCCGAACGGCCCAGTGGCGAAGGAGACCACGATCAGCCCGCTGAATGCGGTGATCAGCGTCCATTGGAGATGGCGGTCTTCCCTTCTCACAATGGCGAGATGCGCGGCGGCGGCCAACAGAAGAAGGATGATGCCGGCAGTTCCCGCGTCGGCACGGATGAGCGAGAGAAAGAGCAGGAGCAGGTCCGTGGTCCAGAAATACGCCCCAAGCTTGGGCGGCGGGACCTGCTTACGCCCAACCCAGTTCTCTGCCGCCAGAAGTGCGGCGACGACTACAGCAACGATCCGCCCGCCGGTGGAGGAGGCCAGCAGTACTCCCAGCAGCAGCACGGCGCCCACGATCCGCCAGCGGAAGTTGATCTCCCAGCGGCGCTTCTTGTCCGGGGTGACGCTCAGGTGGAGATAGTCAGGCGTGTAATAGATGAGAACAGCTACGGCGATCGCCACCAGCGCGAAGACAACAGTCTGAACTGGATGCCACCGGCCGGCAGCCAGGCGGACACAAGCAGCTAGGGCGAGGAAAGCCAGGCAGACTGCCACGCCCGAGATGCGGCTGCCACGGAGAAAATTTTCCTGGTCGCGGTAGTTCATCAGTCTCGAGGTCATTCTACAGGAGCTGAAATTGGTCGTCAGTTCCCGAGAAGATTCATCGCTCGCGCGATGAACGTCTGCCTAAAGGCCCGCGATTCGCGAGCGAATCGCTAGACGCTGATACTGCTAGTGGATCAGTTTTTTCAACTGACCCACTACCTGCTATTCTCCCCGCATGACTCTTTCCGTCTGCATCATCACCCTCAATGAAGAGGCGAACATCGCGCGCACGCTCCAGAGCGTAAAGGATATTGCCGGCGAAATTGTGCTCGTGGATTCCGGCAGCACAGACGGCACGGTGCGCCTGGCACAGGATTTTGGAGCAAAAGTTTTCGTGGAGCCGTGGAAGGGTTTTGCAAGGCAGAAGAACTCAGCGCTCGAGAAGGCGACAGGAGATTGGATCCTCTCGCTCGATGCCGACGAAGAGGTCAGCTCGGAGCTGGCTGCGAGCATCAAGGCGCTGCTCCAAACGGGCACAGCGCCGCAGTTTGCCGGATATACCATGAACCGCCGCAACCTGTATTTCGGCAAGTGGATCCGGCGCAGCGGCTACTATCCAGATCCAAAGCTGCGGCTGGTTAAGCGCGGCTCAGCGGAGTTCGAGCTGCGTGACGTGCATGAAGACATGAAGATGCAGGGTGCGCTGGGCCACCTCTCCGGCGACCTGATCCATCACGCGTATCCGACACTGGAGAGCTTTATCGAGCATGCGAACCGCTATTCTTCGCTGGGCGCGGACATGGTAGTCCGCGAGCGCAAAGTGGGCTTCAGCTTTGTGAACATCCTGCTGCGGCCGCTGGTGCGGTTCATGTGGGCCTACATCTTCCGCGGCGGCTTCCTCGACGGTCGCGAAGGCCTGCTGGTGCTGATGAACCACGCGGCCTATGTAAGCTGGAAGTACGCCAAGGCGTGGGAGAAGTCAAAGAAGATCGCCGACATCGCGCGTGATCGCCCGTGATCGCCTTGATCGGGAAATCAAAAACTTGGGGCCCAGCCACTGCTTAGTGTGCCTTAACAGTTTTCTACTCTTCAAACCTTGGTTCCTCTGTTCCTCTGTGTTGCAAAAGTTTCCTTCATCCCATCCAGAGCCCTGCAACAACGCCTGACACCTGGACGAACGGTCCTGCTGCGAGTAAAGTTGACCTCCTCCTATGACGATGCGAGAAGCTGGGGTCGGACTTGTGGTGGCGGCAAACACTCTGCTGGTGTATATATCGCTATCGGCGCCGCCCTATGCGCGGGCACATACGCATCTGGATCCGGTGTTGCTCGCGCAGTACGCGTCGCCCTGGCCGGTTGCCCTGGGATGCAGCCTCGCCTTGGCCGGCATCGCATTGGCCCTTTTTCCTCTACTCCGGGGCGAGCGCTGGGCTCTGTGGACGCAATTGGCGGTGCTGATCATCCTCCTGGTTACCCGGCTGCTCAGCGATCCACGCTGCCTGGTGGTGCTGGATCCGCACCAGCACGGCTGCCATACCTTCATGATTGCCGAGGTGGTGGG
>Ga0066903_100003495_pt1 | contig 12879 bp, 12 predicted proteins | sample PanSoiMetaGPlot1_FD_67491 | JGI IMG/M metagenome (GOLD analysis project Ga0066903, IMG submission 67491) | Tropical forest soil microbial communities from Panama analyzed to predict greenhouse gas emissions - Panama Soil - Plot 1 (version 2) | ecosystem: Environmental > Terrestrial > Soil >... | reverse complement strand
CTCGACCTCCCGCACAGCGACATGCGCCGGGCCCGCGCCGCCGCGATCAACCTGATCCCGACCTCGACCGGCGCTGCGCGCGCCATCGGCGTCGTGATCCCGGAGCTGAAGGGCAAGGTCGACGGCATGTCCATGCGCGCACCGGTCCCGACCGGCTCCGTCGTCGACTTCGTCGTCCAGGTCGGACGCGAGACGACGGCCGACGAGGTCAACGCGCTGTTCGAGTCCAAGGCGGACACGGGGCCGCTCGCCGGGATCCTCCGCTACACCGACGAGGCGATCGTGTCCACGGACATCGTCCACTCGCCGTACTCGTGCATCTTCGACAGCGACCTGACGATGGTGAACGGGCGCATGGTGAAGGTCTTCGGCTGGTACGACAACGAGTGGGGCTACTCGTGCCGGCTAGTCGACCTCGTCGGCAAGCTGCTGTGAAACCCGCGGCATGAGACTGCCGCGCACCGTCCGCGACGCCGACGTCTCCGGCAAGAGCGTCCTCGTGCGCGCCGACCTGAACGTCCCGCTCGGGGACGGCGAAGTCGCCGACGACACGCGCATCCGGGCGTCGCTTCCGACCCTGGAGCTGATCCTCGACCGCGGGGCGGCCGAGGTCGCGGTGTGTTCGCACCTCGGCCGGCCGAAGAAGCCCGATCCCGACTTCGCCATGGGTCCGGTCGAGGACCGGCTGCTCGAGTTGCTGCCCGACGATCGTCTCCGTGTCCTCCAGAACACGCGCTTCAACCCGGGCGAGACGAAGAACGACCCCGAGTTCGCGCGCGAACTCGCCGACGACCACGACCTGTTCGTGAACGACGCCTTCGGCTCGGCCCATCGTGCGCACGCGTCGACCGTCGGCGTGGCGGAGCTGCTGCCTGCGTACGCCGGGCTGCTGCTCGAGGCGGAGCTCGACCATCTCTCGCGGCTGCTCGGCGAGGTCGTGCCGCCGTTCGTGATCGTCTCGGGTGGCGCGAAGGTCGAGGACAAGCTCGGTGTTCTCGAGAACCTCGGCCGGCGCGCGGATCACGTGCTGATCGGCGGGAAGATGGCTGAGGAGCTGCGGCACGACAACCCCTTCCAGTTCGAGGTCGAGCTGCCCAGCGACGTGGTCGCCGCCTCGGCCTTCGAGGCCGACGCCGAGTCGAGGGTCGTCGCGTATGACGCGGTGCCCGAGGGGTGGTTCGGGCTCGACATCGGGCCCGAGACGCGTGAGCGCTTCGCCCACTTCCTGAACGGCGCGTGGACGATCTTCTGGAACGGCCCGATGGGCGTCTTCGAGTGGCCGCCGTTCGCCGAGGGCACGAAGGCGGTGGCCGAAGCCGTCGCGTTCTCGCAGGCCTATTCGGTGGTCGGCGGCGGTGACTCGGTGCGGGCGTTGAACGAGCTCGGCCTCGCAGGCCGCGTGTCGTGGGTCTCGACGGGCGGCGGCGCCTCCCTCGAGCTGCTCGAGGGCAAGGAGCTGCCGGGCGTGGCGGCGATTCCGGCCGCATAGGATCGAGCCGATGCTGATCGCGGGCAACTGGAAGATGTTCAAGACGCAGGCGGAGACGCGTGCTTTCTGCGCCGCCTTCGAGCCACCGGACGGCGTCGAGGTCGTCATCTGCCCGCCGTTCACGTCGCTTCCCCCGGCCGTCGAGAGCGGCCTGACCGTGTTCGCGCAGAACGTGCACTGGGCCGAAGAAGGCGCCTACACCGGGGAAGTGTCGGTCGCGATGCTCCAGGAACTGGGCGTCGCAGGCTCACTCGTCGGCCATTCCGAACGCCGCCAGTACTTCGGTGAGACCGACGAGTCGGTCGCACGTCGTGTGAGAGCGGCGCTCGAGGGCGGACTCGACGTGATCGCGTGCGTGGGGGAGACGCTCGAGGAGCGCGAGCGCGGCCAGACCGAGCTCGTGCTTCGCCTGCAGACGGAGGCCATCCGCGACGCGGTGGGAGCGCCCGACCAGCTCGTGATCGCCTACGAACCGGTCTGGGCGATCGGTACCGGCCAGACGGCGACGCCGGAGATAGCCCAGGAAGCGCACGCATTCATCAAGTCGTTGATCGACGCCCCGGTGCTCTACGGCGGCTCGGTCAAACCCGAGAACGCCGCGGAGCTCCTCGGCCAGTCTGACGTCGACGGCGCGCTCGTCGGCGGCGCCTCCCTCGACCCCGACTCGTTCGCGGCGATTTGCAGAGCGGCCCGAGCGGCGTAGGCTTGACGGAGCTGCGCAAACCGGTAGTTCTGGTCGTGCTCGACGGGTGGGGATGCGCGCCGCCCGGGCCCGGCAACGCCGTCGACCTCGCCGACACGCCGGTCTTCGACCGGCTCTGGGCCGAGTACCCGCACACGATGCTGGCCGCCTCCGGCGAGGCCGTCGGGCTGCCTCCCGGACAGATGGGCAACTCCGAGGTCGGCCACCTGACGATCGGCTCGGGACGCGTCCTCTACCAGGACCTGATGCGCGTGAACCGGGCGATCGAAGACGGCTCCTTCTTCGAGAACCCGGCGCTCGTCTCGGCGTTCGACCGCGGAGAGCGGGTGCACCTGCTCGGGCTCGTCTCGCACGGCGGCGTGCACTCGCACATCGCCCACCTGAAGGCGCTGCTTCGCTTCGCACCGGAGAAGACTTGGATCCACGCCTTCACGGACGGCCGTGACGTGTCTCCGCATTCGGCCGTCAACGACCTGGCGGAGCTGCCCACCGAGCGGATCGCCACGGTCGCCGGCCGCTACTACGCGATGGATCGCGACCAGCGGTGGGACCGCACCGACCGGGCGCTGGCCGCCATCACGCAAGGCGAAGGCAAGCAGGTGCAAGACCCGGTTGCGGCAGTCCGGGCGAGCTACGAGCGCGGGGTTACCGACGAGTTCGTCGAGCCGATCGTGCTCGAGGGCCGCCCGCGCCTGACCCACGCGGATACGGCCATCTTCTTCAACTTCCGCCCAGACCGGGCACGGCAGCTCTCGCAGCGGCTCCTGGAGGCGGGTTACGACCTGACGACGATGACCAGGTACCGCGACGATCTCGACTGTCCGCTCGCCTTCGAGGAGCAGGAGGTGCGGGAGACGATGGCTGAGGTGCTCTCGGGGCGAAGCCTGACCCAGCTCCACGCCGCGGAGACCGAGAAGTATGCGCACGTGACGTACTTCTTCAACGGCGGCCGCGAGGAGGCGTGGCCGGGCGAGGAGCGCATCCTCGTTCCGTCGCCGCGCGACGTTGGCACGTACGACAAGCAGCCCGAGATGTCGGCGCCCGAGCTGGCCGAGCGATTCTGCGCGGAGATCGGAAACGGTTATGCGTTCGCCGTGCTCAACTTCGCCAACCCGGACATGGTCGGGCACACAGGGGTGATTCCGGCAGCGGTCGAGGCGGTCGAGACGACGGATGCCTGCCTCGGCCGGGTCGTCGGCGCCGTTCAGGCCGCCGGAGGCGTCCTGCTCGTGACCGCCGACCACGGGAACGCCGAAAAGATGCTCGAGGACGACGGTGTCAGCCCGCACACCGCGCACACGACAAACCCCGTCCCGCTCGTCGTCACGGAGCAGGGAATCGAGTTGCGCGAGGACGGCGAGCTCTCCGATCTCGTGCCCACTGCGCTCGACCTGACCGGCGTCCCTCAGCCGGCCGCGATGACCGGACAAAGCCTGGTCAGGAGGGCAGCGTAAAACGGCCGTAAGCCGGTGATTACGCTGCCGTGAATACCGCCCATTCGTCCATACGACCGGGCTATACTCCGCGCACCTTGTCACTGGCGCAACCTGACCTCGGCATCCTGCGCAAAGCACAGAAGGGTGACGAGCGTGCGTTCTCCATCCTCGTTCGCGCCTACGAGACGCCGGTCTTCAACTACGTCCTCCGCCTGGTCGGCGATCGTGCACTGGCCGAAGACCTGACGCAGGAGGTCTTCCTCCGCGTCTATCAGGGACTTCCCAAGTTCTCGCTGCGCTGCCGGTTCACGACCTGGCTGTTCCAGGTCACGAAGAACCGGGTGCTCGACGAGCTGCGTGCCCTGGAGCGCCGGCCCCGCGCGGTCATGGCCCTCGAGGACGCGCCGGCGTTCGAGGTGCTCGACGCCCCTGCGGAGCGCATCGAGGCGATGGACGCCGTCTGGCGGGCGATCAACGAGCTGAACGTCGACCTGAAGATGGCGCTCCTGCTCCGCGACGTGGTCGGGCTCTCCTACACCGAGATCGCCGACTCGCTGGAGATCACGCTGGCCACGGTCAAGTGGCGGATCTACAAGGCGCGGGAGGAAGTCCAGCTTGCGCTCGCCCGCGAGGGCATCGGCTACCCGGGCGCGGCCGAGCAGACCGCACCGGCCGAGCCGGAGCTCGCCGAGGTGGTCGAGCTCCCCGCTCGCTAGGCGCCGGCCGCGAGCCGGTCGCCGAGGATCTGCGGTAGTCCCGCCTCGCGGATCTCAGCCTGCGTCTTCGCGATCGCATAGTCCACACGGCGGAAGGACGCTTTCCGTGCGGCGAGGTCGAGCATGAGCCACGCGGCCCGCAGGTCGCCGTCGCGAGGCTGGCCGACCGAGCCGGGATTCAAGAGCCAGCGCCGCTCCCCGAGCTCGATCTCCGTCCCCGCCGGGGCGTGGCCACCCTCGAGCTGACCCTCGTCGACCGTCACGGCGAGAGGGACGTGGCTGTGCCCGACGAGGACGAGCGCTGCACTCGTCAGCTCGAGCGCAGCGAGCGCCGCCTGGTCGGTGAGGATGTACTCCCAGACCGGATCGCGCGGGCTGGCATGGAAGAGCTGCACACCGTCGGCCTCGCCCATCGGCCCGAGCGAGCCGAGAAACACCTTCGCGCGCTCCCCGAGCATCCCACGCGTCCACAGGGCGGCGGCTGCCGCGTCGGGCGCAAAGTCGTCGAGGTCGACGTCGCCGCGGACGCCGAGGTCGTGGTTCCCGCACAGGCAGACGGAGGCCCGCTCCTGGACGAGGCTGCAGCACTCGTCCGGCCGGGGTCCGTAGCCGACGATGTCGCCGAGGCACCAGATTGCGTCGGGGCTCTCGTGGTCGATTTCGGCAAGCACTGCCTCGAGGGCGTGCACGTTCGAGTGGATGTCCGAGATGACCGCGACGCGCATGGGAGCGCGAGCCTATGCGAGCCGTAGAGTCCGCGCATGCGTAGGAGGGCGCCGCTTGCCTGGCAGGTCGTGGTCCTCGCGGCGCTGGCCGGCGTCTGGGCCGTCGCGGTGTACTTCCTCTGGCAGTCCGTCGTCCCCTCGAGCCTGTCGCTGCCGAATCTCGACCCGCGGGAGTTCTTCAGCGCGCACACGCTCTCGCGGGCCGCCGACTTCGAGCAGTTCCTCGAGCTGACCTGGATCGGCGAGCAACTCCTGCTCGTCGCCGTCTTCGTGGCCTATGCCCGCTGGGGCGTGGGCTTCATGAAGGAGTCGGCGGCCGGCCCGATCGGTACCGGGATCTTCCTGGCGATGATGGGCTTCGCGCTCACGTGGTTCGTGCGCCTGCCCTTCGAGATCCTCGACACCTGGTGGGAGCGGAAGTACGGCGTGCTCAAGGTCGGATACGCCGAGGTGATCTTCAGCGGCTGGCTCGGGCTCGGCTTCACCTTCCTCGCGCTCTCGATCGCGGTCGCGATCGTCATGAACATCGCGCGCTGGCTGCCGCGTCTCTGGTGGGTTGCCGCGGTGCCGGTCTTCACGGGCATCGCGCTGCTCCAGACCTTCGTCGGGGCGTACCTCGTGGGCGGCCACTCGCTGCGACAGGACGATCCGCAGCTGGCCGCGGCAGCGCAGCGCATACAGCGCCAGGAGGGGCTGTCCGGGATCCCGGTGAACGTCGTCGTCGTCCACGACTACACGCCCGAGGAGAACGCGTTCGCGACCGGGCTCGGGCCGAGCCGCAAGGTCTTCCTCTACGACACCATCCTCACGGGTGGCCTGAACCGGCGGCAACTGGAGACGGTGCTCGCGCACGAGTTCGGCCACCAGGCCCGCGACCACCTCTGGAAGGAGATCGCCTGGTACGCGCTGTTCGCGTTCCCCGAGGCGTTCCTGATCGCGCTCGTGGCCCGTCGCCGAGGCGGCATGTCACGGCCGGAGGCGATCCCGCTCGCGCTGCTCGTGGCCGTCGTGTTCACGCTGGTCACGCTCCCGCTCCAGAACGTCGTCACGCGCCACTACGAGGCCGAGGCCGACTGGATGGCGCTCAGGACGACACGCAATCCGACCGGGCTCGCGGCGACCATGCGCCACTTCGGCGCGTACGACCTCGCCGACCCCGACCCCCCGACCTGGGCGTACATCCTCTACGCGAACCACCCGACGCTGATGCAGCGCATCGCCATGGCCGAAGCCTGGCGCGCCCGGAATCGCTGACTCGCTTCGTAGAGTTACGGCGTGACCACGCCCTACACGCTCAAGCACTTCAAGATCGCGGTGGCAGCGTTCTTCGTCGCACTGGCCGTCGGGACGACCGCGTTCTGGGCCGTGCTGCACGAGAGCGTGTTCTCGTCCTTCTACCGGGCGACGGTCACCATTTCGCTGACCGGCATCGACACGAAGCCGCCCAACGTCGGCGGCCAGGTCGTGACGATCCTGGTCATCCTCGCCGGAATGGCAATCTACGGCTACCTGGCGAGCGCGATCGTCGAGTTGATCGCGCACGGCGTCCTGTCCGGCGTCCTGACCGAGAGGAGGAAGACCCGCGTGATCAACCGGCTCCGCGACCACTACATCATCTGCGGGTACGGCCGGGTCGGACGCCGCGTCGGACGCGAGTTCCGCGACGCCGGCGTGGCGTACGTCGTGCTCGATCACACGCCCGACTCCAGGCACTTCTCGTCGGAGGACCGCGTGCCCTACGTCGAGGGAACCGGGACGCGCGACGAGGATCTCGAGGCCGTCGGCCTTGACCACGCGAAGGGGCTCGTTGCGTCTAGCGACTCCGACGTCGACAACCTGTACATCGTCGTCTCCGCGCGGGCCGCGCGGCCCGACCTGTTCATCGTCGCCAGGGCGTCGACCGAGGACGCGGGTCGCAAGATGTGGCGTGCAGGCGCCGATCGAGTCGTCCAGCCGTACTCGGCCGCCGGCCAGGAGATGGCAAAGCTCGTCCTGCGCCCGCAGGTGGCGGCGTTCCTCGACATCGTCACGAGCGTGGGCGGTCCCGACCTGCAGATGGAGGAGCTCGAGCTGTCGGACGAGTGCCGAAACGCCGGCAAGACGATTCGCGAGCTTCGCGTGGGTGCGGCAACCGGTGCGCTGATCGTCGCGCTGCGCAAGCCCGACGGGACCTTCGACACCACGCCGGGCGCCGACGCTCGACTCGACGCGGGAGACGTGGTCATCGCGGTCGGGACGGCGGCCGAGCTGAAGTCGCTCGAAGAGATGTTCCAGCCCCGCCAGGTCGTTGCCGGCTAAGACGCTCGCGAGACTGGAGGCGGCGCTCTCCGGCATGGCCGGCGCCGGCGCCGGCGTCGAGCTCGAGCGGCCGGCCAACGTCGAGCACGGCGACTACGCCACGAACGCGGCGCTTCAGCTCGCTCCGGCCCAGCGGCGGCCGCCGCGCGAGCTGGCGCAGGAGCTGGCCGACAAGGCGGTGACGCTCCCGGAGGTCGAGCGGGCCGAGGTGGCAGGCCCCGGGTTCGTCAATCTCTGGCTCGAGCGGGCGTGGTACGGCGAGGCGCTCGGTGAGGTCCTGGAAGCCGGCGCCGGCTACGGAGGCGGCCAGACCGACCGGTCGGAGCGTGTCCAGGTCGAGATGGTCTCTGCGAATCCGACAGGCCCGATCGTCGTCTCCGCCGCGCGCAACGGCGCCTACGGTGACTCGGTGGCGCGGTTGCTCGAGTTCGCCGGGAACGAGGTCGAGCGCGAGTACTACTACAACGACGCCGGTCGGCAGATGGAGCTCTTCCGCGCGTCCGTCGACGCTGTCCGTGAGGGTCGCGAGCCACCCGAGGACGGCTACCGGGGCGAATACATCCATGAGCTGGCCAAGCTCGACGACGACCCGGTCCCGGTCGTGCTCGCGCAGGTCGAGGCGACGCTCGAGCGGTTCCGCATCCACTACGACTCGTGGGCATTGCAGAGCGAGCTCGAGCGACGCGTCCCCGACCTGCTCACGAAGATCGACACGTACGAGAAGGACGGGGCTCTCTGGGCGCGCTCGTCGGCCTACGGCGACGAGCAGGACCGGGTCGTGATCCGCTCGAACGGCACGCCGACGTACCGCGCCGCTGACATCGCCTACCTCGCGGACAAGCTCTCCCGCGGCTTCGACCGGGCGATCTACGTGCTCGGCGCGGACCACCACGGCACGCGCAACTGGTACGCGGCCGTCGCGCGCATGCTCGCTTACGACCCGGAGCGGCTCGAGGTGCTCCTCTACCAGCTCGTCCACCTGATCCGTGCGGGCGAGCTCGCGAAGATGTCCAAGCGCGCGGGCGACATCGTCGCGCTGGACGAGTTCATGGACGAGGTCGGCGTCGATGCCGCACGCTGGTACCTCGTCTCGCGCAGCCATGACCAGACGATCGAGATCGACGTCGACCTGGCAGCCGAGAAGAGCCAGAAGAACCCTGTCTACTACGTCCAGTACTCGGCTGCACGGATCGCCGGGATCATGCGCAACGCCGGCGAAGCCGCCGTGGGGGCCGACCCACCGTCGGAGCTGACGCCCGAGGAGCGCGACCTGGTCAAGCGGCTCGTCGAGTTCCCGACCGTCGTCGCGGAGGCGACGGAGCGGCGCGCCCCACATCAGCTCACGAACTACGCCATCTACCTCGCGGACGACTTCCACCGCTTCTACCACCACCATCGCGTGCTCGAGAGCGGGGAGGCCCAGTCCTTCCGGCTCGGGCTCTGCCGCGCGACGCAGATCGTCGTGACGCGGGCGCTCGACCTGGTCGGTGTGGTGGCGCCGGAACGGATGTAGTCTCCCGCCGTGGCGGGCGCAGCACCGGACCGGAACCTCGCGCTCGAGCTCGTCCGCGTGACCGAGGCGGCGGCCATGGGCGCCGGCCGCTGGATCGGAAGGGGCGAGAAGGAGTCGGCCGACCAGGCCGCCGTCGACGCGATGCGGCACATGCTGCAGACCGTGGCCATGGACGGCGTCGTCGTCATCGGCGAGGGTGAGAAGGACGAGGCGCCGATGCTCTACAACGGCGAGCACGTCGGAAACGGGCACGGGGTGGAGGTCGACGTTGCCGTCGACCCGCTCGAAGGCACGCGCCTCACGGCGCTCGGCATGCCGAACGCGATCGCCGTGATCGCCGTCGCTGAGCGCGGGACGATGTTCTTCCCGGGCGCGGCCGTTTACATGGACAAGATCGCCGTCGGCTCAGCCGCCGCGGACGCGATCGACATCGAGGCGCCTCCCGCGGAGAACGTCCGCCGCGTCGCGGACGCGAAGGGCAAAAAGATCGAGGACACCGTGGTCGTGGTGCTCGACCGCGATCGCCACGTCGGTCTGATCAAGGAGCTCAGGGAAGTGGGCGCGAGCGTGCGGCTGATCACGGACGGCGACGTGGCACCCTCGATCGCGGCCTCACGCGCGATGGCCACCGTAGACATGCTCATGGGGGTCGGCGGCACGCCCGAGGGCGTGATCTCAGCAGCGGCGATCAAGTGCCTGGGCGGCGCCATCCAGGGCAAGCTCTGGCCGCGGTCGGACGAGGAGCGGAGCGAGCTCGTGGACCAGGGCTACGACCTCGACAAGGTGCTCACGACGGACGATCTCGTGGCCGGAGAGGACGTGTTCGTCGCGGCCACCGGCGTGACCGACGGCGCGCTGCTCGGCGGCGTCCGCTACACGCCCGGCGGCGCCGTCACCGAATCGATCGTGATGCGCTCCCGCTCCGGGACCGTCCGGCGCATCGAGGCCTACCACGCGTTCGACAAGCTCCGCGCTCTGAGCGCCGAGCGGTACGGCTAGACCGTTTAGGATCCGCTCGTGGCCGACTCCTTCATCCGCGTGAGTCTCCGTGACGGCTCGACCCACACGGTTCTCGTTCCCGAGAACACCACGGCCGAAGGCCTGGTCGGCCTGGCTGCCAAGGGCCAGTCGTGGCCGCCGTCCGCAGGCTGGGTCGAGGTGGAGGGCGGAGGGGCCGTCGCCCGGCGGCTCGTCGCCGCCGACCAGATCGTCTCGATCGAACTCTTCGAGCGCCCGTAGGGGCTGGAACGATTGGCTCGGACCTTGCACCTCGGCGCGGTCCGTCCTATAGTTCGTATCGAACTATGCCGCTCCGAACTAGAAAGGTCACGACCAACGCGGGACCGCCCATCACCAGCACGGAAGTGGCGGTACTCGGATTGCTCACCGACGGCGAGCGGTCGGGTTATGACCTGCTCCGAGCGGCCGAGCAGAGCGTCGGCTTCTTCTGGACACCGGCGAAGACCCAGCTCTACGCCGTCCTGCGCAAGCTCGTCGAGAACGGATTCGCGACCTCGCGGCGCGTCCGGCAGACGGACCGCCCGGACAAGACCCTCTATCGCATCACCTACGAGGGCCTCGAACGGCTCCGCACCGGCCTGGAGCAGATCGGCTCGAGCGTGAACAGGAACCCGCTCGAGCTCAGGATCTTCTACGGCGCGCACCGGCCACGCGAGGCGGTGATCGCCGACCTGGAGCGGGTTTTCGGCCATCAGCGGGAGCACCTCGCCGAACTCGAGCGCATCGAGCAGACCTTCGACCACGAGCAGCACCTCTTCCCGTACCTGACGCTGCTGCGTGGCAAGGAGACCGCGGCGGCGGACATTCGCTGGGCCGAGCAGGCGCTTGCGCTGCTGAACCGTTGATCGCGCGGGCCTTGCTGCCAGCCGTCGTGCTCGCGGCGGTTCTCGCGCCGGCGGGCACGACGGCAGGCCCGGCCATCTACGCGGGCACGATCACCTTCGCCCGTGCGGAGCCGTCCGGGATCGGGTTGCGCATCGCCGGGAACGCCGTGACGATCACCCTCGGGCCTGGACACGTTGCGCACGCGCAGGTGGCTCTCCGTCGGACGAAGGGCACGCTGCGCTTCAGCGCACCCGGCCTACCGAAACCGGTCGCGTTCGTGCTGCGACCACAAGGCACGAGTCTGATCGGGACCGCGACGCAGGGAACGGCCAGGGCGACGGTTACTCTGACGGGCGGGCGGACGAGCCCCGACACGAGCCTCGGCTTCTTCCGCTCGGCGCCGGTCGAGATCGCGCGCTTCACGCGGTTCGGCTTCTCGACTGCGCCCTTCGCGGTCGATGCGGTCACGGGCGCGTTCACCATCCCTCCGAAGCTCGGAGCACGGCTCGACGTGCGTCAGTACGAGGTGCGGATCCCGGCTTCCGGCGCCGTGCTGGCCGGCACGCTCACGGTGCCGCCGGGACACGGGCCGCATCCCGGCGTCGTCTACGTCTCCGGCTCGGGCCCGACGCTGCGTGAGGAGGCGCAGTGGCTGGAGAGCGTGTTCGTTTCGCGGGGGATCGCAGTTCTTGCCTACGACAAGCGCGGAAACGGCCAGTCCACCGGACGCTACCCGGGGGACCTGGCCAGCGAGTCGACGATCAGGACGCTCGCCGGAGACGCGGTCGCCGCAGCGCGCTTTCTCGGCGTGCAGCGCGGCATCGACCGCTCACGCGTGGGGCTCTACGGACTGAGCCAGGGCGGCTGGATCATCCCGCAGGCGGTCGGCCGCGCCGGCGGCGCGGTGTCGTGGGCGTTGATCCAGTCCGGACCGACGGTGACGCAGGGCGAGTCGGATGCCTACGCGAACCTCGTCGCCTCCGGCGTGCCGTTGGCGGCCGCCGAGGCGCAGGCGCGCAAGGCCGGGCCGAGCGGCTACGACCCCGCGCCCTGGATCGAGAAGCTCGGCATCCCCGTCCTCTGGGTCTACGCGGGCCAGGACCGCGCCCAGCCGACGCAGCACAGTCGCGAGATCCTGCGCGGGCTTTCGTCGGGACATGACTTCGCAGTCGAGTACTACGCGGCCGCGCCGCACCCGCTCTTCGACGCGACCGGCTTCCCGACCGGGATGTTCGGAGCCGTGCGCGATTGGCTCGCCGCGCACGAGCTCACCGGCTAGGCGGCCTCTTTCTCCATCGCCGGCCTGTACGAGCCCGAGCGGGCTGCGCCGTTCAACCTGGCCCGGTGGTAGTACGCCTGCTGCGCCGCCTCGACGTTCTCCGCCTTGCCGCCCCAGGCTTTCAACGCCGGCGCCTGCAAGGCCCGGCCGTACGAGAAGGAGAGCTGCCACGGATGCGGCCCGAGCTCGTTCATCTTGCTCAGCCGTGCCGTCGCGTCCTCGTCGGACTGGCCGCCGGAGAGGAAGACGATCCCCGGCACCGCGGCCGGCACGTGACGGTAGAAGCACCGCAGCGTGTGCTCGGCGATCTCGTCGTCGCTCGCCTGCTCGGAGGAGTCGTAGCCCGAGAGCACCATGTTCGGCTTCAGGAGCATCTGCTCGAAGTGGACGCGCTGGTCGCGGAGCTCCGTGAACACGCCGTGCAGCGTCCGCGAGGTGACGTCGAAGGCGCGCTCGATCGGATGCTCGCCGTCCATCAGCACCTCGGGCTCGATGATCGGCACGAGCCCTGCCTCCTGCGAAAGCGCGCCGAAGCGGGCGAGCGCGTGCGCGTTCGCCCAGAGGCAGTACTCGCTCGGAATGCCCGGGCCGATCGTGATCACGGCGCGCCACTTCGTGAACCGTGCGCCGAGCTCGTAGTACTCGGCGAGCCGTTCGCGCAGGCCGTCCAGACCCTCCGTGACCTTCTCGCCGGGCGCGTTGGCCAGGTCTTTCGCGCCCAGGTCGACCTTGATGCCGGGGATGATCCCCTTGCTCTCCAGGAGCTTCGGGAACGGGGCGCCGTCGTCGGAGGACTGGCGGATCGTCTCGTCGTAGAGGATCACGCCGCTGATGAAGTCCTCGGCGCCCTCGGTCGTGAACAGCAGGTCGCGGTA
>Ga0066903_100003493_pt1 | contig 12881 bp, 10 predicted proteins | sample PanSoiMetaGPlot1_FD_67491 | JGI IMG/M metagenome (GOLD analysis project Ga0066903, IMG submission 67491) | Tropical forest soil microbial communities from Panama analyzed to predict greenhouse gas emissions - Panama Soil - Plot 1 (version 2) | ecosystem: Environmental > Terrestrial > Soil >... | reverse complement strand
TTAGCGGACCGCCTACACGCCCTTTACGCCCAGTGATTCCGAACAACGCTCGCACCCTCCGTATTACCGCGGCTGCTGGCACGGAGTTAGCCGGTGCTTCCTTTAGGGGTACCGTCAGGGCCCCGACGTGTTAGGTCGAGACCGTTTCGTCCCCCTCGACAGGGCTTTACGACCCGAAGGCCTTCATCACCCACGCGGCGTCGCTGCGTCAGGCTTTCGCCCATTGCGCAAGATCCCCCACTGCTGCCTCCCGTAGGAGTCTGGGCCGTGTTTCAGTCCCAGTGTGGCTGGCCATCCTCTCAGACCAGCTAGCCATCATCGCCTTGGTGGGCTTTTACCCCGCCAACTAGCTAATGGCGCGCAGGCCCATCCAAGAGTGGTAGCTTGCAAGCAGAGGCCACCTTTCACCGCAGGAGCCGAAACTCCCGTGGTCATATCCGGTATTAGCCCACCTTTCGGTAGGTTATCCCAGGCTCGAGGGTAGGTTACCTACGTGTTACTCACCCGTGCGCCGCTTTACTCGGGGATTGCTCCCTTTTCTCGCACGACTTGCATGTGTTAGGCACGCCGCCAGCGTTCGTTCTGAGCCAGGATCAAACTCTCCAGTTGAGCTGGAGAAATGCGTCCGCGCCGTGGCGCGAGCGCATCGATTCGCTACTGCACAATGCGAATCCCTGGTCAGCACGACGCAAAGATCGCGCTGTCCGTCTCTCACTACGCATGGACCCGTTCCGCACATCTGCTGTTGTGGGAACGAGGGCGCTACTATTTAGTTTTCAAAGACCGGGTTACGCGGGCAGACCTGCTCTTATAGGGCAGCCCCCTGGGGCTGTCAAGGCAAGCTGCTGAGCGAGGAGAGCCCGGCAACGCGCCAAGCACCGTTTTACTCGGAGAACGCCACCCCTCTCACGCGGGTTCCGCGAAGGTCACTTCGGCGAGGCGTCGCCGTCCAACCTTGAGCAGCCGATGCACTCCCCTCCGGAAGCGGAAGTTCAGATCGACGGGCCGACCATCGACCTGCACGGCGCCCTGGGCCACCAGGCGCCGGGCCTCGCTGGTGGACGGCGCGAAGCCGACCTCCCGGATGAGCTCACAGATCCAGACATCGCCCGCACCGGTGCGGACCTCCACCGGCGTCGGTCGATGAGGCGTCCGCTTCTGATGCCGTTCCTCGAAGAAGCGCTCCGCCGCGTTCGCCGCCTCGGGGCCGTGAAAGCGCGCCACCAGCTCCGCCGCCAGTGCCTTCTTGGCCTCCATGGGATGCAGGTCCCCTGCCCGCACGGCCGCCTGGCGCGCCTCCGGGGCCGCACTCAACAAGGCGTAGTAGCGCGCCATCAGGGGGTCGGTGAGGGACATGAGCTTCCCGTACATCACCTCCGGCGCCTCCGAGATGCCGATGTGGTTCCCGAGGCTCTTCGACATCTTCTGGACGCCGTCCGTCCCCTCGAGCAGGGGGAGCACCATCGCCACCTGCCCACGCTGCCCGGCATCCTGTTGCAGATCCCGCCCGACGAGGAGATTGAACGTCTGGTCGGTCCCGCCGAGCTCCACGTCGGCCTCCACCACCACCGAATCGTAGCCCTGCAGCAGCGGATAGAGGAACTCGTGCATGCCGATCGGCGTGCCGGTGCGGTAGCGTCGCCGAAAATCGTCCGGCTCGAGCATGCGCGCCACGGTCATCTTGGCGGTCAGCTGGATCACTTCTTCGAGCGCGATCGCCGCCAGCCATTCCGTGTTGCGGCGGACCTCCGTCCGCTCGCGTTGCAGCACCTTGAAGACCTGCTCCTCGTACGTGCGCGCGTGGGCCTCGATCTCCTCGCGGGAGAGCGGGGGACGGGTGGCCGAGCGGCCGCTCGGGTCGCCGATCAGCGCCGTGAAGTCGCCGATGATCAGCACGGCCTGATGGCCGAGATCCTGGAACTGACGCAGCTTCGTCAGGGCCACGGTATGACCCAGATGGATGTCGGGCGCCGTGGGATCCACCCCCAGCTTGACGCGCAGTGGCCGAGCCTCCGCCAGGCGGGCGACGAGCTCGTCTTCGGGCGTGATCTCTACGACCCCGCGTCGCAGCGTGGCGAGCTGGGCCTCGGCGCTCAGCACCGCATCACACCTCGACCCGCTCGCGCAGGCGGCGAATCGCGGTCGCGCGACCGCTCGCCTCGTCCACGTCCACGATCCCTCCCTGCACCAGGACCGTTCCCGACGCGAGGTCGAACCGGGTCGGCATCTGGGTCAGGAAGCGCTGCAGCACCGGTTCCGTCTTGATGCCGAGCACGGAATCCTCGGGTCCGCACATCCCCGCATCCGTGAGGTACGCCGTCCCCCCAGGGAGAATCCCCTCGTCGGCGGTCTGGATGTGCGTGTGGCTCCCGAGCACCGCCGACACCTTGCCGTCGAGGAAGCGCCCCATCCCGACCTTCTCCGAGGTGGCCTCCGCATGCATGTCGACGACGATGACACTCGTGTGCCGTCGCAGCTCCTCGACCGCCGCCGCGCCGGCCTGAAACGGACACTCGGCGGGCGGCATGAAGACCCGGCCGATCAGGTTGAGCACCCCGACGCGAACGTCCGAGCGACGCGCCTTCTGTACGGTCCAGCCGACGCCGGGCACGTCGCGCGCGAAGTTGAGGGGACGCAGCAACCGATCCGTCTCGCGCATGTAGGGGATGATGTCACGGTTCTGCCAGACGTGGTTGCCCGTCGTGAGGACGTCAACGCCCGCGTCGTGCAGCTCCTCGGCGCTGCGCGGGTCGATCCCCTTCCCGCCCGCGGCGTTCTCGCCGTTCGCGATGATGAACTGGATCCCCTCGCGCGCCGCCAGGCGCGGGAGGAGGGTCGTCAGCGCGCGCCGGCCGGGCCGCCCCACCACGTCCCCGAGAAAGAGGACCCGCATCGGTCACTTCGCCAGGTCGCTCGCCCGGGTCTCCCGGATGACCGTCACCTTGATCTGGCCGGGATAGGTCATCTCCTGCTCGATCTTCCGCGCCACATCGCGCGCGAGCAGCGCGGCCTGGTCGTCGGGTACCACCCCCGGGTCCACGATGATGCGGATCTCCCGGCCGGCCTGCACGGCGAACGACTTCTCGACGCCGCGGAACGAGCTGCTGATGCGCTCGAGGTCCTCGAGCCGTTTCACGTAGCTCTCCAGGACTTCGCGTCTGGCCCCCGGGCGCGCGCCCGAGAGCGCGTCGGCCGCATCGACCAGCGGGGCGAGAATCGTCTCGGCGCGCACCTCCTCGTGGTGTGCCGCGATGGCGTTCACGATCTTCGCCGACTCCCCGTATTTGCGGGCGATCTCTCCCCCGATGATGGCGTGCGAGCCCTCGACCTCGTGGGTCAGGGCCTTGCCGATGTCATGCAGCAGCGCCGCGCGCCGCGCCTGCTTCTCGTTCAGCCCGAGCTCCGCCGCCATCGCCCCGGCGATGAACGCCGCCTCGATCGAGTGCATCAGCACGTTCTGCGCGTAGCTGTAGCGGTACTTCAGCATGCCGACCAGCTTGACGAGCTCGGGATGGATGCCGTGCACGCCGATCTCCAGCACGGCCCGCTGTCCGGCTTCGCGGACGGCCGCGTCGAGATCCTGCTCGGCCTTGCGCACGACCTCCTCGATGCGCCCGGGATGGATGCGACCGTCGGAGACGAGCCGCTCGAGCGCCAGCCGTGCCAGCTCGCGCCGGATCGGATTGTGGCACGAGATGACGACCACCTCGGGCGTGTCGTCGATGATCAGATCCACGCCGGTCGCCGCCTCGATGGCGCGGATGTTCCGACCCTCGCGGCCGATGATGCGACCCTTCATGTCGTCGCTCGGCAGTGGTACCACCGAGACGGTCCGCTCCGTCACGAACTCCCCGGCGACGCGCTCGATGGCGATCGAGATGATCTTCTTGGCCCGCCGGTCGGCCTCCTCCCGGCCTTCCTGCTCGATCTGCCGGATATGGCGGGCGGCGTCGTGTCGTGCCTCGTCGAGCATCTGCTCGACCAGCGTCTTCTTGGCCTCATCGCGCGTCATGCCCGCCGTCTGCTCGAGTGTCTGGCGCACCGCTTCGACGAGCTTGTCGTACTCGGTGCGCCGTTGCTCGGCGGAACGTTCCTTCTGGCGCATCGCCTCGTCGCGCGCCCCCAGGTCGGCCTCGCGCTGCGTGAAGGTCTCGATGCGCTGCGCGATGCTCTCCTCCTTCTGCGCGACCCGCTTCTCCAGTGCCACCAGCTCGCGACGTTGCTCGCGAGCGTCTTCCTCCGACTCGGCCTTCGTCTTGATGAGCAGGTCCTTGGCCTGGATCTGTGCCTCGCGGCGGATCGCGTCGCCCTCCTTGCGGGCTTCCTCCAGGATGCGGGAGGCGGTCCCCTCGGCCCCGCTTTTCAGCGCCACCAGCTGCCGGCGGCGCAGGCGGTACAGGAGCCACACCGCGCCCGCTCCGACGGCGAGTCCAACGAGGACCCCGAGCAGGACCACTGTGGTCATGGTCGGTTCTCCTTCTCGTCCGCGGAACGTTCGACGCCGGCCAGCACGCGCGCCTCGGTCACCACGACGTGCATCCGGACGTCCCAGCTGGCCTCGGGGACGAAGGGGACCACCTGGAAGTCATAGGCCAGCCCCAGCCTGGCCGCCCCCGGGTGCCCGGCGAGGGCGCGGTCGTACCATCCCCCGCCACGCCCCAGCCGTGCCCCACGCCCGTCGAACGCCACCCCGGGGACCAGGAAGCACAGGCGAACGGCATCGGGCCCTAGCGGACGTCCGCTCGCCGGCTCGGGAATCCCCGCCGGGCCCTGGACCCATTCGTCCGGTTCGGGGCACAGGAACTCGAGGCGATCCTGGCCTACGCGAGGATAGTAGATCGCCTTGCCAGCCGCCCGGGCCGCCTTGGTGAGAGCCCCCGGGTCGACTTCGTTCTCCGTCGGTACGTATGCGACCAGGTGGCGGGCCGCCACAAACATCGGCAGCTCGACCGTCCGCGCGCACACCCCCGCCGACAGCCCGACCGCCGCCTCGGCTGGCAGCCGGGTCCGCGCCGTTCGCAGCCGGCGCCGGAGGCGCCGTTTGGCTTGCTCGTGGTTCTCCCTCATCCCTGCAACACGCGGCAGGGCAAGGGCGCGGGAGGACGGTACCGGCGCGGGCTGCGCTACCGCAGACGTCGCGCGCCGCCTACAGGCAGCGTCGTGCAACTCGGGCGCCAGTCGCCCGACGGAATTACACCCATGAACTCAGGAGTACGCGACGGTCGCGTGAGAGCTGTCCGTGGTAACCGCCCCACCTCGTCCCCCCCACCGGCGTCTCGAATCGGCATCGACGACGCCGAACGCCTAAATCTGCACCTGTGCTTGTTCGGACTCCTTGAGAGTGCGTGCGAGGTTCCGTGACAAATCCTCGATCTGCCTCGTCAACTGTGCAAAGTCGCGCTGAAGTTTATGCAATTCATCGGCGATGTGCAACGCGGCTAGCACGGCGACGGCCACCGTCCCTCCCGCAGAACTGGCTCGCCGCATCCTCCCCTCGACGAAGGCTGCCAGCTCTTGAACGTAGGCCTCGTCCTCATCGCTCTGGACGGTGAACGGGAGTCCCAGAATGGTGACGTTGAAGGGGTGTGGCACGAGATCACTCCCCCGACGGGACGCCGGGGTCGATCCAGCCGAGGATCCGCTCGAGGCGCACCCTCATCTCGACCCGCTCCTGCTCGTAGCGTCGCAGCTGCTGGAGGGCCTCCTCGTAGGCGCGGAGCGTGTGGCTCAGGCGCTCGGCCAGCGCCGCCCGCTCGCCCTGCAAGCGCTCGTGCTGGGCGAGAAACGTCGCCAGCCGTTCCTGCAGGACTTCCAGCGTCTCCCGGCCCTTAGCAGCCAACATCGCAAGCGTTGCGGCAGGACTCTAGTTGCCCCCTCCTCCTGCTGTCAAGAGATTGCGCGCGGGACCGCTCGTACTCGCCGGCTCCGGATCGAACAACGCCTCCACGAACTCGGCGGGATCGAAGGGACGGAGATCATCGATCGCCTCGCCGACGCCGACGTACCGCACCGGAAGATTCAGCTCGTGTCGGACCGCAATCACCACGCCACCGCGCGCGGTCCCGTCGAGCTTGGTGAGCACCACGCCGGTGACGCCCACCGCTTCGGTGAAGGTCCGTGCCTGGCTGACGGCGTTCTGGCCGGTCGTCGCATCGAGCACGAGCAGCGTCTCATGCGGCGCCGAGGGCACCTCGCGGGCCACCACCCGTCGCACCTTGCGCAGTTCGTCCATCAGGTTGGTCCGCGTATGGAGACGACCGGCGGTGTCGATCAAGACCACGTCGATTCCGCGGGCGCGCGCCGCCTTCAGCCCATCGAAGACGACGGCCGACGGGTCCGCACCGGCCGCCTGGCGGATCAGCTCCGCGCCCGACCGCTCCGCCCACACCGCCAGCTGTTCGCCGGCGGCGGCGCGGAACGTGTCGCCCGCCACCAGCAGCACGCGGCGACCCGCGGCGCGATGGAGCGCGGCGAGCTTGCCGATGGTGCTCGTCTTGCCAACTCCGTTCACGCCGGTGACCAGGACGATCCACGGCTTCGCCGAGGGTTCGGGGGCCACCTCCATCCCGAGCAGGGTCGCGATCTCGTCGCGCAGCGCCGGCCCCACCACGCTGACGTCCGCGTCCCGCCCGACACGGCGTCCGATCCGTGCGATGAGCTCTGCCGCCGTGCGCACGCCGACGTCCGCCGCTACCAGCACGTCTTCGAGCTCGGCCAGCGCCGCATCGCGCGTGGCGCGGCCGAGGGCCGCCTGCAGCTGATCCCGGAACCGGCGCCGCGTGGTTAGGAGCCCCTCGCGGAGCTTGCCCGAGGGCGGTTCCGGAAGTGCCTCCTCGGACGGGCGCCGACGACGCCGCGTCAACGCGAAGGCCGCGCCCGCAGCAAGCAGGAGGGCCACGGCGGCGAGCACGATCCACCACACGTCCATGCCGTGCCCCGGCAACGGTCCGTTCAGGCGGCTTCGCGCAAGCGCACCGACACGACCTTCGACACCCCCGCCTGCTCCATGGTGATGCCGTACAGCGTGTCCGCCCCCTCCATCGTGCGTCGATTGTGCGTGATGAGCATGAACTGCGACGACACGGCCATCTCGCGCACCACCTGGTTGAAGCGGCCGATGTTGGCCTCGTCGAGCGGGGCGTCGACCTCGTCGAGCAGGCAGAAGGGGGTGGGCCGGATCAGGAAGAGCGACAGGATGAGGGACACGGCGGTGAGGGCCTTCTCGCCGCCCGAGAGGAGCGTCAGCGATTGCAGCTTCTTCCCGGCCGGCTGCACCACGATCTCCACGCCCGGTTCCCCCGATTCCTCGGAGGTCGTGAGCTCGAGCCGGGCTTTCCCGCCGGCGAAGAGCTTCGGGAAGGTCTCCGCCAGCTTCTCGTTCGCCGCCTCGAAGGTGGCCTGAAAGCGCTCGCGCGACGTGCGCGTCAGCTTGGCAATCGTACGCCGGAGATCCTCGAGCGACTGCTCGAGATCGGTCCGCTGCCCCGCGAGGAATTCCCTCCGACCGCGCAGCTCCTCGAGCTCCTCGAGCGCCGCCGGATTGACGTCGCCCAGCCGGCCGAGGCGCTCACGCAGCACCTCGGCGCGCTCCGCGCCCTCCGCATCCCCCTCCTGGGCGACCGCGAGCTCCGACAACACCTCGACCTGCAGCCCGTAGCGCTCCGCCAGCTGCGCCGCCAGGTGCTCGAGCCCCAGGCGCTGCTCGGTGAGCGTCACCTCGACGTGACCGCGCTCTTCCCGCGCCGCCTCGAGGCGTTCCTGTGCACTCCGCTCCTTCGCATCGTCGACCGAGAGGACCGTGTCGGCGGCCCGGATGGCCGCGAGCAGTCCCTCGTGCTCCGCGGCCAATGCCGTGGCCCGCTCGTCGGCAGCGACGCGCTCGCTCTCCGCCTGCGCCGCCTCGTCACGCGCGTTCGCCGCACCCTGGCGATCCTCGTCGGCCCGGCTGGCGGTCCTCTCGAGCCGCTCCTCCAGCTCCTTCGTCCGTTCCTCGAAGCGGCCGGAATCGGCCCGTGCCGCCCGCATGCGCTCGCCCACCGCCGCCACCTGGACCGCCGCCGTCGTCCGCAGCCGCTCGGCCTCGGCGGACTCCCCTCGCCAGCGGGCGAGCGCGCCCTGCCCCGCCGCCAGGCGAGCACGCCGCGTGCTCACGTCTTGAGCCGCGGTGGCCATCCGCTCGTCGAGCGCGCCGAGCTCGGTGGTGACGGCCCCGTCCTCCCCGGCCAGGCCTCCCACTTCGAGGGCACAGACCTCGAGCCCGGCGGAGACGCGCGCCCGGTCCTCCTCCAGCCGTTCCCGATCCTTCTCGATCGCCACCACCTCGACGCGAATGGCCTGCAGGCGATTCTCGGCGGCGCCGACGGCGGCAGCCACCTCGGCCGCCCGCTCCCGTCCGCGGGCGAGCGCCTGCTCCGCCTCCACCACCTGACCGGCGCTCCCCGCGATCGCCTGCTCGAGCTCCCGCAGCTCGCGCTGCCGCGCGAGCAGGGTCTCCTCGAGCGCCGGCTCGCTCCCGCCGCTCACCGCGCCCAGCGCGTCAACCGCCTCCCCTTTCGGCGTCACCACGGTGACGGGATGGTCCGCCGCTCGCCACGTCGCGAGCGCCGATTCCAGATCGTCGGCGAGCAGCACGTGGCCGAGCAGCGCCTCCGCCAGCGCCCAGTGCGCCGGGTCGACCTCGATGCGATCCACCAGGCGGCGCCCGGGTGGTACGATGGTCGCAGCCCGGCGGTCCGCTTCGCGTGGCACGACGGTGGCATTCCCCCCCGCCGTCTTCGCCAGCCATCCGATCGCGCGGACGGCCGATTTGGTGTCGGGGACGACGAGCTGGGTGAGGCGAGCCCCCAGCGCGGCTGCCATCGCCCGCTCGAGCTCGGCCGGGACGCGGAAGAGGTTGGCGAGCAGCTCGCCCTTCTCGCCCCCGTGGGTGAGGAGGGTCGCGACGCCCCGACTGCAGCCCTCGTAGCGTGCCTGGAGGGCGCGAAGCGACTCGGCGCGCGACGTGAGCTGGGTGTGCTGGCCCCGCACACGCTCCAGCGCCGCCAGGCGTTCGGATTCCTCGGAGGCCAGTTTCTGCTCCGCTTCGCCGAGCGCACGGCGTTCCGCGGCGAGGCGCGTCCGCTCCGCCTCGAGTGCCACCGTCGCCGCCTTCGCCTTCGCACTGCCCGTCTCGTTGTCGCGCAGGCGTTCCCCGAGCGTTCGCTGCTCGTCCTCGAGCTTCCGGCGGCGGCCCGCGAGCTCTTCGTGCCGGTGCTGCAACGCCTGCCCGAGGTTCCGAAGACGCGCCTCCTCGCCGAGGGCATCGAGCACGGCGTTCTTGGCCTCCTCGGCGGCCTGCTCGAGAGGCGCCGCCGCCGCGGCGAGCGTCTGGCAGCGCGCCTCGGCCTCCTCCATGGCCGCCGCTGCGATCGGCTCCTCGGCAACGAGCCGTTCCACCTCGGCGGCGCGCTGGGCGCTCTCCGTGCGCGCCTCCTCGAGCCGGTAGCGCAGCTGCTCGCGCTCGCGCTCGCCGCCCGCCGCCCGCTCGGTCAGCTCGTTCTCGCGCGCGCTCGCCCGCGCGCTCCGGGCCTGCGCCTCCCGCGCGGCGACCCGCTGCTCGGCGAGCTCGACGTCCACCGTGCGCAGCCGCTCCTCGTTCACCGCGCGCGCCGAGCGAGCGTCACCGGTCGCGCCGCGCGCCACGCGGACGTCTTCCTGCAGCGCCACCTCCACCTCGCGCAGCTCCGCGAGCCGCTGCTCCAGGCGAGCGACCTCGGCGGCTCCCGCTCGCTGCCGACCGGCCATCACCCGCATGTCGATGTCCCGGAGCTCGTTCTTGAGACGACGGTGTTCCTCCGCTCGCCGCGCCTGTCGCTCGAGCGATGCCATCTGCCGCTCGAGCTCGCGCAGCACGTCCTGCACGCGCACCAGATTCTCGCGCGTCCGCTCCATCTTGCGCTCGGCGGCGAGCTTGCGGCTCCTGAAGCGGGTCGTTCCCGCCGCCTCCTCCAGGAACAGCCGCAGCTCCTCGGGCTTGGCGTTGACGAGCTGATCGACGCGACCCTGCTCGACGATGGCGTAGGCCTTGGCGCCCACGCCGGTGCCGAGAAAGAGTTCGGTGATGTCCTTCAGCCGGCACGGCGCACGGTTGATGAAATACTCGGATTCCCCTGAGCGGAAGTAGCGTCGCGTCACGAGCACTTCGCTGGCGTTCGCGAGCTCGGGCGGCAGCCCCTCGCCACTCTCCCCGACATCGTCCGTCGCCGCCGTCAGGTCCCGTTCGTCACGCTCCATCAGGAGCGAGACTTCCGCCATGCCGAGCGGCCCTTGCTCAGCGTTGCCGTTGAAGATGACGTCCTCCATCAGCGAGCCCCGCAGATGCTTCGGGCTCTGCTCGCCGAGCACCCACCGGATGGCGTCAACGACGTTCGACTTCCCGCACCCGTTGGGGCCGACGATGGCCGTCACCCCGGGGGGGAGCTCGAGCACCGTCCGCGCCATGAACGACTTGAAGCCGTTCAGCTCGATCTGCTTGATCCGCATCCGGGGCCTCTCACGACCGCGCTCCGGTCGTCACACCCGGGTGGGCACCGCCCACCGAGCGCTAATCCGCCACCAGCTCCGTGTTCCAGTACGCCGCATCCACCGCGCTCAGGAAGGGCAACCACTCCTTGTAGCGTCGCATGCTGAAGGTCTCGGCCATGAACGGCGTCCACTGCGGGCGCCGCGGCGTTCGAATGAGCCGCATGCCGGCCTCCGACGGGCTGCGACCACCCTTCAGACGATTGCAGCGATGACACGAGCAGACCACGTTCTCCCACACGGACGTGCCGCCCTTCGAGCGCGGCACCACGTGATCGAGATTCAACTCCGAGCGGGCGAAGCGCCGGCCGCAGTACTGACAGCGATTCTGGTCCCGCGCGTAGATGTTGAAGCGGCTGAAGCGGACGTAGCGGCGCGGAATACGATCGTAGGCGACGAGGAGGATGACCCGCGGCACCCGGATGACCCGGTTGACCAGGCCGATCGTATCCTCTTCCGCCGCGAGATCGGACCAGCTCGCAAAGTCGAAGATGCGGTACTGCTCGTCCACCGCCCGGGCGATGTCCTGGTACAGCAACGCCACCGCCCGCCGCACCGAGGTGATGTGAATCGGCAGGTACGACCGGTTGAGGACGAGGACCTTGGTGTTCAGTACTGACATGGCGCCGGAGCGCGCACGGTACACACCGGTCCGACCGAAGTCAACGCAAAACCCTTGCAGGACGCGCCCTTCGGATGGTGGACTTCATGCGATCTCGGCGCTTTCGCGCGCTGGCGGCCACCACCGCAGCACCGGACGGCGGGCGGCGCGCGTCTCGTCGAGCCGCGTAACCCGGGTCTGGTGCGGGGCCTCGCGCACGAGGGCGGGCTGCGTCCGCGCTTCCTCGGCGATGCGCAAGAGCGCGTCCACGAACGCGTCGAGCGTCTCCTTCGTCTCCGTCTCGGTCGGCTCGATCATCAACGCACCCTTGACCACGAGCGGGAAATAGATCGTGGGCGCGTAGAAGCCATAGTCGAGCAGCCGCTTCGCCACGTCCACCGTGTGAACACCGTGCTCCTGAAGGTCCCGATCCGAGAACACGCACTCGTGGAGCGACGGTGTCTCGTAGGGGAGATGGTAGCTGCCGCGCAGCCGAGCGCGGATGTAGTTGGCATTCAGCACGGCGAGCCGCGTCGCCTCGGCGAGCCCGGGGCCACCCAGGCGCAGGATGTAGGCGACGGCGCGCACCAGCACCGCGAAGTTGCCGTGGAAGGCGTGTAGCCGACCGATGCTCTTCGGAGCGTCGTCGCTCCACGCGAGCTGCCCGCCACGCCGTACCAGATGCGGGATCGGGAGGTACCCCGCGAGCGAAGCACGGACAGCGACAGGGCCGGCGCCCGGCCCGCCCCCGCCGTGCGGCGTCGAGAAGGTCTTGTGGAGGTTGAAATGCGCGATGTCGACGCCCATGTCCCCCGGCCGCGCGACCCCGAGGATGGCGTTCAGGTTGGCGCCGTCCATGTAGACGAGGCCGCCCCGCTCGTGCACGAGCGCCGCGATCGCCTCGAGCTCCTCCTCGAACAGGCCGAGCGTGTTCGGGTTGGTCACCATCACGGCGGCCACGGAATCGTCCATCACATCCGCCACCCCACGGACCGTGAGCAGCCCACGCTGGTCGCTGGCCACTTCGCGCACCTCGTAGCCCGCGAGCGTCGAGGTCGCCGCATTGGTCCCATGCGCGCTCGAGGGAATGAGAACCCGGCGCCGGCGGGCGTCGGACCGGTCGCGGTGATAGGCGCGCGCCACGAGCATGCCGAGCAGCTCCCCGTGTGCCCCGGCCGCCGGCTGCAGACAGACTGCGTCCAGACCGCTGACCGCCTTGAGCGCCGCCTCCAGCTGCGCGATCAGGTCGAGCGCGCCCTGCCCGAGCCGATCGGGAACGAGGGGATGAAGCGCGGAGAATCCGGGCAGGCGGACGAGCGCTTCGTGCACGACGGGGTTGTACTTCATCGTGCACGACCCGAGGGGATAGAGCGTCGTCGCCGCGCTGTAGTTCCACTGCGAGAGGCGCACGAAGTGGCGCACGACCTCGAGCTCGCTCACCTCGGGCAGTCCGACCAGATCGTCCTCGCGACGGAGCTCGGGGGGGAGCTCGACGGTGGTGGGTGCCGGCGGCAGCATCCACCCTGCCCGACCGGCCGAGCCGCGCTCGAAGATGAGCGCCTCGTCGAGCAGCATGCTAGCCCCGCACCGCCCGCGCGGGTGCCGCCGCGGGAGCCAGCGTCTCGACGAGCCGAGCGACGTCCTCTGCGCGGTGGCACTCGGTGACGCAGACGAGCAGCGCGTCATCTAGCTCGGGATACCACCGCCGGAGCGGGAATCC
>Ga0066903_100003492_pt1 | contig 12882 bp, 13 predicted proteins | sample PanSoiMetaGPlot1_FD_67491 | JGI IMG/M metagenome (GOLD analysis project Ga0066903, IMG submission 67491) | Tropical forest soil microbial communities from Panama analyzed to predict greenhouse gas emissions - Panama Soil - Plot 1 (version 2) | ecosystem: Environmental > Terrestrial > Soil >... | reverse complement strand
CGCTGTCCGCGGGATACCAGGCCTCGGTCACGAGCGTGCGGCCCCGGCTCGCGTCGACGATGTTGAGCGTCGTGCTGCCCACCGCGAAGCGACCCGCAGCATCGGGCTCGCGGGCGGCGAGCGCCGCGGTCGCGAGCGCGAGGAGCAGCATCACGGCGAAACCCGTCCGCACGAGGCCTCCATAACTTGCATTGCCCAACGCATCCAGGCCTATTGCTACGCACGGCGGCGGCGCCGCCACGGGAGGAGCAGCCATGGTCGAGAAGACGATCACGCTCACCGGAACGTCCACGAACTCGATCGAGGACGCTGTCGGACTCGCCGTGACGCGCGCGGCGCAGACGATCGACGGCATCCGGACGGCCGAGGTCGCCGGCATCACCGCCATGATCGAGGACGGGACGATTAACGCGTGGCGGGTGCGCATCCGGCTCAGCTTCGGCGTGCAGGAGCGGATCCACGAGTAGCATGCGCGACTCGGCGAAGGCGCGGGAGGTCGTCGACGGGGTGGTAGAGGTGTTCCTCCCGCTCCCCATGCGGCCGACGATCGTCAACGTGTACCTCGTCCGCGCCGGCGACAGCTGGACGCTCGTCGACACGGGCATGAACACCGAGGACAGCTTCAAGGCCTTCCGCGGCGCGCTCGCCGAGATCGGCATCACGCCGGCCGCCGTCAGCCGATTGATCGGCACGCATCACCATGTCGACCACTTCGGGACGTCGGGGCCGTTCCGGGAGCTGACGCACGCCGAGGTGTACCTCCATCCCCTCGAGGCCGAGCGCGCGAGCATCATGGGGCACATGGGCGGAATCGAGAGCACCGACTACCTGCGACGGCAGGGCGTCCCTTCGGTGCCGCCCGATCAGCAGCTGCCGCCGCCCAGCCGCTTCTTCGGCAGCTGGTACGCGCCCGCCAAGCCCGACCATCTGCTCGGCGACGAGGACGAGATCCCGCTCGGCGACGGTCGCTCGCTGGAGGTCATCTGGACGCCCGGGCACACTCCCGGCCACTGCTGCCTCCTCCTCAAGCCCGACGGGATCCTCTTCGTCGGCGATCACCTGCTGCCCAAGATCACCCCACACGTCGGTCTCTGGCCGAACGGCCCCGAGAATCCGCTCGGCGACTTCCTCGCCTCGCACGAGAAGATCCAGCACGCCGAGGCGCGCCTCGTCTGCCCGGCGCACGGCCCCGTCTACGAGGACCATCGTCGTCGCGCGCGGCAGCTGATCGACTTCCACCGCGTGCGCAAGCTCGCGATGCTCGAGGTGATCCGCAAGCGACCGCGCACCGCGTACGAGGTGGCGCTCGACGTCTTCGCGATCGCGCCCGACAACCGCTTCCAGGTGATGGCAGCGACGCTCGAGACGCTCGCGCACCTGGAGCTGCTGCGGCGCGAGGGGAGGGCCCTCCGCTCAGAGCGCGGCGAGGTGGCGGTCTACCAGGGGCGGTGATTGTCCGGTGATTGCCGCGCCCGCGGCGCTGTGCGAGAAGAGGCCCATGTTGAAGCCCGGCGATCGCGCGCCCGACTTCACGGCCACCGCGCATGACGGCCGCCGGATTGCGCTCGAGGACTACCGCGGGAAGAAGGTGCTCCTCTACTTCTTCCCGCGGGCCGATACCCCCGGCTGAACGGCCGAAGGCATCGGATTCCGTGATCGAATCCACGACTTCGACGAGCTGAACACGGCCATCCTCGGGGCGAGCTTCGACCCGCCAGAGCGGAACGCGGACTTCGCGAAGAAGTACTCGTTTCCCTTTCCGCTCCTCTCGGACACCGACAAGAGCCTCGCCATCAAGTATGGCGCCGCCGACGATGCCTCGGCGAACAGCGCGAAACGGGTCTCGTGCCTGATGGACGAGAAGGGTCGCGTGCTGCGTTACTACCCGCAGGTTTCGGCGCGGGAGCACGTAGTCGAGGTGCTGCGGGATCTGACGGGCTGAAGTCGTCCGGGGCGGTTGGGAGGCCGCTTCCGACCGTTCGTACAGCCGCCATTGCCGAGTTCCGGCGCTCGGGCTACGTGGTAGGCATGCGGAGTCTCGTGCTGGCGGGCCTGCTGGGTGCGCTCATGGCGACCGCTGCGCCGGCCAAGGAGTTCATCGCCCAGGAGAGCGATTTCCGCTGTCTCCTCGACGGGAAGAAGGTCGACGGCAAGACCTTTGTGCTCTTCAACCGGAACCATGGGCGCCTGCGGAAGGCGCTCCACCTCGCGCGGAAGGGGACGCCCGACAAGCAGTACCCGGTGGGGACGATCGTGCAGCTCTTTCCCTTCGAGGCGATGGTCAAGCGGGGGGGAGGCTTCAATCCCGAGGGCGACGGATGGGAGTTCTTCCAGCTCTCCGTGACACCGAGCGGGACGCAGATCGTGTCGCGTGGAGGGGCCGAGGTAGCCAACGTCATCGGGTCGTGCCAGAACTGTCACCAGAACTTCGCGTCGCACTACGACCTCATCTGCGAGTTCGTGATCGGCAGCAGCGGCCTCGGCTTGACCGACGACCAGGTCCGGAGCCTGCAGGCCGCCGACCCGCGCTGCCCCCACTGATCCTCGGCATAGCTCCGCGGGGGACGCACCGGTAACTGCTTACCGGGAGCGCCTCCTCCCCTATCTTTTTCCATTGACTACGATGGCGGCAGCTCCTTAAGCCCGAGACAAAAAACCTCGGGGGGAGCCATGCAAAGGAGTAGATTTGGCTCGGCCGCTTTCGTCCTCCTCGTTCTCACTGCCGGAAACGTCCTCGCTGCCAGTCCGTCCTTCACGCTTTCCCCAGGCTCGCCAACGCTCGCGGCGATTCCCGCAACCGCGGGCACGGTCCTGGATCCGGCGGTGGTCCCCGCGCTGGGCCCCCTTCCGCCGCCCATCGTCGGCATTCCCTTTGCCGCGTTGGGCCTCGGACCTGGCGACGTCGTGAGCAGCCTCGCGTTCGGCGTAGCCCCGCCGGCACCTGCCGTCGGGTTGAAGGTCCACTTCTCGGTCGATGCTGCGAGCGCCGGCGTGGCGTTCCCTCCGCCACCGGCGAGCGTCTCCTGCGAGGCCGGCGGCGGCCAGGCCAAGAGCGATGTCTTCCTGTCGCAGCCCTTCGGCCCGCCGCTTGCCTTCCCGAACGTCCTCGAGCTCGACGGGAACGGCTTGCCCGACTCGCCGCCCTGCGCCGGGGCGGGTGCGGTCGGTCTTGGACTGACCGAACCGTCGCCGGACGACATCAGCGGGCTCGAGATGTGCCCGGCGAGCTTCGTCTTCTCGGGCGCGATCCTGACCGCACCGGTCTACTTCACGCTCGCCCCCGGGTCCCCGACCCTGGCGGCGATCCCCGCGGTGCCGAGCGACATCCTGGTGGAGTTTCCGCCCGGTTTCTTGGCCCCCGTGGTCTTCTTCCCCGGCGCCGCCCTTCCCGTGGCTGCCCCGTGCGCTGGGCCCCCACCGGGATGCGATGAGGTCGACGCCCTCGACATCTTCCCGCCCGGGCCCACCATCCTCTTCTCCCTCGCCCCCGGCTCGCCGACGCTTGGCGCATGTCCCGCATCGGCGGCGGACATCTTTGTCAGTGGCGCGCCCTGCTCAATCGCGATTCCCTCGGCGGCACTCGGCCTCCTGCCGGGCGACAACGTCGATGCGCTCGCGATCGATTTCGATGGCGACGGTGACTTCGTCGCCGACCCTTGCGACAACTGCGTCGCGGTCCCCAACAACGACCAAGTCGACACCGACGGCGACGGCGTTGGCGACGTCTGCGACCCTTGCCCGCACGTCGCCGGCGGTGTTCCGGTAGCGCTCACCTCCATCAAGAAGGCGATGCTGCTCTACGGCAGCACGGGTCCGGGCGGCGGCGACGACCGGCCAAAGGTCATCAAGGCGGTCTTCAGCTCCGCCGCGGCCTTCGATCCTGATTCCGTCGACAACGTGCACGTGACGATCAGCAAGAGCACGGGTCCGACCCTGTTCGCCGCCAGCCTGACGAGCGCGAGCGGCTTCTGGTCGCAGCCGAACTCGGCCGTGAAGAAGTGGCTCTACAAGGATCTCGCGGCGACCGTGGGCGTGAAGAAGGCGCTCCTCAAGGAGTCCCCCCCTGGCAGCGGGACCTATCTCTTCAAGATGACGGGCATGAGCGCCACCACGGCCGGACCGCTGGCGCCCGCTCCGGGTATGGAGCTCACCCTCGAGATCGAGCCGGTGGGCGGCACGCCCCTCTGCTACGATGCGGGCCTCCTCACCTGCACGAGCAGCGCGACGAAGGACATCTGCGCACCGTGAGCCGCACGCGACCCGGGTGACGTCCGGCGTCACCCGGGTCGCGGCGCCTACCGCGTCGGTCCGTTCGCCCCGCTTCCGGCGGTCGCCTGGTCCCGCGCGAGCGCCCGTAGCTGCTCGCGGTACCAGCGGTGCGCTTCACGAACCTCCTGCAGACGCTCGGCCGATGGCACGTCGCCGTGCTCCTGCCGGATCTTCGCGATCCTCGCTTGCAGCTCGGCGCTGAGCTCTGCCATGGCGGCGCGCCGCGATTCGCTGCCCTGGCCGCCGAGACCGGCGCCCGGCTGCGCCGCACCCTCGGGCGTCGCCGGCTTGCCGGGAGACGGGCTGCTCTGCGCCGGTGCACTGCTCGGCGCGGCCGGCTGCCCCGCCGCCGGGCGTGCCTCGACGGCCGCGAGGCGGCGCTGGAGGTCCTCCAGCGTCGCCTGCAAGGTCGCGATCGCCGCCAGGCGGTCATCGCCGAGATCGAGCTGCTTCTCGAGCCGGTCGAGCCGTACCTCGAGCGCGGCGATCCTCGCGCGCGTATCGTCCGGCGGCTTCCCGCATCCCGCGACGAGCGCCGAGAGCAGGACGGGCAGGAACGCGATCGGGTGACGCATGTCCGCGGTGCTTCAGCCGAGATGGCGCTGGAAGAACGCCTTCATCCGCTGCCAGCTGTCGGCCTCCGCCTGCGGGTCGAACCCGACCGCCATCGGGCCCCACGCGCCGAGCGTCGCCATCACGCCCGTGTGCGAGCTCATGAAGCTGTGGCCGGCCTCGGGATATTCGCGCACGTCGTGCGGTACGCCGAGGGCTTCGAGGTGCGATGCGAGACGCCGGCCCTGCGCGGCAAAGACCTTGTCCCGCCCGCCGTAGCCCGCGACCACGGGACAGACACCGCGCAGCTCGTCCGCGGTTGACGGCACCTGTCCGTAGAAGACGCCCGCCGCGCCGAGCGGCGCCTTCACCGCGTAGAGGAGGGCGAACCCTCCGCCCATGCAGAAGCCGACCACCCCGGTGCGCGTCGGGTCGACCTCGGGCCGCGCCGCCAGCCAGGTGCGGGCAGCCTCCAGGTCGGCGAACGCCGGTCCGTCCCCGCGGCGGAGGGCGAGGAAGGTGCGGAGGATGCAGAGCACGCGCATGCCGCCGGTGTCGAACAGGTCCGGCGCGAGCGCCACGTAGCCCAGATCGGCGAAGCGGCCGGTGATGCGGCGGATGTCGTCGTTCAGTCCGAAGATCTCGTGGATGACGATCATCGCCGGGCGCTTGCCACCCGGCGCCGGGAGAGCGAGCGCGGCCCGCATCGGGCGGCCGTTGGCGGCGGGGAAGCTCAGGTCGCGCGCCGCGGCCACCGGGCGTTCAGTCCTTCCCGACCGCGATCGTGTAGTTCCCGAACGCGTCGACGGTGGCGCGCTGTCCCGGGTAGATGACGATCGTCGTGAACGGCTCCTCGATGATCGCGGGCCCGAGGATCGCCTCCCGGGACGTGAGGCGGGGGCCGTCGTAGATCGGCGTCGCGATGAAGTGGCCGTTGAAGTAGGCCCGCCGGGCGCCCAGCCGCGGGCTGCCGAGGGCGCGGCGTGGGGGGCGGGGGAGAGCCGGCTTCGCGTCCATCGCGACCGCCTTCAGGCGAAGGCCTCGGAGGATCGGCTCCTCATCTCGGCAGGCGTACGTGTGCAGCTCCTCGTGCAGCCGATGGAACCGCTCGACGGTCTCCGCCAGCATTCGCGTCGTCACCTGGGTGTTCTTCGTCGCCAGCGGGACGGGCATGTCGAAGGTCTGCCCCGGGTAGCAGAGGGCGACCATCCGGTCGAAGCGGATCCGCCGCCGGCGTCCGTTGCCGCCCGCCAGCGCCGAGCGCGCCGCCTCCTCCATCTCCGCGAAGAGCGCGTGCACTCGCGCGAGGTCCACGCGGCTCACCGGGCTGATGTAGGAGCGCATCTCGTCGACGACGTGATCGGTGAGCAGGAGCCCGAGCGCCGAGAACGCGGGGGCGAGCTTGGGGACGAAGATGCGGCGGATGCCGAGCTCCTCCGCCTGCATGCCGGCGTGCACGGGGCCGTTGCCGCCGAAGACCACCAGCGTGAGCGGGCGCGGGTCGATGCCCCGTCCGGCCGAGACGCGCCGGACGGCGTTCGCCATGTTGGCGTTGACCAGCCGGAAGACTCCCGCCGCTGCCTCGACGACGGAGATGCCGAGCGGCGCGGCCACGCGCTCCTTGAGCGCCGCGTGCGCCCCCTCGACGTCGAGCCGCATGGTGCCGCCACAGAATGCCGCGGGGTTCAGGTAACCGAGCACCAGGTTCGCGTCGGTGACCGTGGGCTCCTGGCCGCCGCGTCCGTAGCAGACCGGCCCCGGCTCCGCGCCGGCGCTCTCCGGCCCGACCTTCAGCGTGCCCGCCTCGACCCGGGCGATCGAGCCACCGCCCGCCCCGACCGACTGCACGTCGATCATGGGGAGGCCGATCAGGTAGCGGTGATGCCAGTTCCAGCCCGCCTTCACGTCCGGCGTCCCGCCGCGCACGAGGCAGACGTCGTAGCTCGTGCCACCCATGTCGACGGAGATGAAATCCTTCACACCCGCCGCTCCCGCGACGGCACTCGCTCCCATCACGCCACCCGCAGGGCCCGATCCCATGACGGCGACCGCCTTCTGCGCCACGTAGCCGCCCGTCATCACCCCGCCGTTCGACTGCATGATGAGCAGCTCGCCACGGAACCCCGCCGCGCGGAGGCGGCTCTCCAGGCGCGAGAGGTAGCGGCTGATCTTCGGTCCGACGTAGGCGTTCACCAGCGTCGTGCTCGTGCGCTCGAACTCGGGCGCCGAGGGCATCACCTCGTGCGAGAGCGAGAGCATCACGCCGGGCAGCTCCTCGGCGACGATCTCACGCACGCAGCGCTCGTGGACCGAGTCGACGAAGGAGAAGAGGAAGACGACGGCGAGCGAATCCACCGCCTGTAGCTTCAAGCGCCGGCAGGCGCGCCGCACCGCCTCCTCGTCGAGTGGCACCACGACGCGCCCCTCGAAGTCGAGCCGCTCGGGGATCCCGTAGCGGCGGCGCCGCGGGCAGATGGGCGGCGGGGGTGGGAGGGCCGGGTCCCAGATGTCCTCCTTGAAGCCGCGCCGGATCTCGATCTCGTCGCGGTGTCCCTCGCTGGTGAGGAGGCCGACCGTCGCGCCGGACATCTCGATCATGGTGTTGTCGGCGGTGGTCGTGCCGTGGACGATCAGCTCGGTGTCGGCGAGGAGCGCACCGAGCGAGACGCCCTCGCGGGCTGCCAGCTGGGCCAGGCCGCCCACGACCCCCTCTGATTGATCGCCGAGCGTGCTCGGGTGCTTGTCGAGGACGAGCTTTCCCGCACTCGCCAGCACGAAATCCGTGAAGGTCCCGCCGACGTCGATCCCGACGCGATAGGTCACGGCCCGGGTGGCTACAACGAAACCTCGCCGAGCGACAAGAGTCGCCCGACCTACTCCCCGAGAACCTTTACCACCACTCGCTTTTTCCGCCGGCCGTCGAACTCGGCGTAGAACACCTGCTCCCAGGGGCCGAGGTCGAGCTTTCCGGCCGTGACCGGGAGCACCACCTGGTGGTGGACCAGGGTCCGCTTGAGGTGCGCGTCGGCGTTGTCCTCGCCGGTCTGGTGGTGGCGGTAGTCGCCCGGCGGCGCCAGCCGGTCGAGCCACTCGACCAGGTCCTGCTTCAGCCCCGACTCCTCGTCGTTCACCCAGATGCCGGCCGTGATGTGCATCGCCGAGACGAGGCAGAAGCCCTCGGCGATCTTCGCCGCCGCCACGATGGCGGCGATGCGGTCCGTGATGTTGACGAGCTCGCGCCGCGTGCGCGTGGTGAACCAGAGGTAGTCGGTGTGAGCGCGCATCAGGGGACGATCGCGTCGGCCTCGATCTCGATCAGCGCCTGGTCGTTGATGAGCCGGCTCACCTCGACCAGCGTCGACGCGGGACGGATGTCGCGGAAGAACTCGCCGTGCACGGCGGTCGCCTCCGCGGCCTTGGTGATGTCGATGATGAACATGCGCGTCCGCACCACGTGGGTGAGCGAGCCCCCGAGCGCCTCGATGGCACCGCGGATGATCGCGAGCGCCTGCCGCGTCTGCTCGGCGAGCGTCGGCGGGTACGACCGGTCCGCGTTCAGCCCCACCGTGCCCGAAACAGCGATCCAGCTCCCCGTCCGCACCGCCCGCGAATACCCGACGATCGGCTCCCAGGGGGATCCGCTACTGGCGCACCGCCGACCCGCGAACTCACCAACAGTAATCGGCACGTCGCCTGGCATCGCTAGTGCACCTCCGACCCACCTTCGCCAGAGTGAGCGAGGGCGCCAGGTGGGGGTGCCGGCGATTTCCGCAGCGCGGTGGGTGGTAGGGCGGCGGGGTTGGGATGCGCGAGGACCATGAGCCGGCACCCCCACCTGGCGCCCTCGCTCACCCGCGCATGAGTGGCATGGAGCACTAGCGTTGCCGCGCGGTGCGCATCTCGGTTCGCAGCCGCTCGGTGGCATCGGCGTCGATCGCCAGCGTCAGATCCTCGAGCGAGCCGGTGAGCACCACGCCGTAGTCGCGGCGCGCCGCTTCCACCGAGACGTACTCGTCGAGCACGTCGTCGAGCACCTTCTCGGGCGGGCGCAGGAGCGGATCCCCCCACCCGCCGCCACCACCGTAGTGGTACTCGTACCGTTCCCCTGCGGCGTGCTGGACGTACTGGGCCGTCTCCCCCACCTCGAAGGGGGCCTCGCCGCCCGCGCGGACGATCAGGCGGTTCGCGGAGCCGGACTTCCCGCCCGCGATCCCCGGCATCGGGTACTTCTTGCCCACCACGTAGGTGTAGATCGTCGCCGGCACGAGCACCTGTTTCCGGTAGAGGCTCCCGCAGTTGCCACGGAACTCCCCCGGCCCACCGCTGTCGGTCTCGTAGTCGCGCGCCAGCTGGCGCACGGGGAAGATCGACTCGTTGATCTCGGCGGTGGCACGGATGAGGTTCCCGAAGGAGACGTTCATGGCACCCCAGCCGTCCTGCCCTTTGACCGCGCCGCAGTAGGCGGCGAACGAATCCACGGAGTGGTCGATGAAGACCTTGCCGTCGGCCGGATGCGTGCCGAAGATCACCGTCGGCATCCCCATCTTGTAGATCTGGGGGCAGCTCCGCTCGGGGACCACCTGCTCGAGCGCCTTGGCGACCGCCTCGCCCACCTCCGTTCCGGGATGATGCGTGCCCGCGGCCACCGACTTGCCCTCCGGCGGATTGAGGCAGCACCCCTTCGGCACCACCAGCTCGATCGAGTCGAAGAAGCCCTCGTTCTTCGGGATGGTGGGGTCCATCATGGCGGCGAGCTGCGCCACGACGTAACCGCGCGTGTTGCCGAAGGTGGAGTAGGCCTGGATGTCGGGGCGATCGTCGGAGCCGGTGAAGTCGACCCGCAGGTCGCTGCCCTTGACGGTCACCTTGCAGTGGACGTGGATGTCGGGCCGTCCGTGCGGGTCGTGGTCCACGTAGGTGTCCGACTCGTAGACGCCGTCGGGCCAGCGCGCGACCTCCTCGCGGAAGCGTCGCTTGGCATGCGCGATGATCGCCTGGACGGCGGCCTCGACCGTCGCCGTCCCGAAGCGCGCGAGCACCTCCTGCAGGCGGCGGACGCCGAGCTGGGCGGCGCCGACCTGTGCGCGAAGATCGCCGAGGAAGGTTGGGGTCCGGTTGTTGGCCGCCATCATGTACTCGACGTCGCGGCGCTTGACCCCCTTCTCGAAGATCTTGATGCTCGGGAAGCGCACGCCCTCCGCCCAGATGTCGGGCGCGTTCACGTTGTAGCCCCCGGGGGCACCGCCCCCGGTGTCGGCGTGGTGGCACTGGATGGAGGCGATCAGCACGCACTGGCCGTCGTGGAAGACCGGCGCGAAGACGTTGTAGTCGGGCAGGTGGCCACCGCCGTGGTAGGGATCGTTCCCCACCAGGACGTCACCCTCGAAGAGGCCGTCGGGCCCGAAGAACTCGACCGCGAACCGGACGGGGAGCGTCGAGGAGAGCATGAACTGCGGTACGCCGACCGAGAGCGCGGCCAGCTGGCCCGTCCCGTCGAGGATGGTGGCGTTGCGCTCGTTCGACTGGTTCAGGATCGGCGTGGTCGCGGTCAGGCTCACGTGGGTTGCCATCTCGTAGCAGATGGTCTCGAAGGCCCCGAGGATGATCGCGGTGTCGACCGGGTCGATCCGGGAGCGCCGAAGCGCACGACGCGACCGGCCCCGGGGCGCCTTCGGTGGACGCGGCCGGAGTGGACGCATCGTCCGTGACCGCGACGCCTGGCGCATGAGGCTGGCTACAACGAAGTCCCGGGAGTGACAAGCCGCCTAGCGTCGTGGCCGGAAGCGCGGCAGGGTGACCTCGTCGTTCACCCGGTCGAAGACGACCTCGACGGGCATGCCCAGCGAGAGCTCCTCGTTCGGACAGTCGCGGATTGTCGAGTGCAGGCGGATCCCCTCGTCGAGTTCGACGATGGCGACGTTGTAAGGCACGTCCTCGAAGAAGGCGGGATGCTGCGGGCGGTGGACGATGATGAAGGAGTAGATGCGGCCCCGACCCGAGAGCGCCACCCACTCGCCGCCTTCCGCGAGGCAGTGCGGGCAGAGGATGCTGGGCGGGAAGCGCAGCCGCGCGCACGCCGTGCAGCGCTGGACGCGGAGCTCACCCGCCCGGCAGCCCTCCCAGTAGGGGGCCCCCTCCTCGGTGACCGCCGGGAGCGGCTTGTCGATCTGGAACATCACTCGGCTCCGCCCGCGCGACGGGCGGCGGGCAGCGGCTGCGCATCCACGGCCCGGAGGAACTCGTCGGCCGCACGGTTGAATGCCTCGGCCTGCTCGAGCATCGGCAGATGCCCGCACTGCTCGAGCACGACCAGGCGGGCCTGGCGGACCGCGCGCACCAGCCGTCGGCCGCCTGCCAGCCCGATCATCCGGTCCTGGCGTCCCCACACGAAGAGCGCCGGCTGGCGCAGGTCGTGCAGCGGCTGCTGGCCGGCGGCGATCGCCCCGGCGAGCGAGCGCGACACCGCGCGCGCGAAGGCGGGATAGTCATCGGCCGCGAGGCGCTCGGCGAGGATGCGACGGCGCTCCGCGCAGCTCGGGAGCGAGGGATCGTAGAAGCAGAGGTCGACCGCGCGCGGAAGCGTGAGGCGCAGCAGGCGCGGGCCGGTCGCCGCCCCGATTGCCCAGCCGAAGGTGCGCACCGCGGAGGCGAAGCCGCCCGCCGGCGCCGCCAGCACGAGGGCCCGCGTCCAGCTCGGGTAGGACAGGCCGAGCTCGATCGCGATCTGTCCGCCGAGGGAGTTCCCCATCACCACCGCCTCGTTCAGTCCGAGCGCGTGGCCGAGGCTGCGGATCACGCCGGCGAAGAAGTCGATGGTGTAGGGCGCGTCGGGCTTCGCGGACTTCCCGTGGCCGGGGAGATCGGGCGCGATGACGTGCCAGCGGTCGGCGAACGCGGGGATCGCGCGCTCCCAGTTCGCGTGCGTGGCGGCCAGGCCGTGCAGCAGGATGAGGCCACGTCCCTGGCCCGCTTCGGCGAAGTGGATGCGGATCCCGTCGATCTCGATGTCGCGCTCGATCATGGGCGGCGGAGGATGGCGGCCGTGTAGGCCACAGTGGGAGGCGGCTCGTGCGGGGCGCCCCCGTATCCCGTTACCAGCGACAGCTCGACGTCGGCCACCTGACAGCGCGAGGTGCCGCGCACCTGTCGCACCGCCTCGGCCACGTGCCCCATCCCGGAGAGATGCCCCTCGGAGAGCAGGCCGCCGGCCGTGTTGCACGGGAGGCGACCACCTACGGTGAGCTGTCCCGACGCGGCGAGCAGGCCTACCTCCTCCCAGTCCGCGAAGCCGTAGGCGACCAGATCGTGGACCACGCGCGGTGTGAAGGCGTCGTAGAGCTGGGCGACGTCGATGTCGCCGGGCCGGCAGCCCGCCATGCGGAACACCCGCTCGCCTGCCTCGCCGCCGCCCCCGCGGCCGTCGTCGCGCGGCCGGATGACCTCCGAGGAATGGACCTGCCCCAGACCGCTGATCAGGGCCGGCGTCTGCTTGAGGTCGCGCGCGCGCTCGGTGCTGGTCACGATGAAGGCTCCGCCCCCGTCGGTGAAGAGGCAGCAATCGAGCAGGCGAAGGGGTGCGTTGATGAAGCGCGAGCTCTGGTGGTCCTCGAGCGTCATCGGCTTCCGCATCTGGGCATCGGGATTGGTGGCGGCGTGCTTTCGCCACTGCACCGCGATGTGGCCGTAGTCCGTGCTCGTGATCCCGTGCTCGTGCATCTGGCGGCGGGCGAGGTGACCCATGAAGGTGATCGCGCCGACGTCACCGTACGGGATGGCCCAGGGCGAACCGAAGAGCTGGGGGATCACGCCCATGGGGTTATTCTGGCAGCCGAAGGTGCAGAGGACGGCGCGACAGAAGCCCGCCGCCAGGTTGGCGACCGCCAACTGCATCATCCCGATCGGCGTGGCGCCGCCCATGTCGACGGTGGCGCAGACGGCGGGGGTGATGCCGAGGAAGGCCGCGACGCGCGACGCCCAGCCGTGCTGCTCGCCCATCTGCGGCGGCATGAGGACGAGCACGCCGTCGATCTCGTCGCGTGCGATGCCGCAGTCGTCGATCGC
>Ga0066903_100003491_pt1 | contig 12882 bp, 9 predicted proteins | sample PanSoiMetaGPlot1_FD_67491 | JGI IMG/M metagenome (GOLD analysis project Ga0066903, IMG submission 67491) | Tropical forest soil microbial communities from Panama analyzed to predict greenhouse gas emissions - Panama Soil - Plot 1 (version 2) | ecosystem: Environmental > Terrestrial > Soil >... | reverse complement strand
GGGGGGCTCTGTCGTTGCACTCGGTGACGGCTGGAATGAACTCGCAGCACAGAGACATGCACATGCGCAAACTGCTTTTGACGACCGCGGCCCTGGTGGCGCTGACGGCGGGCGAGGGCTTCGGAGCGGATATTTCGCGGCCGGTGTTGAAGGCGCCGTCCGCGCCGATGCCGTATGCTAACTGGAGCGGCTGCTATGTGGCTGGTGGCGCCGGCTACGGCTTTTGGAATCAGGACACTTCCTTCACTATCAATGGAGTGCCGGTGGGAAGTGAGGTCACCAGCGGAGGCAGGGGCTGGTTCGGCGCGGTCGGGGGCGGCTGCGATCTCCAGGTCAGCGGAAGCTGGGTGATCGGTGTGTTCGGCGACTATGATTTTGGTGGCATCAAAGGCGATGTCGCCGTTCCAATCTCCGGCACAACGTATTGGGGCCATGAGAAACGAACGTCCGCATGGGCCGTTGGCGGTCGCATCGGCTATCTCATCATGCCATCGATCCTCACCTATGTGAGCGGCGGCTACACTGAAGCCCGTTTTTCTGGAGCAGATCTGTTCTTCCCAACGGTCCCTCCGGTTAACTCGGGTCTCAGCGTTGCGGCGCGCACCTTTTCGGGTTGGTTCGTGGGCAGCGGCTACGAGTACAACTTGAACTGGCTTCCGGGCCTGTTCTGGCGGACCGAGTATCGGCTTGCGGAATACGAGCGCGGCGGCAGGGCGCTTCTGCAGGGCGGTGTTCCTTTGCCCGGCTACAGTGTCGACAGCAAGCCTTTCGTACAGACCATCCGCTCCGAACTGGTCTGGCGCTTCAACTGGGCGCGCTGACGCATCAGGCGGCAGGCTTATACAACGCAAGAGCCCTGGTTCTCCCAGGGCTCTTTTTGTATGCGACGTCCTCCAAGCAAACAATGATTCTTGTTTCATTGTTTCCGCCTTGTTCTGGCGGTCATACGGCACAAATAATGCTAGGTAGGGCGCTGCCGGGATTCGCCTCCGCGCGCCGCCCCAGTCGACAAAGATCGTAACCCATTCAGGAAATTGACAATGTCCCGCCAGGACGCCAATGCGGCTTTTGCTCTGACCTCGTTCCTCTATGGTGGCAATGCTGCCTATGTGGAGGACCTGCATGCGCGCTATCTGGCCGATCCCACCTCGGTCGATTCCCAGTGGCAGGCGTTCTTCCAGAGCTTGAAGGACGATGGAGCCGACGCGGCCAGGATTGCCGCCAAGAATGCCTACGGTCCATCCTGGCGCCGGGAGGATTGGCCGCAGCCGGCGCGCAGCGACCTCACCGCCGCGCTCGACGGCGACTGGCGCGAGGTTGAGATCGTGGTCGGCGACAAGGTCAAGGCGCGGGCGCAGGCCTCGGGCGTCGAACTGTCCGCCGCCCAGGTCCAGCAGGCCACGCGCGACTCGATCCATGCGTTGATGCTGATCCGCGCCTATCGGGCGCGCGGGCATTTCCATGCCAACCTCGACCCGCTCGGGCTCGAGGCGCCCAAGAGCGAGGAAGACCTCGATCCACGCTCCTATGGGTTCGGCGATGCCGACATGGACCGCCCGATCTTTCTCGATCGCGTTCTTGGGCTCGAGTTCGGGACGATGCGGCAGATTCTCGCCATTCTGCGCCGCACCTACTGCCAGACCCTCGGCGTCGAGTTCATGCACATCTCTGATCCGGCGCAGAAAGGCTGGATGCAGGAGCGTATCGAAGGGCCCGACAAGGAGATCAGCTTCACGCGGGAGGGCAAGCGCGCGATCCTCAACAAGCTGGTCGAGGCCGAAGGGTTCGAGAAGTTCTGCGACCTCAAGTTCACTGGCACAAAGCGGTTTGGTCTCGACGGTGCCGAATCGATGATCCCGGCGCTTGAGCAGATCATCAAGCGCGGCGGCGCGCTCGGCGTCAAAGAGATCGTGCTCGGCATGGCGCACCGCGGCCGACTCAATGTGCTGGCGCAGGTGATGCACAAGCCGCACCGCGTCATCTTCCATGAGTTCAAGGGCGGTTCGGCCACCAGCGACCAGGTCGAAGGATCGGGCGACGTCAAATATCACCTCGGGGCATCATCGGATCGCGAGTTCGATGGCAACAAGGTGCATCTATCGCTCACCGCCAATCCGTCGCACCTGGAGATCGTCAACCCGGTCGTGCTGGGCAAGGTGCGCGCCAAGCAGGACCAGCACGGCGCCACGCCCGAGCATCGCGAGATGGTGATGCCGCTTCTCATCTCCGGCGATGCGGCCTTCGCCGGCCAGGGCGTCATCGCGGAGTGCTTCGGCCTCTCGGGACTGCGCGGCCATCGCACCGGCGGCTCGGTGCATTTCATCGTCAACAATCAGATCGGCTTCACCACCTATCCGCGCTATTCGCGGTCGTCGCCCTATCCCTCCGACGTCGCCAAGATGATCGAGGCGCCGATCTTCCACGTCAACGGCGATGACCCGGAGGCGGTGGTCTATGCCGCCAAGGTCGCGACCGAGTTCCGGCAGAAATTTCAGAAGCCGGTGGTCATCGACATGTTCTGCTATCGCCGCTATGGCCACAATGAAGGCGACGAGCCATCCTTCACGCAGCCCTTGATGTACAAGGCGATCCGCTCGCATCCCTCGACGCTTGAGATCTACGGCAAGAAGCTTGTGGTCGAAGGTGTGGTCGGAGCGGACGAACTCGAGAAGATGCGCACTGACTGGCGCGCCAAGCTCGACGCCGAATTCGAAGGGAGCCAGAGCTACAAGGCGAACAGCGCCGACTGGCTGGATGGGCGCTGGGCCGACATCAAGGCGTCAGGCGATGCCGAGGACCCGCGGCGCGGCAACACCGGCGTTGCACTTCCGATGCTCAAGGACATCGGCCAGAAGATCACGACGGTGCCGAAGGGCTTCCACGCTCACCGCACCATCCAGCGTTTCCTCGACAATCGCCGCAAGGCGATCGAAACCGGCGAGGGCATCGACTGGTCGACCGCCGAGGCGCTGTCGTTCTGCTCGCTGCTGCTTGATGGCCATCCGGTGCGGCTCTCGGGCCAGGACAGCGAGCGCGGCACTTTCTCCCAGCGCCACTCGGTGCTGATCGACCAGGAGACCGAGAACCGCTACATCCCGTTCAATTCCATTCGCGATGGCCAGGCGCGCTTCGAGGTGGTCAACTCGATGCTGTCCGAGGAAGCCGTGCTTGGCTTCGAATACGGCTATTCGCTGTCGGAGCCGAACGCGCTCACGCTGTGGGAAGCGCAGTTCGGCGATTTCGCCAACGGCGCCCAGGTCATCTTCGACCAGTTCGTCTCCTCGGGTGAGCGCAAGTGGCTGCGCATGTCGGGCCTCGTGTGCCTGCTGCCGCATGGCTACGAAGGGCAGGGCCCGGAGCATTCCTCGGCGCGGCTCGAGCGCTATCTGCAGATGTGCGCCGAGGACAACATGCAGGTGGCGAACTGCACGACGCCGGCGAACTACTTCCACATCCTGCGCCGACAATTGAAGCGCGACATCCGCAAGCCCCTGATCCTGATGACACCGAAATCGCTCCTGCGCCATCGGCGCGCGGTCTCGCGGCTCGAGGAGTTGGGACCGGACAGGTTCTTCCATCGCCTGTTGTGGGACGACGCGCAACTGCAGCTGGACGAGAAGATCAAGCTCGTGCCCGACAACAAGATCAGGCGGGTCGTGCTCTGCTCCGGCAAGGTCTATTACGATCTCTACGAGGAGCGCGAAAAGCGCGGCATTAGCGACGTCTATCTGCTGCGCGTCGAGCAGCTCTATCCGGTGCCGCTGCGCGCGCTGGTGCACGAGCTCGGCCGCTTCAAGCAGGCACAGTTCACCTGGTGCCAGGAAGAGCCGCGCAACATGGGCGCGTTCCAGTTCCTCGAGCCCTATCTTGAATGGGTGCTGGAGCAGATCGGCGCTCAGAACAAAAGGCTCGGCTATGCCGGGCGGCCGGCTGCCGCCGCGACCGCGGTCGGCCAGATGTCGAAACATCTTGCGCAGCTCAAGGCGTTCCTCGACGAAGCGCTGGTGTGAGCAATAGTGCCGCCGATTTGAAGTTCCTGCATCACCTGCAGCAAGTTCTGTTAGGAACTTCAAATCGAAAGCGGCACTAGAATCGTAGACTTGCTAGTGCCCCTTTCCGAAGTTCGTGTCAGAGCATGCTGAGGTGTATCACGAACTTCGGAAACGGGGCGCCAGTGACAGCGGATTTAGGGAAGAAATCACCATGACTGATATCCGTGTCCCCACGCTCGGCGAATCGGTGACCGAGGCGACGATCGGCAAGTGGTTCAAGAAGCCCGGCGAGCGGGTTGCGGTCGATGAGCCGCTGGTCGAGCTCGAGACCGACAAGGTCACGATCGAGGTGCCGGCGCCGGCCTCCGGCATCCTGTCCGAGATCGCGGTCAACAACGGCGAGACCGTCGCGGTCGGCGCGCTGCTTGGCCAGATTGCCGAAGGCGGCGCGGCTGGCAAAGCCGCGGCAGTGCCGACCGGGCGTCCGGATCAGAAGACGGCGACGACGTCGCCGATCAACGCCGCCGACGAGGAGCCGAAGCTGCGCAAGCCGGAGGCGCCTTCTGCCAAAGCCGATGCGCCCGTCGCGCCATCCGTGCGCAAGCTGGCGGCCGAGAGCGGCATGGACCCGGCGACCGTGGCGGGCACTGGCCGCGACGGCCGGGTCACCAAGGGCGACATGCTGGCAGCGATTGAGCGCGCCGCGGCGGCGCCGCTGCCGGTGGCACAATCGGCGGCAGCCGTGCAGGTGCGGGCCCCGTCGAGCGTTGATGACGCGGCGCGCGAGGAACGAGTGAAGATGACGCGGCTGCGCGCCACCATCGCACGGCGGCTCAAAGACGCGCAGAATACTGCCGCCATGCTCACGACCTTTAACGAGGTTGATATGAGCCATGTGATGGCGCTGCGCAGCCAGTATCGCGACGTGTTCGAGAAGAAGCACGGCGTGCGGCTCGGCTTCATGAGCTTCTTCGTGCGCGCCTGCGTGCAGGCGCTCAAGGAGATCCCGGCCGTGAATGCCGAGATCGACGGTGCCGATATCATCTACAAGAACTACTATCATGTCGGGGTCGCGGTCGGCACCGAGCGAGGCCTCGTGGTTCCGGTGGTGCGCGAGGCTGACACGTTGTCGCTTGCCGAGATCGAGAAGACGATCGGGGATTTCGGCCGCCGCGCGCGTGATGGCGCGCTCAAGATCGAGGAGATGCAGGGCGGCACCTTCACGATCACCAACGGTGGCATCTATGGCTCGCTGATGTCGACGCCGATTCTCAATGCTCCGCAGTCGGGCATTCTGGGCATGCACAAGATCCAGGAGCGGCCGATGGCGATCGGCGGCAAGCTCGAGATCCGGCCGATGATGTATCTCGCGCTGTCCTACGACCACCGCATCGTCGATGGCCGCGAGGCCGTGACTTTCCTGGTGCGGGTGAAGGAGTGCCTGGAGGACCCGGCGCGGCTGGTGCTGGATTTGTAAGACTAGCGCTCTTCCACCGCCCTGATTGTCTCCTCGACGGCATCCTGCAAATCGTGCAGCCGCACGCGCGCGTTCGACTCGGATTGCCGGTAGCACTGCTGCTCGTAGTCGAGTTTCTGGCGAAGCTCCTCGATCGTCATCGGGCTGCTGGTCGTGCCCCGGAAGGTGCAGTCGGGCTCAGGCTGGCGCTGCAGCAAGGTGCGGTCAGGCAGCGGGATCCGCGCTCGCGTGGTCAGCATGCGCGAGGCTGGTTTGTGCTTGACGGATCTGGCTTGAGCGTTGCCCTGCGCTTTGGCTTGGACCTTACCTTGTACATTGGCTTGGGCCGGCGTGACAGGACGGGTTGCGCAACCCCCAAGCACAACGGTGCAAAGGGCGACGGCAACAATCCCAACGCACGCGCGCGTCCATTTGGACGGCAGAATCCTAACAACTTCACACGACATGTGACGCCACTCGGCACGCTTGACTTGTGACTTGCCCCCTTTGCCAAATCACGCAGCACAGCGGCCAGGGCGATGAACCACCCTGATACTAGGACGGTAAGATGCGGCCGGCTGTAGCAATTGGGCAACAAACGGATGCAAACGTTGCCGAAGGTATTCGCCTGTGGAAAAATCCAGAGACGAAGGGGGCGATTGAAGAAAATTTCGCCAGAAATATCTTTGATTTAAGCCGACGCTAGAGTGTTCTCTCGAGCCCCAGCTTTTCCACCGTTGCATTCACCCAGGCGCGGCGCAGGTTCCAGGCAAGCAAAATGGCAAATTCCCCCTACGATCTCATCGTTATCGGCTCAGGCCCCGGCGGCTATGTGTGTGCGATCCGCGCTGCGCAGGTCGGGCTCAAGACCGCGCTGGTCGAGAAGGACAAGACCTTCGGCGGAACCTGCCTCAATGTCGGTTGCATTCCGTCGAAGGCGCTGCTGCATGCCTCCGAGCTCTTCGAGGAGGCGGGTCATACGTTCAAAAAGATGGGCATCGCGGTCGGTGCCCCAAAGCTCGACCTCCCCGCCATGATGACGTTCAAGGACGAAGGGGTCGACGGCAACGTCAAGGGCGTCGCCTTTCTGCTCAAGAAGAACAAGGTGGACACCTTCCAGGGCATTGGCCGCATCGCGGCGCCCGGCAAGGTCGAGGTCAAAGGCACCAACGGCCAGGCGCAGACACTCGACACCAAGTCGATCGTGATTGCCACCGGCTCGGACGTGGCGCGGCTTCCCGGCATCACCATCGACGAGAAGCGGGTAGTGTCCTCGACCGGTGCGCTGGTGCTCGACAAGGTGCCGACCAAGCTGCTGGTCATCGGCGCGGGCGTGATCGGGCTCGAGCTCGGCTCGGTGTGGCGGCGGCTTGGCGCTGAGGTGCAGGTGGTCGAGTTTCTGGATCGCATCCTGCCCGGCATCGACAACGAGGTGTGCCGGCAGTTTCAGCGGCTGCTCGAAAAGCAGGGCATCGCATTCAAGCTGTCGTCCAAGGTTTCGTCAGTCGACACGTCGGGCAACCGGCTCAAGGCGAAGGTCGAGCCGGCGGCGGGCGGCGCTGCCGAAGTGATCGAAGCAGATGTGGTGCTGGTCGCGGTCGGTCGCGTGCCTTACAGCAACGGCCTTGGCCTCGATGAGGCTGGCGTGAAGAAAGACAATCGTGGGCGTGTCATCACTGACGGCCATTTTGCCACCAACGTGCCCGGCATCTATGCAATCGGTGATGTGATCGCGGGCCCGATGCTGGCGCACAAGGCTGAGGATGAAGGCGTCGCGGTTGCGGAGATCATCGCCGGGCAGGCCGGTCATGTGAACTACGATGTGATCCCGAACGTGGTCTACACCTATCCGGAGATTGCTTCGGTTGGGAAGTCCGAGGAGGAGCTCAAGGCTGCGGGCATTGCCTACAATGTCGGGAAGTTTCCCTTCACCGCCAACGGACGCGCCAAGGTCAACCTGCAGACCGAAGGCTTTGTGAAGATCCTGGCTGACGCCAAGACGGATCGTGTCCTTGGCGTCCACATCTTGGGACCCGATGCTGGCAACATGATCGCGGAAGCAGCAGTGGCGATGGAATTCGGCGCGGCCGCCGATGACATCGCGCGCACCTGCCATGCTCACCCGACCTTGACCGAAGCGGTGAAGGAAGCCGCGATGGCGGTGGGCAAGCGATCGATCCATATGTGACTGCGGTCACAGACCGCGATCGGATTCTCATCCAGAACGCCCTGCGAAGAGGGCGGCCGGTCTGAACGTGATCATTTTTGAGCGCGACAAATAGCCGGACGCCATCCCGACAGGAGGGCGAGGTCATGCTTGCGCAGCAACAACCGCAATCACGCTGGACGGCGTTCGTGGAGCGCTGGGACGGGCGTTTGGAACGTTTCCGGGAGTCAATCGACCCTTTTTCGCACGGCCCGGAGCGCCGGATGAAGCCATGGGCGATTGCCGCTCTAACGATTGGCGTGGTCGTGCTCGCGGTGCTGATCGGGTTTGGCGGCTGGTGGATCATTAACCATCACAAATGGGCGCTGATCTGGCCGTTGCTCAAAGTCGGGAAGCTCCTTGGCGTTGGCGTCGCGATCGTGGTCGCCATCCTCTTTGGCGGAAACCTGACCAAAAACCCCCAGCTTGAACAGACTCAGAACGGTGACGCTGCCGGCTCAAAGGGCTAGGATCGGGCAACCTCGACTATTGTCCGCCGGCTAGGCGGCGGCTCGCGTCGGGGCCGGCCAACGGTGATGCGCCGACTGCTCCACCCGTTCCTTATCCTGCTCGCGCTCGTCTTTCTGTTCGAGGCGTGGCTGTGGCGGCATCTGGCGCCGATCGTCGGCTGGCTGGTTGCCCTCATTCCGTGGGCAACGTTCAAGAGCAAGGTTGCGGCCGCGATCGAGCGGCTGCCACCTTATCCGACATTCCTGGTGTTTCTTATCCCGGTGCTCCTGCTGCTGCCGCTCAAGGTGGTCGGCCTCTGGATGCTGGCGCACGGTTTCTGGCTGGGCGCGCTCATGGTGCTGACGCTTGCCAAGATCGTGAGCCTCGGCGTTACTGCCTTCATCTTCGATCTGACGCGGCCGAAGCTGTTGGAGCTGCCCTGGTTCCGCTGGTTTTACGAGCACATGATCGTTTGGCTCGCCAAGGCGCACGAGCTTGCCGATCCGATCAAGGAGCGCATCAAGCGTGCCATGCGAGCGTTCGCGCCCAATCGCGCGGGACGTACATTCGCGCTGCTGACCCGCATCCGCCGCCGCATGCAGGCTGCGCGCGGCGACGCCGGATGAGCGAGCATCGCACTGTTAGTGAGTGCCGCCAGCCGAGAACAGCTGCTGCACCCAGTGCAACACGTCATGCGGCAGGTTCGGTGCGAACAATCCCAAGCCGGTGAAGATGAGTCCGATCACTCCCACTCCGGCGGCCGCGTAAGCGAGCGCCAGAATGCCGGTGATCACCGCTGCTGACGCGAGCACGATGCCGATCTGATAGGCGGCGGAAGCGAATTCGTAGTTGTGGTACTTCGCCAGCGAGAGGTCGCGATCGCGCTCATACTGCTCTGCCTGTGCGCGCAATTCCTTGCGGCCGTCCTTCTCCTTCGGATCGGATTCATAGCGTACAACGGTCGCGCGCCATGCCTCGATCTGTTTGTTCATTGCGGCTTTACCAGCTTCATCTGGCACGCTGGCGACTTGCAGCGTCATCGCTTCGGCCGCTGTGCGCAGCGAGGTCTGACGAATGGTCTTGGCCTGGAAGAAATTCCAGGTGTCCGAAGCTTTGATGTTGAGTTCGATGCCGACCGTTTGTGCGCTCTTGCCGAGCGTTTCCGAGAACGCCAGGAACAGCGCGATCACGGAAATCAGTAGCGCAATCTGTCTGTTGTGATTTTCGCCCAGCTTGGGCCCATGGCCACCGCCCCCGTGCCCATGCTCTTCCTCATGCTCAATCTGGTGCTCGACCTCATGTTGCACCGCGTGAACGCCGTGGCTCATGACTGTTCTCCCTGATCGCTAATGTCCCGATCCCAAAGCTCGCATGCTTCTGCGGCACTCTCGTTTGCGAGCTTCTGAACCGTCACACTTGCCGGTCACGATGTATTGATCAGGACCCGTTGCGCAAGAGGGGTCGGAACAGCTTCTGCCGCCGTCACAATCTCGTCACGCGCGCGCAAATCAGGTCATGCGCGTGGATGGGTGCTGCGGTAGACCTCAAGCAGGCGCTCGGCGTCGACCGCGGTATAGACCTGCGTGGTTGAAAGTGACGCGTGGCCCAGCAGCTCTTGAATAGCGCGCAGATCACCGCCGCGGGCGAGAAGATGCGTGGCAAAAGAATGGCGTAGCGCGTGCGGGGTGGCGGTGTCGGGCAGGCCGAGCGCCCCACGCAGACTCGCCATGGCGAGCTGCACGATGCGCGGTGAGAGCGGGCGGCCCTTGGCACCGACAAATATCGGGCCATTGACGGGAAGCTCGTAAGGGCAGGCTTTCACATAGTCGGCGATCAGCTCGAGCACGCGCCGCAGCACCGGCACCATTCGCCGCTTGTTGCCTTTGCCGGTGACGGTGATCACGTCGCCCTTGCCCGGCTCCGGCACCTCGCCACGCGTGAGCCCGAGCGCCTCCGAGATGCGCAGGCCCGAACCATAGAGCAGCGCCAGCACGGCCGCATCGCGCATCAGCACCCAGGTCTCGCGCTCCTCGCCAGCGCGCAGGTCGGCGTCGGTGACTTGTCTGGCAGCAGTGACTGCGAGCGGCTTTGGCAGCGTCTTGGCGATCTTGGGTGCCCGCACGGCGCCAAGCGCGGCGACGCGACCTTTACCATTGCGCTCGAGGTAGCGCGCAAACGAACGCGTGCCCGCAAGCGCACGCATCAGCGAGCGGCCGGTGATGCCATCGCCGCGGCGCGCCGCCATGAAGGCACGCACGTCCTGCGGCGTGAGCTTTCTGAGCGCGGCGAGGCTCATCCGGCCACCGTGGTATTCAGCCAGGAAGGCCAGGAACTGCTGCACGTCGCGCCCATAGGCTTCGACGGTTCTGGGCGACATGCGGCGCTCTGCGCCGAGATACGCTAGCCAATGCGCAATCTCCGCCGCCACGTCAGGCGCGGTAAAGGGTAAAGCTGGCTCATCTGCTTGCTTCGACATGGCCCGCGCCACTCTTGACACCGGGTGCATAATCACACCCGCTCCCTTACCCTTCCTTAAGGCAAGGCGAATCACCGACCAAGTCAGCACTCTATGGCAAAGCGCGTCGTCGATGTCCTGGTGCCGGTCGCGCTCGACCAGGCCTATTCGTATCGGGTGCCCGACGCCATGGCGCTCGCGCCTGGCGATATCGTGTCCGTGCCGCTCGGTGCGCGCACTGCCACTGCGGTGGTATGGGCCGACAATCCGACGCCCAACCCCAGACTCGACAATCGCCTCAAGGAGATCGACAGCAAGCTCGAGGTGCCCCCGCTCAAGGATGAGCTGCGCCGCTTCGTCGACTGGGTTTCCACCTACACGCTCAGCCCGCGCGGCATGGTGCTGCGCATGGGCCTGCGGATGGGCGAGCATCTCGGGCCGGCGCGCGAGCGCACGGGCGTGCGGCTTGTGGGGCCGCCGCCGAAACGCCGCACGCCTGCGCGGGCTCGCGTGCTCTCGCTCATGGCCGATGGGCTTACCCGCGGCAAGAGCGAGGCGGCGATCGAAGCTGGTGTCTCGGTCGGCGTGATCGAGGGACTGATCGATGAAGGCGCTCTGGAAACGCTGGTGCTGCCGCCGGAGCCGGTCGCGCGCGCTCCCGACCCCGACTACGTACAGCCTGAGCTGACGCCGGCGCAGCAGACAGCTGCAGAGAGTCTACGCGAGATAGTCGCCGCCGGTGGCTTCTCGTGCATGCTCATTGACGGCGTGACCGGCTCCGGCAAAACGCAGGTGTATTTCGAGGCGATCGCCGAATGCGTACGGCGCGGCCGGCAAGCCTTGGTGCTAGTGCCGGAGATCGCGCTTACTGGGCAGTTTCTCGATCGCTTTGCCGAGCGTTTCGGCGTGCGCCCGGCCGAATGGCATTCACAGCTCTCGCCACGGCTGCGCGCGCGCACCTGGACGGCGGTGGCGGAGGGCGAAGCGAGCGTGACGGTCGGTGCGCGCTCGGCGTTGTTTTTGCCCTACAAGGAGCTCGGCCTGATCGTGGTCGATGAGGAGCACGATCCAGCTTACAAGCAGGAAGACGGCGTGCACTATCACGCTCGCGACATGGCGGTGGTGCGCGCAAGCGTGGCCAAAATTCCGGTCGTGCTTGCTTCCGCAACGCCTTCGGTCGAGACCGAGGTGAACGCGCGGCGCTCGCGCTATCGGCGGCTGCATCTGCCGGAGCGTTTTGGCGGCGCGCACCTGCCGCACATTGAAGCGATTGATCTGCGCCGCGAAGGCCCGCCGCGCGGACGCTTCATCGCGCCGCGGTTGGCCGAGTCGGTCAAGACCGCGCTTGAGCGCGGCGAGCAGGCACTGTTGTTTCTCAATCGGCGCGGCTACGCGCCTCTCACGCTCTGCCGCCACTGCGGCCATCGCTTCGCCTGTCAGAACTGCGACGCCTGGCTGGTCGATCATCGCTTCAAGCGCCGGCTGGTCTGCCACCATTGCGGCTTCTCGATGCCGCCGCCGGAGAAATGTCCCAAATGCGAGACGGCGGCGAGCCTGGTCGCCTGCGGCCCGGGCGTCGAGCGGCTGGAGGAGGAGGTGGCAATGCTGTTTCCGGATGCGCGCGTGCTGGTGCTCTCCTCTGATCTCATCGCCACGGTCGAGCGCATGCGCCAGGAGCTGGCCGAGATCGAGCAGGGGCTGGTCGACATCGTGATCGGCACGCAGCTGGTGGCGAAGGGCCACCACTTTCCCAAGCTCAATCTGGTCGGCATCGTCGACGCGGATCTCGGCTTGAGCAATGGCGATCCGCGTGCGGCCGAGCGTACATTTCAGTTGTTGAACCAGGTGGTCGGCCGAGCCGGGCGCGAGGAGGGCCGTGGCGTCGGCTATCTGCAGACCCACCAGCCCGAGCATCCGGTCATGCGTGCGCTGATAGCGGGTGATCGTGACGCGTTCTATGCGAGCGAGATCGACCTGCGCGAAAAGACGCTCTACCCGCCCTTCGGTCGGCTCGCGAGCCTTGTGATCTCGGGCGCCGACAAGCACGACACGGAAGCCTTCGCGCGCAAGCTGGCGGGAGCGGCGCCGCGTGATGACGAGGTCCGCGTGCTCGGGCCCGCGGAAGCGCCGCTTGCTTTGGTGCGCGGCCGCTATCGCTTCCGGCTCCTGATCAAGGCGCCGCGCGCGTTTGATCTCTCAGGCTATCTGAGGGATTGGCTCGCAGCGGCACCGAAGGCGAAGGGCAAGCTCAAGCTCGAGGTCGATGTCGATCCGCAGAGCTTTTTGTAATTATCCGCCTAGAGTGAGATGAGCTGAACTTAAT
>Ga0066903_100003490_pt1 | contig 12883 bp, 13 predicted proteins | sample PanSoiMetaGPlot1_FD_67491 | JGI IMG/M metagenome (GOLD analysis project Ga0066903, IMG submission 67491) | Tropical forest soil microbial communities from Panama analyzed to predict greenhouse gas emissions - Panama Soil - Plot 1 (version 2) | ecosystem: Environmental > Terrestrial > Soil >... | reverse complement strand
CCGACGCGATCAAGGAGGGCCAGGCGGACCTCGTGTGGATGAACGAGGCGCAGAAGATGAAGAAGCGTGTCTACGTCGTGGCGCGCGGCGCGATCTCGGACCGCTCGGGGCTCGTTCTGTGCTGCGCCAACCCGCCGGTTGAGGCGAAGGACGAGCAGTGGGTATCGGACTTCGCGGCCGATGCCGATGCGAAGAAGCGCGCGAGCAAGCATCTGCCGTTCAACCCGCTAGACAATCCCCACATCGATCGCCGCGCGCTGCTCGCGATGGCCGCCGAGCTCGACGAGCGCACGTTCCAGATCGAGGTCCTCGGCATGTTCATGCCGGCGGCCGACTGTGTGGCCTACAACTGGATGCGCCAGGACAACGAGAAGCCGACACCTCGCCCGACGCTGGTCGACAACCAGCAGATCCCGTGCCCGCGCACCGGCCTTATCGACGTGACCTCGGAGTTCCTCGAGTACGAGGAGGAGGGCGAGGGCATCACGCGACTCGCAGGGCTCGACGTGCAGCGCATCCCCTACATCGGGGGACCGATCTACAGGTTCTTCTGCGACCCGGGCAGGCGGCCGACCCGGGACAACGTGCTTGCGTGGATCGTCGGCGAGGTCGTGCTCGACGGCGGCGACGAGGAGGAGTGGTGCCACGAGATGCGCGAGGCCGGCTTCGATCCGGAGCGCACGCTCGTGGTCTGCGATGCCTCTGGCCAGTGGCAGCATAGCCGCCGGCGATCGACCGACAGCCCGCCGCCTTCGTGGTCCGGCCGCGGCAGCTTCGACATCATTCGCAGCGCCGGCTACCGCCGCATCGTCTCTCCGTCGAGACGCCATCCGGCCAAGAACCCCGAGATCCAGGATCGCATTCGCGCCTTCACCTCGATGATCTCGACGAAATTCGGCGTGCGTCGGCTGTTCTGCGACCCCGAGGCGGCCCCGAAGTCCTGCAAGGCGATCCGAGAATGGAAGACGGTGCACGGAAAGCCCAGCCGGATCCAGGATGTCGCACATCTAGGCGACGGCATCACGTACCCGCTGATCCGCCTCTTCCCGCGCATCCTGCGATCGGGTAACACGGGCTCACCCATGGACCCCGTTGCCAGCCGTGTGGACCGCCCGGATGCCGGAGATCGCTTCTTCGGTGCGGCGCCGCGGCGCAGGGGGCCGAGGAACCACGGGCTGTGATGGAGCTTTGGTGCCCAGTGTGCAAATCGGTGGTCAATACGACCCTTCATCCGAGCGCGGGCACGTCGATCCTTCCGCCGCATCGTCCGGGTAACTGGAGACTCGGCAGCAATGACCGATGTTCGGGTAGCGGCTCCCTTGCTTTCTGGGAAGCAAGGCCGGGGGCACCATGACCGCGCTCGCTGCATCCCGCGCGATCCGCCGCTCGTTGACCGACGGCTCCGCGCTGGCGACCGCGCAGCGCGCGCCGCTGCTCTACGACGCCGGTGGCAAGCCGGTCTCGCGCCGCCAGCCGGTCGCGGTGCAGTCGACGATGGCCGAGGTCTGGAACACACACCCGGCGTTCGATCTGTCACTCGAGATGCTGCTCTCGTACTACCGCCAAGCCGAGCGCGGCGTGCCGCTGCGGCAGTTCGATTGCTTCCACGACATCATCGAGATGGACCCCGATCTCCGGGCGAAGATCAACGACGGGATCGAGTCGGTCGCCGGATGCGAGTGGGTCGTGTTGCCCGGCCGCGACGACAAGCCGAGCAAGCTCGCCTCCGACGCACTCAACGAGCGCCTGCAGAACCAGCTGCAGTTCCGCGAGTTCCTCGCCCACCAGCAGACCTCGGTGTACTATGGCATCGCTTGCACGAACATGATGTGGGACATCGAGGAATCGCTTGTGGTCCCGGTGCTGTTCGTGAACCCTGCCGCACGCCGGTTCGCATCGCCGGGCCCGGAGCGCGCCGCGGAGATCTGGCTCGCCGACCCGGGCAAGGCCGAGCTGATCGCGCTCGAGCCGGGGCTGTGGGCGGTCTCGACCTACACCAACATCCTCGGGCGCAATCCGTATGCGTCTGGCCTGATGCGCTCGTGTGCGGTGTGGGCGATGTTCAAGCGGTGGGACGTCAAGGGATGGCAGATCTTCGCGGACATGTTCGGTCTGCCGCTCGCGCTCGGCTATTACGAGGAGGGCGCGAGCGCGCAGTCCAAGCAGGCGCTCGAGGACGCGGTGCGCGCGATCGGTCAGGACGGCTACGCGGTGCTGTCCTCGCTCACCGAGCTGGTGGTGAAGGAGACCGCGCGCGGCGGCGATTCCTCGACTGTCTATCCACAGCTTCTCAAGGTCTGTGAAGAACAGATCGCGAAGCTTTTGACCGGCGGCACGCTCAACACCGACGTGGCCGGCGTCGGCAGCTACAACGCCGCCAGCGTGCACGAGTCGCGCTCGTACACGATGAAGTGCTACTACGCGCAGTGCCTGCAGGAGATGTTCGTTCGCGACATCGGCCGATGGTTCGTCGCCTACAACGGCTTCGACAAGGCGGCGCCGCCGCGGCTCAAGATCAAGATCCGCCGCGATGCCCTGCAGTGGGCGCAGACGCTCGAGATCATCGGCCAGGTGATCGAGCTCGATGTGATGCAGATGCGCGAGGACTTCGGCCTCCGCGAGCCGGCCGAGGGCCAGGGTGTCAAGTTCGAGGCGACGCCGCCTCCGAAGCCGGGCGACCCAGCGCGTGCGAAGGCGAAGAAAGAGGACGCATGAGCGACGAAGACACCTTCCTGCGCGTCGGCGGCTGCCGGTCGGACTTCGAGATCGCCTCGTTCCTCGGGATGGAGATCGACGGTATCAAGGGCCTGATGAGGCTAGATTCCGATGCGTTCGATCCGGCATCGAAGAATGCCGACGCCAAGGCGCTCCGTGCCGATGTGATCACGGCGGTGCGCGGTGGCAGACATGCCGAGCTGTCGGTCACCGCGATCACCTTCCGCCAGCGCCCGACGCCGAACCGCCGCTATCTGCGGCTGGCCGCTGACAAGCTCGCTGACCGGGCCTCCTCCTGGCGGAACCAGCCGTTCCTGACCGACCACAACACCTATTCGATGGCCGCATCGAAGGGCACGATCCTGTCCAGCAAGCTGGTGGAGGAGTCGGCCAAGGTCGCAGCGCTGGAACAGGTCCTACATGTCGTCAAGCCGGAGGCGGTGATCGGGTTTCTCGACGGAACTTATCGCAAGTTCTCGATCGGCTGGTTCTCGCTCGGTCCGGTGATGTGCTCGGTTCACGGTGAGGACGTCCGGGCCTCCGGCAGCTGCGGATGCTGGCCTGGGGATGTCGTGACGCTTGACGGCAAGCCCCGAATCGTCGAATACGAGTTCAGCGACTACGAAGGCAAGGAGGTAAGCGCCGTCGTGGTCCCCGCAGTCAGAGATACCAACGTCAGCGACATCCGGGCGGCACTGGCCGCCGAGCTTTCACTACCCACGCGAACGAGACCCAAGGAGCGAACGATGCCATTCCCGAAGCTTGCGGCGGCCCTCGCGCTGACCGCGCTGGGTGACGCCGACGAAGATCGGGCAGTCGCCTCTGTCACGGCGCTGCGCGAGCGCGCCGCGGCGGCCGAGCTGGACGCCGGCCAGCAGCGCGCCGAGGTCACCCGGCTCACGGCGGAGCTGGCGGTCCAGACCGCGCTCGCGAATGCCGCTGGCGCCGCGGCGATCGACGGTCTCATCGTGGACGCGTACAAGTCGGGCAAGCTCGCTCACGGCAAGGATGCCGAGGGCAAGAACACGCCGGACCCGCTGGAGTCGCTGCTCCGCGACTACGGCAAGTCGGCCGGACGTGACGCGCTCGCCGGCAAGCTCACGGCGATGGCCGCGCGCGTTCCAGTCGGCGCCAAGCCGATCGTGCTCGAGATCAAGGAGCCCGAGCGCCAGCTCGCCGCGGTTCCGACCGACGAGCAGATCGCGCGGACCGCGCTGTCCATGGGCGTCTCCGAGGACGAGCTTCGTGCTCGCGTCGGACTCGCGCCGCGCACGGCAGGAGGTACGCGATGACCGCCACCACCGTTGACCGCAACACCGTCGAGGTCTGGAACGAGGGCCAGATCATCCCGGTTGCCCTGACCGCATCAACCAAGATCCCCCTCGGCGTGATGGTCTCGGTCGTGCTCAACACCGGCACTGCGATCAACGCGGCTGACACAGCGAGCACCGCGGTCATCGGCATCTCGCGCCAGCAGGTCGATACCGCGCTGGGCTTCACGAAGTGCCCGGTCGGACGGGGCCGTTACTGGTTCGCCAACGGTGGTCACATCACCGCAGCTCACATCGGCGTCGAGGCATGCGTGGTCGACAACCAGACGGTCGATCTCGCTGCCAACACGACGAACGCGATTCCCGCTGGCGTCATCATCGGCGTCGATGCCACGCTCGGCGTCTGTATCGACATGGCCGGCGGAAAGGTCGGTACCTGATGGACACGCAGCTCAACTCCGCGAGCTACAACGAATACACACCGGGCGGGTCGCGCCGTCTGGTGCGCGCCAGTTCGATGCGCAACGTGCGCAACCAGCTGGCCGGGCTCGTCCACCACCAAGACAACGAAAGCGGCCGGGGCCTCAAAATCCCGGTCGGCGCCATGCTGTCCTACGGCGGCCCGACCCAGCTCGAGGATCGTCATGGCCGCGTGCTCTCGCGAACCGGCGAGTGGTCGATCGACGGCGGCCAGCTGGACACCGTCAACACGGCGATCCGCATCGGTGGCACGTCGCCCGACTCGCAGAAGGTCGAGATCGCCTACCAGGCGTTCGGTACCGCGCTCAACAACCGGCTCAAGGACTACGAGTCCTACTACCCGCGCATCGCGACGGTCGTGCAGACCAACCAGCTCCTCAATCGAGAGATCTGGCTGAACGCTGTTCCGAAGATGAAGGTGTGGGAAGGCCCCAAGTTCATCTCGCGCATCTCGGCCGAGAACCTGCCGATCGTCACGCGGCCCCACGAAGTCTCGATCGCGATCGGCAAGGGCGATATCCTCAACGACAACCTCGGCATCTACCAGCCGAAGATCGGCCAGCTCGGCACGCGCTACCCGCAGGCGCTCGACGATCTCGCGATCACGATGCTGTGCGCCGGCGTCGCCGGCACGGCGCTCGGCACGACGTACGACGGGCAGAACCTGATCGACACCGATCACACGTTCCGCTCGGCCGATGCGGGAAACTCGGCGTTCCAGTACTCGAACAAGGTCACCGGCGCGTTCTCGGCCTCGGTGTTCCAGTCCGCGATCAACCTGTTCTATTCGCTCAAGAATGAACAGGGTATCCCGGTCAACATCGGATCGGGTCCGCTCATGCTGCTGCACGGCCCGGCGAACCGCGTCGCCGTCCGCAATGTACTGCAGCTCGACACCGCTTCGATCGGCGGTTTCGTGCTGCCGCAGAACCTCGACAAGGGCATGGCCGTCCCGGTCATGTGCCCGTGGATCCAGGCGCGCACAACCAGCGTGCTCGGCACCTCGGTCACGCTGACCGGCCTCGAGTGGTTCCTCATGCCCATGGACTCGACCGCGGTGATCCTGCAGATCAAGCGGGCCGCGGAGTTCCTCTCCGTCGAGGAAGGCTACCAAGTGTTCATGGACGGGACGTACTACTACGGCCTGGAGGCCGAGTTCGGCGCGGCGTACGGCTTGCCGCAGGAGATCGTGGGCGGGCCGGGGGCGTAATAGCTTGAGCCCGGCTCGTGGTTCGGCGGAAGGGCACCGCCTCGGTTCAAGGCCGACGACCAGTCCCACGAGCACGCGCCTCCGATTCGGCAGCTCCAAGGAAATTTTCCAAGGTTCTCCCGGTTCGACTCCGGGGTTGGCGCACTGACCAAAATTAGATATTCGCGCGTATTTTCGCGGCCCGCTGACATAGGAGCCTGCAACATGAGCAATATGACCCCACAGCCCGGCGACGTGATCACCGCTCGCGTGCGTCCGGGGAACCTGAATGGTCGGCGGTCGCGCGCCGGCCTTCTGTTCACGGATGACGCGGATACATCGTTCGTGGTCGGCGACGACCCGAACCAGATCAGCGTCGACCGCGCGAAGGCGATCGCCGGGGACAACGGCCTCGTCGTGAAGATTGACCGCCCGGGCCCCGAGGCGAAGGCTCCGGTCGCGAAGGAGACCAAGTGAATCTCCCAATCCAGATACTGAGCCCCGAGGAGATGGCCCGTGCGCACGCCGAGGTCATCGACCTCAATGAGCGCAAGGAACGCGCCCGCGTCGCCGCCGAGAATCGCGCACGCGGCTTCCCGGAACCGCAGCCAGGGGACCGCCTGTACGTCACGTCCGGCCGCGGTATCCGCCAGCGCGCGCGGGCCGGGATCCTGTTCGTCGAGGCCGAGCCGACCGAAGTCGTCGTGGTCGGCGAGCTGGACGAGCGGCCCACCGGAGTCAAGTCGGTCACGGTCTCCGGCGCAGAGCTGATCCTAAACGATCCGGCGCTCAACGTGCGCGCTCGCAACGCGGCCGATGCCGACCTCGTGGCCCTGCGCCGGCAAGTGGCCGACCGGGATGCCGAGCTCGCTACGCTCAAGGCCGAGCATGCTCGCGTGCTGCGCGAGGCGCGCATGAGCGCGAAGGACCCTGGCGACGGCTCGCCGGCGCGGCTGCGCGCGGCGCAGAAGGCCCGCGCCGGACTGCCGGACGAGTTCGGGGGCAAGGAGTAGTTCGTGCCGTACTGCGTCGAGAGCGATGTCCAGACCGCGGTGGGCGGGGCGGCCAAGCTCGCCCAGCTCAGCGATCAGGACAATGCGCTTTCCGGCGCGGTCAACCACGGCGTCGTGACCTCGGCGATCGCCGAGGCTACCAGTCAGATGGCGTCCTACATCGGCCATCGCATCAGCGTGAACGCGGTCGCCGCCAACATCCCGGACGTCGTGAAGTACATGGCGGCGGCGTGGGCGGCGCGCGTGCTGCGCCGCAACGCGTACAACGGGCAGCCGCTCGCCGACGATCTCGAGCGCGAGAAGACCGACCGCGAGTGGCTCGACGGCGTGGCGCGCGGTCTCTACTCGCTCGGTGTCGAACCCGAGATCAAGGCGGCGCCGGAGATCACCGACAAAGCCGCGCCGCGCGACCCGACGCTCAAGGTCTCAGCGGCGCGCCTGCGAGGCTACGCCTGATGTCGGCGGTCGAGATCTCCTGCACCGTGGACGTGCGCCAGATCGTGCGCGCGTTCGAGCGCGTGCGGAAGATCGACGTCAAGCGCATTTTCAAGGAGCTGGTCGGCCCGGCGCGCTTCGACCAGCGCCACCATTGGCGGAAGGACGAGGCGCCCGACGGGCACTGGCCGGGACTCGCGCCGAGCACGCTCGAACGCCGGACGCGCAAACGAGGGCGCGGCAAGGACGGCCGGAATCGAAGCTGGCCGAAGAAGCTTCTCGGCCGGTTCCCGACCTCGCTGCAGGCGATCCCGTCGCAGAACTCGCTGATCATGCGCTCGCGGATCGCGAAGTTCAGTTTGATCCACAACGAGGGCGGCACAGCCGGCCATGGCGCGCGCATCCCGCGGCGTCAGTACCTGTGGATCAGCGATTGGCTCAAGGGCCAGGTGGTCAAGTACTTCGAGAAGGGCCTGGCGCGGGCCTACTACAAGGGGCCGTGATGTCGCACGTCTTTGACACCGGCGCATCGGCCCCGCAGCGCACGCGCATCCAGCGCGGCGCGATCTCGTTGCTCTCGGGCCTGAAGAAGTCGGCCGGCGGTTACCTCGTCGAGGTCATGCCGTTCGCATTCACGCTCAAGCCGACCACCTCGGGCGACGATGTGGCGCAGTTCGTCAACGCGCTCTCGCGCGCGCCATCGATCGCGGTGGCGGTCGGCGATCGCAAAGGCGAGATCCGGGCGATCGGCGGATTCGCCGAGCAGTCGGAGATCGATCTCCTCATCTACTTCTCGTCGAACAATGCTCGCAACCAGCAGATCGGCCGCATGGAGATCGACACGGCCGGCACCGCCGACGATCACGCGGATCCCGGGCTCCACGTCATGATGGAGCACGCGAAGGAGCTGCTGCTCGGCCAGCGCCTCGACAGCGGCACCGACATCAAACAGATCCGACCCTTCATGGAAGAAGAGGTCTGCACCCTACAACCGATCACGATCTGGCTGCAGACCTACAGGGTGACCGTGCTGACGCAGCTGTCGGAGTTCCGCACCGTGACGCAGCTCCTCGAGTCGATCCGCTTCCGCGCCGCCATCAACCCGGCCGAGGTCCATCTGCCGGCGCCGAAGACCGACCACGGCACGGTGGACATCAACGTCGACGATCTGGCATAGGAGAGTCATGGCCGTCCCATCGCATATCACCGTGACCGCGCCGCCCGGGCGAATGACCCCGGTCGGCCGTCGCGATGGCGTCGAGCCCGGCGGCGGCCAGCTGCGTGTGGTCGACGGTGAGGTGGTCCGCGTTCGCTTCGCCGGTTCGAGCTCGGTCCGCCGCTCGATCGCGCGCGGCGACCTGATCATGTGCGACATGAACGGCGCGCCGGTGGCGTCTGCCGATCTCGCTGCGGCGCCGGCGGAGCTGCCGGATGGCCGCATCGTCCTCAAGCGCGACGCCAAGCCCGGAAAGGCGGCCCCGTGATCATCACCAACGTTCCGAACAGCCTGCTACGCCCGCAGACCTTCCACACCTTCACCGTCCTGCGCGTGAGCGGCAAGCTGACCAACGTTCCGCTGCGCATCGCCCTGATCGGTGCCATGCGCTCGACCGGGACGGCCACCGTGAACACCGTGTATGACATGACCGGCCTGACGCCGCAGGACGGTGACGGCCTGTTCGGCGAGAGCGGCGAGCTGGCGATCATGCACCGCGAGTCCATCGCGTGTGCCGCGTTGTTCGGCGCCGGTCCGCGCGTGTTCTGCGTTCCGATCGCCGAGTCCGGCGGCGTCGCCAACGTGCAGACCATCACGTGCGTCGGCACGGCCACCTCCGACGGCAATCAGATCGTGCGCGTCGCGGGCCGCACGTTCATCGTCGGCGTGCGCAACGGCGACTCGCAGAACACGAACGCCGCCGCGATCTCGAACGCGCTCAAGGCGCGTCAGGCCGAGCTGCCGGTCCGCATCAGCGTGGCAGCCAACGTCGTCACACTGACGCACCCAACGAAGGGTATCAACGGCGTCGACATCAAGATCACCGTCGACCAGCAGGTTGCCGGCATGGTCGCGACCGTGGCCACGGGCACGGCCGGCACCGGGGCGACCGACCATCAACCGGCGCTCGATGCGCTCTCGCCGTTGCGCTACGACGGCATCGTGTTCGCGAACCACGCCTCGGCCGACATCACCGAGATCCTGGCGGACATCGCGGTCCGCTGGGCGGCGGCATCGAAGACGTGGGCGTTGTACTTCATGGGCGAGATGGGATCGATCGGAACCGGAACTACGCTCGCTGCCGCGGCAAACGACAAGGCCCTGTACGTCAACTCGATGGAGGGCTGCCTCAGCACCGCCGGCGAGATGGCGACCGCGTACGCGATGATGGTGTTCTCGCGCGAGCGCCTAAATGCCTCGTACGATGGCGTGCGCGTTCCGCTGTACCCGCCGCCGGCGGCCACCATCTACACGCCGGCCGAGGTCGAGACCGCGCTCGCCGCGGGCCTGACGCCGTTCACGGCCGTCCTCGACTCGACCGGGTCGATCACGCAGAACCTCGCAAAGTGCGAGCGCGCCGTGAGCACACACACGACCAGCGGCGGTTTCCCGGACGACAAGGAGCGCGATATCGGGATCGTCCGCACAATGGTCGGGATCGCCATCCAGATCGACATCGCTGCCGAGGATCGCTTCGGCGCCGCCGTCAACCCGGACGGCGTCCGGCAATCCTCGGACACCGACAAAGCGATCGAGCGCATGTGGGCCGCCATCGCGCGCGCCGAGGCCCGCGACAATGTGCTCGACCCGGATCAGGTCGAAGCCGACATCGCTGCCACGGTCGTGGAGCACGACGCGACGGTCTCCGGCCGCAGCAATGTGGCGATCTTCTATCACCCCCTCGGCAGCCAGCATCAGGTCGCCTGGCAGCACAATGTGACCGCCCCGTAAGGAGCTCGCCATGGCAGGCCCAATCCCAGCAAACTTCGTCAGCCAGTCCAAGGTGTCGATCGACATGCCTGGACCGCGGGGGAAGTCCGGCCAGCTCCTCACGTGCAAGAAGATCGACGCCAAGGAAGACGGCTCGGTCGAAGTCATCACGACCGTCGGCGTCGACGGCGGCGCCGGCTGGCGCGAGAAGCAAGGCGGCCACAAGCTCACGCTGACCATGGTCCGCACGGTCGGCACGGCGCCGGAGGTCGATTTCATCTTCGCGAAGAAGATGAAAAAGATCTTCACGGTCACCGTCGAGGACGAGCAGAACGGAACGTCGCTGACGTATCTCTGCCGGGTCTCGAAGGTCGACCCCGGCAGCGACAGCGAAGGCGTGCACGAGAACGAGGTCGAGCTGGCGGCGCTCCTGCGGGATCAGAACTGAGCCCCCATGAGCCTGCTTATCACCAAGCGCAAGGAGGCCGCGGCGGCCAAGGTCGAGAGCGAGGAGACCATGCTCTCGAAGGCGCGCCGCGGATCGCCGCGCGGCGAATACACGACCATGCCGGACATCGGCCGCGTGTGGGTCGAGCTGGCCGGCGGCGAAGTCGTCGAGGAGATCGAGGGTTCCGTGTTCGAGATCATGGCGGCGAAGAAGCTCGCGCCGATCCCGATCAACGCGGCGACCTACGACGCATGCCGGCTCGCGCTGACGCTGGCGTGGGCCGTGCGGCATCCCGACCCCGACAAGCGAGAGATCCGGGTCGGCTCCGAGGACGACTGGCGCTCTCAGGACATCGACTACCTGCAGGCGTGCGGCATCGTCTACGCAGACGTCCGCGAACGTCGCAACCCGCTCTCGCAGCCGCTCTCGCAAGAACAGCTCGACGACATTCGGCTGGGCATCGAAAAAAAAAATCCGATGCTCTTGCAGTCTGTCGGCGTCGTTGCGCTGTCCAGCTATCTGCTTACTACGGTCGCCCCGCCTGCGAGCTCACCGATACCGCAGTCCTCGACTGGGGAATCCCAGTAGGCGAGATCCCATCGGTCGCGGAGAGCAGCGAGGCTCGCCAACGCCGATCGACCGACGAGCCGCCGGATGGCGTTCGGCGCTTCGTGAACGTGCATTTCAACCCGGACGCGACGAGGATGGCCTGACATGAGACCGGGGGCCGAGATCGCCATCACCGCCAGTACGCGCCAGCTGCCGAGCGCGCTGCGCTCCGCGCTCAAGATGGTACAGGGATTCGTCCATGCAACGACCGGGCTGATGAATCCGAAGAAGAGTAAGGATCCGGACAAGGGATCCTTGTTTTGGGGCGCAGCGATCGGTACTGCCACTGGTCAGCTCGCGATGCGCGGCCTCGACAAGCTCGCCGCCATGGGCAAGGAGGTGTTCGATTTCAACGAGGGTCTCACGCGATTTGGCATTGCCGCACGGATCTCTGGTTCTCAGTTGCTCGCCGTGGGCTCAACGATCCGCGATGTGTCCAGCCAGACCGGCATGAACGCCAACGAGATCCTGCGCGGCACGCGTTCGTACATCGACCTCGCAGGCGCCTCGGCCTTCACGAACGAAAAGATGTCTCTCTTGGCCCGGTCGGCGCAGGCGTCCGGCTCCGACATCGGAGACATGGCGACCGTCGCGTATGCGCTGCAGCACAACCTCGGGCTTGCGGACAGCGAACTCGAGGACACCATCGGTGGCATCATCAACCTATCCAAAGATGGCGCGGTCCACTTCAACCAGATGGCGCAGGAGCTGATCTCGATCGCGCCGCAGTTCTCGGATTTTGGTGTGACCGGGCGTAAGGGCGCCATCCAGCTTGCCGCGCAGCTCGAAGTGGTTCGTACCGGATTCGGAAGCGTATCGGAGGCCGCGACCGGCCTTCGGCGCGTCTATCGCTCGCTGCCGCAGCACGAGAAGCTGTTCCGTCAGGGCGGCGTGCAGATCTACAAGCCGGGCTCGAAGCGCGATCTTAGAGAGTTCGAGGACATCATCCACGACCTCAGGAACTCCAAGCTCTACAAGGACCGCACGGCCCTCATCAAGGCGTCGGGTCGCGGCGAGGCAGAGCGCTCGCTGCAGTTGATGTTCAAGCTCGCCGAGGAATACGAACACCTGAAAGAGCTTGGCGAAGAAAACGGCGTTGTACAGAAAGACCTCGCGACCTTCACGGAGTCCGCTGCCGGGCGCATGCATGTCGCGATCGAAAAGACCAAGAACGCGTTCGCAGAGGCGCTGACGCCCGAGCGCGTCGATCAGATCGTGCATGGCGTCGAAACCATCGCCGCGGCGATGCCGGGTCTGTTTCGAGCCGTCGGCGCGGTCTCCGACGCATTCGCTGCGTTCGCTCACCAAGTCATGAGGGTCAAGAACTACCTACAGGGCGGTAGTCACTATAAGGATTCATCAGAAGAGAGTTTCCTCTTGGCCAAGGAGGCCAGTCAGAACGTTCCTGGCGCCAAGATGAAGATGACCGCATCCGAGCGCGCTAGGGTCAAGGAGATTAAGGCCAGGGACGCGGCATACAACTCCGCCATCGACGAGATCATGGGCGAGGAGAGCGACTATGGAGCAACTGATTCGTCAATAAGAAAGGCGATACTCCTGGCGAAGAGGGGTTATGGCGGCGGTCCAAATGCACTGCATTCCCCGGAAGATCAGGGCGGCGCGCGTGCTGCGTCGGCGTATCTGGCCGATCGCAAGGGTGAGATCTCTACGTCCAGGTACAAGAGGATCGAGGCGGAGGTGTCGGCTCAGGCTGACGCCGAGGCGCGCGCGATCTACATGAAGCACCACCTGCAGCCGTTCGTCAGGGGCATCGTCGACCAGCTCGGCGACAGAATC
>Ga0066903_100003489_pt1 | contig 12883 bp, 12 predicted proteins | sample PanSoiMetaGPlot1_FD_67491 | JGI IMG/M metagenome (GOLD analysis project Ga0066903, IMG submission 67491) | Tropical forest soil microbial communities from Panama analyzed to predict greenhouse gas emissions - Panama Soil - Plot 1 (version 2) | ecosystem: Environmental > Terrestrial > Soil >... | reverse complement strand
GCGGTCCGCATAGTGGCGGAGAAGCGGCAAGACGCGCGTCACGGTGGGCGTTCCGACGTAGCTGAAGAGGAGCAGCGCCTCGTCCTGCTGGATCAGGCGGACCGTGTTCTCGATCGCTGGGCCGGGGTCGTAGCCGTCGTCATAGGTGCGAATCACGACGCGGCGGCCTCCGATGCCGCCCGCCTCGTTCACGGCGGCGAAGTACGCCGCTGCTCCCCGATAGAGCTCGATACCGAGCCCCTTCGACGGCCCCGTGAACGCCGCCGACATGCCGAGCACGAGCTCGTCGGCGCCGCGCGCGACCCCGGCTGCGAGAAGCAGCGCGAGGACAGCCGCCAGCGTGCGAGTGGGCGACGTCACGGTCGGCCCGTTGTAGTCGACCCTTCCCAGGCCTCGCAAACCCCTCAGATGGATCGCGCGTGCCGGGCGTGTACAATCGCGCCGTGACCTCTCGCGCCACGATCATCCTGCAGAGCCGGCTCACGGAGCTCGAACGGCTCGCCGCGTTCGTCGACCAGTTCGGCGAGGAGAACGATGTCGGCGCGCGCGATCTCTTCGCGATCAAGCTGGCGCTCGACGAGGTGGTGACGAACGTGATCCGGTATGCCTACGACGACGCGGGCGATCACGAGATCGTCGTGCGGCTCGGTCGCGAGGACGGCGAGATGGCGGCCGAGGTCGAGGACGAGGGTCGGCCGTTCGATCCGCTCCAGGTGGGGGCGCCGGACCTCGCCGCACCGCTCGAGCAGCGGCAGGTGGGGGGCCTCGGGATTCATCTCGCCCGCCAGATGACCGACCGGCTCGAGTACCGCCGGCAGGGTGACCACAACGTCCTTACCATGCGACGGACGCTCGGCGGGGAGTAGCGTGGAGATCGTCGAGACGCGGGAGCAGGGCGTGGTCGTGTTCGGAGCCTCGGGGCGGATCGACGCCAGCAACGCGGGCCTCCTGGAAGAGCGCGTGCTCGGCCTGATCGCGCGCGGCGAGCGCCGGCTGGTTCTCGACCTCGCCGGCGTCGACTACATGAGCAGCGCGGGCCTGCGCGTCTGTCTGCTCGCAGCCAAGCAGCTCGCGGGCATACAGGGAAAGCTCGCGCTCGCCTCCCTCCAGGATCGAGTCGCCGAGGTGTTCAAGATCGCCGGCCTCTCCACCGCCCTGCGCGTCTGTCGCACACGGGCAGAAGCGACGGCGGCGGTCTAGCCGCTCAGACGTACGCCCGCCGCAGCATCTCGGCGGCGCTCTCGTCGAGCTGCTCCGACCGGCGCACCTCTTCGAACCGGGCCAGAAGATCGTCGACGCGGAGGCGTACCTTCTCGGCGCCGCGGAGGTCGTGAAGGATCTGCCCGCGATGCATCATGATCAGGCGATCGCCGAGATTGACCGCCTGCTGCATCGAATGGGTCACCATGAGCGTCGTCAACCGGTCGTGGGCGATCACCTCCTCGCTGAGCCGCACGACCTGATCCGCGCTCTTCGGGTCGAGGGCCGCCGTGTGCTCGTCGAGCAGCAGCAGCGCGGGTTTGAGCCACGTCGCCATGAGGAGCGTCAGGGCCTGGCGTTGCCCGCCGGAGAGGCTGCCGATCGCGTTGTCGAGCCGGTCCTCGAGGCCCATGCCGAGCCGCCGCACCCGCTCGTGCAGCTCGGCGCGGAGGCCGGCACGCAGCGCCCAGGCGAGCCGGCGGCGGTGGCCTCGACGCGCCGCGAGCTGGAGATTTTCGGCGATCGACATGTCGGGGGCGGTGCCGCTGAACGGGTTCTGGAAAACCCGCCCGATCAGGTGTGCTCGCCGGTGCTCGGGCCAGCGCGTCACGTCGCGGCCGGCGAGACGGATCGTACCGGCATCGACGGAAAACGCGCCGGCGACGGCGTTGAGGAGCGTCGACTTCCCGGAGCCGTTGGTGCCGACGACGACCAGGAACGAACCGTCGTCGAGCGTCAGGTCGACGCCCCGAAGCGCGCGCACCTCGTTCGGCGTACCCCCGTTGAAGGTCTTCGCGACACCGCGCAGCTCAAGCACGGCGACCTCTCCGCAGCCGCCCGCCGACCTCGGGGAGCGTGAGGGCCGCGAACACGAAGATCGCGGTGATCAGCTTCAGGTCGTTCGGGTCGAGCCCCGCGCGGAGCGCGATCGCGATCAGGAGTCGGAAGACGAGCGAGCCCATGAGCGCGCCGGTGATGACGAGCCCCATCTGGTTCGTGCCGACCAGTGCCTCCCCGATGATGACGCTCGCGAGTCCCCAGACCATCATGCCGATCCCCATCTGCACGTCGGCGAACCCCTGGTACTGGGCAAGCAGCGCCCCGGCGAAGGCCACGAGGCCGTTCGAGACCGCGAGCCCGAGGACGACCATGTTGCGCACGTCGACCCCGAGGGCGCGGGTCATCTGCTCGTTGTCGCCAGCGGCCCGAAGCGCGGTGCCGAGCTCGGTGCGGAGAAAGACGTAGAGGAGCACGGCGGCTGCGCCGGCGATGACGAGCACGCCAACGAGCACCGACAGGTCGCGGACGCTCACCGCGCGACCGACCAGCTCCACCGTCGCGCTGCCGGCGACGCCCGTCCCCCACGCCTCCGCCCAGGTCGCGAGCGTCGTTGCGGCGAGGAGCGGGAGATTGCTCCGCCCCATGACGTGGAGGTTGATGGAGTAGAGCGCGGTCATGACGAGGATGCCGGCCAGGAGGCCGTTGATACCGAAGCGCGTGTTGAGCAGCGCGGTCGCGCCGCCCGCGACGCACCCGCCGGCGAAACCGGCGACGGTCGCGACGATCGGGGAGACGCCGTGGACGAGGAGCACGGCCGCGATGGCCGCGCCGAACGTGAATGATCCGTCCGCGGTGATGTCGGGGAAGCGAAGCACCCGGAAGCTCACGAACATGCCGCACGCGAGGAGCGAGAGGATGAGGCCGATCGTCCAGGCGCCAACGAGCAGCGTCACCGCGCGCCGCCCTCGCGCTCGATGACGGCGATCGGACCGACCCAGCACGCGCCGCGCACGAATTCGCTCTGGCCCACGCCGTTCAGCTCCCGGTCGTCGTCGAGCAGATGCAGCACCCCCTGCAGCACCGCGCCCTCGAAGAGGGTACTCACGGTCGGCGCGAGCTCGAGGAACCCCTTCGGGAATGCGTGGTAGGAGAACGCCGCCGCGTGGAAGTGCCCGGTCGGGCCGTTCGGTGTCTGGAGCGGTCGGAGCCATGCGGCGACGTTCGCCGGCGTCGTGCGCGCGGCGACGCCGACCGCAAGGACGAGGCTCCGGCCATACGCCCGCTCCGTCGTGAAGGACAGCCACTCGCGCATCTCGGGGGCGCCGAAGGCACCGGCGTCTACGGTGGGCGAGCGGCGGAGCGCGGCGCCGACGAGCCCGGCGGATTCGGCGACCATCACCATGCCGACCGCCTCCGCCCCGGCGATGTCGAGCGCCGTCCGGGCAAGCTCGGCGAGCGTGATCCGGCCGCGCTCGAGGCTCGCCTCGAAGCGGAGGAGGTGCGCGAACGTTCCCTCGCAGAAGAGGGCGTAGAGCGCCGTGATCTCGGGGACGAAGTTGCCGCTCGCCACGAGGTCATCCGCGACGTTTGTGCCGTCGGTGGGGAGGTAGGCTGCCGCGCCGGCCGCGGCCAGGAACTCCCCGAACCGTCCCCGACAGTCGGGGAAGCCTTTCCCGAAGGCACCGACCCCGAGGCCGAAGGTCGAGGTAGGGAAACGCAGTGTGTGGCAGTCCTCGGCCCGAAATCCACCCGCGAGCAGGCGCTCGGGCGCGCCCACGGCGCGGCACCGGAGGCGCGACCCCGGCACCGCCGCGAAGACCTCGAGCGCGGCCCCGTCGCGCTCGAGCCGGCGGCTAGCCACCTCCGGCTCGCCGGTTGCGGGCGCGCGGGGCCCCGGGAGAAGGAGCATCTTCAGCCCCGCGAGTTCGAGGACGGTCCGCACGGCCTCCGACGGCCGGGAGATGGTCAGCTCGCCACGGATACGCTCGAGCTGCCGGAAGAACTTGAGCAGGATGCGGATGCCCGCCGAGCTCAGGTACGAGACCTCGGCCAGGTCGAGGCGGACGTGATGGTCCCCGCCGCGGATCGCCTCCTCGAGCGCGCGCGCGAGATGATCGGCCCAGTAGGCGTCGAGCCGGCCTTTCACACGAAGCTCGACGGCCTCGTCGCGGCGTTCCTTCGTGATCTCCACTTGCTCAGCGCCCCGTGACGAGGTCTGCGCGGGCGAGGACCGCGGGTGGGATGCTCAGGCCGGCCGCGCGCGCGAGGGCGAGGTTGACGAGGGTTCGCGTCTTCCGGATCGGCTGAAACGGGATGCCCGCCGGGCTCTCGCCGTGCATGATCCGCGCCGCTAGCCCGGCCACCTGCTGCCCCGCATCGAAGTAATCGCGCGCGATGACGGCCGTGGCCCCCTGGTCGAAATCGCTCGTAAGGAAGCCGAAGACTGGCATCTTCGCGCGTTGCGCCGGCAGCGCGATGCTGGCGAAGGCGGCCGTCGTTTGGTTCGACCCGACCTGGCAGACGGCATCGATGTTCTGCGAGAGCAGTGCCAGCGTCGCGTCGGCGACCTCGGCCGTCGTGTTGGAGGCGAGCGACACGAGCTCGAAGCCATACGTCGGCGCGGCGGCCGCGACACGGTCTCTGCTGTAGACCGAGTTCACCTCGGCCGGGACGAAGAGCGTGCCGAGCCGCCGGGCGGAGGGCAGGCACTCGCGGATGAGCGCCAGCACGTCCTCGTAGGCGGAGGCGGAGGCGACTCCGGTCACGTTCGGGAGGTGGTCCTCGGCGCTCTTGCCGGCGCCCGCCGCGACCGGGTCGGCGCAGAACGTGAACACGATCGGCACGCCGCGCGCCCGCTGCAGCGCCGCCTGGAGGGTCGGGGTGGAGAGCGTCAGGATGAGATCCGTCCCCTCGCTCACGGCAGCATCGACCAGCGCGCTGAGCGTCGCCATGTCACCGTGGGCGCTCCGGACCGTGAGCTCGTAGTCCCGCCCCTCGACCAGACCGACCTCGGGAAGGCCCGTCCGGATTCCGCGCTCGGCCTCCTCGACATCGATCACGGTGATGTACTCGAGGAGATCGAGCCTCCATCTCCTACCAGCGGAGCCGCCCCCCGCCGCGCGGCGGGACCCGCTCGTGTCGGAGAGGAGTAGCAGGGCCGACGCCGCCGCGATGACGAACCCGCCGAGCAAGAGCCGCCTGAAAGTCGCCATCGTGGGTTCACGCGTGATACTCGGCGCCTCATTCCGACTCAAGGACGGCCCCTCCGGTGCGGCCGAGCTATGCGGCGGCGCGGCTAGCCGCTCCCCTTGTGGCCACTATCAGGTGTTTCCGCCCGGTGTACTCGGAAACCATGTATATCGAGCGTCGGGCTCGCGCTCTTCGTTACGCGAGCCGTCAGTAAACTCCGACACGACGAAACCTCGCACTTCGTAGAACCGACGCGCCCGCGTGTTGCGCTGGAACGTCCACAGCGTCAGGCCATCAGGTCGCAGCTCCTTTGCCATAGCCAGAAGTTTGTCGCCGATGCCCCGACCTTGGTGTGCGGGCGCGACATATAGGTGGTCAACGTGATCACCGTCGAGTGCGATGAACCCCACCACGAGTTGATTCGCCTCGGCGATGAGAACCTTCTCGTGAAGCAGCACATGGCCGGCAAAATAGGCAACCATCTCTTCACGCGAATGGAGCACGGGGAGCCATGGCATTGCCTCGCGGCGCGACGCGAGATGCACGTCCGCGATAGCCTCCGCATCGTCACGCCGTGCCGGCCTGATCTCGGAATCTGGCATTGCGATTTACGCTGCCGCCGAGCGGTTCGTGAACGTCGGAGATGGAGCGGTCACGGGCTTTTGGCCAAGGCGCGCCGGCCTCGGCCGAATCGGGGCGCAAAGCAGGAACCCGAGTTGCCCCCTCGGTCGAAACCCTTCTTCCGCGGCCCTAGTCGAGGAAGAAGTCGTAGTGATAGGTGAAGTCGACGAAATTGGCCTCGACGTCGACCGGCCTCACCTTCAGACTGCCGCGTGCCTTACTGTACTTCCCGGTCCCACCCGTGATCGCCAGCTCGGTCTCGGAGAAATCACGGAATGGCCCTGAGACCATGATCGATCCACGGGCCAGATGATTCGTCCAGGTGCAGTCGTAGACGTTCTCGGTGGTCACGCCCGCCGGCACCTTGGCACCCGGAAGGACGGGCACGTTCACCCTCGTCACGAAGCAAATGCCACTATCTCGACTGCTTGAGTCCGTACCATCGCCGCGCAGCGGGTTGCTGAACGGGAAAGAATCTCCGAGTTTGACGGTATACGTCCCCGTCAGAGGATTGTGACGAACTGTACCGGTCGCATCGAAGCTCAGATACGCTTCGTTCACGCCACCTTCTGGATCTTCGATCACATTGAGCGTCCGTTTCGCCGATACTGGACCCACGAATGCAATTGCGCCGAGCACAAAGACGACAACACTTGTCGATACTTTGCCCATTTCGTTCTCCGATCGTATGACAAGACGCCCCCCGTTTCTAGGCAGCGGACAATGCGCGTGTCAAACAGCCCTTCCTCAAGCGCTCGTCGGGTAGCGCTCTCGAACTCTTGTCGGATCGCCTCGGCAGGGTGTAGAGGCTTCCATCGAAGCCCACGCTAGAACACCTCGGCAAGTGAGCGAAGGGAAAGTCCATCATGCATGACCTCGTCATCCGCAACGGCACGATCGTGGATGGCACCGGGGTGTCCCGCCGCGAAGGCGACGTCGCCATCGACGGCGAACGCATCGCCGCCGTCGGCCGCCGCTTGGGCCCGGGCCGCGAGGAGATCGATGCGCGTGGCCTGCTCGTCACGCCCGGCTGGGTCGACATCCACACGCACTACGACGGCCAGGTCATGTGGGATCCCTATCTCACGCCGTCGTGCTGGCACGGGGTCACGACCGTCGTCATGGGCAACTGCGGCGTCGGCTTCGCGCCGGCGAAACCCGACCGTCATGACTGGCTGATCGGGCTCATGGAGGGCGTGGAGGACATTCCCGGCCCGACGCTCGCGGCCGGCATGCGCTGGAGTTGGGAGAGCTTCCCGCAGTACCTCGACGCGCTCGACGCCATGCCGCGTGCGCTCGACGTGGCGACCCAGGTCCCGCACGGCGCGGTGCGCGCCTACGTCATGGGCGAACGCGGGGCCAAGAACGAGCCGTCCACCGCGGCCGACATCGCCGCCATGTCCGCCATCGTCCGCGAGGGATTGGGCGCGGGGGCGTTGGGGTTCTCGACGTCGCGCACCATCCTTCACCGCGCCATCGACGGCGAGCCAGTACCGGGCACCTTCGCGGCGGAGGACGAGCTCTTCGGCATCGGCCGGGCTCTCGGTCAGGCCGGCGCCGGTGTGCTCGAGCTCGCCTCCGACCTCATGCCGGAGGATCCTGAGCTTGCCTGGATGGAGCGGGTGGCGCAGGCGACCGGCCGGCCGGTGACCTTCGCCTGCCTGCAGAACGATGCCGACCCGCAACAGTGGCGGCGGCTGCTCGCCGCGGCGGATCGCGCGGCGGGGCACGGCGCGCAGCTCCGACCGCAGATCGCCGCCCGGCCGACCAGCCTGCTGATGGGGCTGCAGGGCTCCGTGCACCCGTTCGCGGCCCACGCAACCTATCGCGCACTCGCCGCCCTACCGCTGGCAGAGCGAGTGCGACAGATGCGCGACCCAGCCGTGCGCGCGCGCATCCTGGCCGAGGAGGTCACGTTCCCCGATCCGCTCACCACTTTTCTCCTCTCGGCCTTCCACAAGCTCTTCCCGCTCGGTAACCCACCCGACTACGAGCCGCGGCCCGAGCAGAGCGTGGCCGCGATTGCCGAGCGCGAGGACCGGCCGCCGCTGGCCGTCACGTACGACCTCTTGCTGGAGGACGAAGGGCGCGCGTTCCTCTACTTCCCCTTCCTCAACTACGCGCAGTGCGACTTCGAGCCCATCCGCGAGATGCTTCTTCATCCGCGGACGATTCTCGGCCTCGCCGACGGGGGTGCGCATTGCGGGCTCGTCTGCGATGCGGGCACGCCCACCTTCCTCCTGACGCACTGGGTGCGCGACCGGGCGCGCGGCGAGCGACTCCCGCTCGAGTTCATCGTCAAGCGACAGACGCGGGAGACGGCGGAGCTCTATGGCCTGCACGACCGCGGCGCACTTGCCCCCGGGCTGCTCGCCGACGTGAACGTGATGGACCTGGACCGCCTGGCGCTCGACATGCCGGAGATGGTCTTCGACCTGCCGGCCGGCGGGCGCCGCCTGATCCAGCGCGCCCGCGGCTACCGCAGGACAGTGAAGCGCGGGCGCGTCATCCTCCAGGAAGGTGAGCCGACGGGCGCGCTGCCGGGGCAGCTCATTCGCGGGCCGCAGGCCGCGTAGCGGGACCCTCGTCGGGGACGCCCCCGGCTCTCGTCAAGCTCGCGCTCCTTCTCGCGCCGTCGATCCAGAGCGCATGAACGGCACCGAGGAGCGGGATTGACCCAAAACGGAGAATCACGCATCCGGGCAGACAGACTTCGCGGAGGGTAAATCATGGTGCACCAGATAGTCGACGGGACGTATCGACAGACGAATCTCGCGAACGAGTCTGCCGAGTACCTGGCGAAGCGCGAGGCGCTTCGGAAGGCGGAGATCGAGCTGATGCAGCAGCGCGAACGGGTGGCGGCGCTGCGCCGCGAGCTGCCGGAGGGGCCGCCGGTGCAGGACTATGCGTTCGAGGAGGGGCCCGCGAGCCTCGACGCGGGCGACGCGCCGGTTCGCACGGTGCGGCTGAGCGAGCTGTTCACGGCGCCCGGTCGGTCACTCGTGATCTACCACTTCATGTACGGGAAGCGGCAGACGAGCCCGTGCCCGATGTGCACGGCGTGGATCGACGGGATGAACGGCGTCGCCCACCACCTCGCGCAGAACCTCGACCTGTCCATCGTCGCGGCGGCCGATCTGCCGACCCTGCGGGCACACGCCCGCGCCCGGGGCTGGCACAACCTGCGGCTGCTGAGCGCTGGCGCCAGCACCTTCAAGTACGATCTCGGGAGCGAGGACCGACAGGGAAACCAGGACTCGGCGATCTCGGTCTTCTCGCGGGACGGGGACGGTACGGTGCGCCACTTCTACTCGGCCCATCCGAAGATGGCGCCCGACATCAAGGAGCGCGGCATCGACCTCCTGTGCCCCATCTGGCACATGCTCGACCTCACGCCCCAGGGAAGGGGTGCATGGTACGCGAAGCTCGACTACGCGCCCACGCTCCACGCCGCACGCGGCTGATAGATCGGCACGGCAACTGACTCAGCCTGAAGGTTGTCGCGTCAAGAGTCTCGTGCTGGTCGAGGAACTGCTGCTCGTGCTGCTGGTCGAGCTCGTGGACCTGAGCACGATGCCCTCCTAAATCGGCCGTGCCGCGGGGACGTCTGCAAGGCTGCTGGATCACCCATCGTGTGCGCTCGCCAGAGATTTAGGCGAATACTAGGCGAAACTGGTCGCGAACGCTGGAGCGGCATCCCCACCCCGGACCGTGCGCGCGGAGAGATTCACGACTGGAATGATCCAATCTCCGGGTCACCGCTTGTCATACAGGCGTAACGCTCGCGTCTTGCGCGATTACCATCCGGTATCGAGTCCGCTTCACGAAATCATGCGCGTATCGTCCGGATTTTTACGAAACGCTGGCAGCGGGATCCTCGCACGAGTAGAGCGACGCGCGTGTTACCTGCATTCGCAGTCCTCCTTTCCGCGCGCCTCAGCCGAACGATCGTGCCGCGCGTCCGTGTCGCGCTCGTCGTGGTATTCGTCTGTCTCTCGGCAGCCTCGAGCCTGGCGAACGCCATGGTCGTCCGCGTACGATGGACGCCAAGCACCGATCCGGCGGTCGTGGGATACAAGGTCTATACGCGTCTGGCCGGGAAGGCTTACGGTGCTCCTCAGCTCGTGAATCCGCCCCTCCAGGCGGATCACACCGTGAGCTTCGACGTGGGCGGGCTCACCGCGGGCCCCACCTACTACTTCGCGGTCAGTGCCTACGAGGCGAATGGTACCGAGAGCATGCTCTCGAACGAGCTGCCCCTCGGGCCGACCAATCCCTGCCTCATCGACCGCTGCTCGACCCCCACCGCGTGCGAGTTCGCTATGAGCCCCGACGGCGCTCCGTGCAGCGGGAGCGATCTGTGTTCCGTCTGCCAGACCGGCACCTGCCAAATCGTTCCGCCCCTCCAACTGGTGGCGCGCCAGCTACACCTCGCGACGAACCCGCTCGGCGACCGGATCCGCGCGAGCGGAACCGCCCGCGTCCCGGGGCCCGTCATGCCTTCGACCACCGGCGTGAGCGTGGACTTCGCCGACGCCGGCGGGGCGCCCCTGTATAGCCTCGACGTACCGGCGAGCGCCTTCAAAGGAAACCCCGCAGGCACCAGTTTCCAGATCCGACGGGGGTTCCGGCAGGACTTCGGCTGGATGCAGATCAAATCCCTGGGTGAAAACCTCACCATCAACCTCAATGCGGTGACGCCGGAGCTTGCTGCATTCGCCAGGTCGGGGCTCACCTGGATGGTCCGTTTCGGGCCGGGCGCCTGCCTCCAGGCAGATCTCTCCTGTACAGGGAGTGGTAGGATGATCACCTGCGGCTGAGCGGCGCGCCGACGTGATCGGAAACCGGAGGGGCGGCGCGGCCGCACGCAAGCTCGGGCGGAGTACCCCCGGACATTCTCCCGTGGATGCTATTCCTCCTAGCACCGCGGCGGTTCGTGAACGTTGGAGGGGCGAACGCTTCCGACACTGAGGGTACTTGCAAGAAGGCCTGCTGCACGCCGGCCTGCCTGTCGGGGCTTGGCCTCACGGCGCCCGCCCAACACTGAAGTCGTCGAACAGGACCTGAGAATCAGCTTTCGACCAGAGCCCGCAGCGGCCCGAGGGCGGGGCCTCGCTCTCGCGCTTCAGGAACTCCTCACCATCGAGCGAGACGGAGAGCGCCCGCCCGTGCAGGGTCACCTTGAGGGTGTGCCAGGTACGTGTTGCCGTTTGCACGCCCCGCACCGTGTCGAGGATCGTCCGCTTCCCGCGCACCACGCGAAAGAAGAGCAGGTTGTCCTCCAGCGCATTGGCGCGCGCACCCAGGTAGCTCCCATCCTGCGCGATGCTCCACGCCAGTCCGGCCCCCTGATCGATGCGGCCCGCTTGCGGATAGAACCGCACCGATAGTGCCAGATCACCGCTCGGGCACTCCCCCGTGTAGACGGCGAGCGGGAAGAAGGCGAACGCCTTCACCCCGTCGAGGAACTCGGCGTAGCGCTCGCCGTAGAGCCGTCGCGCTTGGTCGGCGAGATTGGCGGACGGGACGCCCTGGCGCCACCGGGAGCCATCGACCATGAGGCCGCGTGCACCGGCCAGGTCCGTGACGTACCAGTCGCCAACCACGGGCTCGAACGTGGAGGGCGGCTGGCCGGCGGGATCGTGGTCGAAGGTGACGACGATCGGCGCGTCGTCGGCGAGCAACGGACGTGCGACGAGCAACACGGCGAGGCCAAGGAACAGCTTCATCGTCACCTCCATCACGGACGAGTCATGCGCCAGCCGACACCGAGCAGCGCCAGCGGAATGCCGAGGTACGCGAGGATCACGAGGGCGGTTCGACGGGCTCCATCGATCACGAAGGGATAGCCGGGGTATTCGGGCTGGGACCAATCAGGCACGGGACGGCCCGCCGCTTCGAAGAGCAGCGTCACGATCTCCTTCCGGCTGGTCGAGTGCGTCTCGCGGGTCGCGCCGCCGACGTGGACCACGATGCGACCATAGGCTTCGTCTCGAACGGCCTCGTCAGGTTCCGGCCGTCCGTCGGTCGGTGTGGTCACCTCGAGATCGGAGCGCGCGAGACGCAGTTTGGCGAGGGTGTCGGACTCGAGCTCCTGGCGGCGAGCGTCGTCCCGATCGAGCCACACCTCCAGCGCCACGGGACCGGGAAGGGTGCGGAGGCCCTGCGCTGCGGCCGGCGGCAGCGAGGCGCGTCGGTCCTCGGTCAGGTCGAGCCCACGCCGCACCCGGTGGGCCAGCGCACCGCCGCTCGCCGTGGCGACCAGGACGAGCACCGCAACCGCCAGGCGGCGTGGCCGACCGAGGTCCATCCGGACGCCCAGCCAGGCGAGCACCAGCGCGCCGAGTGTCATCGCAACCATCCAGAGACACGCACCGACAGCCAGGGTGCCGCGTTCCATCGGCTCCAGATGCGTCGTCACCGACCAGTCGAGCGCGCGCCCGAGCCAGGCGAGCGCCGCGAAGCCTTCCGACGCATCGATGGCCCACGAGGCGGCGATGACGAGAAGCGCCACGGTCGCCGCCTGGGCGAGCGTGGCGGTCCAGGCAGCTGCGGCGACGGAGACGGCGGTGACGAGCGCCAGGTAGAGCACGTAGGCGAGCAGCGCAACGGCCGTCTCCGTCGCACCGAGATGTCCGCCGACGCCCCACCACGCGGCGAGGAGCACCACGGGGGCGATGAGCTGTAGCGCGACACCGACGAGTGCGGCCGCGGCCTTCGAGAGGGCGAGCCGAACAGGCGCCCCGGTCTGGAGTAGCAGGGCACCAAAGGTGCGCCGCTCCTTCTCGGCGGCCACGGGGCGCGCAGCGACCAGCGGGCCGAGGAGCGAGAGCGCGAGGTAGAGGCCGCCGAGCGTCGGACGTACGAGCCCGAGGAGGGGATCGAATTCGCGGGACATCAGGCGCTCGGCCAACGCCGAGCGTGAGCCGGCCGAATAGAGGTCGATGGCGAGCACGAATCCGTGGCCGATGAGCAGGCCCGCTAGGGCCGCCTGCAGCCACGTCACGCGTGCGCGGAGAACGATCGCCAGCTCACGGGCGAGCATGTCTCCCCCGCAAGCGAAGCAGCTCCAGTACCACATCCTCGAGCCTGC
>Ga0066903_100003488_pt1 | contig 12884 bp, 13 predicted proteins | sample PanSoiMetaGPlot1_FD_67491 | JGI IMG/M metagenome (GOLD analysis project Ga0066903, IMG submission 67491) | Tropical forest soil microbial communities from Panama analyzed to predict greenhouse gas emissions - Panama Soil - Plot 1 (version 2) | ecosystem: Environmental > Terrestrial > Soil >... | reverse complement strand
GATGTGCTCAAACTCATCACCAAGCAACAGCAGGCTGCCTCCGCGCCACCGGTGCCGGTCGCCCCGCCCGCGCGTCCCGCGACTCCGCCGGCGGAAACCAAAGCGGCTGTGCCGCATGTTCCGGCGACTCCGCCTCCCGCAGCCAAGCCCGCGCCGCCGCCGCCCGCGCCGCGTTTTATCACGCCCCAGACGGTCGCACGTCCTGTAGCCAAAGTTCCGGTTGTTCCTGCGCCGCCCCCTGCGCCACCCGCGGCTAAGCCCCCTGTGCCGTCCGCTTCAACACCGACGGCGACTCCGCAGCGCCCGACGCCGCCTCCTCCTCCACCATCGCCCAGTGCGCCGACGGAGATCATGGCGCAGGGCGCGCCGCCCCCTGCTGCATCCGCTGCGCCACCGAGCCCTCCGGTTGCAAGCAAACCTGCTGCTCCGGCGACTCCGCCGCCGCGCATGATTGTCCCGCAGACTGGGCCACGGCCTGTCTACAAGGCACCTCCGCCGAAGCCTGTGCAGCCGGGCGTGCCGATTGCTTCTCGTCCCGTGCCGGGGCGTCCTGTTCCGGGGCAACCAATTTTCCAGCGTCCTCGTCCGCCGGTGCCGGGTGGTCCGCGGCCTCCTTTGCGGCCCGGAGAGCGTCGTCCCATGCATCCTACGCGGCAGTCGCCGACCGGCGCGCGTCCCTTGGGAGTGGGGCCGGGCGCACCCTTAGCCCCTCCCGGGCCGACGCGTCCAGGAAGCCGTCCGGGTGGTCCATCGCGACGTCCAGGACAACGCTACGTTCCACGGGGTGTAAAGGAAGGCCCGATGAAGGGCTACGTCCCGCCGCCGCGGATGTCGCTTTCCAACGAGCCGCTTCCGATCACGCGGAACATCACCATCACCGAAGGCATTAGCGTGAAAGATCTCGCGGAGAAGCTCGACATCCGCGCAAAGGATCTCATTGCGCGTCTGCTGGCTCGCGGTGTGTTCGCGACCATCAACCAGACGCTCGATGCTGAACTCGCCAGCGAAATGGCCCGCTTTTTCGGAGCCGACACCAATGTGATCAGCTTCGAAGAGCAGGCACAAAAGGACATTGCGGAAGCCGCAGCAACCGGCGAAGAAGGTGGAGCGGAAGCTCTGCCGCGTCCGCCCGTGGTCACCATCATGGGCCACGTCGACCACGGTAAAACGACGCTGCTCGACTCCATCCGTTCGACAGCGGTTGCCGAGGGCGAAGCCGGCGGAATCACGCAACACATTGGCGCTTACAAAGTCCGCGTCATGGACACCGAATCTCCCGCCTACGGGCGCGAGATTGTGTTCCTCGATACTCCGGGTCACGAAGCGTTTACTCGCATGCGCGCCCGCGGTGCGAAGTCGACCGACATCGTGGTGCTCGTCGTCGCTGCCGACGATGGCGTGATGCCGCAGACGCTCGAGGCCATCGATCACGCGCACGCTGCCGAAGTGCCGATCATTGTCGCGGTTAACAAGATCGACAAGCCGGAAGCCATGCCCGATCGCGTGAAGAAGCAACTCGCCGACCGCGGCCTGATGCCGGAGGATTGGGGCGGCACAACGGTCTTTGTCGACGTTTCGGCAAAGAAGAAAACGAATCTCAACCTGCTGATGGAAATGATCTGCCTGGTGGCGGATCTGCAGGAACTCCGTGCCAATCCAGCCCGTTCGGCGAACGGCGTGGTGCTCGAAGCCAAACTCGACCGCGGACGCGGTCCGGTGGCGACAGTTCTTGTGCAGGACGGCACACTGCGCACCAGCGACAACTTTGTGGTGGGGAACGTCTACGGCAAAGTCCGCGCGATGTTCGATGATCGCGGGGCGCAGCTGGAAGAAGCTCCACCCTCAACCCCGGTCGAAATCCTGGGCATGGAAGGTCTGCCGCAAGCCGGCGACCAGTTCGTTGTGGTTGCTGATCGCGACAAGGCGCGCGGAATTTCCGAGTACCGCGAACAGAAGGCTCGCGAGGCTGCGCTGGCGAAAAGCTCTCGCGTATCGCTTGAGGGTCTTGCGGAACAGCTCAAGACCGCAGGCACGAAGGAACTCAACATCATTCTGAAGGGCGACGTGGGCGGCTCGGTGGAAGTGCTCACCGACCTGCTCTCGAAGCTGTCCAACGAGAAAGTGCGGCTTAAGGTGCTGCGTGCGGGAGTGGGCGCCATCACCGAATCCGATGTGCTGCTGGCGTCGGCATCGAACGCCATCATCATCGGCTTCAATGTGCGGCCGGAGCGCAAGGCGCAGGAACTCGCGGACCAGGATAAGGTCGACATCCGTCTGCACTCGATCATTTACGAGCTGCAAGACGAGATCAAGCGCGCCATGACCGGCTTGCTCGAACCAACGATCAAGGAAACGTACCAGGGCCGCGCCGACGTGAAGGAAACCTTCCGCATTCCGAAGGTCGGCACGATCGCCGGCTGCCAAGTTTCCGACGGCCTTATCAAGCGCGACTCCGAGGTGCGGTTGCTGCGCGACAACGTGGTGGTCTTCAAAGGCAAGATCGGTTCGCTCCGGCGCTTCAAGGATGACGCCAGCGAAGTGCGGAATGGCATGGAGTGTGGTATCGCGATCGCCAACTACTCCGACATTAAAGTCGGAGACGTGATCGAGGCATTCGTTACCGAACGGATCGCCGCTGAAGTGATTGCCTAAGAGCAGTTCTCAGTTCTCGGTTCTCAGAAAGCTTTCGGGCAACGCTGTTCTGAGAACTGAAGACGCATGCCAATCGCGTTTCTCACGCTCGAGTTAAGCATCGAAGCCGCCCAGTCATTGAAAGACAGGCGGCAGGTAGTGCGCAGTTTGAAAGACCGGCTGCGTTCTCAATTCAACGTGGCGGTTGCGGAACTTGATGCCAGCGCGCTCTGGAACCGCGCCACTGTGGGAGTGGTGAGCATTTCCGACTCCCGAGATTACCTCGATGGTTTGATGAAGAACGTGGAGCGCTCTGCCACGCGCATCGCCAACAACGGTGGCGCAGAGCTAACGGACTCGTTCTTGGAATTTCTGTAGTCGCAGAACATCCGCTCTGCCATTGTCCCTCCCCGGGCAGCGCAACTTCTGATATTCTCATCCGTTTTACTTGGAGTGGATTCGTTGGAACGGCGTGGCCAGAAGTACCACCGGGAGCGGCTGAGTGAGGCGCTCCGGGAGGAAATCGAGACGATTCTCGAAGGTGAACTTGCCGATCCTCGTATCGGGCTGGTTAACGTCAGTGAGGTGCAGCTGGCTGCGGATTCGCGATCTGCGCGCGTGATGGTGGTTATGGAAGGAGACGAGTCCGAGGCGAAAGCCTCCATGGAAGGCCTTCTCGCGGCATCGGGCTTTATTCGGCGGGAACTCGCGGAGCGGCTGAAATTGCGGCGTGCTCCCGAGTTGGTTTTTGTTCACGACCGGTCACAGGAATATGAATCGAGGATCGACGAGCTGTTGAATCGTTCCAAGAAGAAGTCCGGTTCCACCCGAGCTCGTCGAGCGTAGGCCATATGTTGAGGGAAGTCCTGGAGAACATCGAACGTCGGAGTCGTTTCGTGCTGACCTCGCACGCACGGCCAGATGGCGACGCGATCGGTTCCGCATTGGCGTGCTGCGAGATTCTACGTTGCATGGGCAAGGATGCGGACGTGGTTCTCCACGATGCCGTTCCCCGCATTTACCAGCCTTTACCGTTTGCCGACCGTGTTGTCCAGGCGGATCGGGTGAATGGCAGCTACGATGCCGCGATCATTCTTGAGTGCGACAGCATTCAGCGTACCCGCCTCGAGGGTCTGGAAAACCGGTTTCTGATCAGCATTGATCATCACGTCAGCGGCCGTCCTTTTGCTCACGTGAACTGGATCGAACCGGCGGCCACTGCGACCGCAGAACTGGTATTCCGTCTAGCGCGCGAAGCCGGAGTGAAAATTACGCCTGAGATCGCGACCTGCCTCTACACCGCTCTCATGACCGATACTGGTTCTTTCATGTTCCGGGGAACGAACGAACATACGTTTGCCTTGGCACGTGAACTGGCCCTGGCCGGAGCCGATCCAGCGCATTGCGCTCGGAACATCTACTTCGCGCACTCCACGGCGAAAATGCGCCTGCTGGGAGCCGCGCTCTCCAATCTCCACCGCGAAGGTCCGCTTGCCTGGATCTGGATCACGCGCGAGCAGATGGAACGAAGTCAGGCAAAAGAAGAAGATTGCGAAGGCCTTGTGAACTATGCGCTTTCGATTGGCGATGTCGAGATTGCCGTCTTCTTCCGCGAGATGGCAGACGGCCGCTACCGCGTCAGCCTGCGAAGCAAGGGCGCATTGAACGTCGCCCAGATTGCCGAAGAGCTTGGCGGCGGCGGCCACGAGTGCGCCAGCGGTTGTTCAATGGACGGCCCCCTTTCTGTTGCCGTGGCGCGCATCCTCGAGAAGGTTCGAGCCGGATTCCCGGTAGAATAAGCCCCTATGGAAATCTCGATGTGGCGGCAGTCTGCGTCCTTTTTGGGCGCGATGTGGATCCTCATCGCGTACGCCGGGCACCCAACGGGCTGGATGAACCCACACCGGGCCGGCTACAACATCCTGAACGCGATCGGTTCCCCAAATCCCTGGGGGCATTGCCTTCCATCCCTTTCAGGTCGGGTTCGTCGTGATTGAAGTTACCTGGACGCTCATTTGCATCCACGCACTTTTTCGTCCACAGGCTCAATCGTGAAGGCCGGAGAGCGAACAACTTCAATCCAGCAACGCCTGGTTCGCGTTCGATCGCTCCCTGCAGGAGTTGGTCATGTCTTACACACGGGGGCTTGCCGGTGAGTCTACGCATCCGAGAGTGGCTCTTGCTTGTGGGCTTTTGTGTGTTTCTATTTTTCTACGGTCTCGGACAATTTGGACTTCTCGGTGCGGACGAACCGCGCTACGCGCAGGTGGCACGCGAGATGCTGGCGCGGCAGGACTGCATTACGCCGACGCTGAACGGCATTCCCTGGCTCGAAAAACCGCCTCTGTACTACTGGCAGGCGATGATCGCGTTCGCAGTTTTTGGTGTGCGGGATTGGGCTGCGCGGGTGCCGTCCGCCATCGATGCGAGTCTCATGGTCCTGGGTGCGTATCTGTTTTTGAAGAAACTGCGTCCTGGTTTTCATCTGGACGGCGCTCTGATGACGGCATCGGTTGCAGGCGTGATTGGATTCGCTCATTCGGGTTCCACTGACATGCCGCTGGCCGCCATGTTTTCCCTGGCTATGCTGTGCTGGTATGGGTGGTGGGAACTTTCTTCGAAAAGCTTGCTCTGCGGTTTTTATGTTTTCCTGGGACTCGCTGTCCTGGCTAAGGGACCGATCGCTCTCGTCTTGTCCGGTTCCGTGATCATTCTGTTCGCGCTTGCCGCCGGAAAAGCGGATCTGATTCTAAGAACTTTGTGGTGGCCGGGAGGGGTGCTGTTTGTGCTGGTTTCGGCGCCCTGGTACGTGGCTGTGCAATTGCGGCGGCCCGAGTTCTTCCGCATCTTCTTTCTCGAGCATAATCTCGCGCGCTTTGGCAGCGATCTCTACCATCACACACAGCCATTCTGGTTCTACCTTCCGGTCGCAGTGCTCGCGCTGGTGCCATGGATCGCGTTCGTGGTCACTGCGATCTTTGAGATCGCACGAGCCTGGTGGGCGGAGCGCATGGCGCTGGTTGAGACCGGCGACGCTCTCAACGTTTTTCTTTTTTTGTGGTTGGTTGTTCCGCTCGTTTTCTTTTCAGTATCGCGCTCAAAACTGCCCGGCTACATCCTTCCCGCAATACCGGCAGGATCCTTGCTGGCGGCAGAGTATGTGCGTCGTCATGTGGGAGACGAAAAACCCTCGAGGTGGTTGATCATTGCGCATGCTTTGATTTCGGCCGCGCCCATCGTCCCAGCGATCGGCATCGGCTACATCGTGATCCAACGCCGCCTTCCCTGGTCAAGCTTGACGTTTGTTGCTGCAGGGGTTGCGTTGGTGGTCGCGATCGGAATCGCCGTTACACTTTCGAGCAAACTCGGCTGGCGAGCGCTGTACTTTGTGACGCTGATCCCGGTTGTGCTTGCCGTTGCAGCTCTCCTCAGAATCGGCTCACCGGTTGTCGATGATACGCTCTCGGCACGACCGCTCGCCGCGCAGCTGACGGGTATGGAGATCACGCCCATGCCGCTCGCCGTGCTCGGTGTTCGGCGCGAGACCGAATATGGTTTGAATTTCTATCGGAATCAACCCGTCCGCCGTTACGAACTTCGGCAAGTTCCCGCCGACCAGCACTTGCTGGTTGTGCCGCAGGGTGCGGGTCCAGCGATTCCGGAGTTCGTTGGCAACCGTCGTGTTTCCTATCTCGGCGCCTTTCCCCCGCAGCACCTGGAGCTGTACTGGGTCGCTGCGGTCGACTCCGCGCATGAGCACTGAAGCCGGAACCTGTTTCGCCAACGACTGCGGCTTTCCCTGGTTTGCCACGCGCTGTTTCAAGCACTAGACTGCTTGGTTCACGCCCTCATGTTGCTCGGTCGGGCCGGGGCGCGCTTCTCGGAGTCCCTTGGAGATTCTCGACCTCAGGCACTTTTCTTCCGTCGACCTACGGCCCCTGCTGGACGATGAAACCCAGGTGTGGTCGCGCCTTTTGTCGTGGGACTACACCAGTTCCGCCGACATGATTCTGCGCTACGTTGACGCAAAGATCCTGCCCGGGTACGCGGCGGTCGAACGTGGAAAAATCTTCGGCTATGCTTTTTTCGTTTACGAAGGCAGCAAGGGAGTCATCGGGGATCTCTTCGTCACGAACGGCGATCGCCTGCCCGAGTCTCGCGAGGTTGAGGGCCGGCTGCTCGCACACGTGATTGAGACCTTGCAACAGTCGCCCGGCATCCAGCGCGTGGAAGCGCAGCTGCTGGTGCATGACGCCGGCGTGCTCGCCCGGCCATTTCTCGATCAGGGTTTTCGGCGCCAGCCCCGCTTGTTCATGGCGATGCCGCTCAGTCGCCCGTTGCGGCCGGCGCCCTCAATCTATCCCGATTTCGAAATTCGGGGCTGGCTCGACAGCGATTACCAGCCCGCGGCAGCCGTCATTACGGCGGCCTATCGCGGCCACGTAGATGCCGAAATCAATGACCAGTACCGTACGTTGAGCGGATCGCTCCGTTTTCTCAACAACATCGTGCGCTTCCCGGGATGCGGTTTGTTTGATCCCGAATCTTCCTTCGTGGTGAATCACAAGGTCACCCGCCACATGGTTGGACTGATTCTCTGCTCGCGCGTGCGTCATGACGTAGGACACGTCACCCAGGTCTGCATTCTTCCCGAATACCGCTCACGCGGAGTGGGCGAGGCTCTCATCGCCTGCACCGCGAACGCCTTGCAGAAGCGGAAATTTGCCCTGCTCTCGCTTACCGTCACGGAAGCGAACACGCGCGCCGTGGAACTGTATCGCCGCCTGGGGTTCGATTTACGGCGTGTGTTCGATGCGTTTGTATGGGAGGAAAGGAGCTAGTAGCCAGTCGGAAATAATTGGGCAGGCCACTAACTCGCTCGACTCGAGGATGCGCTGGCACCAGCGACTGGAGACCGGCGACTATCTCCGAATCAGCCACATAACCCAGCCTGCTACGATCACACCGCCCGTGAACATGGCGAAACAGTACAGTCCGTAGCGGATCATTTCTCGCGTTGTGTTGCGCTGGGTAATCCCGAACACCACCGACGCAAACATGGCAAACAGGATCGCACTGCTGAAGTGGGAAAGTTGAATCGTCATGGCTTTTTTCCGATGGCGATGTGGTACGCGTCTGCGACCGCAATGAAATTCAAGAGGCCCGCGACAATCAGGAACTTCGTCCCGTAGTCCGCGGTCGCGTGTGCGATCGCGCCGTGTCCCCAATCAAGAGCGCGCGTCAGAATATAAAGTCCTCCCCCACCCAGATTCCCGACAAATCCAAGCATGTCGAGAATGTCGCCGCCATTCGGTTTGTAAACTCGTCCCTGCATGGCCAGACCAAGCAGAAACATCGCGACGATCGAGAACATCAGGAGGCCGCCGCGAATCCAACGTCTTTGGAGCAGATGTCCGGCCCCGGGGATCAGCCACGCTAGGGCTGGCGCAGCCACCGTCATCATGGTGATTGGCGCCGTAGCGATCAAAGGTTCCGGTGGCTTGGTCTTGGTAGATGTCGAATTGGCCATTCAGATAATCACGATCTCACGTTGAATTTTGCCGGTCACTTCGGCGCGGTTGGGCCGCACCAGCACGTTTACCTCGCTGCGGACGCCGAATTCGGGCAGATAAATCCCCGGCTCGACAGAGAAGCAGGAGTTCGGCAAGATCTGCCGTTCGTCGTGAATCTCCAGATCGTCCATGTTCGCGCCGTTGGAATGCACGTCGGTGCCGATGGAGTGCCCTGTTCGGTGAATGAAGTAGTCTCCATAGCCCGATTTGGTGATGTAGTCCCGCGTAGCCCGGTCCACCTGCCAACCGGCGATGTGCTGTCCCGCCGCGGCCGCGTCGACAACCGTTTTCACCCCCGCGTCCCGCGCACCGCGCACGATCTGAAAAATCTCGTGTTGCTTGTCGGACGGCGCTTTGCCGACAAAGCCAGTCCACGTAATGTCGTAGTACACAGCTCCTGGCGTGTTCTTTTTGCCCCATATGTCCAGAAGAACAAAGGCGCCCTCGCGGATGGTGGTGGGATGATCGGCACGCGGCTCGTAATGGGGATTTCCGCTGTTCGCGTTGACCGCGACGACCGGCGGATCATCCGTTACAAGATTCTCGCGCTGGAATGCCTCAAGCAGCCACTGCTGGATCGCATGCTCGGTCGTGCCGCCATTGCGAACGCGGCGTCCGATCTCTGCAAAAGCTGCGGCTGTGATGTTGTCCACCGAGTCGCGCGCGGCGAAATGCGTTTGAATCTGCTCGTCAGTCCAGGTCGCTTCGAATTGTGCGATCAGGTCAGCGGCGCTGACCACGTTTTTGCCCATGCTGCGGACCAGGTCGATGGTGCCCGCGTCGACCAGCGAGACGGTGAAGACCAGGTTGTTCGGCGAGTACTGCATTGCAATCGTCTTTTGGTCGCCGAGGAAGGTCTTCAGCTGCGCAAACAACTCCTGCCATCCGGAGTACATCCGTTTGCCGCCGGGCAGGGAATCGAGGTGTCCCGCCTCGATCTTATGAACCAGTTTCGACGGTTCGCCCTGCGCCGGGATCAGGTAAAACCAGCGCCGGGTGACCATGAGCGTAGGCGACAAGCCAAGAACGCGATAAGCGATCGGGTCACGGTGATGATGGTCGTAGAACAACCAGGCATCGATGTTGCGTTCGCGCAAGGCAGATTGAATGGCTGGAAGATTCATGGGCAAACTTCTATTGTAAACAAGGCCGCGTTTTTGCGCGAACAGCCCGATTTTCTGCCCTTCGGCTAGGCTGCGAGAATTTTTTGCCGCTCGGAAGCAGGCAAAGTCTCGCAGGCGGTTCGTAAAACGAGACGTGGCGCTCTATTTCGAACCTGGCGCAGGTACGGCATAATCGCCCGCCGGTTGTGCTTGACCGTTTCACGCAACCGCCAGCCGAGTCCTTTTCGCACCCTATCGTCCTCGTCCTTTAACAGGAGATTGGACAGGCGGACAATCTGAGAGAGAAACATCTTCTGACGAGTGCCCTGAATCAGGGCGACACAGGCCGCGCGCCGATGCCAGCGATTGCTTGATCGAGCCCAGACAAAGACATTTCGCGCTCGTGAAGTTTTGCTGGCGATCATGGGAGCGATCAGGTAATGCACGAGGCCGTCGTGGTCGGCCCAGCTCGTAATCCGGTCCAGCCACGTTTCGAACAGCCCAAACTCCTCGTCACCAAGGTCGACGGCAAGGGTTTCCAGGAGGTAAATGGCAAATACTTTTTCTTCGAGAATGCGTCCTCGATAAAGCTGGTCGGCCACTTTCAGCAGAAAGGCGAGGCCCTGCTCGCGAACGATTGTGCGTCGAAAACGCACGGCCACTTTACGTAACTCTGCCGTATACCAGCCTCGCGACTTCACTTCCTCCTGGAAGAAGCAGTGCACGCCTTCGGCGTGCGGTGCGGAGCCGCCGTCTTTCAGAACGCGGCGAATGTGCGCTGCGATGTAGGCGGGAGTGATCCTGCGTTTCGGCATACTGATTCCACGGGCAGAAGGATAGATCAACCGCCAGCCGATTGCAGTGACCTGGCGTCGGCGTGACGACATTCATTCCCGGGCCGAACTCGAGATGTTTAAGGCCTTGTCGTAAATCCACAATGCTGCCGTCGTCACCAGTCCCACTGCGGTGACCGTCCACCAGATTCGCTCGGGCCGATGCTGCACTTCGCCGAAATGGTGGAGCAACATTCCACCGAAGCGCCCGCCGATCAGAGATCCCAGTCCAATCGGCAGAAACGCAAAGCCCATGTAGGTGCCTTGTTGTCCGGGAGGCGCGAGCCGTGAGATGTACTCGTAATAACGCGGTTGCTGCGTGATCTCTCCCAGGGCAAGGAAGAAAATCGAGGCGACGGCGGCCCACACAGTCGGGCGGGCAGCCAGGATCAGCCAGGATGCCGACGTAATCAGCGTCCCAAGAATGACCGCCTGAAACGCGGGAATCTTCCGAATTAAGTAATTCACGAGCAGGGTTAGGGCAATCACTGTCACGCCGTCGGTGACCAGGATCATTTCCACGTCTGCATTCGGATTGATGTGCGCGTGAATGTATCCCGGCAAGCTGATGTACTGCTGCCAGAACACGACCCAATAGCCAGTAAAAATCACGAGGAACCACATGAATCGGCTCAACCCGGCGAGCACGGTGACGGCAATCGCGACCCAAGTCCACCAGGGCACCACAAACCCTGGGGAGATCCAAGTCCCCACAGCAAGCGCCAGAGCCAGCGCCAATGCACAAAGAACCACCTTGTAATTTCCGACCACGATACAGAAGTTGCGTGCGACCTCGCGGATGGAAGGGGGCGGGGCATCGCCGGGTTTGCGTGGCTCGCGGAACAGGAACAGCACCAGAAAAAACATTGCAAATACGCTAAGGGCGGCCACCCGGTAAACATTCTCAACCCCTAGCTTGCGGTGCGCCCACGAGGCAAAGTAGGGCCCCGCCGCTCCACCGATGTTCACCATCGTGTAGTAAATCGAGTAACCGATGGAGCGTACGTTCTCCTTGGAAGCGCGCGCGGTGGTGCCGACGACGCAGGGTTTAACGAGAGAAATTCCGAGTGCCGGAAGGATCAGGATGATGCCGACAAACAATCCAAGCGGCATGAGCTCGCGCACGGGTCCCAGCCATGGTGCGCCGATCGACCCAATCAGGAAGTAGGCGATCGCAAGAATCAGATAGGCAATCGAGAGTGCTCGTCGGAATCCCAGGCGGTCTGCCGCGGCACCTCCAAAGATCGCCAGGAACCATACCATTCCGCCGAAGATCCCGGTCAGGGTGCCGGTCTGCTCGGTCGAAAAGTTGAGCTTCTCTTGCAAGTACAGCGCAAGCGAGGCGAAGGCCCCGTAGTAGGAAAGCCGCTCAAAAATCTCGCTGATATTGGCAATCCAGAAAGGCCGTTCGAATCCGGTGCGAATTTCCTGAAATCTTTCGGAAACAGACAAGGGTTGGCTCCCGAAGTGGACGCGTGGGCGGGCAGCGGCTCCCCGCCTTCAGCTCATCAATCGATCCCGAACCTGCTGGGCAGTCAGTCCCACAACGCGAATCACCTTGCGGCGGCTGCGCAGACCGGCAGCAATAGTAATGGAGGAGTGCGGTACCTTCAAAAGATTTGCAAAGAACTTGATGCAGGCGTCGTTCGCTTTGCCTTCTACGGGTGGGGAGGTTAGCGAGACGGTTAACGCATCGCCCAGTTCGCCGGTGATGGCATTCTTCCTGGCACGCGGATGAACTTTGATTGTGAAAGTCACGCCGGATGGGCTGTCGTGAACGGGGAACATGGTCACGCGATCACCTAGGTAGATACTTCGCCAACAGGACGAGTGCCACAAGGATTGCGATCGCGACATAAATCAGGTGCTTGCGCTTCGGATCGTCATTTCCGAGAGTCGCGTCAGCCCCGAATGCTTCGGCAGCCATTCCCGGGATGTAGTGATCCTCGGTCTTCAACGACGCGAGGGCGCGGTTCCATGGTTGCTCCGCCAGAGGCGAGTTCTTTGTATCACGCTCTTTAGCCTTCTTCAGCAACACCGCGATCTTGGCTGTGTACTTGTCCGAATCACATTCGCGATCAACGTGCTCTGCGATTTCACAAACACGGGGAGGCGGAGAATTTACTTCCGTGAACTGCAGCATCTTCTTTTCAACATCAGAGAGCACGACATTCTCACGCGCAGCTTGTTGGATCACCTTTGAAACCAGAAACTGCTTTGCAGTCGCAGGATCCACATCGTCCTCGTGTCTGTGCCCTCTGTGGTTAAACTCTCGTCCTGGTCCCGAAAATCGCTGTTCCCACCCGAACCCAAGTCGAACCTTCCTCAATCGCGACCTCGAAATCATGCGACATTCCCATCGAGAGTTCGTTTAGGGAAACGGCGGCAAAACTCCGCTTCAGCAGGCGCTCGCGGACGTCTCGCAATGTTTGAAAGTAGGGGCGCGCACCTTGCGGATCCTCCGTATACGGGGGGATCGTCATCAGGCCTCGGATCTCCAGGTTCTCAAGTCTGTGCGCTTCCGCCAAGAGATGTTCCAATTCCGCCGATTCAGGATCGATTCCACTTTTCACCGCCTCGCCGCCCACATTCACCTCGAGCAACACTCTCAGTCTCTTTCCTGCGCTGCGAGCTGCGTCATTCAATTTCTCTGCCAGCTTGAGCGAATCGACAGAGTCCACACCATGAAAAATCTCCGCCGCTTTCACGGCCTTGTTGCTCTGCAGGTGGCCGATCATGTGCCA
>Ga0066903_100003487_pt1 | contig 12886 bp, 8 predicted proteins | sample PanSoiMetaGPlot1_FD_67491 | JGI IMG/M metagenome (GOLD analysis project Ga0066903, IMG submission 67491) | Tropical forest soil microbial communities from Panama analyzed to predict greenhouse gas emissions - Panama Soil - Plot 1 (version 2) | ecosystem: Environmental > Terrestrial > Soil >... | reverse complement strand
GTTCTCGTGCACGAACTCGATCGGATCCTCGATCGTGATGATGTGGTCGGTCCGGGTGCGGTTGACGTGATCGATGAGAGCAGCCAGAGTCGTGGACTTGCCGGAGCCGGTGGGACCCGTGACCAGGACCAGCCCCTTGTTCAGCCGGCACAGCTGCAGGAGGTGCTTCGGCAGCCCCAATTCCTCCACCGACGGAATTTTCGCCGGGATCACCCGGAAGACACCTCCCATCCCGAGGCGGTCCAGGTAGAGGTTGCACCGGAACCTGGCCGCACCCTTCAGCTCGTAGGCGAAATCGGTGTCGTGGGACGCGTCGAACTCGGCGCGGTTCTTTTCCGGCGCGATGGAGAACAGCAGCTCGCGCAGCTGCTCGCCGGAGAAGGGAGTCTGGACATCCAGCGCCTGGATTTGCCCGTCCTTGCGGAACAGCGGCGGATTCGAGCTGGAAAGATGAAGGTCGGAGCACCCGGAAGCGACGAGCTTGCGCAGGAGCGACTCCATGGCCTTGAGCGCGCGCGCCTCGCCTGGCGGCTCGGCCCGCACCACGGGCGCGACCGGGCGGGATTCCTCCACTTCGGGCGCTTCCAGGCGCGCAGGGTCGGGAAGCTCGTCCTCCTCCACCGGCTCTTCGGCGGTTTCTTCCGCACCGAGAGGATCGGACGCCACGTTTTCCGCCAGGCTGTCCTCCGTCCGGGCAGCTTCGGCGGCGGGCGCGGGCGAGTCGTACACGCCCGGGATCGCCAGCAGGCGCAGGAGAGATCCCATCCGGCGAATGCGGATCCGCACCGGCCCGGCGGGCGCCTCGTAGCCGAACTCGTGCTCTCCTTCCTGCGCCAGGGTGGGAGAAAGATGCGAGGGTACGATCTCCCTCAACAGCCCTTCCAGCTGCTGGCGGGTCGCTGCCTCGGAGCTGACCGGCTTCTTCTCGGATCCGAAGTAGAGGACCACGCGCTCGCCCGAAGCGGCCGACAGCCGATCCGCTCGGAATTTGTAGAGCGTCTGGACGAAGCGATCGAATTGGGCCATGGCTTACTTTCCCGCCTCCGAGCCGACGATGGAAACCCTGACGATGCAGCGCTTGTTGATGAGCTGGACGGTTTCTCCCTGGCGGAGGGCGAAATAGCGCTCCGGGAGGTTCAGGAAATCGACCAGCCGACGCTTCGCTTCCGGCATGACGAAAGGCACTTCCCCTTTGAGCTCCGTGCCATCCAGCAGCGTCACCTCGGACAGCACTCCCGCGCTGCGCGCGCCGCCGGCCGGCTCGGCGTCTTCATCCGGAAACTCCGCCTCTGCCGGCGCCGACAGGACCATCACGGCATCCTTGTTCAGGAGAACCACCGAGCCGGCGGTTTCCATGGCGGGCAGGAACTCACCGGGGCTGTTGAGCAGATCGCTCAGCCTCTCCGCCCCCTCCCGCGTGGCGACTCTCTCGCTGAGGAAGAGCCAGAAGGAGACCTTTTCCACCCGCCGTCCCATCAGGTTGTGGACGACCTTCTTCGAAGGGCTCAACAAGAGCACTTCTACGAGAATCTCGCGCTTGGGAATCCGATATTCGGCGGCGACGCCGGCAAGTCCCATGGCTCGTCTCCAGTTCACGTCGGGGCCCACGAACTCGCTGCGCGTGATAACTTAGTGTCTCGAAAGGAAGAGCGCCACTCTTAGCCCGTCTAAGCTGGAGATCACCGCCTTGCGACGCCTTCTCCTGATCAGCAGCTCGCGGACCCATGGAAGCGGCTACCTGGATCATTGCGAGGGGGAGATCCTCGATTTCCTCGGGGACATCCGAGCGCTTCTTTTCGTTCCCTTCGCGATTGGCGACCGGGCGGGATACGCCGGCCGCGTGCGCGAAAGGATGGCCCGCATGGGAATCGAGGTTGAATCCCTGCACGAGGCAGGGGATGCGCGCAGTGCGATCGGCCGCGCCCGCGCCCTGTTTGTCGGAGGCGGAAACACGTTCCGGCTCCTGGACGAGCTCTACCGTCTGCAGATCCTGGAGATCCTACGCAAGCGGGTCGAGGAAGGGATGCCCTACCTGGGCGCCAGCGCCGGCTCCAACGTGGCCTGCGTGACGATCAAGACGACCAACGACATGCCCATCGTGCAGCCCCCGAGCTTTGCGGCTCTTGCCCTGGTCCCTTTCAACATCAATCCCCACTACCTTGATCCCGATCCAGGCTCCCGGCATATGGGAGAGACGCGCGAGGAGCGCATCCGCGAGTTCCACGAGATAAACGAGCCTCCCGTGGTCGGCTTGCGGGAGGGCTCGATGCTGAGGGTCGAGGGGAAAAGGGCCTGGCTTCGCGGCAGCGCCAGCGCCCGCTTGTTCCTCCAAGGAGAGCCGGCTAAGGAAATCGCACCCGGAAGCGCGCTCGATTTCCTCCTGGCCGAACCCTAGGGCTGGCTTCAGCTCGAACCTCTGGCCTTTTCCCTTCTTTGACACGAAAAAAAGAGGCTGATAGACTCCGCCCCCTTCGGAGGGACCCCTCGTCCCTCATCCCATCCGTAGTCGGCTCTGGCGCACCGTCGTCATGATGAGGCCCCTTCGATGCCATCGTCGGCCCATCCCAAGGTCCTGACCGGACTCGAAATCCTTCAGCGATCGAAGCCCAAGTGGCTCAAGGGACGTCGGATAGGTCTTCTAATGCATCCGGCTTCGGTGTCCTCCGATTTCAGCTCGGCGCGCGATATCGCCGCCCAGATCTTCGGCAAGAGCCTCACCTGCCTGTTCGGTCCCCAGCACGGCTACGGCGGGGAGAAGCAGGACAACATGGTGGAATCGCCCCACGGCTTCGACACGGAGCTGATGATTCCCGTCTATAGCCTCTATTCGGAGACACGCAAGCCTACCCCTGCCATGCTGGAGCACCTCGACGTCCTGCTGGTCGACCTGCAGGATGTGGGATCGCGCGTCTACACTTTCGAGTGGACCACGGCTCTTGCCCTGGAAGCCTGCGCCGCCGCCAGCAAGGAAATCGTCATCCTGGATCGTCCCAACCCCCTGGGCGGGGAAGCTCTGGAAGGCAATCTCGTGCGCGACGGCTTCCGCTCCTTCGTGGGTCTTTACCCTGTCCCCATGCGGCACGGCCTGACGCTGGGCGAGATGGCCGCTCTGGTGAACGCCAGGCTGGGGAATGCCGCCAAAGGCGCCCGCCCCAAGCCGCGACGCGACGGGGTGGGAATCCGCTGCCCGGGAGCCTGCGAGCTGACCGTCATTCCGATGCGAGGGTGGAAGCGCAAGATGCTGTTTCCTGAGACCGGTCTTCCCTGGGTGCTCCCGTCTCCCAACATGCCGAGCTTCGACACGGCGCTGGTCTATCCGGGGCAGGTCCTTCTCGAGGGAACGAATCTGTCGGAAGGACGCGGCACGACCCGGCCGTTCGAGATTTTCGGCGCGCCCTATCTCGACACCCGGAGATTTCGCGCCGCTTTCGAAGCGAGAAAGCTCCCGGGCGTGGTGCTCAGGGATCAGGCCTTCCAGCCCATGTTCCAGAAGTGGAGCGGGAAGATGTGCTTCGGTTTTCAGATCCAGGTCACCGATCGGAAGGCCTTCAAGCCGTATCTGACGACCCTGGCCATTCTCCAGGACACCCTCGCGGAGCACCGCCTGGATTTCATCTGGAAGCAACCCCCCTACGAATACGTGACCGACAAGCTCCCGGTGGACGTCCTGACCGGAGATCCAGCCGTCCGAAAGGTGCTGGAATCGGGCAGCAGCCTGCTCAAGCTGGAAAAGGGATGGAAGAAAGAGATGGCGGCTTTCGCGAGGGAGTCGAGGGCTTTCCGGCTGTACCACTGAGAGTCAATCGAGATCGAACGGCCTGGGGGGCGGCGGCGCATCGTCCTCTTCGGCGCGCTTCATCGCCTCCTTGAACTTCTTCTCCATGATCTCCTCCTTGTTCTTCTCGTCGGCCATCGCCCGGGCCAGTTGTTCTTTGGCCTGCTTCTGGCGCGCCGCCGACTCGCGGGCCGCCTCCTCGAAGGATTTGATGGGCCCTTTTCTGGGACGCTCCTCTGACAGGATCGCCCCGGTGCGGGCGTCGATGCGCAATTGCGTCCCGCAACACGGACAGGTCACATGGAAAGTCTTGTCGTTGCCACCCACGTCCCACCCCGCTTCGTGTTCTACTTTTATCCCCCCCACGCCCGCACGTCAAGGGGCCTGTGGGCCGCTCGGGGGTGTCATCCGTCTCCCCCATCCTGCCTCGCGTCTCAGATTGGCTGTCCACAAAGCTTTGCTGAAACGGCATTTGGCCGAACAGACGTCTCAAGAATATCCTTGATCCGACTCAGAAATCGACGTACACTTCGCATGAACTTTCCCCTTCCTGATAATGCTTGTTCCGGAGAGGACCCTGCCTGAGATAGGTTGCGTCCTGAACCATCGCTATCGAATTCTCCGCTCGCTAGGAGAAGGAGGCATGGGGCAGGTCTTCCTGGTCGAAGATCTGCTGCACGGCGAGCAGCTCGTGGCGCTGAAGATCCTCCGGCGGGCGACGCTGTCGCCGGACGGTGAGGAGCGTTTCAAGAAAGAGTTCCAGGCCATGACGCGGCTGCGTCATCCGAATCTGGCGCGCGTGTACGATTACGGCATCCTGAACGAAGCGGACGAGCCGTTCCTGACTCTGGAGTTCCTCGACGGCAGGAGCCTGTCGGACTACCAGCCCCTCGAGATCCGGCCTCTTCTGGGCGAGCTGGTCGCGCAGCTGTGCCGTGCGCTGGATTACATCCACAGCCGCGGGCTCCTGCACAACGACATCAAGCCGCAGAATATCGTCCTTCTGCGCCCCCCCGACGGATCGCCAAGTCCCGAGGTCGTCGCCAAGCTGATGGACTTCGGACTGGTTCAGTACCTGGATCAGGAAGAGCCCAGCCGGCGCAGCGGCACGCTGCACTACTCGGCCCCCGAAATCCTGGCGGGGGGCAAGGTGGACCCCCGCTCCGATCTCTACTCCCTGGGGGTGGTCCTGTACCGCCTGGCCACCGGCTCTCTTCCGTTCACCGGCCGCGATCCCATGGCCATCGTCCGCGCCCACCGCGAGACGCCGCCTCCCTCGCCGAGGGCGCTGGACCCCACGCTGCCGGCGGGTCTGGAACGGCTGATCCTCCATCTCCTGGAGAAAGATCCCGCCGATCGGCCCAAGAGCGCCGCGGTGCTGCTGCGTCTGACCAACGAGGCCCTGGGCACCGGCTTCTCCCTGGAGACGCGCGAGACGAGGGAAAGCTATCTGAGCGGCGCCACGCTGGTAGGGCGGGAAGAAGAAATGCAGAGACTGCGCGCGGCCCTGCAGCAGCTCGCCTCGGGGGAAGGTGGATCCCGGCTCATTCTCATCGGGGGCGAAAGCGGCGTCGGCAAGAGCCGCCTGTTGCGGGAATTCAGGACGTTGATTCAAACCGCCGGCATGCAGTACCTTTCCGGCTCCTGCTACGAGACCGCGGGCGCCGTCTACCAGCCGTTCGTCGAAGCCTTCCGCTATCTGGCTCCGGCGCTGCAGAGCTCCCTATCCCAGAGCTCCTCCGAAGGCGCCGGGCCCGCGCCACGGGCCATGCTCGCGCCCCTGTTTCCCGAGTTCGCCGTCGAGACCGGGCCGTCCGAGTCGATTCCCGCGCGCGTGGCAAAAGAGCAGCTCTTCGAAGCGGCCGCCTCCTTCCTGCGCGAGCAGAGCCGCAAGCGTCCCCTCGTCCTCGCCCTGGAGGACCTCCACTGGGCCGACGGTCTCACGGTGGATTTCGTCCGTTTCCTGCGCGATCATGCCGGCGACGAGGCGCTGCTCCTAGTGGGTACCTACCGGGACGACGAGCTGGAGGGAAGACCGCTCGAGGCGCTCGTTTCTCCCCTTCATCCCAGCTCCCGACAGGTCGTCCTGCGGCTGAGCCGCCTGGAGGCGGCGGAGATTGCCGAGCTGGTGCGCTCCATGATGTCGCTCGACGAAGATCCCCTTGAGCTGGCCTTGATCCTGCAGCGGCAGACGGCCGGCAATCCGCTGTTCATCGAAGAAATCCTGAAGGCTCTGGCCGAAGAGGAGGCCGTTTCCAGGCGGGACGGCGAGTGGGAGGTCGATCTCGCCCATCTGGACCGGCTGGAGGTCCCGCGCAGCATCAACGAGACCTTGAGCCGCCGTCTCGCGCGGCTGACCGACCCCCAGCGCAAGGTGCTGCGGGTGCTCTCGGTCTTTCACCGGCCGGTTGCGGGAGCCTGGCTGGCGCAGGCCGGAGGATGGCCGAGCGGCATCCTGGCCGCCGAGCTCTCTCCTCTCTACCATCGCGGGCTGCTGCGGCGCGTCCAGGAAGGGGGCGAGGAGAAGGTGGGATTCGCCCACGCCCGCACCAGGGATCTCGTCTATCGCGGCCTTGGCACGGAGCGCGCGCGGCTCCATCTTCTCGCGGGCGAGCTTCTCGAGCGGGCCGCGCAGTCTTCCGAGGAGGCGCTGGAGGAGCTGGCCCATCATTTCATCCAGGCCGGGGATCGCGCCCGGGGCCTGGCCTATTCGGAGAGGGCGGCGGACAAATGCGCCCGCCTCTTCGCGCACGCTCCGGCGCTGCAGCTCTATCAGAAGGTGCTGGAGCTCCTGCCGCGGGGCGATGCGGCGCGCCGGATGGCGGTGTTCAGCAAGATCGCCAGGCTGCACGCCGGCGCCTCCAACTACGCTGAGATGCAGGACTACCTCAACCGGGCGCTCAAGATTGCGCGGTCCCTGCAGAACAAGTCGGAGGAGGGGCAGATCATCGCCTCGATCGCCTACGGACACCTTCTCCAGGGCCACCTGGACCTGGCGGTGCGCAGTGCCCGCTCCAGCCTGACGCTGCTGGAGCCGCTCGGGGATCATCTGGGCATCGGGCGGGCCAAGAATTTCATCGGGACCGCCTACGCGCGCCTGGGACAGATGGAGGAAGCGGTGCCCTATTTCGTCCAGGCGCTCGAGCAGCTCGAACTCGCCTCCGATCTCTGGCAGGCGGTCAACGTGCGCACAAATCTCGCTTCGATCCACAGCTCCATGAATAAGCCGGAGGAAGCGCTCACCCTCTATCGCCAGACGCTGGAGACGTGGCGCCAGATCGGAGATCGGCGCGGAACGGCCATGACCCTCCTCAACAGCGGCCTCGCGCTCAAGGACCTCGGACGGCTCGAGGAGGCGGCGTCCATCGCCGCCGAGGCGGTCGAGGAATACCGCAAGATCCGGGATCGGAGCACGCTGGCGCTGAGCCTCTGCGCTCTGGCCGAGATCGAGATGAGCCGGGGTCGATACGATCGCGCGGTGTCTGGGGCGGAGGAATCGCTGCGTCTGCGCCGCGAGATCGGGGAATCCGCGCTGCAGCCTCTGTCGCTGGATCTGCTCGGTTCCGCCCGCCGGAGTCTGGGAGATTCGGTGGGTGCGTGGGAGTGCCACCAGGAAGGACTGCGCATCGCGCGCGAGGACAAGAACGAGATCCAGGAGGCGTTCCTGCTGCTCGCCCTGGCCCGAGACGCGAAAGAGGAGGGGAAATTCAAGGAGGCGGGGCTGTCGGCGGAGAAGGCGCTGGTGATGGGCCGCCGGCTGCGCAACCGGAAGCTCCAATCCCTGGCCCTGGAGGTCCTCACCGCGACCGGCCTGGAGACGGGCCGCCTGCGCGAGGCGTCGAGCCGGGCCCGCGATCTGGACGGGCTGTCGAAGAGCGGCGGGAGCGCCGAGGATCGCCTGCGCGCCTCCGTCGCGCTCGGGACTGTCCGGCTGGCGGAAGGTCAGATGGACGACGCCCGGCAGCACCTGCATCAGGCGCTGGAGCAGGCGCAGATGCTGGGCCGGCGCGATCAGGAAGCCGCGATCCGAATCGTCCTGGCAGATTGGTCGGAGAAGCAGGGGCGCGCCGATCGTGCCCTCGATTTGCTCCGCGCGGCGGCCCAATCTCAGGGAGATCTGGGGGCGCTGATCGACGATTCCGCCTCGCGGCGCCGCTACCTGGCCACGGGCAGCAGGGAGCTGGTCCGCCGCAGGATCGAGAAGCTCCAGCCGGCCTCCGAAGCGGCGGGTTCCGCCGTGCAGGCCCGCATCCCCCCCGTGAAGCTGCTGGCCACGATGTATGACATCTCCCAGATTATCAGCACCATCAAGGATTTGACCGAGCTGCTGAGCCGCGTGCTGGATCTGGCCATCCAGATTGTCGGAGCGGAGCGCGGTCTCATCTTCCTGTGCGACGAAGCCACGGGAGTGCTCAAGGTCCGCGTGGCGCGCAACCTGGACCATGAGACGATTCGCGACGCGGGCGAGTACAGCAACCGGATTCTCCGCGAGGCGGCCGAGGGGAAACCCATCGTCACGCTCGACGCCGGCTCCGACGAGCGCTTCGAGCGCTATGACAGCGTCAGCCTCTACAACATCCGCTCCCTGGCCTGCGTGCCTCTCAAGATCCAGGATCGCATTCTCGGTACGGTGTATCTGGACAGCCGCAAGGGCGACGTGCTGTTCGGCGACGAGGACCTCGAGTTCCTGACGGCGTTCGCCAACCAGGCCGCCATCGCCATCGAGAACGCCAGGCTGTACGAGGCTCTCCGCCAGGAGAACATCTACCTGAAGAAGACCGTCGAATCGCGTTATGGGTTCGAGAACATCATCGGCACCAGCCCGTCGCTTCTATCCTCCCTGCAACGGCTCGAGAGGATCGCCGACAGCGCCCTGCCCGTCATCATCCAGGGGGAGAGCGGCACAGGAAAAGAGCTGGTGGCCAGGGCCATCCACTTCAATTCGCCCCGTCGCGACAAGAAGTTCATCAGCGAGAACGTCGCTGCGCTGCCCGAAACGCTGCTCGAGAGCGAGCTGTTCGGCCACATGAAAGGCGCGTTTACCGGAGCCGAGCAGGACAAGCAGGGCCTCTTCGAGCTGGCCGACGGGGGGACGCTCTTCCTGGACGAGGTGGCGGAGATGAGCCTGGCTCTACAGAGCAAGCTCCTGCGCGTCCTGCAGGAAGGGGAGATCCGGCCGGTAGGAGGAACGCGGGTCCGCAAGGTAGACGTGCGCATCGTGGCCGCCACGAACCGCGACCTGAAGGCGATGGTGGCCGAAAGGAAATTCCGCGAAGATCTCTACTACCGCCTCAACGTCGTCACCCTCAACCTGCCGCCGCTCCGCCAGCGCAAGGAGGATCTGCCGCTGCTGATCGATCATTTCCTCGGGAAGATCGCGCGCGAGCGCGGCTCGAAGCCTCTGAAGGTGGAATCCCACGTGCTGGCCATCCTCTCGCGCCACCGGTGGCCGGGCAACGTCCGGGAGCTGGAGAATACGATCTCGCGGCTGGCCCTGTTCGCGGAGGGACCGATGCTCACGCTGGCCGATCTGGCCAAGGATCCGGAGCTGGTCGATCGGATCGCGGATCTGCCGGGCGCGCGCAAGCTGCCCGAGCCGCATCTGAGCCGCACCGAGCTGCGCCGGGCACTCAAGGCGGCGGCAGGAAACCGGGCGCAGGCGGCGGCCCTTCTCGGAATCTCCCGGGCGACTCTCTTCCGCAGGATCCGGGAGCTGCGTGTCAAGGACTGATGCCCGGTTCGGGCGATGATCTCGGAAAGCGTTCTCAGAGCGCCGCGCGCGGGGCCTGGGGCGTCGCGGTCGGAGGGGGAGGCAGATCGATCGATTGGGGACGGCCGGCGCGGACCTCGACCTCCTTCTCCCGATCCACCTTGCACACGCTGCACAGCGAGATCTCCCCGATGCGGCCGGTGAGGAATTTGCGCCGAAGATCAGTCGCCACCGCGCCGTTCCACACGTCATAGAGGCTTTTCTCGCTGACGTTCCCCAGGATGATCTTGGCCTCGTAGTCGGTGCAGCAGAGCACCAGATCGCCGTTGAACTTGATGTACGCCTGCTTGAACAGGCGCGTGCAGTCGCTGAAGTAGTCCATCTGCTGGTGGTGGGCGAAGGACGCGGCGTCGGCGATGTTCCCTCCCCGGTTCTCGAGCATGGTGTAGCGGGCGTTCACCCCGCGCGCCCGCCAGTACTCGACCGCCTTGCGCGCGTCGATCACCTCGGTGTCGACCATCGTGATCCAGAGGGCCGGTCTTTCGGCCTGCCGGCGCCGCAGCTCGGAGATCAGGTGATCGACGTTCGCCATCGTCCGATCGAACTGGACGCCTCCCCGCATCGTCTTCTCGTAAGCCTCGGCGTCGATTCCCTGGACGGAAATGGCCATCTCGTGCAGCCCCTCGCCGAGGGCGAGAATCTCCTGCACAACGGGCGGCGTCAGGAGCGAGCCGTTGGTGGTGATGATGACTTTGGCGCGCGGATTCACCTCGTTGATGTAGCGGATGCGCCGGAAGATGTCCCGATCGATGAACGGCTCGTTCATGAGGTAGGGGCTGATCCGGCGAACCTTGTAACGGGCGCTCTCGTCCACGATCTTGCGAAACAGGTCCCATTCCATCTTCCCCTTCGGCTGGCTGTCGGCCGTCGCCCCGTAGGGGCAGAAGATGCAGTCCGCATTGCATCCGGTCTGGGTCTGGATCTGAATATTGCGCGGGAAATTCGGAATGGGGCGTCGCGTGAGGCGCTTCCTCCAGCGGGTGAGGAAATCATCCTCCGGAAGAATCATGTAGTAGCGGTTGATCTTCGGATGGCGGTGCTTCACCGGGACTGTGCCTCCAAGACCTCGCGGTAGACCGATTCCGTCCGGTCGATCAGCGGCTCGACGCCGAACTGGACGACCCGTTCCCGGCCGCGGCGCCCGCATTCTAGCCGCAGGGATTCATCGGAAGCAAACTTGAGCACGGCGGAGGCCAGCGCTCGCGCGTCGCCCGGCGGGACGAGCGCGCCTTCTTTACCATCGCGCACGATCTCGTCGACTCCGGAGATGGCGGAGGCAACCACCGGCAGCCCGCAGGCCATCGCCTCTTTCACGGCGGCGGGAGATCCTTCCCCGGAGAGGGAAGGAAAAACGAAGAGATCGATCGCCGGCAGGAGGCGCGCCACCTCTTCGCTGAATCCCATCAGCCGGAAGACGCTGTCCAGTCCGAGCTGTCGGATTCTGTTGCGGAGCGCGCTCTCCAGACTCCCGTTCCCCGCAATCAGGAATCGCAGCCGCGGGCTCTCCCGGGCAATCTCCCCGGCCGCTTCGATCAAAACGCGGTGGCCTTTGTGCTCCGCCAGGTGCCCCACGCTTCCGACCACGAAATCCCCCGTCGCGTATCCCAGGGAAGCCCGCGCCTCGCCGCGCGCCGGCACCCTGCCGAAGCGACCCAGATCCACGGCGCTGGGGACTACGCGAATGCGATCATTCGGAATCCCGGCCTGGCGCAGAACGCGGCGGATGCCGTCCGACACCGCGATAATCCGGTCCACGCGGCGCGTGTATTTCCAGCGCGCCAGGGGATTGCGGGACAGCGTGAAGGAGACTCTGCGCGTCGCCACCGCCGCGAAGCGCCCCGTGAAGTTGCTGGCCAGGCTTCCCAGCGTGACGGCGTGAGAGGTGTGGTAGTGAAGGATTTCGGGACGGAAGCGCCGGATGATGCGAACCAGCGACCAGATGGCGGCCGGATCGAACTCCCCTCTGGTGGCAATGCCTTCGACCACGAGCTCTGCCTCCCGGCACCGGGACGCGAGGGCCGATGAGGGAGGCGCCACCACCACGTTCGCATGCCCGCGCTCCTGCAGCCCTTTCGCCAGGAGCAGCGTCTGGATTTCGCCCCCACGCCATGTCTTCTCGGTATTGACGTGGATCACACGGGTGGGCTTCACCGTCGGGGCGCTCTTCCCTGCCGCAAGCCGATCTCCCAGAGCTTGGCATCCTTCAGGAACACCGTGAAGGCGCCCAGCATGGATAGGACGAGGCCGTGCATGCCGTCCAGTAAGCCCAGGCGGAACACGTACATCTTCAGAAAGCGCTGGATGGGTCGCAGCCCTATGGAGACCGGCCCGGCCCGTTTCCCCTCCTTCCACAGCTGGCTGGCTCCCCAATCGGAATAGACTTCCATCTTGCGCCAGTACTGGCCGAAGCTGCGGAACGAGTAATGGAGCAGCGGATGCCGGAGAATAGGCAGGGGTCCGGGCAGATTGATCTCCGCGTGCACCTCCTTGGTTTCGTAGCGGGCGATATTCCGGCGGAAGAGACGGATCACCTTGTCGGTTTCCCAGCCGCAGTGGTTCATGCGCCGACCGAGGAAATGATTGGCCCGCCGAATCCAGTATCCGTCGTGCCCCGGTCCGTCCTCCAGGAGGCGGCGGATCTCATCCGCGAGCTCCGGTGTCACACGCTCGTCGGCGTCCACCAGCAGGACCCAGGGATGGCTCGCTTGAGGAATCGCCCAGTTCTTCTGAGTCGCGGAGTTCACGTATTCGTGCTGCACGAGCCTCGCCCCCAGGCCTCGAGCCATCTCCGGAGTTCTGTCCTGACTGAAGGAATCCACCACGAAGAGCTCATCCGCCCAGGCGACGGAGCGCAGGCATTCCTCGATCATCGTCTCCTCGTTGAACGTGGGGACGAGGACGGTGAGCTTCTCCCTCATCCCTTCTGGATCTCCTTGAGGCGGGCTTGAGCTTCGCGGGCGTGCTTCCCGTTGGGGAATTCCTGGACCAGCCTGACGAAATAGAGCTTCGCTTCGTCCGGGTTCAGCGTCTTCACCAGACAGTTTCCCAGCAGGAACAGGGTGTCTTCCGTGTGGCTGAACTGCGGAAACTTGTCGAGAATGACCCGATAACGGTCGGCCGCTCCGAGGTAGTTCTTGCGCTTGTAATAGAAGCCGCCGATCACGAAGTGGTGGGCCGCCAGCTTTTCCCGGCACTTCGCGATCTGAGATTGAGCCTGCGCCACATAGGGGCTGTTCGGATACAGGCGCTCGACCTTCTCGAACTCGATGATGGCCTTGTTGGTGAGATCCTGATCCCGATCGGGGGCCAGGACCTGGCCGTACAGCGACATGCCGACCTGG
>Ga0066903_100003485_pt1 | contig 12887 bp, 13 predicted proteins | sample PanSoiMetaGPlot1_FD_67491 | JGI IMG/M metagenome (GOLD analysis project Ga0066903, IMG submission 67491) | Tropical forest soil microbial communities from Panama analyzed to predict greenhouse gas emissions - Panama Soil - Plot 1 (version 2) | ecosystem: Environmental > Terrestrial > Soil >... | reverse complement strand
CTCCACCGCGACTTCCTGCCCTCGTCGTGGGGGATGTACTACGGCACGGTCTGGGACTGGGCGACGTTCATCGGCACGCTCGGCATGTTCACGCTGCTGTTCTTCCTGTTCATCCGCTTCCTGCCGATGATCTCGATCTTCGAGATGCGCACCGCCGTGCCGGAAGCGCGGTTGAAGCAGCCGGAGGGGAACTGATGGCGACGGCATCCGCGGCCCCGAAGCCCCCCTACGGCCTCATGGCGGAATTCGACAATCCGGACGCCCTCGTCCACGCCGCGAAGAAGACGTACGAGGCGGGCTACCGGAAGATCGACACCTTCTCGCCGTTCCCGATCGAAGAGGCGTGGGAGGCGATCGGCCACCACGACAACCGCCTGTCGCTCATCGTCCTGATCGGCGGCATCGTGGGACTGCTGACCGGCATCAGCCTGCAGGAGTGGGTGCACCTCGTCGCGCTCCCGACGAACGTCGCCGGCAAGCCGCTGAACAGCTGGCCGCAGTTCATCCCGGTCACCTTCGAGCTCACCATCCTCTTCGCCGCGATCTCGGCGGTCATCGGCATGATCGTCCTGAACAGGCTGCCGATGCCGTACCACCCGGCGTTCAACGTCGAGCGGTTCGAGCACGCGAGCCGCGACAAGTTCTTCCTGCTGGTCGAATCGGAGGATCCGAAATTCGATCGCAAGGGCACGCTGGACTTCCTGAAGGGGCTCAATGCGAGCGAGGTCAATGAAGTCGAGCCATAGCACTCGCCTGCTGCTCGCCGCGGGGCTGCTGCTGGCGGTGTCCGCCTGCCGGCAGGACATGCACAACTCGCCGAAGTCGATCCCGCTCCGCGAGAGCATCTTCTTCAAGAACGGCTCGAGCGCGCGCCCGCTCGTCGAGGGCACCGTCGCGCGCGGGACGCTCCAGGACGACGCGGCGTTCTTCACGGGGAAGAACGGCGTCGCGGAGGCCGACGCGCTTCCGTTCCCGCTGACCGCCGCCGTGCTCGACCGCGGGGAGCAGCGGTTCAACATCTACTGCTCGCCGTGCCACGGCCCCACGGGACGGGGCGACGGGATGATCGTGCGGCGCGGCTACCGGCAGCCGCCCTCCTATCACATCGACCGCCTGCAGGCGGCGCCGATCGGGCACTTCTACGACGTCATGACGAACGGGTTCGGGGCGATGCCGGACTACCGCGCGCAGATCTCGCCGCGCGATCGCTGGGCGATCGCGGCGTACGTGCGCGCGCTGCAGCTGAGCCAGCACGCCACGGCCGCTGACATTCCGGCCGAGGAGCGGCAGAAGCTCTCGCAGCCGGCCCGGCAGGGCGGGACCGAAGGGGAACACAAGCGCTGATGGACACCCATTCTCTTACGACGATCGACACCGCCAGGATCGGCACGCTCCAGCAGCGCGCCATCGTGATCGCCGCCATCGGCGTCGTGCTCGGCCTCATCGGCGTCTGGATGCGGCCGACCGACTTCCTGCCGTCGTGGCTGATCGGCTTCCTCTTCTGCACGGGGCTGTCGCTCGGATCGCTCAGCCTCCTGATGACGCAGCACATGAGCGGCGGACAGTGGGGCCTCGTCGGCCGTCGTATCTGGGAGGCCGGCTCGCGGCTGCTGCCCTACTGCGTGCTGCTCTTCATTCCGGTGGTCATCTTCCTGCCGACGCTCTACAGCTGGGCGCGCCCCGAGGTTGTGAGCGCCGACCGCACCATCCAGTTCAAGGCGCCCTACCTGAATTTCTGGTTCTTCGTGATCCGCGCGGTCGTCTACTTCGTCGTCTGGATCGGCTGCTCGTACCTGCTGAGCCGGTATTCGGCCGAGCAGGATCGCGGCGAACGCGGCGTCACCGAGCGCGACACGCTGCGCTTCCGCGTCATCAGCGCGCCCGGCCTGCCGATCTACGTCATCCTCATGAGCCTCGCGGCCGTCGACTGGATCATGTCGCTCGACCCGCACTGGTACTCGACGATCTTCGGCTTCATCATCGTCGCCGGCCAGGCGCTCGGCGCGCTCTCGTTCGGCGTCGCGGTCCTCACGCTGTTCGTGGGCCGCGAGCCGATGAACCACGTCCTGAAGGCGATGCACTTCCACGACCTGGGCAAGCTGATGCTCGCCTTCGTGATGCTGTGGGCGTACTTCTCGTTCTCGCAGTTCCTGATCATCTGGGCGGGCAACCTGCCCGAGGAGATTCCGTTCTATCTCAAGCGGTTCGAGAACGGCTGGGGCGTTATCAGCCTGTTCATCGTGTTGTTCCACTTCGCGCTGCCGTTCTGCCTGCTGCTGTCGCGCGATCTCAAACGCCGGCCGCTGCTGCTCGCGCGGCTCGCGTGGTTCATCGTGGCCATCCGGCTGGTCGATCTGATCTGGCTCGTGGCGCCCAACTTCTCGAAGCCGGGCACCCTGCCGATCAGCCTGGCCAACGTCGGCATCCCGCTCGCGCTGGCTGGCATCTGGCTGTGGCTCTTCGCGCAGCAGCTCGGCAAGTACCCGCTCGTCCCGGTCAACGATCCGTACTTCAAGAACATGCTCCTGCACGGGCATGAGGGAGGGCACTGAGATGTCCTCGCAGGCGCATCCGCACGGCGAACTGGACAACCCCGATGTCGCCCACGAAGAGAGCGACATCAATCTGCGCGCGCTCGTCTGGTTCGTCGTCATGCTCACGATCGTCGTCATCGGCGTGGACATCGTGACCTGGGGCATGTTCAGGGTTCTCAACCACATCGAGACGGTGAACGAGCCGTTCGTGACGCCGCTCGCGATACCCGCCGGGCGGCAGCCCCCCGAGCCGCGTCTGCAGACGACGCCCTGGACGGATCTGAAGGAGCTTCGCGCGCAGGAACAGCAGTTCCTGACGAGCTACGGCTGGGTGGACGAGAAGCTCGGCGTCGCGCGGATCCCGATCGCGAAAGCCAAGGAGCTGCTGCTCCAGCGCGGCATCCCGGTGCGTCCGGAGCTCGGGGATGCGACGGAGGGCACGCACGTCGCCGCGAGCGGCGACTCGAACGGCGGTCGTACGATTCCCGCCGGCCAGGCCGACAGGTCCACGCCGCCCTCCGCGGCGCCCGCGGCCGCACCGGCGGCGCCCGCGGCACCGGCGAAACCGGGTGGAGGGGGCCTGTGATCGGGCTTTGGGCTTCGGGCTTTGGGCTTTGGGGCGGGTTGGTCGCCCGTCTGTCTGCTATCAGAACGGCAGCGGCGCTCGCGGCGGCGCTCGTGCTGGCGATCGCGGCGCCGGTTGCCGCGCAGGTCACCGAGCTGCCGATGCCGGAACGATCCACCGCGGCGAACCAGAAGCCCGGCATCCTGCAGAACATCGGGATCGATCAGAAGATCGGCCAGCAGCTGCCGCTCGACCTGATGTTCAAGGACGAGACCGGCCGCGACGTTCGGCTGGGCGAGTACTTCGGCAAGCGCCCCGTCGTGCTGGCGCTCGCCTACTACGACTGCCCGATGCTCTGCACGCAGGTCCTCAACGGCATGACCGGCGCGCTGAAGACGCTGTCGCTCGACGCCGGCACCGACTTCGATGTCGTCGTCGTGAGCATCGATCCGCAGGACAGCTTCCGCGTCGCGGCGCTCAAGAAGCGGAACTACGTCGAGCACTACGGACGGCCGCAGACGGCGGCGGGCTGGCACTTCCTGACCGGCGCGGAATCGTCGATCAAGCCGCTCGCCTCCGCAATCGGGTTCCGCTACGCGTACGACTACAACCTGAAGCAGTACGCGCACGGCGCGGCGATCTACGTCGTCACGCCGAAGGGCGTCGTCGCCCGGTACCTGATGGGCATCGACTTCGCGCCCCGCGATCTGCGGTTGTCACTCGTCGAGGCGTCGAACAACGTCCTCGGCACGATTTCCGACAAGGTGCTGCTGCTGTGCTACCACTACGACCCGGCGACGGGGCAGTACGGCGCGGCGACGCTCAATGCGGTGCGCGTGGGGTTCATCGCGACGGTCGCGGGGTTCCTGACGTTCCTCTTTGTCAGCCTCCGGAGCGAGCGGCGGGCGGCGGCGCGCCGCGTCGACGAGCACGAAGCGGGGCTCGCTACCCGAATCTAAACGATGTTCACGAACTTTCCGTTCTTTCCGGAACAGGCGTCGGAGCAGGCCGCGGGCGTCGATGCGGTGTACTTCTTCCTGGTCGCCGTCACGGCGTTCTTCGCGGCGCTCATCGCGATCCTCATCGCGGTCTTCGCGGCCAAGTTCCACCGCCGGCACGACAAGGAGGTCGGCGAGGCCATCCACGGATCGCTCGCCCTCGAGCTGCTCTGGACCTTCATCCCGCTCGGCATCACGATGGTGATGTTCGTCTGGGGGGCCCAGGTGTTCTTCCACATGACGCGCCCGCCGAGAGGCGCGATGGAGATCTACGTCGTCGGCAAGCAGTGGATGTGGAAGCTGCAGCACATGGACGGCGGCCGCGAGATCAACGAGCTGCACGTGCCGGTCGGACGGCCCGTGAAGCTGATCATGGGGTCCGAGGACGTCATCCACAGCTTCTTCATTCCCGCCTTCCGCGCGAAGGCCGACGTCATTCCCGGCCGCTACAACACGATGTGGTTCACGCCGAGCAGGCCGGGGCAGTACCACATCTTCTGTACTCAGTACTGCGGCACGAAGCACTCCGCCATGATCGGAACGGTCACCGTCATGGAGCCCGCCGACTACCAGGCGTGGCTGAGCGGCAGCTCCGCGGGCGGGACGATGGCGGAGGCCGGCGCGAAGCTGTTCCAGGATCTGTCCTGCAACACCTGCCACCTCGAAAACGGCCAGGGGCGCGGCCCCGTGCTCAAGGGACTCTACGGAAAGCAGATCCTGCTGAACGGCCTCCAGACCGTGACGATGGACGACGCCTACATCCGCGAATCGATCCTCAACCCGCAGGCGAAGGTCGTCTCCGGGTTCCAGCCGATCATGCCGACGTTCCAGGGGCTGGTGACGGAAGAGCAGTTGCTGCAGTTGATCGCGTACGTGAAATCGCTGAGCGAGAACCAGGGCCCGGGGACGGCACCCGCGCCGGCGGCGGGTAAATGATATGGACACGACAATCGGGGCTCCGACGCTGAATTATCTGAACAACGGCTACGGCCTGAAGTCGTGGCTGCTGACGAAGGACCACAAGCGGATCGCGCTGCTGTACCTCTGGTCCATCACCGCGTTCTTCTTCCTCGGCGGATTCTTCGCCCTGATGATCCGGCTCGAGCTGCTGACGCCGGCGTCGGACTTCGTCCAGCCCGACACCTACAACAAGCTCTTCACGATGCACGGCGTCGTGATGGTCTTCTTCTTCCTGATTCCGTCGATCCCGGCGGTGCTCGGCAACTTCCTCGTGCCGATCATGGTCGGAGCCAAGGACCTGGCGTTCCCGCGCGTCAATCTCTTGAGCTGGTACATCTACATCCTCGGCGGCATCTTCACCATCATCGCGGCGGTGACGGGCGGCGTGGACACGGGCTGGACCTTCTACGCGCCATACAGCACCAGCGCGTCGAACTCGCACGTCATCATGGCGGGGCTGGGCGTCTTCATCACCGGGTTCTCGTCGATCCTGACGGGCCTGAACTTCATCGTCACCGTGCACCGCATGCGGGCACCCGGGCTGACGTGGTTCCGGCTGCCGCTCTTCGTGTGGGCGATGTATGCGACGAGCCTGATCATGATCCTCGGCACGCCGGTCATCGCGATCACGGTGCTGCTGGTAGCGGTCGAGCGCGGGCTGCACCTCGGGATCTTCGATCCGGCGCTCGGGGGCGACCCGATCCTGTTCCAGCACCTCTTCTGGTTCTACTCGCATCCCGCCGTCTACATCATGATCCTGCCGGCGATGGGAGTCGTGAGCGAACTCGTGCAGGCGTTCGCGCGCAAGAACATCTTCGGCTACTCGTTCGTGGCGTTCTCGAGCCTGGCGATCGCGGTCATCGGCTTCCTCGTGTGGGGCCACCACCTCTTCGTGGCAGGGCAGTCCACCTACGCGGGCCTCGTGTTCTCGCTGATCAGTTTCTTCGTCGCGATTCCGTCGGCGGTGAAGGTCTTCAACTGGACCGCGACGCTGTACAAGGGGTCGGTGTCGTGGGACTCGCCGATGCTCTACGCGTTCGGCTTCATCGGGCTGTTCACGATCGGCGGGCTGACGGGGCTGTTCCTCGCGACGCTCGGCATGGACATCCACATGCACGACACGTACTTCATCATCGCGCACTTCCACTACGTCATGGTCGGCGGCGCGATCTTCGGGTACCTCGGCGGCCTGCACTACTGGTGGCCGAAGATCACCGGCCGCATGTATCCCGAAGGCTGGGCGAAGTTCGCGTGCCTGAACATCTTCGTCGGGTTCAACCTGACGTTCTTCCCGCAGTTCATCGTCGGCTACCTCGGCATGCCGCGCCGCTACGCGATGTACGCCCCCGAGTTCCAGGTGTACAACGTGCTGTCCACCGCCGGCGCGACGATCCTCGGCGTGGGCTATCTGATTCCGATGATCTACTTCATCTGGTCGTTGAGGGGTGCGCCGGTGGCCGGCCAGAACCCGTGGGGCGCGCGCGGCCTCGAGTGGGAGATTCCCTCGCCGCCGCCGACCGAGAACTTCCCGGCGACGCCGATCGTGACCGAGGCCACACACCAGTACGCACCCAGCCGGGAGGTTGGCATTGCCTGAATGGCCGTCACAGTACCACCCGCCGCCCGTTGCGATTCATCGGGCGGGCCACGGGGATACGGGTACGCCACATCACCCGTGGCTGCAGCACCATTTCGACAACATGGCGCAGCAGGCCGAGGCGTCGACACTCGGCATGTGGGTCTTCCTGGTCACCGAGATCATGTTCTTCGGCGGACTGTTCATGGCGTACATCGTGTACCGCCATCAGTCGCCCGAAGGCTTTCAGGAGGCGAGCTCCGAGCTGAATCGCGTCTGGGGGACGATCAACACCCTCGTCCTGATCTGCAGCTCGCTGACGATGGCGCTCGCCGTCCGCGCCGCCCAGACGAGCAAATCAGCGAAGGCGCAGGTCGGCTGGCTGCTCGGGACGATTGTCTTCGGCCTGGCGTTCCTCGGCATCAAGGCGATCGAGTACTACGACAAGTTCACGCACAATCACGTGCCCGGTCCGCACTTTCACTGGGAGGGACACTTCCCGAAACCGGCGGAGCAGTTCTACTCGCTCTACTTCGCCATGACCGGACTGCACGCGCTGCACATGATCGTCGGCGTCGGCATCATGACGGTCATCGCGGTCCTGGCGTGGAAGAAGAACTTCGACGAGGAGTACTACACGCCCGTCGAAGTGGCGGGTCTCTACTGGCACTTCGTCGACATCGTCTGGATTTTCCTGTTCCCGCTGCTGTATCTCATCGGCGGACATTTCAAGGGTGCATGAGGGATGAGCGGTCACGTCGCGCCTAAAATGATGTACGTCATGGTCTGGCTGGCGCTGGTCATCGGCACCGGCCTGACGGTGCTCGCCGCGGAAGTCGATCTCGGCGCCTTCAACAATGTCGCGATGCTGGCCATCGCCTGCACCAAGGCGGCGCTGGTCATCCTCTTCTTCATGCACGTCCGCTGGAGCTCACGGCTCACGTGGCTCGTGGTCGCGTCCGGCTTCTTCTGGCTGATCATCATGTTCAGCCTGACCATGACGGACTACTACAGCCGCGGCTGGGTTCCGGGGACTCTGCGTTGACGACCAGCGGCGCCCTGTCTCCACCCACCGCCTCAATCCCGCCGTTCGCCGACCCGCACTGACCTCCCCTGTCCCGGGCCTCGTATTGTCTATACTGGAAGGCTCGGAGAGCCTCCTGACCTGGTTACCCGTCTGTCATGACTGATTTATCGAAGGATTTGGCGGCGCTTCGCATTCCGCAGGAAGAACGCGGAGGTCGTCGAGGACCGGCCTCTGCAGCGATCGTCGCGGCCGTCATCATTATTGTTGCGGTCGGCGCAGGCGTCTGGTACTGGTCCACGGCCCTGCAGGCCGTGTCCGTCAAGGTGGCGCCGGTGACGGCGAAGTCGGGCGGCGCCTCGGCGCCAGGCGCCGTGCTCAATGCGTCGGGCTACGTGGTTGCGCGGCGCCGGGCCACGGTGTCGTCGAAGGTCACGGGCAAGGTGATCGACGTCCTGATCGAGGAAGGGCATCCGGTCAAGGAAGGGCAGGTGCTCGCGCACCTCGACGATACGCAGGCGCGCGCGGCGCTGGCGCTGGCGGAGGCGCAGCTCGCGTCCGCGCGCAAGGCCGCCGCCGAGGACGAAGCGCGGCTGCAGCAGGCGCAGATCACGCTGGACCGCCGCACCGCGCTGCTGAAGGAAAACGTCGTCGGCAAGGCGGAGCTCGATCAGGCGCAGTCCGACGTCGATTCGCTGAAGGCGCGCATCGCCTACACCCAGCAGCAGGTCGCCGTTGCCCAGAGCCAGGTCGAGCTGCAGAAGACCAACCTCGCCGACATGGTGGTCCGCGCGCCGTTCAGCGGCATCGCCATCTCGAAGGACGCGCAGCCCGGCGAGATGATTTCCCCCGTATCGGCGGGCGGCGGCTTCACGCGGACCGGCATCGGCACGATCGTGGACATGTCGTCGCTCGAGATCGAAGTGGACGTGAACGAGACCTACATCAATCGTGTCGTGAACGCCATGAAGGTTGATGCGACGCTCGACGCGTATCCGGACTGGCACATCCCGTCGCACGTGATCACCACGATCCCCTCCGCGGATCGCCAGAAGGCGACGGTGAAGGTGCGCATCGGCTTCGACAAGCTCGATCCGCGCATCCTGCCCGACATGGGCGTCAAAGTGTCGTTCCTGCGCGACGAACCGGCCGGTGGACAGGCCGCGGCCGCGCCGCGCGCACTCGTTCCGAAGACCGCGGTGCGGACGGCCGACGGCAAGTCGGTCGTGTTCGTCCTCAAGGAAGACCGCGTCGAGCGGCGCGCGGTCAGCGTCGGCTTCGAGAACGGCGATCAGATCGAGGTGCTCTCCGGCGTCAGCGCGGGCGAGCGCGTCGTCGTCGACGCTCCGCAGACACTGAAGGACGGGGACAAGGTCAAGGTTCAGACCTAACCAGCGAACAGCGAAAACAAAGGACACAGACATGTCGAGTTCCCTCGTCACGGTTCGCGATCTTCATAAAGTCTTTCAGCGAGGCGGCGAGCGCATCGACGTCCTGCAGGGCGTCAACCTCGACATCCCCGCGGGCGATTTCCTCGCATTGATGGGCCCCTCGGGCTCCGGCAAGACGACGCTGCTCAATCTGATGGGCGGACTCGACACGCCGACGGAAGGCTCGATCACGGTCGCAGGCGATCGGATCGACAAGCTGTCGGGCGGGAAGCTCTCCGCGTGGCGCGCGCGCCACATCGGGTTCGTCTTCCAGCTGTACAACCTGCTGCCGGTGCTGACGGCCGCGCGCAACGTCGAACTGCCGCTGCTGCTGACGAAGCTGGGCAAGGCGGACCGCCGCAAGCGTGTTCAGGTCGCGCTCACCGCCGTCGGGCTCGCCGAGCGCATGAATCACTATCCGCGCCAGCTGTCGGGCGGCCAGGAGCAGCGCGTCGGCATCGCCCGCGCGATCGTCACGGACCCGACGCTGCTGCTGTGCGACGAGCCGACCGGCGACCTCGATCGGAAGTCCGGCGACGAGATCCTCGACCTGATCCAAGTCCTCAACCGGGAACATGGCAAGACCATCGTGATGGTGACGCACGATCCGCACGCCGCGGCGCGCGCGAAGCGGACGCTCCATCTCGAGAAGGGCGTGCTCGTGCAGGAAGCGAGAGCGGAGGCGCTGGTATGAAGTTCTTCCCCATCGTCTGGCGGAACCTGCTGCGGCGCAAGTTCCGCACCGTCTTCACCATCGGCGCGATCTTCTTCGCGTTCATGCTCTTCGGCGTGCTGATGGCGATCCGCTCGGCCTTCAGCATGGGCGTCGAGATGGCAGGGCAGGGACGGCTCATGGTGATCGACAAGGTGTCGATCATCAACCCGCTGCCCGCGAGCTACGAGAGTCAAATCAAAATGGTGCCGGGCGTGACCGACATCACGCACGCGAACTGGTTCGGCGGCTACTACCAGGACGTCCGGAACCAGTTCCCGACCTTCGCCACCGATCCGGAGAGCTGGCTGAGGGTCTACTCGAAGGAATTCGAGCTGCCCGAAGATCAGAAGAAGGCGTTCCTCGCGAACCGTACCGGCGCCGTCGTCGGCGCCGACACCGCGAAGAAGTACGGGTTCAAGGTCGGCCAGAAGATCCCCATCAACGGCACGATCTACCAGCGGCCGGACCACGGCCCCTGGGAGTTCACGATCGAGGGGATCTACGACTCGAAGATCAAGGGAGCCGACAAGACGAACCTGCTGTTCAACTACCAGTACCTGCGCGAGACGATTCCCGAGCGGAGCGGCTTCCGGGATCGCTACAACTGGTACGTCTTCACGATCGACAACCCCGACAACGCGCCGCAGATCGCCGCGAAGATCGACGCGATGTTCGCCAATTCGCCGTCGGAGACCAAGACCGCCACCGAGAAGCAGTTCGTCTCCGACTGGGCCAAGCAGATCGGCGACATCGGCAAGATCATGATGTGGATCGTCGCGATGGCGATGTTCACCATCCTGCTCGTCGCGGGCAACACCATGGCGCAGGCCATCCGCGAGCGGACGAACGAGCTGGCCGTGCTGAAGACGCTCGGCTTCGGCGACGGCCGCATTCTCAGCATGGTGCTGCTGGAGTCGCTCGTCATCGCGCTGATCGGCGGGGGTCTGGGCCTGGCGTTGTCGTACACGTTCATCAGCCTCGGCGGCGATCCGACGCACGGCCTGTTGCCCGCGTTCTTCTTCCCGACCGCCGCGCTGGCGGCCGGCGTCGGCCTGGTGTTTGCGCTGGGGCTCGCGTCCGGCTTCCTGCCCGCCTGGCAGGCCAGCCGGCTCCGCATCGTCGACGCCCTCAGGAGGAATTGATGCTGAGCCAGATCATCGCCGTCACCGGCGTGAGTATCCGATCCATCCGCCAGCGCCTCGGTTCGTCGTCTGTCGCGGTGATCGGCATTGCCGGCGTCGTGCTCGTCTTCGTCGCGGTGCTGTCGATCGCCGAAGGCGTGAACGCGACGATGAAGGCGTCCGGCGATCCCGACGTGGTCATGGTCCTTCGCGCCGGCAGCGACACGGAGATGACCAGCGGTCTTGCCGGCGATGCCGTGCGCATCATCCAGGACGCTCCCGGCATCGCGCGCGACGCCTCGGGCACGCCGCTGATGTCCCCCGAGCTGTTCGTGGTGGTCGATCATCCGCTGAAGCGATCGGGCAGCCCCGCCAACGTGCCGCTGCGCGGCGTCACGCCGGAAGCGTTCAAGGTCCACGATCACATGAAGATCGTGGAGGGGCGCAACATCGAGTTCGGCAGGAACGAGATCATCGCCGGACGCGCCGCGGCGCGCCAGTTCGTCGGGTTGAACGTCGGCACGAACCTGAAATGGGGTGAGAGCACCTGGACGCTCGTCGGCATCTTCGAGGACAAGAGCTCCGTGTCGGAGTCGGAGCTCTGGTGCGATGTGAAGGTCCTGCAGCCGGCATACCGTCGCGGCAACAGCTACCAGTCGGTGTACGCCCGGCTGACCTCGCCCGATGCCTTTCAGCAGCTGAAGGACGCCCTGACGTCGAATCCGCAGCTGACCGTGTCGGCCATGCGCGCGCCGGAGTACTACGGGTCGCAGACCGTGACGCTCCAGACGATCGTCCGCACGATCGGCGGCATCATCGCGATCCTGATGGGCGTGGGCGCCGTGTTCGGCGCGGTCATCACCATGTATACGGCCGTCGCCAGCCGGACGCGCGAGATCGCGACGCTCCGCGCGCTCGGCTTCGGCAGCGTCCCCGTCGTGGTTTCAGTGCTGGCGGAGGCGGTGTTCCTCGCCGTGATCGGCGGGTTGATCGGCGGCGCCGTCGCCTGGGCCGCGTTCGACGGCTACGAGACGGCGACGATGAACTTCCAGTCGTTCAGTCAGATGGCGTTCCAGTTCGCCGTCACGCCGAAGCTCCTGGGGATGGCGCTCTTCTACGCCGTGATCATGGGTCTCTTCGGCGGCGTGCTGCCGGCCATCAGAGCAGCTCGCTTGCCCGTGGTCACTGCGCTGCGCGAGTTGTGAGCGACACACGCTGATCACGTTTACCGCAGAGACGCAGAGCACACAGAGGTCGCGCAGAGAGAAGACCGAATAGTTTTCTCTGTGCGTCCTCCGCGTCCTCTGCGTCTCCCTGTTGACGTCGTCAGTGAATGTCGCTGTCACTTGCTCTGCAGCCACTTCGCCAGAACCGGCGCCTGCTTCGCGCGCACCGCGGTGCAAACCTCGATGCGCTCCAGCGCCTGCTGGAGCGTGCGCTGCGCCTCCGGGATGGGGTGAGCGGCGAAGAACTGCCTGATCTCGGTCGCCTTCTCAGTGCTGCAGAACGTTCCCAGGGGCCCGACCAACGCCGGACCTCCAAGGAACGGCCCGACCTTTTTCTGCAGTTCGCCCCATCTCTGGCTCACCGCCGTCCACGCGACGTCGTGCGCGTCCGGATTCGCCAGAAGTCCGCCGAGCACCTGCGGCACGTCCTGCGAGCGGACGGCGTCTGAGAGCGTGATGTCGATCGTGCGCTTCACCAGCGCGGGATCAGAGAATCCCGTGAGTCCAAACAGATAGCGGTACATCTCGTCGGGCGTCTTTGCCGCCTTCGACGCCGCCAGGTACTTGTCGTACAGCGCGCGGTCGCCGCCGATGGCTGCGAGCTGCACGACCGTCGATCGCAGTTCCGGATCGACCGACGTCGGCGCCTTGATCATCTGCTCGACGAGCGGACGAGCCCTCGCGAGCACGTCCGGATCGTGCGCGATCCCGCCGAGCGCGCCGATCACGATCGCGCGA
>Ga0066903_100003484_pt1 | contig 12888 bp, 12 predicted proteins | sample PanSoiMetaGPlot1_FD_67491 | JGI IMG/M metagenome (GOLD analysis project Ga0066903, IMG submission 67491) | Tropical forest soil microbial communities from Panama analyzed to predict greenhouse gas emissions - Panama Soil - Plot 1 (version 2) | ecosystem: Environmental > Terrestrial > Soil >... | reverse complement strand
CTTCACCAAGTGGCTCGGCGAATCCGAGGAGGGCGTGCGCCAGATCTTTCGCATCGCCCGCCAGGTCGCGCCGACCGTGATCTTCTTCGACCAGCTCGACGCCATTGCGCCGATCCGCGGCCAGCACGCCGGCTCGATGACGACCGACCGCGTGGTGAGCCAGCTCCTGGCCGAACTCGACGGCGTCGAGCAGCTCTCGCGCGTGATCGTGCTCGGCGCCACCAACCGCATCGACCTGATCGACCCGTCGATCCTGCGGCCGGGTCGATTCGGCGTGCACATCGCGGTCGGGCTGCCCGACGCCGAGGCGCGCCGGCAGATCCTGCGCATCGCGCTGCGCACTGCGAGCGCAGAGGCCATGCGCAGCATCGACGCCATTATCGATGCCGCCATCCCGCGCACCGAAGGTTTTTCTGGAGCAAAGTTGCGCCAGCTCTGCGACGAGGCGAAGCGGATCGCGATCAAGCGCACACGTTTCACCCAGGCGGCGGCACCGACCGTTGACGACGTGCTGCAGGCGCTGCACCCGGAGGAGAGGCGCGGCTGATTTCGAGCGAGCGGCGGCGGAAATGAAATGATCAGATACGGACTTCTTGCTCTTGCCGGCTCGGCGATTTCTTTAGTGGCGTTGCTGGGATTCGTGGTCTTGGCGGGTATGAATAGCCCGCTCAAGTACTCGTTCGTGTTGGGTTACGTGTTGGGGACCGCCGGCCTGTTCTTCTTTGCGGGTCGTCTAATGAATGTGTACTCCGTTGTCCGCCTGAGTTGCGTCGTTGCGATTGCGACAGTGTGCATTGAGCAACTACTAGGATTCTGTTGCTTTCCGGGGTTAGTAAAGGACCTGGTGCCGTTTGAGGGGCCTCATCTGCAAACCTTAGCCCTGGCACTTTTGACTGCAATTGGCTGGTATCTATTTGTCGCGCTGGCGGCGACTGGCGCAGCAAACGTATCGGTGCGCAGGGGGACTTGAGTAGAGCCGCAGGAATGACACCGCGCTGCCGGCCTCAGCCAGAAAAACGGCAGCGCGACATGCATCTTACAAATGGCCGTTCGTCCAGCTCGATGCCTTGCGTTCGGCCTGGTCGGTCTTTTGCCAGTAACTCTGGCGGCGCGGCCCCCATTCGCAGCCAACAATGGCAAATCTGGTACTCCGCACAAAGCTTGTTGGCGCGGTGGTCGACGGCGCAAACCCCGTTCACGGCGTCACACGGACTACCGAGGTTTGCCTATATGTCGATCATTTTGGGATTTGCACCAGTTCCAATCTTTCCAACAGCGCGTCAAGTATGGTCTTCAGCTGCAATTCGGAGCGCGATCGAGATTCGACAAAGACGCTCAAAATCACTTTGGGAGTGACAGCGCCGGAATAGCTAAACTGGCGACCGGAGCTGTCTGAGCCGTAGTAAGCCATCACGTGTCCCCACGGACTCGCGACAACAATCGGTTCGGCTATTGTCATCCTTAGATTGTATGATTGGGCGGCACGGTTTTCCGCTTGTAGCCTAAACTCGAGCATCTTACGCGCAACCCTTTCAGTGTCAGCCATGCGCGCATTTATTGACATCGCAGAAATGACCAGTGCGGTGTCCTTCTCTTTGGAGAAGAAGGTTCTCTGCTCGGGATCAAGAGCCTTTTGTTCAATCCAATCCTTAGGCAGACTTATCTTGTATGCTTGTGATGCAATCTCAATCTCATCGCCCGCAAACGATTTGCCTGCGCAATTCATCGCGAACCCTAGCATCAATAGAGTGAAAACGCGTCGCAAGCTTTGCCCCTCGGTTGCAGCGCTCGCCCTTGCTCGCGGCATTATGCTGAGTTCTGAGACCAATCCAAGCGCCGCAACGACGATCGGAAGAACATCAGCAAACCAAGCCAATTGCTGAATCAAAGAACGGCAATGCTTTAGCCCAGTAAAGCTCGACGCATGGGGTAGGCGACGTTGCCGAGTTAGCCCGGTGCTCCCGCACTCTCTCAACGCCCGTTCGCCCAGCTCGATGCCTTGCGCCGCGCCTGATCGGTCTTTTGCCAATAGCTCTGCCACGGCTCCCCGGAGGCGATCCCGTCGATCGCGGCGGGGCCGGTCAACGTCGCCGCCGACGCCGGATCGAGCACCATCAGCGGGCGCGCGCCGTTACCGGCGTCCTCGATGGCGCGGCGCAGGATACGGCGGTAGGCGGTGATCGCCTTGTCCGACTGGCCGAGATGCTCGCGCGTGCGGTCCTGGATCGGGCCCATCGACTCGCAGGCCCACTGGTCGTGCACATTGATGTCGACGCCCATCCCGGTGAACGTCCCATGCTGCTGCTCGTTGGGGTCGAAGCCGTAGTCGTTGCTCTTGTTCTTGCGCGGGATGTAGTCGGGCAGCTCGTAAAGTTCGAGGCGCTGGCGGCGCATCTCGGCCTTGTCCACCGGCGCGCCGAAGCTGGTGAAGATCGCGTACCAGTAGTGGCGGGTGTCATCGACCGGCACATGCCACTGCGTGATCGTCATCTCGCTCGACATCGGAATGACGAAGGCGTGCGGGAACACCAGGTTGGTGATGCGCACGTGCGTCTTTGAATTGCGGATATTGCGCAGCGTCGCGATGCGCATGCCGTAGTCGGTCAGCTCGACCTCGATCTGCGGGCGCGGATGCTCGCGCATGATCCGCGTCATCGGCATGTCGGAGTCGATCGACTTGTCGCGAAACAGCTTGCCGTAGCCCTTGCTCGCATCCTCGTCGTGAAAGAAGCGGTGCAGGAACGAGGTGTGCGCGGGGTCGATGCCGACCTCGAGCGACTGCAGCCAGTTGCAGTCGATCATGCCCTTGAATGCGAAAGTGTGGCTCGCGGGCGCCACGAAACAGTCGAAGTGCGGGAATGCCGGCGGCTCGCCCGGTCCCATATAGGCGAACAGGATGCCGCTCTTCTCGGCCACCGGGTAGGCAGTCTGGCGGATGTTGGCGCACATGCGGCTGCCTTCGGGCTCAGCGGGCGTGTCCAGGCACTGGCCGGTCACGTCGAACAGCCACCCGTGGAAAGCGCAGCGCAGCCCACCATCCTCGAGCCGTCCGAAGGCAAGATCGGTGCCGCGGTGCGGACAGACGCGCTCGATCAGGCCGTAGCGGCCCTTGTCGTCACGGAACAGCACGAGATTCTCGCCGAGAAGCCGCACCGGCTTGACCGGCCTGTTGCCAGCGAGCTCGTCCACCAGCGCGGCGGGCTGCCAATAGCGACGCAGGAGCTTGCCGGCGGGCGTCGCGGGACCGGCGCGGGTCATCAGATCGTTTTGCTCGGCGCTCAGCATGGCGGCGCTCCCTGCTTATGCCACAGTTATACGACTGCCGACGGTTCGGCCGATAGAGCCAGGCGCAGTCGGCGTGGAACTGCGGCCTTCTGATCCGCGTTATCCAGATTGATCCATGAAGGAGTTTCGCCCGATGCACAAGGAACGTGGACGCACGGTCGAATCGCCGATCGAGGCGCGTGCGGGCTTTCTGGATCGCCCGGTATTTCTTGTCCTTGTCGCCAGTACCGTACTGGTCTGCGCTCTGTTCGCGCTGGTCTACTTTGGCTATTTCGGAGCCTGATCCCCGGTCCAGCACGCGCCCGCACGCCATCGCCAACGGTCACGAGCACGCCGGCGCCGAGGTTCAATGCCCCGGCAACACGAGCACCTTGGGCGCCGACGGCAACGTCGTCTTCGATACGACCGTCGAAGGTACCTCCGCCATGCCCACCTCCCACTTGTGGACTTTGGCGCGTTCGAGGAACCGGTGCAGCGTATACGAGCTGAAGAAGTGCATCGGGATCACCATCTGCGCCTTGAGCGCCTGCAGCACCTCGATCATGCCGTCGGTGTCGAGCGTCATGGTGCCGTCGACCGGCGCCAACACCACGTCGATGCGGCCGATCTCGTCGAGCTGCTGCTGGGTCAGCGTGTGGTGCAGGTGACCAAGGTGGGCGATGCACATGTTCGCCATCTCGTAGACGAAGATCGAATTGCCGTGCCGCTCGGTGCCGCCGGTGAGCCAGTCGCGGATATTGGTCGGCACGTTGCGCACACGCACGTCACGCACCTGGATGTCATGGCGGGCCGGCTGGTCCGGGCTCGGTCCCCAGCCGCGCAGCACGTGCGGGATGCGCGGGTCGGGCCGGTCGGTGTAGTGCGTCGAGTGCGCGTGGTTCATGGTTGCAATGTCGGGCAGGACCGGCGGCCGGACACCGTCGTTGTAATCCGTGGCGATCCGCACCAGCTGCGGGCTCTCGAGCAGGAAGGTCGAATGCCCCGAATAGGTGATGCGCACCTGGTCGGGATTGAGCGCCAGGCGGAACTCGGCGGGAATGACCTGCGGCATCCCCGAGGCGACCAGGCCCGGACAGTTCTCGCGCATCTCGGGCTTGGTGGCGGGCGCATCCTGCGCCGCAGCGGGCGTGGCCACACAGAAAGCGGCGAGCGCCATCATCGAAAGACGGATAAGACCGACCATGCGGTGCTCCTCCTTCGGGCGCTTGAACTCTGGCACGGTTTTGCCGGCCAGGCCACCTCACCTTTCCGTCATTGAGCCACGACGCAGAAATGCCCGCCGTGGCGCGCGCGATCGCGGGCCGGAAGTGCGGCGAATTCACGCAGAAATCAGGGAAGTCAGCGCGGCGAGGTGATGATGCCTCGCGAGGTCACCACGATCCAGCGGCTGTCTTGTTTGCGGATCGCCTCGACTCGGCCGACGCCAGGAATCGTGTCGCCGGCCTCGACTTCGATGGCGCCGAACCCGCGCCCCTGCACGATTGCGGTACCGCGATAGACCTCGCGCACGATCCAACCTTCGATGACTGGCGCCTGAGACCCTTGCCCCGGCATGGCGGCGCTCGCGGACTTTGGTGCGCTGATCGATCCGGTCGTGTCCCTGCCGACGAGCCGCTCCAGTGCCTCGGCGGCCTTGGCGATCCTGGCGGCCGGGTCGGCCTGCGCACGGTCGACGCGGTCGAAGCGTTCCGCGATCTTGGCGAACTGCCCGTTCGTGCTCTTGGTGGCAGTCTCGATGCTCGTGTGCAACGCGGCGAGATCGGTCCGCAACTGAGCGAGGCCGCTCTGCAACGTGTGCGTCTCGTCGCCGGCGGCTGTCAAGTCGGCCGGCCGCATCAACGCAGCAGCACCGAGCGCGCCGCAGAGCGCCCCGATAGCGGCCGCCCCGGCGACCGAAGCCGCGAGCAGCGCGAAACGATAGCTGCGCTTGGAAGCGGGACTCGCCGCCGCAGACTCGGCCGCGGAAGACGCCGGCAGCTCCGTCGCGTCCGCGGACGGCGCATCAGGTTCGGCCGCTGCCTCGGCGAGCTTCGGCGTCTCGACGAACGGCAAATCCACCTGCACGGTCTCGATCGAACGGACCTCACTGTTGAACGCATCGATCTTCGGCGTTTCAATGTTCGCTACTTCGGTCGGCGGCTTGTCGGCCTTCGGCTCGATGGCGGATTGGCTGACAGCGTCGCCCGACGGCGCCGCATAATTCCCCTCGATACCCATAGTCATGCCCGAGTTCCCCATTCGTGGTTGACGAATAGGAAACCATGGCAGTTACCAACCCGTTACGATTTGGCGGCAGCACGTGGAGATTCGGTGCCTGCTTCGCGATTCACACCCCAAGATACCGATGCTGCAGATCCGACGCGGCCGCAAGCGCCGCCGAGGTGCCGTTCCATACGATGCGACCGCGCTCGATAAGATAGTGCCGGTCGGCGATGCGGATCAGCGCCTCGACGTTCTTGTCGATCAGCAGGATCGCGTGCCCTTCCGCCTTGAGCTTGGTCAGGCACTGCCAGATCTCGGCGCGGATCAGCGGCGCGAGACCCTCGGTCGCCTCATCGAGAATGAGGAGACGCGGATTGGTCATCAGCGCGCGACCAATCGCCAGCATCTGCTGCTCGCCGCCGGAAAGCTCATTGCCCATTGCGTCGATCCGTTCCGCGAGCCGCGGGAACAGCGCGCAAATTCTCGGCAGCGTCCACGGCTCGGCGGCACCGCCGCGGTTTGCGGCAGTCGCAACTAGATTCTCGCGCGCGGTGAGATTGGGAAACACCTGGCGCCCCTCCGGGACCAGCCCGATACCGAGCTTGGCCACCTGGTAGGCGGGCAGCGTGCGAATCTCGCGGCCGCCGAAGCGGATCGAGCCGGCAAGCGCCGGCGTGAGGCCCATGATTGAGCGCACCGTCGTGGTCTTGCCCATGCCGTTGCGGCCCATGAGCGTCACCGCCTCGCCGGGCGCGATCGCCAGCGAGACGCCGTGCAGCACCCGGCTCAGGCCGTAGCTTGTTTGGATGGTGTCGACCTCGAGCAGATGGGTCATCGCTGCCTATTCCTGCCCGACAAGCTCGTCCGGCGCGCCGAGATATGCCTTGCGCACCTCCTCGTTGGCGCGTATCGCCGCCGGAATGTCCGATGCGATGACGCGGCCATAGACCAGCACCGTGATGCGGTCCGCGAGCGCGAATACCGCCTCCATGTCATGCTCGATCAAGAGGATGGTGAGCTGCCGCTTGAAGCCTCTGAGCATGTTCACCATGCGCGCCGATTCATCTGGCCCCATTCCGGCCATCGGCTCGTCGAGCAGCAGCATGCGCGGGCGCGTGGCGAGCGCCATCGCGATCTCGAGCGCGCGATGTTCGCCGTGGCTGAGCCGGGACACCGGCACGTCGGCGCGATCCGCAAGGCCGACCTGCGCCAGCACCGCGCGCGCTGGCTCGCGCAGGGCGGCATCGCGCCGCGCGTTGCGCCAGAACCGGAACGAATGGCCACTGTGCGCCTGCACCGCGAGCGCGACGTTGTCGAGGGCGGTGAAGTCGGGGAACAGCGAGGTGACCTGGAACGAGCGGGCGAGACCGATCGCGCTGCGCCGATGAACAGGCAGCGCTGTGATGTCGCGGCCGGCAAACCACACACGGCCTTGGTCGGGTGCGATCTCGCCGGCGAGTTCGCCGATCAGAGTGGTCTTACCCGCCCCGTTCGGGCCGATGACGGCGTGCAGCTCGCCCGTGGGAATCGCAAGCGTGATCTCGTCAGAGGCGACAACGCCGCCGAAGCGCTTGGTCAGGCCCTCGATTGCGAGCAGCGCATCAGTCACGGCGTGCTCCTTCCAGGAGCCCATTCATGCCGCCGCGCGCGAACAGCACCACCAGGAGAAACAGCGGCCCGAGCACGATCGGCCAATATTCCGAGATCTTCACCGCCATCGGCGGGTCCAGGAACGGAAACGCCAACAGGCGAATGATGGCCGGCAGCAACTCCTCCAACACCAGCAGGGTGACGGCCCCGATCAACGGGCCGAACGACGACGCCATGCCGCCGAGCACGACCATCACAATGAGATCACCCGAGCGCGTCCAATGCATGGTTGCCGGGCTGATGAATTCGGTGTGGTTGGCGAGCAGCGCGCCGGCGAGCCCGCAGATCGCGCCCGCAATGACAAAGCCGGTGAGGCGATAACGGAACGTCGGAAATCCGATCGCCTGCATGCGGCGGTCGTTAGAGCGCGATCCCTGGATCACCAGGCCGAAGCGCGAATTCACCAGCCGCCAGACCAGGTAGATCGTCCCGACCAGCAGCAGCAGGCAGAGATAGTAGAACACCGCCCGGTTGGAGAGATCGAGGACGCCGGCGAACTGACTGCGGCGGTAGATGGTCAGGCCGTCGTCGGCACCATAGCGTTCGAGCCCGACGCCGAAATAATAGACGAGCTGCGCGAACGCGAACGTGATCATGATGAAATAAAGGCCGCGAGTGCGCAGCGACAGCGCGCCAACGACAAGCGCGAGCAGCGCGGATGCGCCGATCGCGATCGGCCATTGCAGGAAGCCCGACGCGACGCCTTCGTGGGCGAGGATGCCGATGGCATAGCCCCCTACGCCGAGATAGACGGCATGACCGAAGCTCACCATGCCACCGTAGCCGAGGATCAAATTGAGGCTCGTAGCCGCCATCGCGAGGATCACGATGCGGGTGAACAGCGTCATCAGAAATGTGTTGCCGCCAATCGAGACGTAGACCGGAACGAGCGCAAGGACGATCAGCAGGCCGACGACCACAATGTTGCGGAGCGTAAACCACTCGGTCATTTGATCGATACCGGGAACAAACCCGCTGGACGCACCACCAGCACGATCATCATCAAGACATAAATCAGCATCGAGGACAGCGCCGGCGCCACCTGCGACGCTCCGCGCGACGACATGATCAGTCCCATCAGATCTGGCAGGAAGGCGCGGCCGAGGGTGTCGATCAGCCCGACCATGATCGCGGCAATGAAAGCGCCGCGGATCGAGCCGATGCCACCGATGATGATCACCACGAAGGCGAGGAACAGAATGTTCTCGCCCATGCCTATCTGCACGGTCTGGATCGGCGCCTGCATCAGGCCGGCGAGGGCGGCAAGGGCGGCGCCTAGCCCGAACACGAGCGTATAGAGCAGGCTGATGTTGACGCCGAGCGCGCCGGTCATCTCACGGTTGGAGGCGCCCGCCCGGATCAGCATGCCGAGCCGCGTGCGCATCACCAGGAGATAGAGCAGCAGCGCGACCGCAAGCGCAGTCACGATGATGGCGATGCGATAGGTCGGATAGTCGAGGCCCGGCAGAATCTCGATCCAGGCGCTGAGCCATGCCGGCAATGGCAGGCTCAGCCCAGCCGGGCCCCAGACGATCCGCACCAGCTCGTTGAAGAACAGGATCAGGCCGAATGTGCCAAGCACCTGGTCGAGGTGGTCGCGGCCATAGAGCCTTCGCATGGCGATCACTTCGACCGCCATGCCGACGATCAGCGCCGCGCCGAGCGCCAGCACCGCCCCTGCGACGAAGCTACCAGTCCAGGCCGTGAAGGTGGCGGCGAAATAGGCGCCCACCATGTAGAGCGAGCCGTGTGCCAGGTTCACGAGGTCCATGATCCCGAACACGAGCGTCAGCCCGGCCGCCAGCAGGAACAGCAGCAGTCCAAACTGCAGACCGTTCAGGCACTGTTCCAGGACGAGAAGCATGGGATTGGGATAACAGAGGACGGACGACGGAAGATCGATCGACTAGTCGTCCTCCGCCGTCCCGATCGGTGGTCCGGCCTTTACCAGCTCATCGGGCATTCGTTGTGGAAGCGGTCCTGGTTGTTCTCGACGATGGTGGCAACGGTCTTGAGGGTGAGATTGCCGTCGGCATCCTTCACCACGTCCTGCAGGTAGAAATTCTGGATCGGGAAGTGATTGTTGCCGTACTTGTAAGGACCGCGGACCGAGGCGTAGTTGGCCTTGCGCATCTCGGCGCGCATTGCGTCCTTCCTGGCGAGGTCGCCGTTCACCGCGACCACCGCACTGCTGACGAGATTGGCGGCGTCATAGGACTGCGCGCCGTAGAACGACGGATAGGCCTTGTGCTTGGCGCGAAAATCGGCAACGAACTTCTTGTTGGCATCGTTCGGCAGATCGTTGACCCATTGCTGGGCGCCGGGGACGCCGAGCGCAAGCTCCTTCTGCAGCGGCAGGGTGATCGCGTCGATAGTGAAGGCCGTGTAGAGCGGGATTTGTCCCTTGAGTCCCGCCTGCGCGTACTGAGTCAGGAACTGCACGCCGGCCGCTCCCGGGTAGAACACGAACGCCGCCTCCGGTCGAGCTCGCCGCACCTTCGACAGCTCCGCCGAGAAGTCGAGCTGGTCGGGCCACTTGGTTAGATCCTCCCCGACGACCTTGCCCTTGTAAGTCGACGTCACGCCGCCCAGCATGTCCTTGCCGGCGGCGTAGTTCGGGCCGAGCAGATAGAGCGTCTTGACGTCCTTCTGGTTCATGTAGTGGCCCATTGCCTGCGGCGTCTGGTCGTTCTGCCACGAGGTCGAGAAGAAGTAGGGCGAGCACTGCGCACCGGCGATCTGATGTGGGCCGGCGTTGGCGCTGATCAGAAAGGTCTGCGAGTCGATCACCGGCTTGAGCGAGGCGAGCAGCACGTTCGACCAGATGTAGCCGATCACGAAGTTGACCTTGTCGGACTCGACGAGCTTTTGGCTCTTCTGGACGCCAACCTCGGGCTTCTGCTGGTCGTCCTCGTACACCACCTCAACCGGCAGACCGCCCATCTTGCGTCCAAGGTGGTCGAGCGCGAGTTCGAAGGAGTTGCGCATGTCGTTGCCGATCACGGCGGTCGGGCCGCTGAACGTGCTGACGAAACCGATTTTCACGGTCTTTTGCTGGGCCAAGGCCGGCGTGGCCGCAAGCAAGGCGAGCGCGGTGGTTGCGAGCAAGACTCTGGTCATGGATACCCTCCCCGGAAATTTATCGACGCTGCCGCAATCTTAGTGGATCGATCCTGGGGCCAAAAGCCCTCTCCGCCGCGTCAGGTCCGACTATTGGCTTATCCCGGCCCCAGGCTTATAACCGCCGAGAATTCCTCAATCAGCCTCCGGCAGCGAGAAAGACGCGACCATGCATGAAGTAGGTGAGAAGGTCCATTGGCACGAACCGACCGGCATCGACCGGGCCGGCGTCGGCAAGTTCGGCCGCCCCAAGACGCCATATGACCTGTTCATGGAGTCCGATGGGATCCCGATCTTCCGCGAAGTGGGATTGAAGACCGTACTCGATCTGCCGATGAAGCCGTGGAAGCGGCTGGGCGGCAAGGGAACCTACATCCAGCTTTATGGCACCGAAGGGAAATGGGGCTGCTACGTCGTCGAAATTCCGGGCGCAGGTGCGCTCAAAGCAGAAAAGCACATCTACGAAGAAGTCTATCTGGTCGCGGAGGGCCGCGGTACGACTGAGGTGTGGCTCGACAAGGATGGCAAGAAGCACGTGTTCGAATGGCAGAAGGGCTCGCTGTTCTCGATCCCGGTAAACGCCTGGCACCGGCTCATCAATGCAAGCTCCTCGCCCGCGGTGCTGATTGCTGGCACCACGGCTCCGAACTTGATGAACCTCGTCAACAACACCGATTTCATCTTCAACGCGCCCTACCAGTTCAAGGACCGGTTCTCGGGCGCCGACGACTTCTACAAATACAAGGACGACATAGAGCCCGATCCCGTGCGCGGGCTCGCGATGCGGCGCACTAATTTCGTGCCCGACGTCATCAATTGCGATCTGCCGCTCGACAATCGCCGCTCGGTCGGATGGCGCCGAGTCGAGCCGTTCATGACCGGCAACACGTTCTACCTGTGGATCGGCCAGCACGAGGTGGGCCGCTATTCCAAGGCGCACGCACATACGTCGGCGGCTGTGCTGATCTGCCTGAAGGGCAATGGCTACACCTACACCTGGCCGGAACGTTTCGGCGTGACCCCTTGGAAGGACGGCAAGGCCGACGAGGTCAAACGGGTGGATTACTCCCAGTTCGGCATGGTGTCGGCGGCTCCTGGCGGCGCTCGCTGGTACCATCAGCATTTTAACGCCTCCAAAGAGGGCTTCCGGCTGACCGCCTGGTTCGGTCCGCACAATCCTGGTCGTGAGCCCGGACCGCCCGGCGAGAAGCACACTGATTACACGGCTATGGATATTCCGGAGGGCGGAACGGCGATCCCCTACTACATGGAGGATCAGTTTTTGCGCGAGGAGTTTGCCGCCAAGCTCAAGGCGGAAGGCGCGCAGAACCGGATGGAGCCCGACTTCTACAAGAAGGGCACGGTGGTGCCGAAGTTCGTGGGCGCTTGATTGATGTCGCAACCCTCTCCGTCGTCATGCCCGGCCTTGTGCCGGGCATCCACGACCTCGCAGAATTCCGATAGAAAGACGTGGATGGCCGGGATGTAAGCGCGTTCACGCGCGTCTTTGACGCGCTATGCCCGGCCATGACGTTGTGAGAGCGTAGAATTGACGGACACAGTTATGAATGACGAAGCTCAGGGCGGGCGCATCTTTTTCTCCAGCACGGGGCGGTCGCTCGTCGAAGAGGACGAGATCGTCGTGCTCAGCGTCGGCGTCGACATTGGCTCGTCGACCTCGCATCTGGTGTTCTCGCGCATCGTGTTGGAGCGGCTCGACAGCCGCTACGTGGTCACAAAGCGCGAGAGCTTCTATCAGTCCGACATCCTGCTCACGCCCTATTCGGCTGAGGGCGAAGAGACGATCGATGCCGCCGCGCTCGGCGCCTTCATCGAGCAGCAGTACAAGGACGCCAAGGTCGATCCGGACGAGATCGACACCGGCGCCCTGATCCTCACTGGCGTCGCGGTGCGCCGGCGCAACGCCCGCAAGATCGGCGAGCTGTTTGCGCGCCAGGCCGGCAAGATGGTCGCGGTCTCGGCCGGGGACAATCTTGAGACCGTGATGGCGGCCTACGGCTCGGGCGCAGTCGCGCGCTCGATCCGCGACGGCAAGACCGTGATGAACGTCGACGTCGGCGGCGGCACCTCGAAGATCGCGATCTGCGCCGACGGCAAGGTGATCGACCTCACCGCAGTCGATGTCGGCGCCCGACTCGTTTGCCTCGATGACATCGGCCGGATCGTGCGTATCGAGGAGGCGGGCCGCCGTTTCGCCGCCGAGCTCGGGATCAGGCTCGAGCTCGGTGCGCCTCTCTCGCCCGATGATGCGCGCGCGCTCGCTTCTCGCATGGCGGACCGGCTGTACGAGGCGCTGCGCGCCGGCTCGCCCAAAGTCAGCGGCTCGGAATTGTGCCGGCTTGATCCGCTCTCCCACCGCGGGCCGATCCACGAAATCACCTTCTCGGGCGGCGTGTCCGAATACATCTACGACCGTGAGACTACGGCCTTCGGCGATCTCGGTGTGCTGCTGGCGCAGGAGATCCGCGTGCGCGTCGAGGGCTGGGGACTGGGAGGGCCGGCAATCGAGCGGTCGAACGAAGGCATCCGCGCCACCGTGGTCGGCGCCTCGCAATACACCACACAGGTGAGCGGGAGCACCATCTACGTGTCGCCGATGGAGACGCTGCC
>Ga0066903_100003483_pt1 | contig 12888 bp, 14 predicted proteins | sample PanSoiMetaGPlot1_FD_67491 | JGI IMG/M metagenome (GOLD analysis project Ga0066903, IMG submission 67491) | Tropical forest soil microbial communities from Panama analyzed to predict greenhouse gas emissions - Panama Soil - Plot 1 (version 2) | ecosystem: Environmental > Terrestrial > Soil >... | reverse complement strand
CAGAACGCAAGCTTCCCAAGCTTGAAACGGGGGTTCGATTCCCCTCACCCGCTCCCTCTCGCGCGGTTCACCTTCGAGGCGTGACGCGGAGGTAGCGCGGCGCCGTTGGACACAGATCCTTCACCGGGCACACCGCACATCTCGGCGTCGGCGCCTTGCAGATCTCGCGGCCGAGGCGGATCAATCCGACGTGGAGCCGCGTCCGGAGTCCGTCCGGGACGAGCTCGTGGAGGCGGCGATCCGCCTGCTCGGCGCTGGCCTTCGGCGGGACGAGGCCGAGCCGGCGCGCGACGCGATGGACGTGCGTGTCGACCGGGATCGCGTCCCGTCCAAGCGCGAACGAGAGGACCACGGCGGCGGTCTTCGGCCCGATCCCGGGGAGGGACGTCAAGTACGCGCGCGCCTCCGCGTCCGAGAGGTGACGGAGGCGCGACAGGTCGTACGCGCCTTCCCGCTCGTGGATCTCCCGCAGGACGGCCTGGATCCGGGGAGCCTTCGTGTTCGCGAGGCCGCCCGAGCGGATCGTGTCCGCGAGGGCGGGCTCCGGGGCGCCGACGACGACCGCCCAGGTCGGGTACGTCGCCCGCAACGACGCGTACGCGCGGTCCGCGTTCACGTCGCTCGTGTGCTGGCTGAGGATCGTGAGGATCAGCTCGTCGAGCGGATCGGACGCGCGGGGTGGGACCAGCTCGCCGAACCGCCGCTCGAGCCGGCGCAGGATCGCCCGGACCCGGCGCGGGGTCGCGTTCGCATCCGCCATGGACGCGGATGCTACGGAACCCGGGTCACTCGGACTGACCGCGAGCGGCGTTCCGGAACTGCGTCAGGGACGGCTCGAAGCTGAGCCGGATCGAGCCGGTGGGACCGTTCCGGTGCTTCGCGATGATCAGCTCCGCCTCGCGCTTCTTCTCCGGATCGGCGTCGTCGCGATGGATGAACATCACGACGTCGGAGTCCTGCTCGAGCGAACCGGATTCGCGGAGGTCGGAGAGCTGCGGGCGCTTGTCGGCGCGGGCCTCGGGGTTCCGGTTGAGCTGCGAGAGCGCGAGGATCGGGACCTTGAGCTCCTTGGCGAGGAGCTTGAGCGAGCGCGAGATCTCGGCCACCTCCTGCTGCCGGTTGTCCTGGCGTCGCGTGGTTGGGCTGGTCATCAGCTGCAGGTAGTCGACGATGATCAGGGAGAGGCCCTCCCTGCTGGTCTTGAGCCGGCGAGCCTTCGCCCGGATGTCGACGATGTTGACGTTGCCGGCGTCCACGATCGAGAGGGGAGCGTCGTGGAGCGTCTCGCCCGCCGAGACGACCCGCGTCCAATCGTCCGGACCGACCCGCTTGTTGCGGATCCGGTCCCAGGGGACGCGGGCCTCCCCGCAGAGCAGCCGCATCCCGATCTCGTAGCGGGACATCTCGAGGGAGAACATCGCGACCGGCTCACGTTGGACGGCGACGTTCCGGGCGATGTTCATGGCGAGCGATGACTTCCCGATCCCGGGGCGCGCCGCGATGATCACCAGGTTGCCCGGCTGCAACCCGGAGGTCAGGTCGTCCAGGTCTCGGAAACCGGTCGCGAGCCCCGTGTACGCGGACTCGCGGTTCTGGATCGCCTCGAGCTCCGACATGGCGTCGTTGACGAGGTCCCCGATCGCGGCGGCGTCCTCCGTGTCTTCTCGCCGGGCGACGTCGTAGATCCGCTGCTCGGCCGTGTCCGCGATCGCATCGGCGTCGTCCGATCCCGCGTAGGCGACGTCCATGATGTCGGCGGCCGCGCCGATCAACCGCCGCCGGAGGGCCGCGGCCGCGACGATCCTGGCGTAGTGCGGCGCGCTCGCCGGGGTCGGCACCTCGTCCACGAGGTCGCGGAGGTACAGCGCACCGCCGACCTCCTCGAGGAGGCCGGTCCTCCGGAGGGCATCGACCGCCGTGATGACGTCGACGGGTTCGCCGTGGCCGAACAGCGCCCGGACGGCGGAGTAGATCTTGCCGTGCGCCGAGCGATAGAAGTCTTCGACGTCGAGGATCTCGACGACGTCGGCCATCGCCTCGGCCGAGAGCAGCATGGCGCCGAGCACCGACCGCTCCGCCTCGAGATCCTGCGGCGGGAGGCGGTGGCCCGCGGGGATGCGAACGACGTCGTCAGCCGCGCGTGCCACCCTGAGACGTCCCCCCTCGCCGACCCGACCCCGAACGAGGGGCGACGTTACGCCCCCCGACCCCGGTGTGGCAGTGGACAACCCATGTGGATTGCCGGAGGCCAGGTCGGACGCCGAGATTCCTTGTCACTCTGCCTCTGAGCAGCGTTTTCCCCATGTGGAAGGTCATGTGGACAAGTGTGAACAGCCCCACCGACACGCCATGACCTATCCTCCGCCGCCATGGGTCGTTCGGCGGGTCTCGAGGCGATCGTCTTCGATATGGACGGGACGCTGATCGACACGTCGGGGGTCGTCCCGGCGGCGTTCTCCGAGGTGATCCGCGAGTTGGGCGGCCCGGTGCTCGGGCACGACGACGTGATCGAGAGCTACGTGATCGGACCCCCGGCCGCGATCATGGAGCACTTCCTGGGTCGTCCCGTCGGCGAGGGAGAGCTGGAGCGGTACCACGAGCGGCTCGACGCGGAGGCGCACCGGCAACGCCTCGCGCCGTACCCGGGGATCGCGGAGGTCCTCGACGACCTCGCGGAGATGCCCCTCGGCGTCTTCACGAACGCGGACCGGGGCAACCTGCGTGTCCTGCTCGGCGCGGCCGGCATCCTCGGGCGCTTCGACGCGGTCGTCGGCGCGGACGAGGTCGCCCCACGCTTCAAGCCCAACCCGGACGGGCTGCTCCTCACCTGCGAGCGGCTCGCGATGGACCCCGCTGGGACGGCGTACGTGGGCGACGGTCCACTGGACGCGGAGACGGCCCGCGGCGCCGGCGCACGCGCCGTCGCGGCCGGGTGGGGCCATCAGCTGGAGGATCCGTCGGCGTTCGACTTGGTGGTCGACACCCCGACCGAGCTCCCCGCCGCGCTCGGTCTCGGGTGAGCTGGGGCGATCGCCGTTCCGGCGATCGCCCCCCGACCTCACCCTTCCGCGATCACCTCGACCGTGAGGACCGGCTCGACCTCCTGGAACAGCTTGACCCGGACCTCGTGCACCCCGATCGACCGGATCGGTTCGTCCAGATGGATATCCCTGCGGTCGACCCGGACCCCCGCCTGCACGGCGACCGCGTCGGCGATGTCCGCCGCCGTCACCGATCCGAAGAGCTTGCCCTCGTCGCCGGCCCGGGCGCCGATCCTGAGCGGGCCTTCGGCGATCAGCCGCGAGGCGAGCGCTTCGTACTCGCCCTTCTGCCGCGACTGGCGGGCGGCGTGGCCCTTCTTGAGGACCTCTGCGTGCTTCAGGGCCCCCTTCTGCGCCTTGATCGCCATCCCGCGGGGGATCAGGTAGTTGCGCGCGTAGCCGTCCGCGACCTCGGCGATATCTCCCGGGTCCCCGAGGTTGTCGACGGGCTTCTGGAGGATGACCTTCATCGCGCGCTGTACGGCAGCAAGGCCATCTCTCGAGCGTTCTTGACCGCTGCCGCGACGTCACGCTGATGCTGCACGCAGTTGCCTGTCACGCGACGGGCGCGGATCTTGCCGCGCTCCGAGACGAACTTGCGGAGCGTGATGACGTCCTTGTAGTCGACACGGTCGACGCGGTCCTTGCAGAAGATGCAGACCTTGCGCTTCTGCTTCTTCTGCCACGCGGCGTCCTTCTCCTTCTTGCGCGACGAGGTGCGCTGGTTCTTCCCTGATCTACCCGGCATCCAGTGGTGTCTCCTCGTTGTCGGTCGGCCCCCCCACCGGCGCCGCGACGGCCGCGCCCCAGTCCCCGCTCGAAGAAGCGGAGGAGCTCCGGCTGGTCTTGGTGACGCTGGCGGTGGCCCACTTCAGGCTGGGACCGAGGTCGTCGGCCTCGATCTCGACCACGGTCCTCTTCTCTCCCTCTTGGTTCTCCCACGACCGCTGCTTGAGGCGCCCGGTCACCACGACCCGTGTGCCACGGGTGAGGGTCTCGGCCGCGTTCTCGGCGAGGCTGCGCCAGCAGTTGACGGTGAAGAACGACGTGTCGCCGTCCGTCCAGTTGCCGGCGGCGTCGCGGACGCGCGTGGAATAGGCCACGCGGAAGTTCGCCACCGCGGCCCCGTTGGCCGTGTAACGCAGCTCCGGGTCATCCGTGAGGTTGCCGACGATCGTGATCTGGTTGTCGCTCGCCATGGAGCGGTCCCCTTTCCCTGGGTTCACGCCTCTGCGGAGGCGGGGGAAGTGGTTGCCTTCGCCTTCTCCGGCGCCTTCTCGGACGCCTTCTCTGGCAGGAGCATGACCTTGTGCCGGATCACCTCATCGGCGAGCTTCAGCGCACGGTCGAGCTCCCTTTGTACCGACGGCTCCGCCTGGAAGCGCACCACGACGTAGTACCCCTCGTTCTGGCGCGCGATCTCGTACGCGAACCGCTTCCGGCCCCAGCGGTCGATGCCGTCGATCGTGCCGCCGTCGGCGGAGATGATCTTGGCGATCCGATCGACCGCGGTGCCCACCAACGCCTCGTCGGCGTCGGGCGGCAGGATGAGCATGCACTCGTACTCCCTCAACGTTCACCTCCTCTGGTCTGGACGGCCCCCCACGAGGGGGAGCAGAAGGATGAGGGCTGCCCAGAGTGTACGGGACGACGGCTCAGGCGGCCGACACGGCGGGTCGAGCAGCCCCGACGTATCGATAGAGCCCATCTCGGAGCACGTACCGGACGACCACGGCCTGTCCCGGTCCGCGAGGACCCGGGACCGACAGCTCCCGCGGGACGTCACCGTCCGGGAGCGGGTAGCAGCGGCCGTCGAACGGGCCTCCGGTGAGGATCCCGAAGCGGGCATCACCGAGGCTGAGGACCTGCGCCCATGGGGTGGTCGTGTTGCGCATCGTCGCGCCTCCCTTCGCGTTCATATCGCGAACGGTAGCCGCGGGCACTGACATGAGCCGTTCGGCGGCCCGCGGGTATGCTTCCGAACGGTTGGCCGTGCACTCTCAGGAGGTGCGAGCAGATGACCGTGTCGATCCACGACCTCCGCGCGTGGAAGTCCGAGGGAACCAGGTGGGCGATGCTGACCGCCTACGACTTCCCGACGGCGCAGATCCTCGATGGCGCCGGTGTGCCCGTGCTCCTCGTCGGCGACTCCGTCGGACGGAACGTCCTGGGCTACCCGAACGAGCTTCCCGTCACGATGGAGGAGATCCTCCATCACACCCGGGCCGTGTCTCGGGGGGTCGAGCGCGCGATGGTCGTCGGCGACATGCCCTTCATGTCCTTCCAGGCCTCGATCGAGGACGGCGTCCGCAACGCGGGTCGGCTGGTGAAGGAGGGTGGTGCCCACGCGGTGAAGTTCGAGGGTGCGCAGTTCGACCTCGTGCACCGGCTCGTCGACATCGGGATCCCGGTGATGGCTCACATCGGTCTCACGCCGCAGTCCGTCTATGGACTCGGGGGGTACAAGGTGCAAGGACGGGGTGAGGCCGCCGCGAAGGTCCTCGACCAGGCACACGCTCTCGAGAAGGCCGGCGCGTTCTCCATCGTCCTCGAGGCGATGCCCGCCGACCTCGGCGCCGAGATCACGAAGGAACTGCAGATCCCCACGATCGGGATAGGAGCCGGGAGTGCCACCGACGCGCAGGTCCTGGTGATCAACGATCTGCTCGGGCTGAACGAGACGGTGCCGAAGCTCGCGAAGAAGTACACCGACCTCCGCGCGACGATCACGTCGGCGGTCGAGACGTTCGTCGCGGATGTCGCGGCCGGGACGTTCCCCGACGACGAGCACTCCTACTCGTAGGTTCCGAGCTCCGAGATCGACCGGTCGCGGGCCATACACTCGCGACGGTGACCATGTCGCGGCGTCGGTGGGTCGGCATCCTCACGGTCCTCGTCCTGCTCATGGCCTCGCTGCTGCTGGGGGTCACCCGCTACCTCGCGTTCACCTCGGCCCTCGGATCGCTCTCGTTCGGCCTGTTCGCCGGGACCTCCACGGTCGCCGCCGTCACCTATCGAGACCGTCGAGATCCGGCGTTGCTGCTGATCGCGGCCGGCGCCGCTGCTGTCGTGCTCAACGGCCTGATCGTCCCGGCGATCCTGCTGTCGTTCGCGACGTGGATCGGACGATCCGCGGCCGCAGCCGTCTCGATCGCGCGGTTCGCCCTGCCGGCGTCGCTCGTGGCCCTCGCGGTGCATCTCAACCTCGCGACCCCGTGGCGGGATCGTCGAGGACGCACGCCGATGCAGCCCGCCAACGTGGTGCTCGCGACGGCCGTGGTGCTCGGCGCGTTCGACCTGGTGATCGGCATCACCCAGCCGTTGCCTCCGATCATGACGCCGGACCCGCAGGTCTATCGTCTCGGACCGGTCACGGCGATGCTCTTCGTGGCCGTCGCGGTCCTCGGCACCGCCGGCGCCGTGCGAGCGCTCCTCACGAAGACGGAGTCGACCTGGCTCGCCGGAGCATCCGCCGCGCTCGCCCTGGTCGCGCTCCCCCATCTCGCAGGAACTGCGGTCTCGAGCGTCGAGGCCCTCCTCCGCGTGACGACGATCTCTCCCTTGATGGGGTCGGTGTGCGCGGCCCTGCTCCTCACGATGGTGCTGTCGAGTCTCCGCATCGAGACGTCTCGGATGCGGCGAGCGACGGATCGCGCGGAGGAGGTCCTCGGCGGCCGGGCCGAGATCGCGAGCGTGATCGCCCATGACGTTCGGAGCCCCGTCTCATCGATCAAGAGCATCGCGGCGTCGACGATCGTCAACTACGACCGACTCGACGACGCGCAGCGCCTCGAGTTCGTCGGCATGATCGACCGCCAGGCGCAACAGGTGCTCGACGTCGTGCACCAGATGTCGGTCGCCCTGAAGGTCGACGCGGGAACGCTCGGTCTGACGAAGCGTCCGACCTCGATCGGCGCGATCGCGAGGGAAGCGATCGCGGATGCGAGGGCCGCGGGACGGACGATCGAGCTGGACGCCGCGCACGGCCTCGAGGCGGAGGTTGACGGACGATGGCTCGCCGAGGCGATCAGACAGGCGATCGACAACGCGGCCGCGTTCTCGCCCGAGGGAGCCCCGATCATGGTGGCGGCCGGGGCGAGCGACGGCGGTCTGTCGGTCACGATCCAGGATGACGGACCGGGCGTGCCACCGGAGCGTCGCGACGAGCTCTTCGAGCGGTTCGTCCGCTGGCGACCGCCGGGTTACGAAGACGTCCCCGGGAGCGGGCTCGGCCTGTACATCTGCCGGGGCATCGTCCGCGAACAGGGCGGCGAGGCAACCCTCGAGGACGCGTCCGGAGGGGGTACCATCCTGCGGATCTCGTTGCCCTGGGGATAGACATGGCCTCCACGAAACGGACGGTGTCGCTGTTGATCTGCGACGACCACAAGGTGCTCACGGACGCGCTGGCGACCGTGATCGGGCTCGACGACGAGCTGCTGTTGGTCTCGCCGCCGGTGCACCTGCCGGAGGAGGCGATCGCGCTCGCGGAGGAGCATCTCCCCGACGTGGTCCTGATGGACATCATGTTCAAGGGTGACTCGATGAGCGGGATCGCGGCGACCCGGCGGATCAAGGAGGCGTCTCCCTCGACGAACGTCGTGATCATGACCGCCCACGACGACGAACGACTGCTCGTCGAGGCGGTCGAGGCGGGCGCCTCGGGGTTCCTCTCGAAGGACGAGGCGGCGAACGAGATCCTCGCGGCCGCCAAGGCCGCGGCCGACGGCGAGGTCCTGATCGACCCGGCCACGCTCACGCGCCTGCTGGCGCAGGTCGCCCGCGAACGGGAGGAGCAGCGCGACGCCCTGCGGTTGCTCGGAGACCTGACCGACCGAGAGCGCGAGATCCTCGGGCTCCTCGCCCAGGGCAAGCGGAACGACGACATCGCCCGAGAGCTGTTCATCAGCCCTCAGACGGTCCAGACGCACATCCGGAACATCCTGGGGAAGCTCCGGGTCCACTCCAAGCTCGAGGCCGTCTCTTTCGCCGTGAAACACGGCGCGATCCAGGTCGGCTAGCTGCCGGAAGCGTCCCACGCGGGATTACCCAAGATCGGGTATCGAAGGATCCGCGCCCGGAGCCGAAGCCTCCTCTGCGACGCCATGGAACTTCCTGGGGCCGACCACCCCCTCGGTGGCCCTCGGGAGACGTGAAGGCCCGAGCGAACCCCTCCCTCGCTCGGGCCTTCATCCATCTCTGGACCGATCCGGCCCGTCCGGCTGGTCCCGCCCACCCGGCCGGTCGCGCCGACGGATCTTGCCGGAGGCGGTGCGAGGGATCTCGTCGACCAGGATCAGCTCGCTCGGCGCCTTGAACCGGGCGATCCGCTCGCGGCTGCGCTCCCGGAGTTCCTCGAGGCTCGGGGGGGCGGAGGGATCGGCGGGCACGATCCAGGCCGCGACGCGTTGGCCCCATTCCGCATCCGGGACCCCCACGACGGCCACGTCCGCGACGCCGGGGTGCGACCGGAGCGCGGCCTCGACCTCGCCCGGCCAGACCGTCTCGCCGCCGGTCCGGATCGCGTCGTCGGCCCGGCCGTGGACGATGAGCCGACCCTCCGGGTCGAGTTCGCCCAGGTCGCCGGTCCGCAGCCAGCCGTCGAGCGTGAACGCCGCCGCGGTCGCCGAGGGGTCGGCCCGATAACCCTCCATCACGGTCGGTCCGGAGAGCTCGATCCCACCGTCGGCCGCGATCCGCACCTCGGTCCCCTCGAACGGGACGCCGTCGTACGTGACGCCGCCGCACGACTCGGTGAGGCCGTACGTCGACACGACCCTGGCGCCGAGTCGTGCGGCGGCGTCACGCAGCGCGGGATCGAGCGCCGACCCCCCGACGAGCAGCGTCCCGAGGTGGGACAGGTCCTGCGCCGTCGAGACCAACCTCCGCAACATCGTCGGCACGAGCGCGATGTGGGCCCCGTCGGGCGCCATGCGGAGCAGCTTCGCGGCGTCGAACGGCTCGAACACGTCGACCGGCGCGCCGGCCATCGCACCTCGGAGGAGGACGAGCAGACCGCCCATGTGCGCGGGGGTGAGGCACGCGACCCACGGGTCGAACGCGGAGGCATCCAGCGCGGCGAGCGACCCGGCAACGGCCGAGCCGAGAGCGGTCCGCGGCAGCTCGGCGAGCTTGGGCGCTCCGGTCACCCCGCTCGAGGGCACGACGGCCCAAGAGCGGTCGGGATCGGTCGGCGCAGGGTCCGCGTACAGGATCTCTTCATCGGGCGTGACGAGCAGGCGCGGCCTCGCGCGCTCGACGATCGCACGCTGTTCGCGATCGCTGAGTCGAACATCGACCGGCAGGAACGACGCACCGGACTGGGCATGCGCCGCCAGGATCTCGACCCACACGCTGCCCGGGGGGAGGGCGTAGGCGACGAGCTCGCCCGCTTGGATCCGCCGGTGCGCCGTCACGGTCACGTCGGCGCATCATGGCAGGCTCCGACGTCGCCGCCGCCGTCCGCGCCGGGATCCACGCCTCCTCAGGACACGCGCTCTTCGCGGTCGGCGGATGCTCGCACGACTCGATCCTGGGCAGACGCCGACGTCACGTCCTCGCGTGCACGGGAGGGGAGGAAGAGGATCACCAGGAGCGCTCCCGCCCCGGCGACGACGGACGCGATCAGCACGGCGATCCCGAGGCCGTCGACGAAGGCCCGATCCGCCGCTGCGAGGAGGGCCTGGCCAGCGGCGCCGCCGATCTGCGCCGCGACCGCTGTCGCCGCGCCGATCGAATCGCTCGCCGCCGCGGCCGCCGACGCCGGCAGGCCCCCGACGGCCGGCGCGATCGACGATGCGTACGCGGAGGACAACACGCTTCCGAGGACGGCGACCCCGAGCGCACCACCGACCTGGCGGGTCGTGTCGTTCATCGCCGACCCGACGCCCGCCTTCCCGAGCGGGAGCGAGCCCATGATCGATTCGGTGGCGGGTGCCATCGTCGTCCCCATGCCGCCTCCCAGGATCGCGAGCGCCAACGCGATCCGTCCGTAGTCCGTCGTCGTGTCGAGACCGGACAAGAGGGCGAGGGACACCGCCACCGTCACCAACCCGGCTGCGACGACGACCTTGGTCCCGAACCGCTCGGCCGCACGGGCAGCGAGCGGCGCGGCCACGATCAGCACGCCGACCGGCATGAGGCGGATCCCTGCCTGGAGCGGCGTGTATCCACGGACGAACTGCAGGTACTGCGTGAGCAGGAAGACCGATCCGAACAGCGCGAAGAACACCAACGTGATCGCGCCGCTCGCCGCGCTGAAGCGGGGGTTCTCGAAGAACTCGAGCCTGATCATCGGGTGATCCGTGCGCCGCTCCCACCAGAGGAAGACCAACGCGAGCACCACCGCGACGCCGAAGCACGTGAGGATCAGGGGGTCGGTCCAGCCGTCGTTCGGCGCTTCGATGATCGCGTACACCAGGAGCACGAGCGCGGCGACCGAGAGGGCCGCCCCGATCGGATCGAGCGGGGTGGCGTTCGGGTCCCGCGAGTCCTGCACGAGCGGCCACCCCGCGACGATCGCGACGATGACCACCGGGACGTTGACGAGGAACACCGACCCCCACCAGAAGTGCCCGAGCAGCCATCCTCCGATCACCGGCCCGAGGACGATGCCGAACCCGGCGACCCCGGCCCAGACCCCGATCGCCCGGCCGCGCTCCCCGGGCGGGAAGGTGTTCGTGATGATCGAGAGGGTCGCCGGCATGATGAGCGCACCGCCGAGACCCATCGTCGCCCGCGTGGCGATCAGGACGTTCGCCGAGGACGCGAACGCGGACCCGATCGATCCGGCGATGAAGACGAGGAGCCCGATGTTGAGTGCGGCCTTCCGACCGAAGCGATCCCCCAGCGCGCCCATCGTGAGGAGCAGTCCCGCGAACACCAAGATGTAGGCATCGACGATCCACTGGAGCTGGCTCGCGGACGCGTGCAGATCCTCGACGATCGTCGGAAGAGCGACGTTGAGGATCGTGTTGTCCATCGCGATCACGACGAGGCTGAGGCAGAGGACCGCGAGACCCCACCATCGTCGGTCGGCCGGCTTCGGTCCGCCGAAACTCCAGGTACGCGGCTGGTCGTCGGTGGCGGTTCGGGTCAACTCGGCCACGCGAACCTCCTTCGTGTGGACCCTGACACGGTAGACCGGCGCGGTCCGAACGACCGTTCCCCCGGCGGTCGGACACGAAACGAGACAGGTAGCCTTAACCGTTCGAGTGCGCGCTCTAGGAGTTGATGGTCACATGGTCGACTGGCAGCCGAACGGTGAGTGGACCGATATCCGGTATGAGACCTCGGACGGGGTCGCGAAGATCACGATCGATCGTCCCGAGGTCCGCAACGCCTTCCGTCCGCTCACGACGAGGGAGCTGATCGCGGCCTTCGAGCTCGCCCGCGACGATCCGGCGATCGGGGTCGTGGTCCTCACGGGCTCGGGCACCGAAGCCTTCTCGAGCGGAGGTGACCAGCGGATCCGCGGGGACGACGGCTACGTCGATGAACGCGGCATCGGGCGCCTGAACGTCCTTGACCTGCAGATCCAGATCCGCCGGTTCCCGAAGCCCGTGATCGCGATGGTCGCGGGGTACGCGATCGGCGGGGGGCACGTGCTCCATCTGTGCTGCGACCTGACGATCGCGGCCGAGAACGCCCGCTTCGGCCAGGCCGGTCCGCGCGTCGGCTCGTTCGACGGCGGCTACGGGATCAGCTTGCTGGCCCGGCAGGTCGGAGAGAAGCGCGCGAAGGAGGTCTGGTTCCTGTGCCGGCAGTACGACGCCGAGACGGCGCTCCGGTGGGGGCTCGTGAACGCCGTCGTGCCGCTCGACGAGCTCGAGGCCACGACCCTCGCGTGGGCCGGGGAACTGCTCGAGAAGTCGCCGCTGGCGCTCCGCCTGTTGAAGTCCGGCTACAACGCGGGCGTCGACGGCCTCGCCGGCGCGCAGCAGCTCGCCGGCGACGCGACGCTCCTGTACTACATGACCCCCGAGGCGCAAGAGGGGCGCGATGCGTTCACGGAGAAGCGCGCGCCCGACTTCACGAGGTTCCCGAGACGACCGTGACGACGGCCACCGGCTGGCGGGTCTGGTGGCTCGGCGCCCGGCCCCGGACGCTCGGCGCGGGCCTCGTGCCCGTGCTCGTCGGGACGGCGGCGGCGGGAGATGTGATCTGGTGGCGGTTCGTGGCCGCACTCCTGGTCGCAGCGGGGCTCCAGGTCGGCGTCAACCTGGCGAACGACTACTTCGACGGGGTCCGCGGCGTCGACACGCACGAACGGGTCGGTCCGCCGAGGATCACGCAGAGCGGGGCAGCATCACCGGCCGCCGTCCTGGTCGCCGCGCTCGCCTCGATCGCCGTCGCCGGCTTCGCCGGGCTCGCGCTCGCCCTGGCGACCCAGCCGGTCATCGTCCTCGTCGTCGGCGCACTCGCGATCCTCGCGGCGCTCCTGTACAGCGGCGGCCCACGCCCCTACGCGGGCCTCGGGCTCGGCGAGGTCATGGTGTTCCTCTTCTTCGGCTTGCTCGCCACGTGCGGGACCACCTTCGTGATGGTCCGCACCGTGACCGCCGCGTCGTGGTGGTGCGGCGTCGTGATGGGACTGCTCGCGGTCGCGATCCTGGAAGCGAACAACATCCGCGACATCGACACGGACGAGGCGAGCGGCAAGCGGACGCTCGCGGTGCGGATCGGCGACCGGCACGCGCGGGCGCTGTACGGGACCCTCGTCGTCGGCGCCTTCGGAACGATCGTCGCCGGCGTCGTGGCGCACCTGTTGAACGACGCGGTCGGGCTGACCCAGTGGGGACTGGTGGGGCTCGCGGCGTGGCCGCTCGCGATCCGGCCGCTGGAAGCG
>Ga0066903_100003481_pt1 | contig 12891 bp, 11 predicted proteins | sample PanSoiMetaGPlot1_FD_67491 | JGI IMG/M metagenome (GOLD analysis project Ga0066903, IMG submission 67491) | Tropical forest soil microbial communities from Panama analyzed to predict greenhouse gas emissions - Panama Soil - Plot 1 (version 2) | ecosystem: Environmental > Terrestrial > Soil >... | reverse complement strand
ACCATGTGCCGAATCTGACGATCCATCGCCGCCCGCACGCGCTCCACCGACTCCGGCGTGCTGCCGGCGACACGAATGAGTTCGAGACCGGTCTGGAGTGGGGCCAGGGGATTGCGCAATTCGTGCGCGAGCATGGCCAGGAATTCGTCTTTGCGACGGCCTGCTTCCTGGAGTTGATCCTCGCTCGCCCGGAGCGCGGTTTCGGCATGGGCGCGCTCCACCGCGGCCCACGTTCGTGCGGCTGTTTCCTCGACCAACGCGATTTCGTCGGCCCGCCACTGCCGCGGTTGCGAATGCAGGACGGTGAAACCGGCCACATATTCGCCGTCTTTGATGAGCGGGACGACGACGAACGCCTGAACGTTGATGGCCAGGTAGGCCTGGCGTTCCGATGCAGCGAGACCTGCGACGCCATTCAGGTCCGACACCACCAGCGTTTCGCCGCGGGTGATCTTGTCCAGCAGCGCTATGCCGAATGTCGCTCCCGAATGCCGTCCGATCAGGCTCGGCATCTCAGGGTGCCGATAAAAATCGCTGGCGACGGTGTACACGATGCCCTCTCGTTGAAGCTCTGTCGCAAAGTAAAAGGCGCGACTGACCTCGAGGTGTTCACCGAGAATTCTGGAGGCCGTGTGCTGGATCGCGATCGCATCGGTCAACGGTCGCAGTTCGTCACTCAGTTTCAGAAGGTACGCCTGGTCCCGTTCTTGCCGTTTGCGTCCTGTGATGTCCTCGACGACAACCGCGACCGATCGACTGCCGGCGCCACCAATGCGCGACAGGTGCACGCTGTACCAGCGATCGGTGGCGGCCGTGTAGTTTTCCGTACGGACAGGTTCGCCCGTCGTCGCTACACGGGTATAGGCGTCGATCCAGTGCTGCTCGAGGTTCGGCAGTATCTGTCGCACACGTTTCCCGACGACGTCCTGCAGCCCGGTATGCCGTTCGAACGCCGAATTCACCTCGCGGAAAATCAGATCGCTGACGTTCCCGCGGTCATCGGAAACCACTTCCATGACGCAGAACCCTTCGTCGACGGACTGAAACAGCGTTCGGTATTTCGCTTCGGATTCTCGTAGTGCTTCTTCGGCACGCGCCCGTTCGATCAGATCGGCGGCCTGCCGAACGAGGATGTCCAGCAAGTGAAGGTCCCGCGAGGACGATTTGTGGGGCTGGCTCCAGTGCGTCGACAACGTACCCAACATGACGCCGTGACGGGAATAGAGCGGAGTGGCTTGCATCGAACGGATGCCCGCCCGCCGAAACATCTCGAGATGAACGGTACCGGCCAGCGAATCACACATCTCGATATCGCGCACGACCGTGCGCGTCCCGCTAGCGAGCGCGCGTCCGCCTGGCGTCTCGTCATGTGCGTCGACCCACTGCCAGTGGGCCGCCGCCTCGGGAGGGAAACCGCGGAAGGCAACCAGTTTCAGGTTGGCCGTTCCTTCCGGGTCCTGGTTCGTCCGCGAAACGGGCTCCAGCAACTGCACGCTCCCGTGCTGCGCGTGCATGATGGTCATCGCCGCATCCAGAATGCGTTCGAACAGCCGCTGACTGTCTTCGCCGGCAGGAATGTCCACGGCGAGCGACTGCAGCAGCTTCGAGTCTTCGAGCTCTTTCGCGACTTGTTCCTCTCTGCGCTGAAGACTCGCCTCGGCCCGATGTGCCTGCTGGTAGGCCGCCGCCGCAAACGTTCCAAGACTTTCGAGGACGTGGAGGTCCTCCGCATCGAACCGGCGGTCTTCATCGTGCGAAATCGCCCAGACCGCTCCGACATTGTGGTCATTGAGGGTGAACGGCACCAACAACGCCTCTTCGATGGGCGGTGTGACCTCGCGCAGATAGGTGAAGTAGTGCTCCGGATGCGACATGAGCAGCGCCTCGTGACGTTCGAGGACTGTGCCGCCCTGGCCAGTGACGCGGACCGTCCCGCCGCCGACGTGCAACGCCCACCGGCCAGCCACCGCTGCCCAGTAGAAATCCTTTCCGTCATCCGTCACCAGGCTGACTCCGGAGGAGTGTGCGCGACAGAGATCGAGAATGCTGTCGGCGAGCTTCTGCAGGGTATGCTCGGGCGCGTCTGCCAGCGACAGCGCCAGATCGACGAGCGCGCGACTCACGGCGCCGTGATCCGGAGCGCGCACCGGACGGCGCAACAACTCTGTCGTCGCGACGACCGCGTCACGATCGACCGCGGAGTGATCGGGTTCGGAATTCGGCTTCATATCCCGGGTGGGCGATCCCGGCGCAGCTCCTGGCAGCCACGCGGCGAGTGGTACTCGAAGCCGAGCCTGAACGAAGCGCCCGGATCCAGCGGATCGCTTTCATTGTCTCTCTGAAACGACGGACAGGCGAATGACCGCAATCACTGAGCCGCGCTGCCGATGAGAAGCGATCGCCGATATGCCTGAACCGCTCGAGCGCTCGCTGATGATCAAACTAGAGCGTGTGACTCCTGCGATATCGGTTGAGGCTCGCACGGACCTGTTAGACTGAAGCCCGCGGTGACTGCATGCGCCCGTAGCTCAGCGGATAGAGCACCCGCCTCCTAAGCGGGGGGCCGCCAGTTCAATTCTGGCCGGGCGCGCCATCCTTCGCTCCACTTGATCATCAGGAGCTACGGATGGCAGGCCATCGCTTGGCTCCGCTTGATCATCAGCGCTACGGATGGCGGGCTCATCGGCGCCACGTGATCAGGAGGGGTCTAATCCACGTCGTGCTTCTTCTGCCCAAGAGGGCCGAAGCGCTCATGGAACGCACCCAGGCTCTCATCGAACGCCTTTAACTCTCTTTCGTGACGTTTCAGCAGTTCCTGGTGCGCGCGGATCGCGCTGAGATCGGTGCTCCCGCTTAATCGCTCGGTCTCGCGCTGTAATTCCGCCGTGCGTAGGTGGAGTGTGGCCTGTCGGGTCCGCAATTCGTCGCGTTCGTCACTTTCGGCCATCACGTACGATCCTGGTGAATCCGTTTCAAAGACGCAGGCAGCCGTTCACGGCTGGCGCGTGTCGAACGACGTATGCCTGCTCAACCGTGGCGTCGGCCTCTCCCATGGCGCGACCTCCAATGAAGCTGGGGTACTTTTATGCTAAGCCCCTCAGTCGTCGGTCAACAAGCAGAACCGATTGATAACGCCACATTATCTTTCGAAGACCAGTTGCAGACACGACTTCACAGCTCGATCGGTATCCGTTCATCGAAGTAGTACACGCCTTCGTGCTCTAGCACGTTCGTCCAGACTTCTTCGGTAACGGCTTCGTAGACGCGTCGCGGGTGCGGGGCCTGGAAATCGGCCACAGGTCTCACCGGCTCGTTCCTTCGTGCGGCGAGCGCCAGGAGTGCGCGCTCGATTGATTCGGCGTCAATCAGTTCGTGCGCTGTGGCCCGGACGTAGACACCATGACCACTGGCGTCGGGCAGCGTCGAATCAAACACGACGAGCATGACCGATGGATTGACCGCAATATTTCTGGAGTGCTGGGCATCGCGATGTGAAGACCAGTAGAACGCACGGCGATCGAACGCCACGTACAGCGGAGTGTTCCACGGGCGACTGTCCGCCGAGACCGTGGCCAGGGCCGCATAGGTAATCCGATCGAGGGTGCGATGTGCCTCATCGGCGAGCATCATCTCGGCCTCCGAGGCAAATCATCGATCGAAAATCCTGGCGTGTTACAGCGATTCAGGAATGCTCGGCTCAGTTGGCGGGGGGATGTCGGGCGGCGGCACCGGTTTGGAATCGGCCGGTGAGTCTTCGACGGGATCCGGGGGATGCGGTCCAGGAATCGGATCGCGTTGTCCCGGCGGCCTGGGATCGGGTTCCATCGGCTGCTCGATCATGTGATCCTGATGTGCAAGACCTCGGCCACGCCACCATGCTTGACCAGATGATTCACCTCGATCAGTTAGCGCGTCTTTGGGTGGTCGCGCATCGATTGGCGTGGCTCGATGGAGTGCTGTGGATCGTCAGCGTGATTGGACGCGGCGGCCTTGTGTGGCTCGTGATTGGGTTGGTGGTCACACTCATTCGCCGCACGACACCAGCGCTTCTTCTCGAGTTGACGCTGGCAATCGTGCTCGCCTCGTTCCTGGCCGATCACGTACTGAAACCGCTGATATCACGGGAGCGGCCCTTTGTGTCGACGCCCGAAGTTCTCGTGATCGGCTCTCGACCCGGAGACGCGTCCTTTCCCTCCGGGCACGCCGCAAACGCCTTTGCCGGCGCGAGCGTGCTGGCTCGGAGGCTCCGTGCACAGCGCGTCTTGTGGTGGGCGCTGGCTCTGCTGATTGCGTACTCTCGGGTCTACCTTGGTGTGCACTATCCGCTCGATGTCATCGGCGGCGCGCTACTCGGATTTGTCTGCGGAACAGTAGCTGGGCGAATCGTCGACGCGTATCAGACGTAGTGTCCGGCTTCAACCGGATCCTTTACACTTGTCGTAATTTGCGCGTGCGATACCGGTACTGAAAGCGTCCGCAGCGAGCGCATACGTAGTAATCCCAGCGTTCGGAATGACGGCTGTTGACACCGCCGACGAACGTCTCCTCATACCGGAGCGGCTGCGTGCAAACCGGGCACGTCAGATTGATCGCCGGTACGTCGGGCATCGTCGTGGCATGACGATGGTGGGCTTTGACGAGGGCGGTTCGGCGTCCGGCGGGTGACGGTAACTCGCGGCACGGCGTCGAAATCGTTTTCATCGGGGCCGCCCGAGCCAGGCGCTCGGTCTCGGCGATGACGACATCCGGCGTGCTTGGCTTAATCAGCACCGCATTGGCACCGGCGCGCTCGGCGCGCGCCAGTTGAGCCGGTCGAGTTTCGCTGGTCACGACCAGGATCGGAACCGCGGCGGTCACTGTGTCCCGTCGAAGAAGCTCGCAGAGCGACACACCGTCGATGAGCGGGAGCCGGAGCTCCATCACGACGACCCACGGTTTCGCGATGAGCGCCTGCACGAGCGCTTCTCGGCCGTCGACCGCTTCGGTCACCGTCCAACCAGAGAGCGTAAAACAATCGCGGTACAGTTCGCGATTGTCGGCGTCGCCATCGACGATCAGTACTCGGGGAGTCGTGCCGGCAGAGGAGCGTGGAGAGGCGGTCACGGGCGATGCCTGAAAAGCCGGTACTTTACCACCGCCGAGGCGGCTCGGACGTTAACACACGGCAACGAAACGAAGACGATAGTTACGCGCGATCCTTGACGAGTCTCAGAGGAGACCTCCGAAGGCGCCGTTCCCGCCGTGATTGTTTAACGAGCTGGTGGGACTCGTGCTGGACATGGCGGACCGAGGCGATTACTTCCCGAAGGACCGTGGATGTGTGGACGATGTCCTCCATTGCGGATTGCGATTCGGACATCAAATCTTCAGTGACGGTCAAACGTCGGTAGGTACCGTCGGGCCTCAGTTCCCAGGTCTTGTCCATCGTCGGATTGTAACCGAGACGATATCCGTTTGTTACGGCTCGCTTGAGCTTCTCTTGTCAGTGCGTTTTCGTTCGCGAATTTCCATAAAGGTCAGCACGACGCCGTCAATCCTGTCGTCGGCCGTGCGATAGGGCAGCACGCGCATGAGAAAGCTACGACCGTCAGTTGTGCCGACCTCGCGCTCAACGGTCTGCAATCGTTCGAGCACGAGTTTCACCGTGTCGTGCAGCTTCATATCTTTCAGCGTGTTAGTGATGTCCGAAAGCGGTCGACCCGTGTCTGTCGCGAGCAGGTTGAAAATGTCGCGCGCGCGCGCGGTGAACAGCTTCACCCGCAGCCCACGGTCGAGGAAGATGGTGGCGATGTCGGTCGAGTTGATGAAGTTCTGCAGATCGTTGTTGGCGAGCCCGAGTTCGTCAATCTTCAACTTGAGCTCCTGGTTGACGGTCGTGAGCTCCTCGTTGACCGATTGCAATTCTTCCTTGCTCGTCTCCAACTCTTCCGCGGCCGACCGCAGTTCCTCGTTCATCGCCTGCAGTTCTTCGTTGGCCGCTTTCGCCTCTTCGACATGCGTTTCGTACTGTTCGATCGTCGCGCGGAGTTGGCCTCTGACGCGGCCGAGTTCTTCCTCGAGCTGGGACACCGGCGCATCTGTCGGACTGACCAGCTGAACAGGTTTTTGGTCCTGGGAGATCTCCTTGCCGTCGGTTTCCAGGAAAATCAGAAAGTAGCCGAGAGCGGGATCGTACTCGCGCAGCGCCGGCCTGACCGAAAGCGTCACCGAGCCGCCGCCATGCTGCTGGGCCAGATGAATATCTTTCACCTGAACCATCGTCCGCTCTTGAGTCGCCTGATGGAGCGCGGAACGCAGATCGATTCGCAATTCGGGGATCACGAGCTTGATGACATCGCGTGAAGGCTCTCCGGGCGCGACCTCGAGGAACCGTGCTGCGGATTCCGAGACGTGGAGGACGTGATATTCCTCGGTGATCAGGATCGACGGCGCGGCGTAGCTCTCGAGCAGGCGCAGGTGCAGATCGGCCGGAGAGACACGGTCCGTAGGACGTAGATCGAAGTTCGGCGTCGTCGGCCGCGTTGGCGTGACATGCGGCATGTCGTAAAGCATCGGCATGACGCGTGGCGCGACGGCGGTACGACTCTCGAAGATGTGAGCGGTTTTGTCGAACGCGACGAACAGATCGCCACCGGCGTCTGCTGTTTCCGACTGGCCCAGGAAGAGATATCCGCCAGGGCGAAGCGCGAAATGAAAGGTCTCGAGCAATCGCTCCTGGGCCGGGCGGTTTAAGTAAATCAGAACATTCCGGCATGCCACAAGATCGAGATGCGAAAACGGCGGGTCCTTGATCACATTGTGCGTGGCGAACAACACCATCTCCCGCAGTTCGCGACGGACGCGGTATCCGGACCGTTCACGTCCGAAAAAGCGCCGGAGCCGGTCGTCCGACACATCAGCCACTTCGGCGTCGGTGTAGAAACCCTCGCGCGCGATCGCGATGGCACGCTCATCGAGGTCCGTCGCAAAGACCTGGACGCGCGGCGGCGTGAGGCTGGCGCTCGCCGCTTCGGCGAGCGCCATCCCAATTGAGTACGCCTCTTCGCCCGTCGCGCACCCCGCCGCCCAGACACGCACGTGATCCGACATGTTCTTGTTTTCGAACAGCTTCGGAATGACGCGGCGTTCGAGGATCTGATAGGCCTCGGGATCGCGGAAGAAATTCGTCACGCTGATGAGGAGCTCGTTCAGGAGCAGGCCGATCTCTTCGGGACGTTCTCGAAGAACCTGGACGTACTGTTTCGCGTCGGACAATCCGTGCACGAGAATCCGTCGTTCAATTCGTCGCAGGAGCGTGGCTGGCTTGTAGTTCGAAAAGTCGTGTCCCGTGCGAACTCGCAGCAGCGTCAGCACTTCGCGCAATGTCGCCACATCAGGCGCTTGCGGACCGGGTTCCTCCTCGATGCCCTTTCGCAGCCGTTCCTGATAGGCGCGGATCAACGAGGGCATCGTCGACACCGACACGATGTAGTCAACGAGACCGGTGGCCACAGAATTCCGCGGCATGTCCTCGTATTCAGCCTCACCGGGTTCCTGGACGATCGCGAGGCCGCCATTCTCCTTGACGCGTTTGATGCCGCTGGAGCCATCGGGACCTGTGCCCGACAACACTACGGCCACCGCCTTGGGACCGTACGCTTCCGCGAGCGTTCGGAAGAAGAAATCAACTGGCGCAATTCTGTGATCAGTCGGGTCCATCGGGGAGACAGCCAGGTGTGCATCAGCCATCCCGAGGTTCGCGTTGGGCGGAATCACGTAAACGCGATCGGGCAGCATGGCCATATCGCCCCGCGCCTGGCTCACCGGCATTCGCGTGACCGTCTGAAGCACTTCAGCAAGCCGGCTCTCGTGGTCCGGCGATAGATGGAGGATCACCACGTAGGCGGCACCGGTTGACGGCGGCATGTGCGTGAAAAATTCCTTCAACGCGCCGATACCTCCGGCCGAGGCCCCGATCCCGACAACTAGCTCTGGCGGTGGCGACGACGACTTGTCATCAGACCGGTCTGCATCCTTCTGTGTTGCTGCCGGCTTTGTGTTGGGGTCACCTTCGCTCATTGCTGACTCCGATCGTGGATTAGTTGGTGACCTGCAGACGTTCTTGCATATAGTTGCTTGTAGGCTCTCAATGAATTATCGCACCGCTGATAAAGCGTCATCGAGTCAGATCGTGGTGATTGGCGCGTCGTCAGGAGGGCTGGACGCACTGCAAACGGTCGCGGGCGGCTTATCGCATGATTTCCCTGCGCCGATCTGCGTCGTGATTCATACCTCGCCGGATTCGCCTGGCGTCATCCATGAGATCGTCGGCCGCGCGACTGACATGGTCACGGTGGCGCTCCGGCATGCTCAGAAACTCGAGCCTGGAAAGATGTACTTTCCGCCTCCGGACTGCCATCTCGTCGTCGAGCCCGGTCACGTACGCGCGACGAAAGGTCCTAAAGAAAATCGATTTCGACCCGCGATCGATCCGCTGTTTCGAACGGCCGCGCAGGTCTTCGGTCCAGCCGCCATCGGCGTCATTCTGACCGGCAATCTCGACGACGGAACGGCCGGCCTGGCGGCGATCAAGCGGCTCGGCGGGCGGGCGATTGTCCAGGATCCGCGTGACGCGCTCTTTCCCGCGATGCCCCAAAGTGCGATGGGACATGTCAACGTCGACTATTGCGTGCCTCTGGCCCAAATCGCCCCGCTGCTCGTCGAGTTAACTGGTCAATTGGTGACGGCGGCGACGGTTCCCATCCCGCCGGAATTGGAAACTGAAGTACGGATTGACCGGCAGGAGGAAAGTCCGGTCGCCGCGGGTCTCGAACAGATCGCCAGGCCATCGCGATTTACATGCCCCGACTGCCATGGAGTTCTGCTGCAGATCGTCGATGGCAACCGTATCCGATTCCGGTGTCACACTGGTCATGGATATTCAATAGACAGCCTCCTTGCCTCCTACAGCGAACAAATTGAGGGATCGCTCTGGAACGCCATCCGCTCGCTTGAAGAGACGGCGCTGTTTCTCGACGAGCTGACCAGACACGCCAGGGTTGCGTCAACGGTCGGCGACGCCGATGATTTCGCCTCGCGTGCCGCGGACGCGCGAGAAGACTCAGCGGCGATACGGCAGATTGTCAGTGACCGGGGAGCGCTTGTTGCGGCGACCTCCGACGAACACTAGCTGCCAGGATCGCGAATTTGACAATGCTTGAGGCGGAGGCGCTACACTGAAGGGTCGGTCCGGCTGCCACCTTCGCACCAGGCGCTACGGTGGCCCAGGAAGCCGGACACTGACTGAAAGTCGTCCGACGTCACGCCGGACATTACTCACTGAAATTCAATGAAACGCACTGAACGTCATCATCTCAAGGACAACGAACTGGCGCGGGCGGCCGCAGCGGCGCGCCAGGTGGTCGAAGAGCGCCGCAGCCAGATGACCCTCATTGGCGTGGCGATCGCCGTCGTCGCGTCAGCCGTGGTCGGTTACTTCTGGTGGACGGGCCACGTGTCCGCGCGCGCGCATGTGCTGCTGGCAGATGCCATGGCCGTCGACGAAGCGCGCATCGGACCGCCGCCTGCGGCCGGATCGCCGGCGCCGTCGGGATTGAGCTTCGAGACTGCTCGCGCCAGGAATCAAGCGGCGCTGACGAAATTCAAGATCGTCGCAGACGAATATCCATCAAGCGACGCCGGAATTTTTGCGCGCTATCGGCAGGCCGCCACGTACATGCAGCTTGGCGAGGCAGCGAGCGCGGCGACCACCTATCAGCAGGTGATCGATCGAGCAGGCAACAGTCTCTATGGTCAGATGGCCAGGCTCGGTCTCGCTGAAGCACACGCGCAGACGGGGCAATACGAGCAGGCGATCAACACGTTCAAGGAGCTCGCGCAACGCAAGGACGGCGAGGTGCCGGTGGACGGCGTGCTGATGCGCCTTGGCAGGGTCTACATGGATGCCGGCAAGAAGAGCGATGCCGAGCAGACATTCAATCGCCTGGTCGAAGAATTTCCCGATTCGCCGTTTTCGGGAGACGCGCGCCGGGAGCTCGATCAGTTGAAGAAGACGTAACCGGTCCGGCTAACTCCCGAAGAAAAAGCACTAACACGGAGGTCACGGCACGAAAAACACGGAGGTCACGGCAAATTAAACACTTGGTAAACCGTGGCTCTCCGTTTTTCTCGGTGTCCTCTGTGTTAGAGCTCTTGATCGCCCACCGGCGTGTTTCGTTTGATTACCCGCGCATCTCTTTACCGAATCGATACGACAGAATCTTGTAGATCAACTTCGCACACAGGAAGTTGGGCGCGATGTTGCCTGCGAGCGGCGCCAGCTCGACCAGATCGCAGCCAACCACCTTTCGCGATTCAATCACGCGCCGCAGCAATCGCAGCGTTTCGTACCACGACAGCCCGCCGGGCTCCGGTGTACCGACGGACGGCATGATCGCCGGATCCAATCCGTCGCAATCAATCGTGATGTAGACGTTTTCGCCAAGTGAGTCGACTACGCGGTCGATCCACTTCGGATCGTCGCGCATGTTGAAGTCGTAGAAAATCTTTGTCTTCAGCGACGGGATGGCCGCTGTCTCTTCGGGCGAGAGGCTCCGGATCCCCACCTGCGTCGTCGTCGCATAGTCGAGCACGCGTCGCATGGCACAGGCGTGGTTGTTCGGCGTCCCCATATAGGTATCGCGTAGATCGGCATGCGCATCGATTTGCAGCACCGACAGCCCGCGGTACTTTTCGGCGACGGCCTTCACGATGGGGGCCGTGATCGAGTGCTCGCCGCCGAGCACGAACGGAAACTTTCCGCGCGAGACGAGCTCCGCCGCCACGCGGTTGATTTCGGCCATGACGTCGTCGATCGCGGCGAACGGAAATTCCATCTCGGGCATCGTGTAGATGCCGATGCTGTGGACGTCGGTCTGCGTCTCCTCATCCCATAGTTCCAGGTGGGATGAGGCGACGAGGATTTCGTGCGGCCCGTTGCGCGTCCCCGGCACATAGGACGTCGTGCGGTCGAGCGGGATCGGAAGAATCACGACGCGGGCATCGGCAAAATTCGCAGTCGTCGGTGTCGTGCCGCCGAACTCACCGACGGCAATGCGGTCGTACTCAAACGGCAGGTTCATTCTGGGCCTCGAAGCGGTCGCACGAAAGCGGCTGATCGTCAATGGTCATGACGCGTGACGCCAGCGTGAAGACAGGTCGACGACGATGGGCCAGGACTTCCGGATCGATGTGCGCCAGCGCGCTGGCCAGGAGCGGAAGCGCGATCGTCGCGTCGGCCTGCACCGAGACGCGCGCAGAATCGGTGGCAAGCTTGCCCCAGCTCTGGGCTTCTTCGAGCGTCGATCCTGAGGCGCCGCCATACTGCGGGACGTCGGTGACGACCTGAAGCGCATACCGGTGTCCGCCCACGTCGTCGCTGAAGAATTCCGCCTGCACGGTCGCCTGGTTGATGAAGTTCTTCGGGGTGCCGCCGCCAAGGACCACCGACGCCGTCCTCGGCCGACGAATCACAATATTGGCCGACTCCACCACGTCGCCGATGATGTCGATATAGCCTGCGCCAGGCACTTTCTGGCGGGCCTGAGACAGGCCCATCCCGATTGAGGAGTCGGCGATCGCCGGGCAGAATATCGGGACGTTCGCGCGATAGGCGCTCGTCAGAATGCCGTCGCGGCCAGTCGTCTCCCACAAATGTCCCCCGAGCCGATGGAGAAATTCGCGGCTCGTGTATGAGCGCGGCTCCAGCGAGGCCGCGAAGTCGGCGATCCAGTTGTCGTTTCCGATGAACTCTTCCTCGCTGGCGAACGTGTCGTAGACGCGATCAATCCGATCTTTCGCCAGCATGGCGTCATCGGCGTGCGGCGAACCCACATAGTGATGCTGGCCGCGCGTTTCATGCAGGTCGTGATAGAGGTTCGCTCCTGTCGAAACCAGGCAATCGATGTACCGGTGGGTGATAAGGTGCGCCACGATCATGCGCAGGCCGCCGGCGCTCAGCGCGCCCGCCATCCCCATGAAGATCGTCACGTCGTCTTCGAGCATTCTTCGCCAGATGCGATGGGCGGTGGCGAGGCTTCGCCCCTGGAACGAAATCCGTTCCATCCTCGAGAGGATTTCGTCGGCCGTCAGACCGGCTTCGACCGCGAACGGCTCGATCGGCGTCTGAAGAAACCGCGATTTCTTTTTCATGCGTGGCAATTATATGAACTTACGCCCGTAATTCAGAATTCTGAATTCAGAATTCTGAATTACAAGTGCACTCAAAAGGCGCGACCCACGCGGACGTACACCGTGTTCCTGTCGGAGTTGTCGGCGGTGTCGTGTCCCCATGCGGCGCCGACAGTTGCGGTGAACGAAAACGAGTACCCGGCCACCAGATTCAGCGACAGTTCACCGCCGGCTGACGTCTTGGCGCTGGCGGCGCTGAAGCGATCCGTCCACGTCTCGCCGGCGTCGGCAAAAACGGCGGCATGAAGCGTATGCACAAACAGCGGCCAGGTGCCCGCGCCTCGCTGTGGGCGCGCAATGGGCCATCGATAGTCAGCGTTCAACAGCGCGACATGGGTGCCAGCGAACGACTGCGCCGGGAATCCACGCAGCAGACTCGCAGCGTCACGGCCAAAATCCAGCACGTCGCCCTGCGACAGCCCACCGCCGAGCAGAAATGTTCGGCGCGCGCCAGGCGTACCAGATGATGTCCCTGCTGCGCCGCGAAGAGCGACGACGTGGTGGGCGGCAAACCCCGGCAGATAGGCGCGTCCGTCGACCGTTACCGTGGTCTCGTCGGCTGACGATCCCAGTCCCTCGCGCGAGAGTTCCGCGGTTGCGCCGATCGAGTATCCGTCCTCGGGGCTGATCGAGTAGCCATAAAGCCGGGTTGTGCTGGTCGCA
>Ga0066903_100003480_pt1 | contig 12893 bp, 10 predicted proteins | sample PanSoiMetaGPlot1_FD_67491 | JGI IMG/M metagenome (GOLD analysis project Ga0066903, IMG submission 67491) | Tropical forest soil microbial communities from Panama analyzed to predict greenhouse gas emissions - Panama Soil - Plot 1 (version 2) | ecosystem: Environmental > Terrestrial > Soil >... | reverse complement strand
TGAAGATCGACGATGATCAGTGCGTTCATCGGGTGTGTTCCCTGCTACGACCTGGCTCGCACCCTCTCTTTCGGGTATCTGGTTAGCGCCAATGGCGCTCTTCTCACATAAGCCTGGGGCAACGCCCCAGGAATTCGAATCACATCCGTAACCAAGCGCTGAAAGCGCGATTCAGCGAGTCGCACCTTCAGCGCTGGCGTTTTTTTGGTCCATACATCCTGTGGCGCTTGCCCCAGGCTAGCGATGAATGACGCGCCTTTGGCGCTAACATTGCTACCACAGAGGCGAAGGAGCGCAGTGGGCGAATACTTCATTTTGGCTGGGCGGATTGTCCTCTGGCGCAGGCAATCAATTTCGATCGTAACTCATGCAATGATTGTTCGAGGCCCGTCTTGTAGGGAACGGGGTCATTCAGCTGCAAAACCTCGGGAGGCGCGCAACTGAGCTGTTTACGCAACCGCTCGCGCGACGTCTCAATGCTCGGCGCTTCATAAACAACTTGCCCGGCCCGAAAAATTGGCACGAGCAAATCGGAATATGGAGTGTTCGCAGGGATGTTCGTTTTGTATTCAGTTTCAACGTCCACAATTTCGCAGGGCTCGGAAACACCGTGATCAGTTTCATAGACCGCGTCCGCCATGAATCTTCCGTCCGGCTGATGAAAACGGCGGACCTGCAATGAGCCTGGGACCGAAACCTTCGCTGATTCTTCGGAAAGTTTGATGCGGTATTGCCATTCACCACCGGGGCGCCGAATCGCGCCGAGTTTGTAGATGCCACCGAGAGCGCCATCCGGGTGGCCGGTGCTAAGCTTTGTTCCTACGCCCCAGACATCGATCTTCGCGCCGCGTCGTTTCATGTCCGCGATGACGTGTTCGTCCAGATCACCTGAGCAGACGATCTTTGCGTTTGTGAATCCGGCGTCGTCAAGCATTCGTCGCGCCTCGATGCTCAACGCGACCCGATCCCCGGAATCAAGCCGCACCCCGATCATTTCGTGTCCGTTCTTGCGTAAGTGCCGCGCCACTTCGATCGCGTGACGCACGCCCTCGATGGAGTTGTAGGTGTCCACAAGAAACACGCAGTTGTTTGGCATGGCTTTGGCATACGTTTGAAACGCCTCGAGTTCGTTCTCGAAAAACATGATCCAGCTGTGGGCTTGCGTTCCGCTCACCGGAATGCCGAAGCGTTCGCCTGCCTGCAAATTCGATGTGCCCGCGCAGCCGCCGATGTAAGCCGCACGGGCCGCCGTTAACCCGCCATCCACTCCCTGCGCGCGTCGCAAACCGAATTCAATCACCGCATCGTTCTCGGCAGCGAGGCAAACGCGCGCCGCTTTCGTCGCGATCAGGCTTTGGAAGTTCAGAATGGTTAGCAAAGCTGTTTCCAGGAGCTGGCATTCGATGATTGGACCGCAAACACGAATCAACGGTTCATTCGGAAACATGAGTGTACCTTCCGGCATTGCGTCAACGTCGCAGGTCAGGCGCAGACCGCGCAGATAATCGAGGAACCCGGAATCGAAGAGAGGTTTCCCATCATTCCCGTGTTGCGACGCGAGGTAATTGATTTCTGTTTCGGTAAAACGGAACCCGAGCAGAAAATCGGTGGCTGTCGCCAGTCCGCAGGCGACGGTGAATTGTCCGGCAAAAGGATTCTCCCGGAACGTGACATGAAACACTGCCTCATGATCGATCACGCCGGCTTTGAAATAACCGTAAGCCATCGTGACCTCGTACAGGTCGGTCGTTAGGGCGGAGAAGGGTTGCTTCGGCGGCTCCATTATCGATTCGAGAATTTAAGCGGCCAATGCGGTTTCGCGAGTTCTGGGGAGCACAGGCTGCTAGCCTGTAGTTGTCGGCAACCCTGCCGGCAACATCTTTCGCGCCTTACCTCCAAAGCGACGCCGTTTCCCGGTGTCGGCAAGCTGCCGAGACCTGCAGGCTGGCAGCCTGCGCTCCCCAAAGACGACCGCACCGCTGTTGCGCAACGTTTCCCAGATGAAATGGCAACGAAGTCAAAGCAGCCCGAACGCAGCTTCCCGTTTCTGCTACTTAACCAACGCGAAGGCAAACCGCGGAAGCGCGGCTTAACGGAAATCCGCGGACCGTATTACTCGGTAGTTGGCCGGCGATATCTTGAAGATCTGTTCGAAACGATGGGGGCATATGTCGATTCGCTGAAGTTTGCCGGAGGCTCGTTTACGCTCATGCCCGAAGCCGCAGTGCGAGAGACTATTGATCTTTGCCACAAACATGACGTGCTCGTTTCCACCGGCGGCTTCATCGAACGCGTGCTTGTCCAGGGCGGCGACGCTGTGCGGCGGTACGTTAACGAATGTAAAGGACTCGGGTTCGATACCATTGAAATTTCGGCCGGCTTTATCTCCATCTCGACCGATGATTGGCTGCGGCTGATCGAACTGGTGCGAAAATCCGGGTTAAAAGCCAAACCGGAAGTCGGGATTCAATTCGGTGCTGGCGGCGCGACCGCAGCCGTAGAGTTAAAGGCGGAAGGCACACGGGACCCGAACTGGGCGATCGCGCAGGCAAAGCGATTTCTCGAAGCCGGTGCGGAGATCATTATGATTGAGAGCGAAGGCATCACGGAAAACGTCGATCCGTGGCGCACGGATGTTCCCGCAAAGTTCATTGACGAAATCGGAATGGAAAACCTGATGTTCGAGGCCGCCGATCCCGACGTGTTTACGTGGTACATCAAAAATTACGGCGCAGACGTAAACCTGTTTGTCGATCACAGTCAGATCGTGCAACTGGAGTGCCTGCGCGCCGGCATCTGGGGAACGAAAAGTTTGTGGGGGCGGGTGGTGAGCTACAAGGAATGACGAAGCACGAATGACTAATGACGAAATAAAGCACGAACTCGGAATGACGAAAAAGGAGCGGTGAACGTCCGGTCATTCAATCATTCGTCATTTTTTTACTTCTGGCGTGGCTGCGGTCCCGATGTATCTAACGAACCAATCGCTCGCCAGCTTTGCCACTTTTTTTAGCGCACCCGGTTCCTCAAAAAGATGCGTCGCTCGGGGAACAATCTCCAGCTTTACTTCGCAGCGCATTTGATCACGCGCCATCTCGTTCAGCTCGATCACAATGTCATCGTTGCCACCAACAATGAGCAATATGGGTGCCTGGACTTTCGGCAAGGCGTCACCGGCGAGATCGGGACGGCCACCACGCGAAACGACGGCACCAACTAATTGCGGGATCTCCGCCGCTGCCACGAGTGCAGCGCCACCACCCGTGCTCGAGCCAAAATAGCCAACGCGCAAATCGCGGGTTTCCTCCTGCTGCTTCGCCCATTTTGTGGCGTGCACAAGGCGTTGCGCCAGCAAACCGATGTTGAACCGATGCTCGCGAGTGTATGTATCGATCGACTCTTCGTCGGGCGTGAGCAAATCAAAAAGTAACGTTCCCAGCCCGGCGTCGTTGAGCGTACGCGCCACAAATTGATTGCGTGGACTGTGGCGGCTGCTCCCGCTGCCGTGCGCGAAGAGCACCAGCGCAACCGTGTCTTGTGGAATCGTCAAATTTCCCGAGAGGACTGCGCGCTCGCTCTCAATTTGCACTTCGTTCATCTCTTATTTCTACTCCAATTCTTATTCTTTCTCTTGCTCCCCTGAGGCGGGCTGCTGTTGCGCACCGCCCACGAGAAGCTCGCGGACGTCTTGGTCGCTGGTCTGCGAGAAATCTTCGTAATACTGGCCGACGGCTTGAAAGAATTCGGGCGTGCTCAGACAGATTGTTTCGTCGGCTTCCTGTTGGAGCTCGCGGCAAGTGTCTGGAGGGCCGACCGGCACTGCTACGACAATTTTTGCCGCGCCGCGTTGTCGCAGCGCCTTTACCGCGGCGCGCATGGTTGCGCCGGTAGCCAATCCATCATCCACCAGAATGACGATCCGACCACGCGGTTCGGGTGGAGGGCGCCCTTCCCGATAAATTAGTTCGCGTCGTTCGAGTTCGGCTGTTTCCCTGGCGGTCACGGCTTCAATCGTTTCGTCTGCATGTGGTATTGCGCGCATAACGTCTTCATTCAAGACGCGCACACCGCCCGATGCGATCGCGCCAGCAGCCAATTCTTCAAAACCGGGAACACCGAGTTTGCGCACTATGAAAACATCCAGCGGTGCACGCAGCTGTTTTGCAACTTCGTAAGCCACTGGCACCCCGCCGCGGGGTAGACCCAGAACGATCACATCTTCGCGTCCTGCGTACTTGTGGAGGCTCTCCGCTAATTGCCTGCCGGCTTCTGCTCGATCTAGAAAGGCTCGTTCCATGCGGCGGGTTGCGCCGCCTTTAAGTTGCTGAGGACAGCGCGGGAAATAACGGCTGCACGTCGCGGCAAAAACTGTACATCACTTTTTCAAATTCGCCATTGCCGATGCGATCGGCGCCCACGGCGAGCCGCGTTTTTCCCTGCCGAATATGAGAACCCCCTTTCTCTGGCGGTTCGCTTTTAGACGCAGTAGCGCGTGTGCTGCACAACCGGCCCAGAATCGCACGGCTTGCCAGGCTCTAGGCTCCCCCGGCGGGATTGCGATTTGGCCATGGCGGGGGCGATGGCAACTCGAAGCGTTTTGTCTTCAGCTCGTCCTGTAATTGCTGAATGGCTCGATTAAGCTGTTGATCTTCGCCTTTAAATTCTTTTCCGGGATCGTTATCGACGACGATATCAGGATCAACTCCGTGGCCTTCGATGATCCATTGTTTGCCGTCTTTGGAATAAATTGCGAACTCGGGTTTGAAGAATTGTCCGCCGTCGACAAGCGGCAGCGATTCGCGAATGCCAGTTACGCCGCCCCAAGTCCGTTTTCCAATGAGCTTGCCGAGTCCCAGCGTCTTAAATCGGTACGGGAAAATATCCCCATCGGAGGCGGAGAATTCGTTGATTAATGTTACCATCGGACCGGTGAACGTTTGTGACGGGTCGGTCTGTGGCATGCCGTTGCGTGCGATGCCAATCATCACCAGCGCGCGGCGCAATCGCTCGATCACAAGCGGCGATACAAAGCCGCCGCCGTTGCCACGAACATCAACAATAAGCGCGTGTTTCCGGATTTGCGGAAAGTAAAGCTTCGTGAACTCGTTGAGGCCGGGCTGGCCCATGTCGGGAATGTGCAGGTAACCAACCTCACCGCCTGTTTTCTTCGTCACGTAATCGATGTTCTTTTGCACCCAATCGATGTAATAGAGTGGCGCTTCATCGTCCGTCGGCACAACCGTTACATCACGCGCACCATCGTCGGTTGGTTTGGAATTCACGCGCAGGATTACTTGTTTGCCCGCAGTGCCGATAAGCGCGTCATAAAGGTTTGGCAAACTCGAGACCGGCGTGTTGTTGATTGCCAGAATGTAATCGCCGGGTTTCACATTCACGCCGATATCTGTAAGCGGTGAACGTGTTTTCTTGTCCCAGTTTTCGCCTGGTAAAATGCGATCGATCCGATAGGCGCGCGTGGCCGGGTCGCGGGAAAGTTCCGCGCCAAGCAGGCCTAACTTAATACGTGGAGTGTCAGGGCGTTCGCCCCCGCCAACGTAAGCATGGCCGATATTCAATTCGCCGATCAGTTCGCCTAACAAGTACGTAAGATCGTTGCGATGATTCACGAATGGCAACAGCGCCGCGTACTTGTCACGCATCGCTTTCCAATCGATGCCGTTCATCGTCGGCGAGAAGAAGAAGTCGCGCATTTGTCGCCAGCACTCGAAATAGATCTGGCGCCACTCCGCACGGCGGTCCAGCTGCATGTCGAGTCCCTGGATCTTATGCTCGTGATCCTTGGTCTCAATCTTATCTTTGGGAATGTCGATGATGGCGTAGTCTTTTTTGATCTTCACCAGCATCTTTTTTCCGTCGAACGTAATCTGGTAGTTGTTGGCGTCGCCGAGCACGGTTTCCTTGCGGTCGTCGAGATTATAAGCGCAGAGGTGTGATTTCTTGTCTTTCTCCTGGAACAGCTCTTCGTCATCCTCGCCCACTTCATCAGCGGCTGTGCGGCGCAGATAGAAGATTCGGCCGTCATCAAGCATGCGGATATTCCGATAGTTACCGGGCGTAATCTCCAGACCAACGATCCGATTCTGGATTCCGTCGGTATCAACTTTCACTACAACCGGCTTTTTCGGTTTCTCTTCCGGCTTTTTCTCGCCAGGGCTTGCCTCCGGTTTTTTCTCTTCGGCTTGCTTAGCTTTTTCTTTTTCTCGTTTTTCCGCGGCCTTGCCGACTTCATCGCTTTTTGGCGCGAGCGGATTGGCCGTTTCTTTCGCCAGCGTAACGAGATAAACGCGTTGCATATCGCGATAGACGTTCGAAAATTCCTGATCGCCAAAAGTTGGTTTGAAATCGCGCGCGGAGGCGAGCAACAGATATTTTCCGTCATCGCTGAAGACAGGTTCGCCCGAGCCGTACCAGCTGTCGGTAACGGCGGTCTGCTGTTTGTTCGCGAGGGAGTATAGGTAAACGCGCGGCATGTCGTTTTGTTCGGGGCGCGCCCAGGTGATCCACTGACTGTCTGGCGACCAGTTATAACCCTGGATCTCGCCGAATTTGTTCTGGTCGACCAGGGTCACTGCCTTGGACGAAACATCGACATAGCGCAACCGCTGCAAGCGGTCGCTCCAGAGCAGCTTTTTGCTGTCGGGCGACCATTTCTGTGCGTAGAAATAAGTGTCGCCGCCATTCGTGATCTGTTGCGGCTCGCCTTTGCCGTCTTGTGACCGCACATAGAGTTCGTTCTCGCCGGTCGCGTCCGAGTTGTAGGCAATCCATTTGCCGTCGGGCGACCAAACGGCGTCGCGTTCGTGCGCGCCTGAAGTTTTGCTCAGATTTCGCGGCGTCCCGTTCTTTGCCGCGACCGAAAAGAGATCGCCGCGCGCTACCACAATCGTGCGCTCGCCGTCGGGCGCGAGATTTACAGACTCAACATGCTTTGCTGCATCGACCAATCCGCCGTGGCCGCTGTTGAAGTCTTCTTTAATGTCGATGGGCACTGGCGTGGCTTGGCCCGTAGCCAGGTCATAACGCCAGATGTAACCGGCCTGCTCAAACACAATCGATTGTTTGCCCATCGATGGGAACTTGATGTCGAAATCCGTGAAATGCGTCAGCTGTTTTGTTTCCTTCGTTGCAAGGTCGGCGGCGAAGAGGTTCATGCGATTGTCGCGGTCGGAAATGAAATAGATTTTGTTGTCCGGTCCCCACATCGGGCAGATGTTCTGCGCGGGATTATTCGTTAGGTTTTCCGTCGCGCCGGTTTTGAAATCGTAAAGCCAAACGTCATCCGCCATGCCGCCGCGATAGTGTTTCCAAGTGCGGAACTCGCGGAAGATGCGGTTGAATGCCATTTTGGAATCGTCCGGCGAAAACGAAACGAAGCCGCCACGGGGCACCGGCAATTGTTGTGGCAATTCTGCGTCAAGACCTACGGCGAAAAGCGAGCCGACGAGATCGTCGAACGATCTCATGCGCGAGCGGAAAACGATGAGCGGCTTGGTATTTTCCCATGCCATCACAATATTGTTTGGACCCATGCGATCGGAAACGTCGTCGCGGCCCAGTGTGGCCGAAGTGGTCAGGCGCTTTGGGACGCCGCCTTCGGCAGGCATGACGTAAACTTCTCTATTGCCGTCGTACTCCGAAGTAAAAGCGATTTGAGTTCCATCCGGTGAAAACCGTGAAAACGAAGTGTAGCCCGGGCCGCTCGTCAGGCGGCGTGCTGTGCCGCCGTCTTTACCGACCGTGTAAAGCTCGCCTGCGTAACAAAAAACGATCTGTGTTCCGTTTGTCGTCGGGAAACGCAGCAGTCGCGTTGTATTGGGCAAGCTTTGCGCGGGGACAGTTCTAACTGAAATCAGATCCACCGCTATCAAACACAAAAGAATGAAAGACCGAGAAAATATCTTCATAGGAAAATGGTGAAATGAGGAAGCTGCCGTTGAACAGAGGGGATGCAACTCTGATTTAGTGCGCTAGCCAGCATTTCGACCGTTAGTAGTAAGACGTCGCTGCGCGCCGGTTTTGTCTGAAGCCTCGTCCTTCCGCCGTGTTGCAAAGGCGAAACCGTATTTGATATTAAGCGGCCGTTTTGCGCTGCCATCGATTTAGCCAGCGAGGAAGGGTGGCTGAGCCCGGTTTAAGGCACTCGACTCGAAATCCGGTGTAAGCCCTTCGTGCGCAGTGACATCCCTCGTGCATGTGCGAACATTTGCGACACGAAACGACCATTTCGGACGCTCATAACGTCAACATGGCGTCAACTTCGCATTCGCCTTTTAGCAGCAACGTGAATTTCTTTCCAGATGCTCTCCCGCGCCCGCGTGGGACGGTCGCACGCGATCATTGCTTGTGCTCGGCGCCAACTACTTTTTGCACTAACGCCTCTAAGCGCGGATCGCCCCGAAGCGGGTCAAGTTCTGGATCAACTTTAATAAAGTTGACATCCACGTCCTCGTGGTCCGCCACACCCTGCTCCAACCATCGAAGTGCTTCTTCCCGATTTCCAAGACTGAGATAGAGCACGACGCGCCAGAATGCTCGCACGTAGCGGTTCCGGCTGAGTTCTTCCAGTTCAGCCAGCATTTGCACGGCCGCCTCTTTGTCGCCTGACTGCGCTTTGGCAGCTGCGAGCAGCACCCGAGCACGCAGATTGTTGTCGGTCAACTGCTGCGCCTTTGTGTTTTCAGCGATCGCGGCCGGCAGGTCACCCTTAGCCTGAAGCGCCATACCCAGAGCATAGTGGGCGTAGTAAAATGTCGGATCAATCTCCAGAGTCCGGCGCAACTGCGCGATCGCCTCGTCGTAACGACGCGCGTTAAACAATGTTAGCCCCAAGTCCGTGTTCATAACTGGCGAGAGCGGATCAAGTTCGATGGCGCGTTTGCCCTCCGCGATCGCTTCATCGAACCGGCCGAGGGCGGCGAGCGGGTGGCGTCCATACCACTGGTGCGCGGTCGCGTAATTGGGGTTTAGCGCAATCGCGCGCTGAAATTCCGATATCGAACCAAGCATATCGAATTCATAGCACAACACCCGAGCGAACCCGGTGTGCGCCTCCGCTAGCTTGTCATCCAGTTGCAGCGCTTTGAGCGCGGCGGTCTTCGCTTTCGGGAACGCCTCCGATGGTGCCGTCGCAGTGTAGACTGGGAGGATAACGTAAGCCTCAGCCAGCCCGGCGTAGGCGAGCGCGTAGTTCGGATCGAGTGCAATCGACTGCTCATAAAATGCGATCGCCTGCCGGAGATTCTCGCCGCCGCGTTTGCCCCAAAGCAATCGGCCTCTGAGATAAAGGTCGTAGGCCGTAAGGTCGCTGGTCGGCTGGGCCGCTATCAATTGCTTCTCCGCCCCGGTCAGCTTGGCCTGTAGTGTATCGGCAACGGTCTTGGCAATGTCGCTCTCGACCGCAAAAATGTCAGTCAACTTGCGGTCGTAAACGTCTCCCCAAAGGTGCGCGTCGTTTAGCGCGTTGATCAACTGCACATTGACTCGAACTTGGCCAGCTGCTTTTTGCACACTGCCCTCCAGAACATTTGCAACTCCGAGTTGTTTCGCGATCTCGCGCAGATTGTCCGGTGCGCTCTTGTATTTCTGGGTGGAGGTGCGTGAGATGACTTTTAAGTCCGCAATCTTGGACAGGCGAGCCAGAATCTCATCCTGCATCCCTTCGGCAAAGTAGGCGTTGTCGGGATCGTGGCTCAGGTTTTCAAATGGTAGTACCGCAATGCTTTTGTCTGGAGCGTTAAAAGCTGATCTGTGTGAGAAAAAATAATAACCAGCGCCCACTGCTGCTGCGAAAAAGATGAGCACGGCAATCAATGCCCGAGCCCGTGCAAACGGTCTCCCTCTGGATCGGGAGATTGCCCGTTGTTCCTCCTCCACCGCTTGCCGGAATTTTGTGGGCACTTGCGGATTCCCCACTTCCTCATTGTGGAGATTGACGAGATGAAGGCGGCCGCCGTGTTTGACGTCGCATTCGCCCATGTCATGCAACTGGGGCCGCCAACGCGCGGAATGTTCCAGATCCTCCGCCACATGCTTAGAGAGGAGAATGTGCCCGGCGTCCCCGGAATCCATCACGCGCTGTGCGATGTTAATCCCCGCTCCGGCCATGTTCGCTTGTTCATTGAGGTCGGCCACTTCGTTGACCGGCCCGCTGTGAATGCCCATCCGCACCCGTAACTCGGGATGCGTTTTTAGCGCTCTGCTAATTTCCAACGCGCACAAAACCGGTGCTTCCGGACTGGTGCGAAAAACCAGCGCACCGCCATCGCCTGTAGGCAAGCGCATGAGTTTGCCTTCCGCTTCTGCCAAACGAAACTGCTGTGTGCCCCGCACAATCTCTCTTAGCTCTTGAATCCGCTCCCTCTGCTCATCAATCAGCAACTTTGAGTAGCCAACGATGTCGATGAACAAGACATGGCCGATCTCCAAATGAAGATCTGATTCAGAATCAGTGGGCATACCGCAATCCGACCAAGAAATTATACACCTTACACGCTGAGTTTATCAGCCACCTTCGCAGATTTGGGCAGATTACGGAAAAGGGAACATTGGCGAGTCCGAACAGGATTACCCGGCACGATTTCAACTTCACCTTTCGGATTCGTCGCCATTTTTGGTGACCCGCGTTTACGATGCACCTCGTTATGTGGCCGGCGCGCGGGATTCTCGTTTGGATGATGGTCAAATATGGGAAAAAGCTACGCAAAGACGTTCACAAGCTGCCTTTCCGTGATCTTGTGGCGAAACTGGCGCGCTATGGCGATACTGACCGGAATGTTGTGGAACGTGCGCTGCGGGAAATCCTTAGCCCAGCTCGACTCTGGCGGGGGGCTGAAGTGTGCCTCTACCAAGACAATCACCGAAGTTCCATTCATTTGGCTATTGGAACCAATCGATCTGCGAAAATTAGGCTTGCTATGGTGCGTCGGAACTGTTTTAACTTGTGCCAAGCATTAGGAATGGGCTACTGCGAAAGCAGCGGTCTGCCAACCGGGTAAGGAGATGAGCACGGTGGCTTGGCTGAGAACTGGATTTTCAGCCGATGCGCGGGAATAAATACTCCCGAACAAAATCTCCGGGCGAAGGCCGCTGTTCCTGATGTAAGCAGCGGCTTTTTTGTTTCCTTTCTAGTGTGCCAAAGATAGCGCACCATGAAAACAACGTTCGAGAACTGAAGAACGGCAATTCATCACGAAAGAGTTTGCCCATACGATTGACGAATCTATGGAGATCACTGACATAAACATAAAATACCTCAGCGTTAATAAGTTTCATCACACAGCTCAGCTCATTAAAAACCTTGGTAGGTATTATTATGGTGAGGGAGATAAGACGATGGAGATTGAAGCATGGGAGTATAACCGTGTGGTCGCCAATCGGCGGCTGTATTACTTCTCGACGGCATTGAAGCTACACAACGAACTTCATTGCCCGAAGTGTGAAAGAATTGTAGAAAGATTAAGATGACAATAAAAGCAAAACTACAACAAATCGGGGATCAGCGGGAAATTCCCGGCTGTAAAAAAAGCTCCCCAAGATGAAGCCCGATGACAATCATGACGAGCTCGGGGATGAGGAACTCGGCGAACGCATCTCTGAACAGGGAGAGCGGGTTTTCTGGCTTTACTGGGACAGCGGGGCACCGGGAATTGGAGCCGGCGCTGACTCGATTTACAAGTTCAAAAATCAATATTGGAACTATTCATTCGACAACGAGTTGGTTGGTCCATTCGACTCCTTGGATGAAGCGATGCAGTGGCCGGACTTTTTAGGCGTCACAGGGGCAACAGAATGTATTTATTGCAGTGAATTCACGGCACCTGAGGTAGCGTCCCGACTCGAAATCTACGATGCGGAATCCGGTCATCGAGTGCAGATCAACGACGAAGAATGGGAAGTATCGCCGGATGGCAGGCTCGAACGTGTTTACATATTAAACTGGATTTTCTAAAATCAGACGCTCTATACATCCTTAAGCCTTCATCAGCCTCCAGAACAGCAGCATTGTCGACAGAAAAGGCTTAGGCTATGCAGAACGAAAGGAATATCAAAAGAATGTTCCAAATCACAGTTGAGGCAGAGAAAACGAAACAATGAAAACGGTATCAGCAATTATAATCACGGCATTATTTGGGCTCGGTGCCTGCGCTCAGCCAGGTTCACAGTCTTACGGGAGGGCTGGAATAGCACACGGGGAAAAGACCATTCAAATACTATCCGATCCGCCAGGTGCACGGATCGAGGTGGACAATGACTATATCGGCACAACGCCTTGCTCAATTCAAGTGCGCACCAACTTTGAGGGGAACTTCTTCCAGAGCTACCATATTCGTGCCTTGCCAGTGGGGTTCGGCTACACTCAAGAGAAGTACTTCTATGGCAGCCCCGACGGATATTGGAAACAGACGATACCGGCACGAATCTTCTTCGAGATGGGTCTCGGGCCGGTAACGCCACAGGTCGACGTCAACATCAACGAGTAAACCTTCAATGCGACCGTTTAATTCAAGCACTTCCTTTGCTGGGTGTGCCGCGGGGACAAAAGTCTAAGCGCAGAGCCAAAAGCACTTCCTTTTAAGTCTCGGACCAGGCTTACGATAGTGTCTCCTAGCAGTCTTAGGCCAGTGTCACAGCCTTTAAACCTGACGGCCGCTAGGCTTCTAGGTCTGGGAGAACCCTGACAGTTAAGGTAGGGCTAAGGTTGGTAAGGCTTTTGGGTTGTTAGGCATAGGGGGCTTTTGGCTCAAGCATTATAGTTGGCTGTCAGGGTAAAGAGAACCCAGCGGTGACGAATGGGAAAGAGCCGTTCATTCATGACTGGCGGGGTATCGATTATCGAATTTAATAACGAGCATGCTTCAGGAAACGGGCTTCCG
>Ga0066903_100003478_pt1 | contig 12895 bp, 12 predicted proteins | sample PanSoiMetaGPlot1_FD_67491 | JGI IMG/M metagenome (GOLD analysis project Ga0066903, IMG submission 67491) | Tropical forest soil microbial communities from Panama analyzed to predict greenhouse gas emissions - Panama Soil - Plot 1 (version 2) | ecosystem: Environmental > Terrestrial > Soil >... | reverse complement strand
CCTCTTTTACATAAACCGCTCGCGTGCCAGCGCCCTCCGCGGCAGCTTTGCCCGGATCCGTCGCTCCATCGTGGAGCGCCGCGTCAAAGGCAGCCTCGAAGACAACCTCCGGGCGGTCAAGGCCAGGCTCGAATCCAACCTTCCTTTGGCCGCGTCCGAGTAGAGAGCAATTACACGGTATTCGAACAAGTTACACAGCCATAAGCATTGCTGAGCCGTTTTCGATGAGTTGCGGGCCGGTTTTGGGCTGGCAAGAGAGTTGAACAGCAGTTCAGCGTGACGCGCTTCGCTGCTATCTCGCTGGTTCTAGTGCTCGGAGGAGCGCTTTCCAGTGAGAGCCTTCTCGGACAATCCAGCCAGGAACCAGCGGGCCCTGGACTGACCTTCAAATCGGGCGTCGACCTCGTCTCGGTCAGCGTCGTGGTGAAGGACCAGAAAGGGCGCCCGGTTACAGGGCTGTCACGAAAGAGTTTTGAGCTGTTCGACTCCGGCCGGCTTCGGGAAATCGCGGATTTCCGGTCTGACCTCTCGTCCGTCAGTGTCGCTGTCGTGCTCGACACGAGCGGCAGCATGCACATCGGCGGCAAGTGGGAGAAGGCGCGCGAGGCCGTGACGAAAATCGCCGGCGAACTGGAGCGAGGCCGCGACCACATCGCGTTGTTCGCATTCGATAACCAGCTCCACGTCGTTCAGCCCTTTACGACGTCGCCATCCGAGGTCCTCGCCGCGCTCAACAAAGTGCAGCCGTGGGGATCGACGGCGATGTTCGACGCGATCGCCGAGACGAGCAAGCGGCTCGAAGCCGAAGGCGCGTCGCGGCGCGCGATCATCGTGATCACCGACGGGCTCGACAACCGCAGCAAGCTCGATGCGACCGATGTCTCCGCGACAGCGAGCGCGATCGACGTGCCGGTCTACAGCTTCGTCGTGTCGTCGCCACTCGAGCGCCAGAGTGAAGACGCGGCGGCCGAAACCGGCGCGCTGACGCCGAGCCGGGGCACGCTCGACGATCTTTCCCGCTGGACGGGCGGCGCGTCGTTCGTCAGCACTACGCCGCTGGAGACGACCACGGCGGTGAAACAGATCGTCACGGAACTGCGACATCAGTACGTGATGACGTTCGAATCGGGTTCGCCCGCGGGCTGGCATCCGCTGCTGGTGCGCGTGCGTGAGAGCAACAACTTCGTGGTTCGCACACGGAGCGGGTACATCGCGGGACCGCGTTGGAGCGGCCGGTCCTAATTTTGAGGAGGAAACGTATGTCGAAGTGGATGTCAGCAGTCACGCTTGCCGGTCTGGTCACCGTCGGTCTTCCGGCGTGCGCTACGAAGGGCTTCGTGAGGCAGCGGGTCGGCGAAGTGAACGGAAAGGTCGACAACCTCGCGACGTCGGTAGAGGAAACGCAGGAGCGGACGAAGAAGAACGAAGCCGCCATCGGCGAAGCGGATCAGAAGGCGCAAGCGGCAGGCACGGCGGCCAACGCGGCGCAGCAGGCCGCGAACGCCGCCGACAACTCGGCGAAGACGGCCAACGCGCGCGCCAACGCCGTCGGCGAGAAGACCGACGCGCTCGACAAAGCGTCGAAGCGGCTGGTCTACACCGTCGTCCTGACCGAGGACGAAGGACAGTTCAAATTCGGCAAGACGCAACTGCCCGACGAGGCCAAGGCGAAGATCGACGAGATGATCCAGAAGCTGGTGGCTGATCCGAACGGCGCCTTCATCGAGATCGAGGGCCATACCGATAACGTCGGCGGCAAGGAGATCAACCAGAAGGTCGGAATGGAACGCGCCGAGGCGGTCAAGAAATACCTGTACGAGCAATACCAGATCCCACTGCACAAGATGAACGTCATCAGCTACGGCGCTGAGAAGCCGGTGGCGTCGAACAAGACCAAGGATGGACGGGCGCAGAACCGTCGAGTGGTCATCCGAGTGCTTGCATAAGGGTTAGACGGGCCCAGGGACTCCGCAACAGGACCAAAGGCTTGCCAATCAGGGCGGGAAGCCGGGCTTCCCGCCCCCCTCAGAAGCTGGCGCTTTTTCTGCATCACATCTGGACCGGGACGTAACAAGAGGGGGGAGGAACAGTGGCAAAACAGGATCGTGGGTTTGCATCGATGGACCCGGAAAAACAGCGGCGGATCGCGAGCAAGGGCGGCAAAGCCGCGCACGCGAAAGGCCGAGCGCACGAATGGACGGTCGACGAAGCACGGGAAGCGGGACGTAAGGGGGGCTCGGCTAGCCACCGTCGTCATGAACCGACAGAGCCGCCGCCGGCAATGGAACACACCGAGCAGACGGCTGATGAGAACGCCGTTTCCCACAGCGCCGACGTCTAGTCCCCGAGAGTGCAATACTTCGGGAAAATCACTTCCCGGAGCTCCTACCGAAAACGCGTGACCAGAAGCCGCGCTTTTTCGGAGGAGCTTCGGGCTCCTTCGCCTTTACTTCCTCTTTGACAGGTGGGACGACGTCCTGAGTTGGGGGCGCCGGTGCGACTTCGAGGGGCGACGATTCGACTGGCTTCGCCGCGACCAGGCCGAAGATCCGTTTGAAGAATCCGGGCTGGTGCACGTCGCAGTAGTCGACGGGCTGCGTGCCGCTGATGAAGTACTGGCGGCGGTGCTCTTCACAGTTCGCAGTCGCCAGGCGGCCCGACGCCGGGCAGATGTCCGCGGCCACGATCGACTCGGGCACGCGGAACCATTCCGGTTTATCACCCTGGGTCGCCTCCGCCATGAACTTCGCCCACAGGGGCACGGCGACGCTCGCCGCAAATCCATTCCGCATGATCGTGTGCGGCGTATCGAACCCCACCCACACGCCCACGACGAGTTTCGGCGTGTAGCCGATGAACCAGGCGTCGTTGTAATTGTTCGTCGTCCCGGTCTTGCCTGCGGCCGGCAGCCTGAAGCCAAGCGCCCGCGCCTGTGACCCGGTCCCCGCGTTGATGACGTCGGCGAGCATGTCGCTCATGAGAAACGCCGTCGACTCATTGATGGCACGCGCAGGCGAGTCGTGCCACGTGTCGAGTCCCTCGCCGTCGCCGTACTCGATGTGTCGAACGAGCGCCGGCTTCCGGACGAATCCGCCGTTCGCGAACGCGGCATATGCCGACGTCAGCGACGCCAGCGTCACTTCACCCGACCCGAGCGCCAGCGACGGAACGGCGGGAAGCCGATCGAGGCCAAACGCCTGAGCGTAATCGACGACGCGCTTGATCCCGATGCTGTCCATCACCTGAATGGCCGCGCGGTTGCTCGAGATGCGCAGCGCGTTTCGCACGTCGATTGAGTTCCCTGTCACGTGGCCGTCGTCTGGCAGCCAGTGGCCCTGGAGCGTCGGCAGCGGCCTATCGAGGTGATCGATGATCGTCGCGCCCGTGTAGCCCTGTTCGAGCGCCGCGGCGTAAACGAACGGCTTGAACGCGGATCCAGGCTGGCGATAGGCCTGCAACGCGCGGTCGAAACGGCTTTCGTCGAAATTACGTCCGCCGACGAGCGCGCGGACGTATCCGGTCTTCGGATCGATGGCGATGAGCGCGGCCTGCAGCGGCTCGCTGATGTCGCGGTCTTTGCCGAGCGCCTTCGCCCGCTGTTCCTCCAGCGCTTTCAGCGACGACGACACGGCCGCCTCGGCGACGGCCTGCATCTTCGGATCGAGCGTCGAATACACTCGAAGCCCGCCCTTGTAGACCGTGTCGGATCCGTAGCGCTCGACGAGCGACTTCCGGATCGCTTCGAAGAAGTATTCGCCGTACGGCTGACGCCGCGAGAGCGCGTCCTCGAGCTTCAGCGGCTCGCGGTTCGCGGTCAGATACGTCTGGCGGTCGATGACGCCCGAGTCGAGCATCATCTTCAACACCGTCCCGCGGCGCCGGACGGCCTTCGTCGGGTCGGATGTCGGCGCGTAGGTGCTCGGCGACTGGACGAGACCGGCCAGCGTCGCTGCCTGGGCGAGCGACAGCGCAGAGGCATGTTTCCCGAAGTATCCGAGCGACGCTGCCTCGACGCCCCACAGCCCGCTGCCGAAGTAGACCTTGTTGATGTAGAGCTCGAGGATCTGGCCTTTGGTGTATTGCCGTTCGATGCGCGACGCGAGGATGACTTCTTGCAGCTTTCGCCGGAACGTCTTCTGCGGTGTCAGGAAGCTTGCGCGCGCGAGTTGCTGCGTGAGCGTGCTGGCGCCTTGAGCCGCGCGGCGTCGCAGGAGGTTCGCCATCGCGGCGGCAGCGATCCGCGGCGGATCGATCGCGCCGTGCGAGTAGAACCGCTGATCCTCGACCGCGAGGAGCGCCTGCAGGAAGTACGGCGACACCCGCGCGAGCGGCACGTCGATGCGCTCTTCAGTCGAGAGCGTCGACGCCGGCTGATCGAACTCGTCGAAGATGATCGTCGACTGCGCGGATTCGCTGATGTGGCGGATCGCGTTGTCGTCCGGCAGGTCGCGCGACAGGCTGTGCCACCACCACACGCCGGACCCGAGCAACGCGAGGCTCGCGATCGCCGCGCCTTTGAGAAGAATCCGAGAAACCACCGTTAGCACCGCCGATCAGAAGGTAAAAACGACGGCGGCCGCCGCGCGTCCGAAATCGAGCTTCGAGTCGCTGAGTGCGAACCCGGCGATGCTCAAATCCTGGAAGGAGTGGAAATAGCGGATGTCGCCGCGAACGCCGACGTGCGGCACAATCGTGACCATCACGCCGCCGCCGACATTCCAGCCGAAGTTGTTGTTGTCAGTCGAGAGGAGCGCAGCCGTCGTGAACTCCGTACGCGTCTTGATCAGGCCGAGGCCGCCGAGCACGTAGGGGCGGATGGGTCCGACCTTCGGCGTGAACATGAAGTTCGACATCACGGTCAACACGCTCGAATTTTGCAGCCCGGGCCGGATGCCGAAGAAGTCGCGCGCGTAGGCGAACTCCTCCTCGAAGCCGACGACGGCATTCATCGCGCCGAGGCCGACGCCGAAATTCAGCCGCTTGTCTTCGCAGTTGCTCACTGATTGGCAGCTCGCATCGCCGCCGAAATTAAAGCCGATAAGCGGACTGATGAATCCTTCTGCGTGCGCGCGCGCCGGCAGCACGAGCATGGTCACTGCGGCGACGGCCGCCACGGTCAGGCAGCGCAGAGGGATGTTTGTCGTGGGTCGGGTCATCGCGTGTTCCGTGGGGAGCGCCAGTCGAGCAACGCCGACACGGCGTCGACGAGGTCGCTTTCACTGAAGGGCTTTTCGATCACGTCGTCGTCTCCGAAGAGCGGGACAGGTGGCTTGAACGACTTGTCACCGTGATCCGTGACGTAGAGCACATGCAGCACAGGGTCGCGCCGCCGCAGCGCGTCGACCAACTCAACGCCCGCCGTGGATTCGACGTCGAGAATCAACAAGTCGAAGGGGCCAAGGCGTTCCGCGACCGCGAACGCGCCCGACGCGTCGAACGCCGTTGCAGTCGAGTGCCCTTCGCTTTGCAGCGTCTGCGCGATGGCGGCAAGCGCTGCAGGATCTCCGTCGACGATGAGCACGCGTCCTGGGCTGTTAACTTTCTCGGCTCGTGCAGGACGGCCGCCGAACTGCGGCACGTACACGACCTCCCCCATAAAAAATCCGGGCTCCTCAGGGGGAGGTTGCAGGATGCTTGCCACGGCGAGACGTGGTCGTGTGTCTCCGCGCGAGGCCGTTTTGGGCGGGTGGCCGTGTAAAACCGACTCAGCCGTGTAAGGACGACGCGTTTCCAGCCCGGCCGGTCTTGACGACGTACATCGCGCTGTCGGCGGCGCGCAGGAGGTCCTCCGGGCGCGGTCCGTCCTTCGACGCGAGTGAGATGCCGACGCTTACCGACGCTCGGATTTCGTTCCCGTCGACGTTGAACGCCTCATCCATCGCTCGTTGCACGCGATGAACGACGGCGTCGACGTCGGCCCGATCGGTGACGTGTTCCAGCAGCACGGCGAACTCGTCGCCGCCGAGCCGTCCCACCGAGTCGTTCGGACGCACTGCCGCGCGCAACCGCCGTGCGATTGCGACGAGCAGGCGGTCGCCGACCACGTGGCCGAAGCGATCGTTGATGGCCTTGAACTTGTTGAGGTCGACGAACAGCACGGCAATGTCGTGGCGGCCGCCCACGTTGGCCTGTCGCGCCGCGAGCGTGAGGCGCTCCATGAACGCGACGTTGTTCAAGACGTTGGTCAGGCCGTCGTGTGTGGCGCGGAACGCCAGCTGCTTCACCATGCGCTTCTGTTCGGTGATGTCCCGGATGAATGCGGTGAAGATCGGCGGACCGGCTGTCGGCACCCGGCTCATCGAAAGCTCGATGGGGAACTCGTGTCCGTCCGCGCGGACCGCCACGGTTTCGGACCGCCGGCCCAGCAGCCCCGGGTCGCCCAGACGATGGTGCCGCATGATCGCGCGGCGGTGGAACTCGCGCAGATGTTCGGGAATGATCAACCCAGCGAAATCCTGTCCGTACGCCTCCGCGCGGGTGTAGCCGAATGCGCGTTCAGCGGCGGGATTGAACTCGATGATGCGACCGTGGTGATTCATCGAGATGATGCAATCGAGCGCCGCTTCGACCATTCCGGCGCGGCGGACGCGCGCCGAATCGCGGTCTGACACCGTCGCCCCGAGCAGCAGCCCCGAGCTCGAGACGACGCTCAGAAAGATCTGCAGCAGCATCAGTCGTTCGTCGCCCTGGCCGATGGCGTACGGACCGTACCCGCGGCCAGTGCCCCAGATCGCGATGGCCGACGTCAGCAGGTTGGCGAACGCCGCCCCAGCGATCCCGAATCGAATGGCCGCCCAGATCAGGAACGGGAAGACGAGATATTCGAGCGGATAGTGCGAGGCGTTGTCGAAACGCCGCGCGAAGACCACGATGCTGGTGATCGCGAGACCGGCGACAAGCGCGCCGATCTCGATCCGCTGCTGCCAGTTCAAAAGACGCGGCCGCGCGCTGAACGCGAGGAGCGCGGGCAGGACGATCAAGTCGCCTGCCGCGTTGCCGAGCCACCATGTCCGCCACATCGACCAGAACGATGACCAGGGCTGGAGCCCGCTCGCGCAGAAGCTCGTGGCGCCGATCGTCGCGCTGATGGTGGTGCTCGTCAGCCCTCCGAACACGACCACGGCGAGCATGCCGCGCTCCCAGCTTTGTGACATCGGTGCGGTGACGAACTGACGCATCAACCACGCGGCCGTCATCGCCTCGAGCGTGTTGCCGGCCGCGATGGCGAGAGCGACGGCCACCGGCTGGTGGGACGCGATGTTGGCCACAAACGCCCCGAACAGGATGCCCGGCCACAGGTCCGGGCCCACCAGCATCAACACGCCCAGGGCGATGCCCGTGGGCGGCCAGACCAGCGTGACCTGCTGCGCCGTGAACGCCGTCGTCAGGCCGATTTTCGCGGCCGCGAGATACACCCCGCCCACCACGAATGACTCGCGGACGAGCTTATGTCGGTAGAGCTTTGCCAACTGTGAGAATCGCATCGCTCAGGGACGAAATGTGTAACCGACGCCAAACTTGAAACTGGGACTGTCGATCATTCCCACTTTGACTTCGGCGAAGAATCCATGTTCGTGCTGTGCGCCGACAAGAATGTTGAAGCCGCCGCCGGTATCGGTGTTGTTCGTGACGTGATCGATGACGAGCGCGGGACCGGCGCCGAAGTACACGCTCCACGGATTGCGCCGCTGCAGTGGCACGAAGTACGCGAATTCGAAATTCAATGTCGTTACCGTATGGTTGTCGCCAACGCCGATTTCAAGATTTGGCCGAAAACGTAACTGCTCGACGAACGGCGCGGTTTCATAATGACCGCCGAAATAAAATTGGTCTGGATCGCCGCTCACGCCGACACGGACGCCTGCACTCTGGGCGAACGCCGGTGACGTCAGAAAGAGACACACACAAACAGTGAGTAAGCACTTACCAACGGTTTTCACTAATGGCCTCCTGAAGCCGACAACTCAGAGCAAGAAATACGCCACGGATGGGCCGTTGCATCGGCGTCCACGCGGATCTACATTTGGCGTGGGACGTCCTGTGCACACACTTTTGGCAAGATGCTGCGCTGTGGCGCTGATCGCCGTCACCACGTCGGCGGCCGGACCACGCGATGTTCTGTCACGCGCACGGCAGCTGTATAACGGCGCAGAATACGACGCGGCCATCGAGACGGCAGGCCGCGCCGCTGCCTCGCCCGAGGTCGCGGACGCCGCGCGGCTGGTGCTGGCCCGAGCCTACCTCGAACGTTTCCGCCGCGACGGCAACGATGACGATCGCAGTGCCGCGCGTGAGGCCCTCAAGCAGGTGAGGCCGTCGGAGCTCTCGGTCGACGATCGCGTGGAACTCGTGATCGCGCTCGGCGAGTCGCTGTACTTCGACGATCAGGCGGGTGCCGCCGCGGAGCAATTCGAGCTGGCGCTCGCGCACGTCGATCGGCGCCAGACGGCGCGTCGCGAACGCCTGCTCGATTGGTGGGCCACGGCGCTCGATCGCCAGGCGCAGGCGGCGTCAGACGGCGTCGCGCGTGCGCTCCAGGCTCGCATCGTCCGCCGAATGGAGGACGAATTGCGAACCGACGCGGGCGCGACCGTCGCATCGTACTGGCTGGCCGCCGCCGCGCGCGGATCGGGCGACATCGAACGCGCGTGGGACGCCGCGATTGCCGGCTGGGTCCGCGTCTCGCAGCTCGGTCAACGCGGCGCCGCGGCGCGAACTGAGCTCGACGCGCTCGTCACGCAGGCGATCATTCCCGACCGCGCCCGTGCGATCTCGCCCACCGCGCCTGATCCCATCGCGGCGTCCATGCGATCGCAGTGGGATGCGCTCAAAAAAGCCTGGAGTTGAACGCATCCTAGAGTGCTTGTCAAACAAAGCACGGTAGGGTGCTTTGTGCGAAGAGCACTGCAAGGTGCTTTGCTGCGTCGTTCCACCGGAGATCAACGTCGCTGGAGGAGCGCCGCAAGCGTCGCGGCTTTGTCGGCGAGCTGCTGCGCGAACTCGAAGTTTTTCGCGGCCAGCGCGTCGTTCGCCTGCTCGACGTAACGGCGCGCGATGTCGTATTGCGCTCTGCCGTCCGCGCTCAGCTGCCGGACGTCGATGCGTCCGAGATCGCGCGTCGCGGCCTGGAGCGCAGCGCGCGTGTGCTGCTCGGCGACAGTGGGATCGGCCGTCGTCTGCAATGTGGGCGGCGGTTCAGCCGCTGCGGGCTGCGCGGGACGCTCGGTGGCGACCGGCGGCGGCGTCGTCGCAGGCGCAGGTGCAGGCGGCGGCGGTGCGGCGGCGTCCGGCGGATTGATCGTCGTGGGCGCGGCCGGCTGCACTTCACCAACAGGAGGCGAGGCGACGATCGGCTGGCTCTCGATGGGCGGACTTGCCTTCGGAATGACCCGCGCCGGCGGCACCGGCGTTTCGAGCGCAGGTCCGGCAGTCCGCGCGTGAAGCCTCGCGCAGGCACCCGTCCACACGGGAAGCACGACTATGGCGGCCACGGCCGCGATATACGAGAGCGTGCGCACTCTCGTCATTATCGCTCTGGTCGTCAGGCCTGCGGCAAGAGCACCCGAAACGTCGCCCCGTGGCCCGGCGTCGACTGCACCTCGAGCTCTCCGTCGTGCAGCTGCACAGTGCGGTACACCATCGACAGGCCGATTCCGCTTCCGCCTTCTTTTGTCGTGAAATACAGGTTGAAAATCTTGTCCAGATTTTCCGGTGGGATGCCGTCGCCGCTGTCCTCGCAGATGATGGCGACGCGGCGACCGCTCGCGACGGCGCCCGCTAAACGCAGGCGGCCGCCCTGTGGCATCGCCTGACATGCGTTGATCGCCAGGTTCAGCAGCGCCTGCTCCATCATGCCGCGATCGACGCGGATGTCCGGCAAGTCGGCGGGAATCTCGATCACGAGATTGACGCCGTTCCTCTCCGCCTCCGCTGCGACGATCGGATGAATCGACTCGATGAGCGACGATACCGGCACCACCTCGAGCTTCAGATCCTCCGGACGGATGAATCGCAGGAATCCCTGAACCACTTCGTCGAGGCGCCGCATCTGCGCCGCGATGATCGACACGTGGTCGTTCACGGCCGTGGGCTCGCTCGACGGCGACGCGAGCTGCTGCTTCAGCAACTCGAGATGGATGACCGTCGCGTTCAGTGGGTTCTTGACTTCGTGCGCGATGCCCGCAGAGAGGCGGCTCAGCGCCGCGAGTTTTCGCGAGTAGCTGAGCGTCGTGCGCACGTGCGTCAGGTAGTCGAGATTGCGCGCGATCAGGACGACGCCAATCTTGCGGCCGCCGGGTGCCTCGAGCGGGTGCGCGAGCACGAGACGTTCTCCGGAATCCGGCGACGGCATCGACACAGTCTCGGGATCGCGCGCCTGCTTCGACGCGCGGGCATCCTCGACGGCCGCGCGAAACGGATGCGACGACGGCCAGAGGTCCTCGACACGGCGGCGCGTCGCCAGCTCGCGCGGCAATGCATCGCGCATCGCGTCGTTCGCGAACACGAGCATGCCTTGCGTGTCGAACACCGCGACGGCGTCCTCGGCGTGCGCGCCATCGGTGCTGTTGAAAATCGGTTGCGGAGAGGTCTGCGCGCGATCGGCTGAGAGCCTGGCGCTCACAGCGTTGAAGAACTGGCCAAGCTCGGCGAACTCATCGTCTCGGGGCAGATCCACCATGACGCCAAACTCACCTCGGCCGAGGCGGGAAATCCCGCTGCGGATTACATGAATCGGGCGGAGCAAGACCTGCGCCAGCAGAAGCGCGATGAAGCTCGCGCCCCCAACTGCAGCAATTGCAGCGACCAGCGGGACGTACAGGTTCTTCTCGAAGTCGTCGCGGATGAGCAAGGTCGACACGCCGACGCGGATCGACCCGAAGTCTTTTCCGCCAAGCAGCAGCGGCTTCCGGATCTCGACAATTTTTCCGCCAGGCGTGTAGATGGCGTTATAGACCGCGCGGATCAGCGCGAGGCGCCCGTGCGAGAGCAGCGAGTTCACGTCCTCGTACTCCGCCATCGGCAGACCGACGAGGCTGTTGTCGCTGTGCGCAATGGCACGTCCGTTCGTGTCGACGATGGCCGCGTACGTCAGCTGCTTGGCGACGAGGCTCAGTTCGAGAATCGAATGCAGGCCGTCGTCGGAGCTGAGCGCGACGGCGGGATCCTCGCCGCTGCGCACGACCGCCTGCGCGCGATGGAAGATCGCGTCGGCGAGGAGCTCGCCGCGCGCTTGACTTTCCTCGAGCCGCACCCGCGCCAGCGACACCAAGTAATAGGCGCTCAGCACGACAACCGCGAGCACGACAATCGAGGTCACTCCCGCGACCTGCTTGGCCTTGATGCTGAGACGCATGAACCGGGGTTCGAGCTTATCGCGGCGAGGAATGCGCCGCCACTCAATGCTACAGCGAACGCGGCTGCGGCGAACGCGACGGACGCTAGACGTCGGCCGCGGCTTTTTCCTCTTCGTGCTGGCGATGCAGCTTGTTGTGCAGCGTCTTGAGGCTGATCCCGAGCATCTCTGCAGCGCGCGTCTTGTTGCCGCCGGTGTGCAGCAGGGTGATGCGAATCAGCTCCTGCTCCGCCTGTCCGACAGTCATTCCGGGCGCGAGACCAGGTGCGGCTGGCGACGCGATCATGACCCCGCGCCCGCTGCCCGAGGGCGCCGTCAGGGGAGGCAGATCCTTTTCGGTGATGAAACGGCCTTCGGCGACGATCGTGGCGCGCTCGATCACGTTGCGCAGCTCGCGTACGTTGCCCGGCCAGGAGTAGGCGTCGAGCACGGCCATTGCGCCGGAATCCACGGATGCGACTGCTCGGGCGTTGCGGGCATTGAACTCGTTGATGAAGCCTTGAATCAAGAGCGGCAGGTCGTCCTTGCGCTCCCGCAGCGGCGGCAGCTTGATTTCGAAGACGTTCAGCCGGTAGTAGAGGTCTTCGCGCAGCTTGCCGTCCTTGACGGCCGTCGGCGGATCCTGATTGGTCGCCGCGACGACGCGGATGTCGACCGCCTGTTCGCTTTTCCCACCGACGCGCCGGAACGACCGCTCCTGGAGCACGCGCAGCAGCTTCACCTGCGTGGATGTCGTCATCTCCGCGATTTCGTCGAGGAACAGCGTGCCGTGGTCTGCGAGCTCGAAGCAGCCCTGGCGACGCTCGATCGCGCCCGTGAACGCGCCTTTTTCGTGTCCGAACAGCTCGCTCTCGAGCAGCGTGTCGGGAATCGCCGCGCAGTTGATCGGGACGTAGGCGGCGCTCGCGCGCGGACTGAGCTTGTGAATGGTCTGCGCGACGAGCTCTTTGCCGGTGCCCGACTCGCCGCTGATGAGCACCGACGCGTTGGTCGGCGCCGCGTGTTCGATCACCTGATAGATCTTCCGCATTTCGGCGCTGTTGCCCACCATCGCGCCGAAGGTCCCGTGCTCGCGCAGCTGCCGCCGCAGGACGCGGACCTCACGGATCGTGGCGTTGCGTTCGAGAATCTTGCTCAGCAGAATCCTGAGCCGCTGCAGGTCGACGGGCTTGGTGAGGTAGTCGTACGCGCCCTGCTTGATCGCTTCGACAGCGGTCTCGACCGTGCCCTGCGCCGTCAGAATGACGGTTGTAATCGGATCGCCGAGCTCCTGCAGCTTCCGGAGCAGATCGAGGCCGCCCATCTTCGGCATCACGAGGTCGGTCAGCACGATGCCAGGATGGAAGTTCTCGATCTGCGTGAGGGCCTGCTCGCCGTCGGCTGCTGTTTCGACGTCGAATCCCCAGCCTCGCACGAGCTGCTGCAAGCCGATGCGCGCGGCGCTATCGTCCTCGACAATGAGAATGCGTTCGCGGGTGGTGGTCACGATCAATCCAATCTAGCCGGTTTAGGACCGGGGAGCAAAGACAGCGCGTTCGTTTT
>Ga0066903_100003475_pt1 | contig 12898 bp, 11 predicted proteins | sample PanSoiMetaGPlot1_FD_67491 | JGI IMG/M metagenome (GOLD analysis project Ga0066903, IMG submission 67491) | Tropical forest soil microbial communities from Panama analyzed to predict greenhouse gas emissions - Panama Soil - Plot 1 (version 2) | ecosystem: Environmental > Terrestrial > Soil >... | reverse complement strand
GTCGCCAAACCGCCCCAGTCCGACATCGATCACCATCTCCACCTCCGCGAATCAACCCTTGATCCACGGAATCAGGCCGCCGCTCTATCGACAACTGAGATGTGTGCATACGATAGCCGCCAGCGGGGAGAGGTGACGGAGTCTCCCGCTCAGTGAATGCACCGAGCCGCTCAATTCGCGGTCCGCACCAGGCCGAGCTTGGCCAGGATCGGCTCATCGGTGACGCGAAACACGACCGCATCCTCGACCGCCTCGATCGCGTGGGCGTGCCAGCATGGCATCGCGGCGACGTCGCCACGGTCGAGCACCTCTGCGAACCCGCCCTCGGCGCTGATCCGCGCCTCGCCGCTGACGACCGCATAGATGTTGTTGGTCGTACCCTTGGGCATCGCGATGTGGCCCCCTTTCGGCTGCCGGATGAGATGCAGGCCGATCGTCGGCATCACGTCCTTGGCGATCTCGACCGTCTTGGCCTCGCGGCCCGGCCCGAGCGCATCGCCGGAGGGAATGCGCATCATCGACTTTCCCTGCGCGGTGATCGGCTCGAGGCGGCCGGAGGGATGCGGCTCGAAGAACATCGCCTCGGTGAGCTGGACGAACGGAATGTCGAGGAAATCGATCCAGTAGCTGGTCTCGCTGCTTTCGTTGCCGTGGCCGTGCCAGGACCACGCCGGCGTGAGCACTACGTCGCCGGCCGCCATGTCGATGCGGGCGCCGTCCACCACCGTGTAGGTGCCGGGCTTGCCGGCGAGCACGAGGCGCAGGGCCGCGGCCGAATGTCGGTGCGTGCGCGCAGTGTCGCCCGCCATCACGCACTGGTAGGCGGCGACCAGATGACGCGTGGTGGCGTAGGTATTGCCCTCGATCGGGTTGACCATGATGAGGTTGCGCCGCTCGGTCTGCTCCTGCGGCACCATGTTGTGCGAGGCGTCGAGTGCGTGTTTGGCGGCGGCGAACCGCCACACCACGGGCTTGAATTTCGGCTTCGGCTCCGGCCACATCGATGGCTCGGACCGCGCCCAGCCGGGGGAAAAGCTCAAGCGGCTGAGCTCCGAATAGTACGGCGATTGCGGGTCGTGTTTCATGACACACGCCTTCCGTTATGCATTTCGCGCACCTCCTCTCCTGTCGCCCCGCGCAAGCGGGGACGACATGTGGAGATGTCGGCGATCTCGCAACCGCAATTCTCGCGCACTCACGACGCAACCTCAAGCTGCCTGGTTCCGGCAAGCGGCCGCCCGCCGCGCACACAATCGATCAGCGCGCGCGCATCCTCGGGTTCCGTATCGGCGCGCCAGGCGACGTGCCCGTCGGGCCGCACCAGCACGAGGCGGCGCTCGTAAGCCTGGCACACGGCCGGCGCGTCGAGCACCACGACTGTGAGCGGAACGCCGGCCGCGGCCGCCGCACGCGTGAGGTTAGCGCCAGACGGCGCGTCGGCGCCGAGCTGCAGCAGTACGAACCCACGCCCATAGAGGTCGAGCGTCGAGCGGCCGTCCGGCAGCCACACGTGCGGTGCGCGCGCCCCCGGCCGCGCGGTCTGCGTATAGGTCTGCCCTTCGAGCGGCGGCGCCGGCGTGCCGTCCGGCCACACGATCGGCGAATCGTCGTAGCGGTAGCCGAGGTGATAGCCGTTCATGAACCACTCGTGGCGCATGATCTCGGTGTACCACTCGCCATAGGCCTTGCGTGCCGCGTCGCCCTTCTCGCCTGGCTCGAACACCTCAGGCGGCGGCTTGTGGGTGGTGCGCGGCGCCAGCATGCGCTTGAGGTTCTCGGTCGAGGCCATGATGTTGCGCACCGCGACCGGTTTCCTTTCGATCTCGTAAGTCTCGAGCAAGTTCGGTCCAGCCCAGCCTTTGAGAACCGCGTCGAGCTTCCAGCCGAGATCGACCGCGTCCTGCATCCCGGTGTTCATGCCGAGCGCGCCGGTCGGCGACGTCAGATGCACGGCATCGCCAGCGAGGAACACGCGGTCGGTGCCATAGCTGTCGGCGACGAGCTCGCGCCGCACCCAGCGCATGACGGAGAGGATCTCGTAGTCGAAGTCCTTGCCCATGGCGCGAACAATAGCCGCGCGGATGTCGGCCTCGGAGTGGTTGACCTTATCTGGTGTGCCGACGATCGACATGCGGAAGCGGTCAGCGCCATTGATCGCCACGATGGTGAGCCAGGTGCCTTCCGGCCCGATGAAGATGAAGCGGTAGCCCTTGCCCTTGTCGTGCAGCAGGTGGAAGTCGGGACAGCGGAAGATCACGTTGGTGGTGTAGGTGAGCGCCGGATGGCCGCTCATCTGGATGCCGAGGCGGTCGCGCACGGTCGAGGCGCCGCCGTCGGTGCCGACGAGGTAGTCGCTCTCGATCATGCGCGTTGTGCCGCTGAGATTGTCGCGCACGGTCGCGACCACGCGGTCCGGATGCTCGTCGAACGTGACCAGCTCGGTGTCGTGATGGAGCGTCACCGACGGAAACGACGTGGCGAACCGCTTGATGATCGGATCGAACATGTCCTGCGGCACGCGCTCGCGTTTCTGCGGGCTTTCGGGCGGACGGGCCTCGAAAGCGCGGCCGGGAAATTTTTCGCGTCCGAGCTCATAGCCGGTGAACGCGGTCAGCCAGACGTAGTCCTGCGGGTAGTCGCCCGGATAGGGCGCGTCGCGCACCCAGTCGGCGATGCCCCAGCGGCGGCAGAACTCCATCGTGCGCACGCCGATGAGGTCCATCTTGGGGTGCTCGATCCTGCCATTAGTCTTCTCGATCAGCGTGCAGCCGGCGCCGCGCCAGCCGAGGTCGCCCGCGAGCGCGAGCCCAACCGGGCCGGCGCCGACGATCAGGACGGGCGTGCGGGTGGTCTCGGGCATCAACTCAAACCTTGTACTTCTGCTCCAATGCGTCGAACGCGTCCTTGCCGACGAGGCGCTGGCGCTCGGAGAAATCGACCGCGAGCGCGGTGGCGTCGCCGAGCTGACCGTTCTTGCGTAGCGCGCCGAGCGCGAGCTGCATGCCGCGCAGCGAGGCCTGCAGCGCGAGGTTTGCGTAGAGCACGCCGGCGAAGCCGAGCTCCTTGAGCTTGTCGTTCGGCAGCTCGGGTGTCTTCCCGCCGAGCACGATGTTGACGAGCTGCGGCCAGGGCAGTTTTCCGATCGCGGCGATCTGCTCGGGCGTTTTCGGCGCCTCGACGAAGCCGACATCGGCGCCGGCTTCGCGATATCGGTGCGCACGCTCGAGCGCGGCCTCGAAACCGTCCACCGCAATGGCGTCGGTGCGTGCCACGATGATGAGGTCGGAATCCCTGCGCGCGTCGGCGGCGGCCTTCACCTTCGCCACCATCTCGGCCGTGGGAACCACCTCCTTGCCTTCGAAATGGCCACAGCGCTTGGGGAACACCTGGTCCTCGATCTGGATCGCATCGGCGCCGGCGCGCTCCAGGAGCTTGACGGTGCGGACCATGTTCACGGCGTTGCCGAAGCCGGTGTCGGCGTCGACCATCAACGGACCCGGAAACACCTCGCGGATCGCCGCGACGTGATCGACCAGTTCGGACAGTGTCACGAGGCCGTTGTCCGGGATCCCCAAATAGGTGTTGGCGATCCCAGCGCCGGTGATGTACGCGGCCGGAAATCCAAGGTCGGCGACCACACGCGCCGCGAGCGCGTTGCTCACGCCCGGCAGCACGACGGCGGCGCCGGGCTTGAGTAGCGCACGGAACTGGCGGCGGGCGGAGCCTTTGGCGGTCATGGGCGAGTTATAGCGGCTGTTGCGCACGCGCGCCTAGCCGGCGAATAATGCTCCTCTCTCCGTTCGTCCCCGCGCGAGCGGGGACCCAGTCTTTCCGAGGCCGGCGCGCTTGGCCCTGGGTCCCCGCTTGCGCGGGGACGAACGGAAGGGGCTGGCAGTGATCATGGAGTGCATAGGCCCATGCCCGGAATTCCGATCACGTTTGCCTGCGGCCTCTACGACCGCATGCTGGCGCTCTACACCGGGGAGGTGAAGGCCGACGGCGTCGACCTCAATTTCCTGCCGATCGACCATCCCCGCGAAATCTTCGACCGGATGCTGACAAATCTCGAGTTCGAGGCCTGCGAAATGTCGAGCTCCGAATATGTGCGCCACGCCGTGCGCGGCGACTGTCCGATGGTGGCGATCCCGGTGTTTCCGTCACGCGTGTTCCGCCACGGCTATATCGCGATCGACAAGCGTCAGGTCAACGCCCCCAAGGACCTGGCCGGCAAGCGCATCGGCGTCCCGCTCTACGCCATGACGGCGACGATCTTCATCCGCGGGCTCCTCCAGCACGACTATGGCGTCGATTTCTCCAACGTCACCTGGGTCGAGGGCGGGATCAACGACACCAGGCCGCACGGCGCGCCGTCCACGATCCCGCTCACGCGCAAGGTCGCGATCGAGCTGCACAGCAATGCCTTGTCGCTCAATGATCGCCTCGAGCAGGGCGACGTTGCCGCCGTCATCGCCTCCGGCCTGCCGAAGGCGCTCAAGACCAATTCGAACGTGGTGCGGCTGTTTCCCGACTACCGGCAACGCGAAATCGACTACTTCCGGCGCACGAAGATCTTCCCGATCATGCACCTCGTGGTGCTGCGCCGCGACGTCTACGAGCAGCACCCGTTCGTGGCGACGAGCCTCCACAACGCGTTCTGCGCCGCCAAGGCGGTCGCGGCGAAGAAGATGCGCGAACTCGGCACGCTGCGCTACATGCTGCCGTGGATGGCGTCCGAGCTCGAGGAGATCGATGACGTGTTCGGCGGCGACCCCTGGCTTTACGGCATCGAGGCCAACCGGCCCTCGCTCGAAGCGCTGGTGCAATATCTCGCCGACCAGGCGCTGATCGAGAAGCCGGTGCCGATCGAGACGCTGTTTGCGCCGATCTACGGCCAGGAAGCCAAGCCGTGACCCGCGCGCTGAGCCATCCTCTTGTCGTCCCCGCGCAGGCGGGGACCCATATGCCGTGCCCGCAAGATGTGGCATGGCGCGCGTCACAGCGACAGTTCAGCGAGTATCGGTCCCCGCCTGCGCGGGGACGACAGCGGAAAGTCTGCGCATGACGACCATGAGTGCACCCGCGCCATCATCCCGCCTGCGCATCCGCTGGCGCACCGTGTTTGACCGCGTGCTGGTGGGGATCGCACTCATCGCGCTCTGGCAATTCGGCAGCTGGTGGTTCGGCGCCTACTGGCTCTCCTCGCCATGGGCAACCGCCGTACGGTTCGTCGAACAGACGATCAGCGGCGAGCTTCTCCGTCATGCCGGCTACACGCTGTGGGAAGCCGCCGCCGGGACCTTGATCGGCGGCGTGCCGGCGGTGCTGCTGCCGTTCCTCCTGCGTCGGCATCCGATCATGGTCGCGATCCTCGACCCGTTCATGATCGGCGGCTACGGCGCGCCCAAGCTCGCGTTCGCGCCGCTGTTCCTGCTCTGGTTCGGCATCGGCATGGAATCGAAGATCGCGCTGGTCGCGGTCGTCATCTTCTTCATCGTTTATTTCTCCACCCTTGCGGGCGTTCGCGCGCTCGATCCCAAGCTCGTGCTGATGGCGCAGATCGCCGGCGCAAGCGAGCGTGACATTGCGCGCTCGATCGTCATGCCCGCCGCGGTGCCCAACATCTTCGCCGGTTTCCGCATCGCGGTGCCCTACGCGATCGGCGCCGCCGTGATCGCCGAGCTGATCTCCTCGAACCGCGGGCTCGGTTACCTGGTGCAGACCGGGGCGATGAATTTCGACACCACCAGCGTGTTCGCCGCAATCGCCGCGGCGACGCTCCTCGTGCTCGCCGCCAATGCCCTGATGAACGCGCTCGAAGCCCTGCTGATGCGCTGGCGGCCGCCGATCCAATCGATGATGGAGCCGTAACCGGTGGCCGGCGCGACGCTCCTCGAAGTGCGCAAGCTCGGCAAGCGCTTCGCGCCGCGCCAGGGCCGCGAGCCGTCGCCGTGGGTGATCCAGGACCTGTCGTTCTCGGTCCGCGACGGCGAGTTCCTGACCATCGTCGGGCCTTCCGGCGCCGGCAAGTCGACGTTGCTCAACATCATCGCCCAGACCGACACCGCGACCGCGGGCGAAATCGTGTTCAACGGCGCGACCGTCACCACCCGCGACCCTCGCGCGCTCAAGCCCGGCATCGACCGCCGCATCGGCTACGTGACGCAGGACGACAATCTGCTGCCGTGGCGCAGCACGCTCGACAACGTGCTGTTCGCGCTCGAAGTCCAAGGCCGGCTCAACGAGGAGACCCGCGCCCACTCGCAGATGCTCATTCGCGCGGTCGGGCTCGCCGGCTTCGAGCGCTATTACCCGCACGAGCTTTCCGGCGGCATGCGCAAGCGGACCGCGCTCGTGCGCACACTGGTCTACGATCCGCCGGTGATCCTGATGGACGAGCCGTTCGCGGCAGTCGACGCGCAGACCCGCACGCAGCTGCAGGCCGACCTGCTCAAGCTCTGGGACCTCGGCCGCAAGACCATCATCTTCGTCACCCACGATATCACCGAGGCGATTGCGCTCGGCGACCGCGCGCTGGTGCTGAGCCGTCAGCCGTCGCACATCGCCGCCGAACACCCGATCCCGATCCCGCGTCCGCGCAACGTGAAGGATATTTTTGCGCTCGAGGGCTTCGCCGCCACCTACGAGAAGATTCGGGCCGACGTGCAATGACGCGCGATCTCACAACTTGCGCCGGCGGGCTCACTCACCCATTGGGAGAGGGATGGGGTGAGGGGTTACGGTCTATCGATAGAGACGAACCCCCTCATCCCACCCCTCTCCCGCCGAAGTCGGATGTATCCGACTTCGGCCACGCACTCCGCCGAACTCGGGTAAACCCGAGTTCGGATGGGGAGAGGGAGCAGACCACCGTCGCGTCACGATTTTCGGCTCACGGCCATGGCTGACGTTGCGATCAGCGATATTCCGGAAACAAGCGCCGCCAGGCGCAAATGGGCGGTGCATGGCGGCCGCCTGCTGCTGGCGGCGGCGATCATCGCTGCCTGGGAGTACGGCGCGCGCACGCTCGGTCCGCTGTTCTTTGCGCCGCCGCTCGACGTGCTCGAGCGCATCGGCGCCATGGTGCGGAACGGGCAGCTTGTGGCCGACATCGCGGCCACCATGCGCGTCTCTGCAGCGGGCTTCGCCATCGCCGCGTTCTTCGGCGTTCTGATCCCGTTCCTGCTGCGGCGCTCGCTGCGCGCGACCGAAGCAGTCGAGCCCTACATCATGGCCTCCATGGGGATCCCGAAATATGCCCTGGCCCCCTGGCTGATCCTGTGGTTCGGTATCGGCGATCTGCCCAAGCTGGTCGTCGTCGCATTGGTGGTGTTCTACATCCTGTACATCACGACGTTTGCCGGCATCCGCGGCGTCGACCAGCGCCTGGTCAACATGGCGCGCGTGATCGGCGCGAGCGAGCGGGTGGTGGCGCGCGAGATCATCTGGACCTCGCTGCTGCCGTTCTTCTTCACCGGGCTCAAGATCGCGCTGCCGCGGGCGGTCAGTGCCACCATCGTCGGCGAATTCCTGGTCTCGACGCAGGGCGTCGGCCGGTCTATCGAACAGGCCCGTCAGGTGGCGGACACGACCGGCGTGTTCGCCGGGGTCATCGTAGCGGTCGCGCTGGTGCTGGCGATTAACGCGGTGGTCAATCTGATCGAGCGCTGGGCGCTGCGTTGGCGGCCGGTCGAACGGGACATGAAAATTTAGAGGTTCGATCCATCGTTTGTCATTGCCGGGTTTGACCCGGCAATCCATCTTCTTGCGAGCCCGCGCATGACGCGGAGAAGGCAATCGAGGGGCGACGGACATGAAACTGGTGAGCTTCAGAGCAGGCGGGCGCGACCTGTTCGGGGTGGTGAGCGGCGACGGCGTCGTGGCGATGAACGAGCGCATCGGCTGCGGAAGTCTGCGCGAGGCGTTGAGCAAGGACCTTCTCGGCAAGATCAAGACGGCGGCGCAGGGCGCGAGACCCGACCACGCGCTCAAAGACGTGACGCTGCTGCCGGTCATCCCCGATCCGGAGCTGATCGTCTGCGCCGGCGTCAATTACCGCTCGCACGCGACCGAGACCGGCCGCGACATCCCCAAGCAGCCGAGCATGTTCATCCGCCGGACCAACACGCTCGTCGGCCACGAGGGCAAGCTCATCCGCCCGCGCGTGTCGCAGAACTTCGACTTCGAGGGCGAGCTTGCGCTCGTGATCGGTCGCGGCGGGCGCCACATCGAGGCCGAGCGCGCGCTCGAGCACGTTGCCGGCTACACCTGTTTCGTCGATGGCAGCGTGCGCGATTATCAGAAATTCTCGGTCACCTCGGGCAAGAACTTCCCCGGCACCGGCCCGCTCGGACCCTGGCTGGTGACGACGGACGAGATTCCGGACCCGACCAGGCTCACGCTGATGACGCGGCTCAACGGCACCGAGATGCAGCGCTCCGGCACCGATCTGCTGATTTACTCGATCCCGCAGATCATCGCGTTCTGCTCCGACTTCACGCCGCTGTCGCCCGGCGATGTCATTGCGACCGGCACGCCCGAGGGGGTCGGCCACCGCCGCAATCCGCCGCTCTGGATGAAGCCCGGCGACGTGCTCGAGGTCGAGATCACCAGTATCGGCACCCTGCGCACAACCGTGGTGGACGAGAAGCCGTGAGACCTGGATGGGTGGGAAGCCGTGAGACCGGGTCAGAAGCCGTGAGACCTGGATGAGAGCCGTGCGAGAAACTCCGTTCGTCCCCGCGAAGGTGGGGACCCAGTCTTGCATCAGCATGCGTGGCCCTGGGTCCCCGCCTTCGCGGGGACGAACGAGGAGAGTTCGTTCACATACCAATTCGTGCGGAAAGGCCTTGCTTCACTTCACATATTCATCCGTATAGAGCCCGTCATAGGAGTTGAGCTTGTCCTCGGGCTTTAGGAGCCCAGCCTCGATGCTGTAGAGTTCGCCGTTCTCGAGCGCGGCGCGCAGCGTGACCGGCGACCGCGGCGTCGACTTGCGGATCTGCTCGAAGCCCGCAGCCAGCACCTTGTCGTCGAGCGTCGCGAACCGCTTCTTGAGCAACGCCAGCGACTCGACCGGATGGTCGAGCAGATAGGCGACCGCCTCGACCATGGCGCGGCCCATGTTCTGGCAGGCCGACTTGCGGCGCTCGCAGGTCTCGGGCTTGGTGATCACCGTCGCCATGCCGAACGGATTCATGTCGGTCGGATCGCCGTCGGGACCACTCGCGACGAGGGTTGCGCTGCCCTCGAGCACCGGCCCGATCGGCCACGGCATCGACATCGCGAAGCCGTCGATCTGACGGGTCTGGAACGCGGCGAGCGCCGTCGGCGGCGCCATCGGCGAGATCCGCATCTCGTTGGCGTCGAAGCCCGCGCGCTTGGCGAGCATCAGCGGATAGCCGTGCAGGATCGAGCCGATGGCGTCGACCGCGATGGTACGGCCGCGCAGGAGGCGCGTGCGCTCGGCGAGCGGCGCCTTGGGATCGAAGTTCGGCACCAGGTCCTTGCGCAGGATGATTTGTACGATCGGCCGGTCGGTGGGATTGACGATCGAGAGGAGCCGTTGGCCGCGGGCGGCGGCGCGCGTCTGCACCGTGGTCGAGGCGAGCGCGAAATCGGCGCTGCCCGAGATCACCGCGTTGGTCGAGCCCGGCCCGGAAATCAACAGCGGCTTGAGCTTCAGCCCATGCTTGGAGAACAGCCCGAGATCCTCGGCAAGGTAGGCGGCCGAAAACGTGAACGCGACGTTTGGGTAGGCGAGCGAAACCTCCTGCCCCAGGGCCGCCGCCGGGAGCAGCACGCCAAGGGCGAGGGTCAAACCGATGGCCTGTCTTCGCATTGCGGCACCCCTGAACGGTCGAGCGCCGATCTTGGCTGCTGCGTAGGCAAAAACCAAGCCGCTCGACATGCGCTGCGACATCTTGGACTGTCTTGCGCTCCGAAATCCCGCTCACTAGGGTCGAACGTCCTTCAACACCGTCATGGCCGGGCCTGTTCCCGGCCATCCACGTCTTGCTTGCCGCTTGCGCCAAAGACGTGGATGCTCGCGACAAGCGCGGGCATGACGAGGAGGGAGTTGCGCAAGCCAATCAACGTCCAGGCATTCCCCCGATGACGACCGAGGTGCTGATCGTTGGACGGGACTCCGACGTGTTTGCCGAGCGCCTCAAGACGGCGGTTCCTGTGCTTCGGTTTCGTCGCGCGCACAATCGCGACGAGGCGCTGGAGCGCTGTGGCGACTGCGATATCCTGATCATCCGCACCGACGAAATCTTTGCCGGTCTGGTTGCGGCGATGCCGCGGCTGCGGCTCATTCAGGCTTTGACCACCGGCGTCGACCACATCGCGGCGCTGCCGAACCTGCCGCCCAACGTGCTGGTCGCGGCCGCGCGCGGCTTTCACGGGCCGCAGATGTCAGAGCTCGCCTTTCTGTTCATGCTCGCCTTCGCGCGCAAATTCCCGACCGTGCTCGAGAACCAGAAACAGCATCGCTGGGACCGCCGTGAACAGCGGCTGCTCGCGGGCAGGACCGTGGTGATCATCGGCGTCGGGCGGATCGCCGAGGAACTGGCGCGGCGCTGCAAGGTCTTCGACATGTACGTTGCCGGCGTGAGCTCGCGCGCGTCTGCGCCGGGCTTCGACGCGATCTATCCGCGGTCGCGCATCACCAAGGCGGCAGGTACGGCCGATTTCCTGATTGTGCTCACGCCCCTGACCAGGGAAAACCGCAATCTGGTCAACGCTAGCGTGATCGCCGCGATGAAGCCCGAGGGCGTGCTCATCAACATCGCGCGCGGCGGGGTGGTCGACGAGGAGGCGCTGCGGCAGGCGCTGATCGCCGGACGCGTCGCCGGCGCCGGGCTCGACGTGTTCGCGACGGAGCCGTTGCCGCCCGAGAGCCCACTCTGGGACACGCCGAACCTCATGATCACCTCTCACGTCGGCGGCGTCAGCGAGAACTACGCCGAGCAGGTGATGCCACTCCTCATCGACAATCTGCGCGCATTCGTCGAAGGCAACCCCGAGCGTATGCGCTACATCGTGAAGTTCTGAACACCAACGGCAGCCGTCATTGCCGGGCTTGACCCGGCAATCCATCTTCTTGCAAGACCTATTGCGAAAAAGCTGGACCCCGGTCAAGCCAGGGGTGACTAGCAGGGATGTGAGGAATCAGATGCCAGCGATCGAACGCGTCGAAACCCCGATCTCGATGAAGGAGCTCGAACGGCGCTGGGCGGCCGTGCGGCAGGCCATGGCGGCGCAAAATATCGACGCGCTGGTGACGCAGAATTCGAGCGACTGGCTCGGCGGCTATGTCAAGTGGTTCACCGACGTTCCCGCCCACAACGACTACCCGCGCAACGTCATCTTCCATCGCGACGACCTGATGACCGTGATCGAGATGGGCAACAAGGACCGCCGCGACCATCTCGGCGGCAAGGACCCGCTCAACCCGGGCGTCGGCGAGTGGGTATTCAGTCCGTCGTTCTTCTCGGTCGGCTACACGCATGAATACGATGCCGTGCTGGTCGCGCAGGAGCTCAAGCGCCGCAGCCACAAGACCGTCGGCTGGGTCGGACGCGGGCGGCTGCAGTACGACCTCGTGCGCGTGGTCGAGGCGCAGGTGGCCAACACCCGGTTTGTCGACGCCACCGACCTCGTCGACCGCATCAAGGCGATCAAGTCGGACGAGGAGATCGCGCTGATCCGGCGCGCCGCCGCCATGCAGGACGCGCAGTGGGCCAAGGTCGTAGGCGTGGTGAAGCCCGGCATGCGCGACAGCGAGGTCACCGCGCTCGCGCAATACGAGGGCGAGCTTCTGGGCAGCGAACAGGGCCTGTTCCGCTGTTCCTCGGCGCCGCTCGGCGAGCCCGCGATCCTGCGCGGCCGCCACTACCAGGGCCGCACCATGCGCTCGGGCGACTACATGACACTCTTGATCGAGAACAATGGGCCGGGCGGCCACTATGCCGAGCTCGCCCGCACCTTCGTGTTCGGCAAGGCCTCGCCGGAGCTGCGCGACGCGTTCACGGTGTGCGTCGAGGCGCAGCAGCACACGGTGAGGAACCTCAAGATCGGCGCCAAGCCCGCGGAGGTCTATGCCAGCCACAACCAGTTCATGACCGGCCATCGCGCGCCGCCCGAGCTGCGCCTCTACGGCCACAGCCAGGGCTACGATCTGGTCGAGCGGCCGCTGCTGCGCGCCGACGAGACCATGCCGCTCGCCGCCAACATGAACATGGCGGTGCATCCGGGCTTCTACACCCGCAGCAACTTCGCCTTCATCTGCGACAATTTCCTGATCAAGCCCGACGGCGTGGTCGAGCACCTGCACAAGACCGAGCAGAAGATCTGGGAGCTGTGATCTTCTCCGTTCTTTCCGTGCAGCGCGCGGAGGCAGAACCGTGAGCGAGGACGAGATCAACGCGATCCGTGCCCTGCTCGGGGCCAAGCCCAGGCCGGTCGGCTGGGCCGAGCGGCGGCAGCGCCTCGACGAGGTCGGCACTGTCTGGGCGGTGGCGGATGACGTCGCGCTCACGCCGGTCGATCTGGATGGCGTACCCGGTGAGTGGTCGATCGTGCCGGGCAGCGACGCCTCGCGCGTCCTCATGTTCTTTCACGGCGGCGGGTATTGCTCCGGATCGATCGCGAGCCACCGCCGCATGGTGACGGAGGCCGGACGCGCCGCCGGCGTGCGCACGCTCGCGGTCGGCTATCGCCTCGCCCCCGAGCATCCGTTTCCGGCCGCGCACGAGGACGCGATGACCGCCTGGCGGTTCTTGTGCAACGCCGGGATCGCAGCGGAGCATATTGCGGTCGGCGGCGACAGTGCCGGCGGCAATCTCACGGTGACGCTGATCAATCGCTTGCGCACGGGCGGCGAGCCGCAGCCCGGCTG
>Ga0066903_100003474_pt1 | contig 12899 bp, 9 predicted proteins | sample PanSoiMetaGPlot1_FD_67491 | JGI IMG/M metagenome (GOLD analysis project Ga0066903, IMG submission 67491) | Tropical forest soil microbial communities from Panama analyzed to predict greenhouse gas emissions - Panama Soil - Plot 1 (version 2) | ecosystem: Environmental > Terrestrial > Soil >... | reverse complement strand
TATCGCGCCGGACACAACGTGGCGGGCGCCATCGAACCAGGAGACCTGGTGTTCTTCACGACCGTGGCTCCGGGAGCGTCGCATGTCGGAATTGCGCTCGGCGGTGACGAATTCGTTCATGCGCCCAGCGGCGCCGGGCAGGTCCGCGTCGAACGGATGAGCGCGTCCTACTGGTCTACGCGGTTCGTGGGAGCTCGGCGGCTTCTCTGACGAGCCGCCGCGCCCTGGCGCCGGTGAATTGGCGCACGTGCAGGTCCTCGTCCGTATAGAGCGCCGGCTGCCCCTGACGCTTCACCGGTTCCACCTTCACGCCGGCCGGCTCCTCGACTGGAAGACTCGCGCAGCGTTCCATGTAGCGCTGCGGGAACGACGGAAAGTTCCTGAACGTCGTCGCGAGGACGCCGCCGTAGCGGGATTGCAGCTCCGAGAAATCCAGCTTGAGGAACTCGGTCAGCCGGGGATCCGGCCCCGACGCCAGGTACGCGCGGGTCATCGCCGCGACCTGCTCGTAGAACTCGGGCGCGTGCGTGCGCATGGCGCGCGTGCCGTCCGCGTGCGCGACCTGACGGATGCCCGACGCGGCCGGATCGATGTGATAGAGCTCGTGAACGATCGTATCGAGCTTGGCGACCCACGGCTCGACGTCGCCGTAGAGGTCCGCCTTCCACGATCGCTCGAGCGTCTGCTGGCAGAAGCGCGGAAGCACGAACGAGATCAGGTACTTGATCCGGCGCTCGCGGACGCGAACCTCGGGAGTCTTCGTGATGAACCACTCGGATCTCCGCGTCAGCTCACCGGTGGTGCGATCGCGCCAGAAGTAATACCCCGGTTCCGTCTCCGGCAGCGTCAGGCAGTGGCAGGTCGCGAAGGCACCCTCGGCGTCCGGGCGACCGAAGCGGCCGAACACCAGCACTTCGCGCAGGTCGATGAACGACAACGCGGGAGTGCGGTACACGACGTCCTGCATCAAGAGCGCAATGCGCTCCGTGTAATTGATCATGTCGCGACACACATGGTCGGGAGCATGGCTGTCGCCGGCTCCGGACCGAGCCTGCCGTGGCGTTGCCAGGGAAAGATGGAACGATGTGACTATACGGACACGGACAGGAAGTGTCAAGGTGAACAGATAGAGATATTTACTGCCCAGGTCCTCCCGGACCGCCGCCTGGTTTGCCAGGCGCTCGCGGGGGGGCGACAGGAGCCCCGGGAAGGGCTATAGGAGGCCCTACGGAGGGCAGGTCCGGCACGGGGGTCAGCGCGGGATCCGGCGCAGCGGGGGCCGGCTCAGCGACCACCGGCGGCGGTGTGACCGCCCCCATCCTTCGCATGATCATCTGCTGGCGGCGGCGCAGGCGGGCGTTCGGGCGGCCGGGATCCATGATGTGCGGGTTGGCGATCGCGCCGGCCAGGAGCGCCGCCTCCGAAGGTGTGAGATCGGCCGCCGCCTTGTGGAAGTGCCTGCGCGCCGCCGCCTCGGCTCCCCAGATCCCGTCGCCCCACTCGATCACGTTCAGGTAGATCTCGAGGATGCGCTGCTTCGTCAGCTCCACCTCGAGACGACGCGTGATCAGGAGCTCCCTCAGCTTGCGGACGGGATTCTTCGACGGAGACAGATAGAGGTTCTTGGCGAGCTGCTGCGTGATGGTGCTGGCGCCGCGCGCGAACTCGCCGCGCTCGATGTTCGTTTCGATCGAATCGCGCAGCGCTTCGTAGTCGATCCCTTCGTGCTGCCAGAACGAGGCGTCTTCGGTGACGATGACCGCCTTCTTCAGGTACTGCGAGATCCGCGCGTACGACACCCAGCGCTGATCGCGCGTCGCCGGCCTGCCCTGCGCGTGCGCCTCCCGCGCGCGCAGCTCCATGAACGCCGTCGCCTGGGGATTGGTCGTGCGCAGTGGGCGGACGTCGGGCAGCGTCAGGTAGATGTAGGCCACCCACACGAAGCCGATCCCGAGCAGGATGGCAAGTCCCCGTCCGATCTTGCGGAACGCGGCCTTGACGGATTTCTTCAGCGGCGCAACGCCCTCGTCAGGGCCCCCACGAGCCGGCCGATGTTCTCGCGCGTCGAACCGGATCCCATCAGCCCCACGCGCCAGATCTTTCCGGCGAGGGGCCCGAGCCCGGCGCCGATCTCGATGTGAAAGTCGTTCAGCAGCTGCCTACGGACGCCCGCTTCGTCGACGCCGTCCGGGACCCTGACGGCGTTCAGCGACCACAGCCGCTCGGGTGGAGGAGGCAGCAGCTCGAGGCCGATCGTTGCGAGCGCCGCGGCGAGCTCGAGGTGATTGGTCCGGTGACGTTCCCACCGCGCCTCGAATCCCTCTTCCTCGATCGCGACCAGCGCCTCGCGCAGCGCGTAGACGAGCGGCGAGGAGATCGTGTGGTGATACTTGCGGCTGATCCAGTAATCCTCGAGCAGCTGGAGATCGAAGTAGAACGATCGGCAGCCGCCCGACCTGGCGCTCTCCCGCGCGCGCTTCGAGAACGTGATCGGCGCGAGGCCCGACGGCGCGCCGAGACCTTTCTGCGTGCAGCTGTAGATGACGTCCGCGCCCCACGCCGTCGCATCGACGGGGTGCGCGCCGAGCGACGTCACCGCGTCCACGATCGTCATCGCGCCTCGCGCCGACGCCAGGGCGCACATGTCCTTGACGGGATTCAGCACTCCCGTGGACGTCTCGGCGTGGACCATCGTCACCAGGTCGGCGCCCCCGGCGAGCGCCTGGTCGAGCCGCGCGGGATCGCACGCCCGTCCCCAGTCGCTTTCCACGCGCGTGACCGTGGCGCCGTACCCCTGCAGCATCCGCGCGAGACGATCTCCGAAGTATCCGTTCACGACCGACGTCGCGCGGGTGCCGGGCCGGGTGAGGTTCGCAATGGCCGCCTCCATGCCCGACGTCCCGGTGCCGGAGACGGCGAACGAGAACGCGTCGGGGCCGGCGTTGAAGGCCACGGCGAGGCGTGCACGGATGTCGTCCAGGATCGCCATCATCTCGGGATCGAGATGGCTGAGCACGGGCGCCCTCATCGCGTCGATGACGCGCGGCGCGACGGGACTCGGCCCCGGTCCGAGGAGGAGCCGTTCAGTGACTTGCGACGTTGATACGGATGGCATTGAGCAATGTCCTGATCCTCTCGACGGCGTCGCCGGTGAGCGGACTGAGCGGCGGCCGCGGCAGGCCGCCGTCCATCCCGGCCAGGTCGAGGGCAATCTTCAGACCGGCAATCCCGAAGCCCGTGGTGACGGCTCGCGCGAGCGGCGTGAGCCGCTGCTGACACTCGAGCGCTTCCGCGAACCGTCCCGCGCGCGCGTGCTCGAAGAGTTCCAGGCAGAGGTCGGGCGCAACGCCGGCGACGGCGAGGATTGCGCCCTTCGCGCCGGCGCACAGCGCGCCGTAGGCGCCTGGAGCCGATCCCGCAAGCACGGTGAAGGTCTCGGGCACCGCCGCTGCAAGCTCGGCGAACTGCGCCGAATCGGTGCTCGTTTCCTTGAGGCCGGCGACGTTGCCGTGCGCAGCAAGACGCGCGATCGTGTCGGGCGCCATGTTGACGCCGGTGAAGGCGGCGTAGTTGTACAGGAGGATCGGCACGCGGCTCGCGTCGGCGACCGCCATGTAGTGGTCGAGCAGGGCCCGGACCGGCACGTGGGCCCGGTAGAAGGATGGTGTCCTGACCAGCACCGCGTCGGCCCCGGCGGTCGCGGCGCGGCGCGCGGCCGCCATCGTCGCCCGGGTCGATTCGCGTCCGACGCCCGCAATCAGCGTCCGCCCCGACGGCACCTCGGCGCGCGCGGCCGCGATCACGCGATCGCTTTCGTCGTCGTCAAGCAGAGCTGCCTCGCCGTTGGTTCCAAGCGCCACGACGCCGCCGAGCCCGGTGCTCATCCATCGCCGGACGTTCCTGCGGATGGCCGCTTCGTCGACCTCGCCGTCGGCGAACGGCGTCGGCATGGGAGGAAAAACAGCGCGCAGGTTCACATGTGAACGGTAACACTGCCAACTGCCCGCTGCCAAACCGCCAACCGCCAGGCGCCCGCCAACAAAAAAGCGGACGCGGCTTTGTGAGGCCGCGTCCGCAGCAGGGTGCCGACGGAATTGCGATCAGTGCACGCGAGCGCCGTAGATCGTCCGCTGCGAACGCCAATCCTCGTCCAGAATCGTCCAGAGCGCCTGGTCGTGATACTGGCCGTTGCGGAGGAACGACTTGCGCAGGATCCCTTCCTGCACCGCGCCGATCTTCCGAAGTGCGCCGTTGCCGCGGCCGTTGAGGACCGCCGCGCGGGCTTCGAGCCGGTGCGTCTTCACGGTGTCGAACGCAAAGTCGATGACCATGCGCGCGCCGTCCATGAACATGCCCGTGCCCCAGAACGCCGATCCGATCGCGAATCCCCACTCGGCGGTGCCGAAGCCCGGCTCCAGCTGCCGCACCTGGAAGATTCCGATCGCCGTATCCATGCCGTGGGGCACCACCGCGAAGCAGGCGTAGTTGCCTGCCGCGCGCTCGCGGTGCGTCCACGTGATGAACCGCTCGAAGCCTTCGACCGTCGTCGGCGGCGGCGAGATGAAGCGCGCCACTTCTTCGGTCGAGAGCATCGCCAGCAGCGCCGGCGCGTCCGAGAGCCGCAGCTCGCGGAGCGTGACCATCGACCCCGTCAGCGTCGGAAGCGTCTGCTTCCAGTCCGAGGTCGTCGTGTTGCTCCGGGCGGACGCAATGACCGCCTGGAGACTCGTGACCGACTGGGCGTCGCGGAGCGGCATCTTTTCCATTAGAAGCCTCCCCCGACGACCGGCACGGTCGGTACGGGAACCATGGTTTGGCTCGGGACGATCGCAGGCGGCGCAGCGGCTGCGTCCGGCACCGGGACCGAATCCGACGGAGCCGGAAGGGTTGCGTCGAACAGCGAATCGAACGTTGCGGTCGAACCGTCGAACACGCTCGGAACGTCCGGATCGTCGAAGACCGGCGTTTCCTCACCCGAGCAACCCCACGTGACGTTGTCCGTCTCGCTGGCGGTGCCCCACACGATGTTGTCGGTGTCACCGCTGGTGCCCCAGACGACGTTGTCGGTCTCGAGCGCCGTGCCCCACACGATGTTGTCGGAGTCCGTCACGGCGGCGCCCCAGACGATGTCCTGGCAGTTGGCGCCCGCGCAGGTCGTGCCCCACACGATGTTGTCGCACTCACCGGTGCGGCACGCCGTGCCCCACACGATGTTGTCGGACTCACCGTTCTGGGTGCCCCACACGATGTTGTCGCCCTCCTGCGCGACCGTGCCCCAGACGATGTTGTCGAAGTCCATCGAAGCGGTGCCCCAGACGATGTTGTCGCAGTCCTTCGTCTGGCAGTTCGTGCCCCACACGATGTTGTCGCCCTCGGCGTTCTTCGAGGAGCCCCACACCGTCGTCGTGGCCCAGGCGCTGCCCTGCGGCTTGATGACGCCGCGCATCACCTTGTGGTTGCCCCACAGGATGGTCCGGCTCCACGACTTGTTGCTCGGGTACTTCATCCCCGACTTCGGGCTGGCGAGGTACTTCGCCAGTTCGACGGCTCCCAGCGAGTTCAGGAAGCCCGCGCCCTGCGTCAGCGGATCGTACTTGTAGGTCTGCGCCGTGTACTCGAGGATGCCCTTCACGAGGTTCGGCGTCAGCTTCGGGTTCGCCTGGATCATCAGGGCCACCGTGCCCGCCACCACCGGCGCCGCCATGCTGGTGCCGGTCAGGCTCAGGTACGGCTTGCTGGACGTCTTGATCGAACCATTCAGCAGGAACTCCAGCTTGGTCGTGTAGAAGAGCGAGCCCGGCGACGAGAGCGAGACCACCCCGGTGCCCGTCGCGACGATGTCCGGCTTCGCGATGAAGTCGACCGCCGTCGGACCGCGCGAGCTGTACGGCGCGATGGTGTCGTCGAGGCGGGTGAGCGTCCCCTCGTGGCTGTAGGCGCCGACCGTCAGCACCCACGGCGCGTTGCCCGGCGCCGTGATGCCGCCGTACTGCGTCTTGCCGGCAGCGTTGTGCCCGAGGTTGCCCGCGGCGGTCACGACGACGATGCCGGCGTCGACCGCGCGCTTGGCGGCGAGCGTCAGCGGATCGGTCATGTACGACTCGCTCACCGCCGCGCCAACCGACAGGTTGATCACGCGGATGTTGTAGGTCGTCTTGTTCTTGACGGCCCAGTCGAGCGCCGCGATGACATTGCTGATGTAGCCCGCGCCGTGATCGTCGAGGACCTTCAGGCTGACGAGGTTCGCGGCCGGCGCCATGCCCGCGCGCGCGCCCAGCGTGTCATACCCGTTGCCCGCGATGATGCCGGCGACATGCGTGCCGTGGCCGTTGTCGTCGTAGGCCGTCGTCCGGCCGTTGACGAAGTCCACGAACTTCGTCACGCGCTGGTTGCCCACGACCTTGACGGCCGGGTTGCTGCCCTTGTAGGTGAGGTCGTCATGCCACGGCGTGATGCCGGAATCGATGATCGCGACGCCGACGCCGGCGCCGTCATAGCCGTAGTACTCCTGCACCGCACGCGCGCCTTCGACCACCGCCACCCGGTTCATCTTCCCGCCCGCCGGACGATCCCAGTGGATGTCCGCGACGGCGGGGTTGTCGGCCAGTTTGCGAAGCACGAAGTTGGGGAGCTCGACGACCTCGCCACTGACGATGTCGAGTTTGCGTCCCCGCTTGCCACCGAGCTTCACAACCGCGTCGCCCAGGTCGTAGCCAGGCTTGAGCGTGATGATCACGCGGGACGTGCCGGAGCCGCCGCGGTCCGCGCGATCATTCAGCTTGCGATCAAGCTTGGGATGATCCCCGGGCCGGCGGCTCCAGTCGTGCACCCGCTCGGCGTTGCCAGGCCGCTTGGCGGCGGCATCGACCGGGCCGGTCAAGCCGAAAAGGCAGATGGTCGCCGTCAGCGCCCCTGCCAGAATCTTTCGCGTATTCACGAATAGTCCTCTTTGAATTTGGGTGGGAGTCAGCCCCAAACCGCCTTGCCGAGCCCGTCGGTGCAAACCTGTCCCATGGCGAACGTCATGTTCACAACCTCATTGGAGTCGGATTTACGAGTGCGTCCTGGGAATAGCAATCGACGATCCAGTACGGCTGGGCTTCGCGTTTGGCCTGATAAGTTATTGATATGCCTTGGCTTGCTGCCTATGCTGCCAGGAGTGTCAGAAGGGTGGGCGACCTCATGCTGCGCTGTTTCAGAACAGGAACATGCGATCCAGAACTGTAAGATCGTCGGTAAGCGGGTTATGGCTGTGGTATTTAGGCGGCGCTGTTCCATCCTGGGACAGACGTACAGGAGTAGAACACATCCGTTTGATTTCGTAACTTAATGTAGCTGAAGGATTTAGCTGCCTTCACGACCCCAGAGGAGCGGATCACGAGATTGTTCGGCCATGTGGACAGCCAGAACCACCACGATGATCGCTACTCCCGGCGCGAGGAGCCATGGCGCCTCGGCGGCGGTCCGTCCCGCCCCGGCGTCCTGCAGCATCGCGCCCCAGCTGGGGGTTGGCGGCGAAAACCCCAGGCCGACGAAGGACAGCGTCGCCTCGGCCATGACGAACGCGGGCACGAGCACCAGCGCCTGCACGGCGAGGAATCCTCGCGTGGCAGGCAGCAGATGCCGCCCGATCACACGCCACCAGCCGGCGCCGAGCGCCCGCGCAGCTTCCGCGTACTCGGTCTTTGTTTCGATGAGGATGATTCCGCGCACTCCGCGTGCCGCCGACGGCCATCCGACGAGACCGAGCACGGCCACCAGCGCAATGAACACTTCCCTCGTCGACAGCACGAGCGGGAGCGCGCCGCGCAGCGCCAGCACCAGGTAGATGGCAGGCAGGACGATCACGAGGTCGGCGACACGCATCAGGACGGCGTCGATCCAGCCGCCGCCGTAACCCGCCGCGGCGCCGGCCGTCGCGCCGATCAGCAGCGCGAGTATCGTCGAGAGCCCCGCGACGCCGAGCGAGAGCCGTGCGCCGGCGAGCACGCGCGACAGCACGTCGCGGCCGAAGCCGTCGCTTCCGAGCAGGAACCACGGCTCCGCCGACGCGAACGTCACGCGCTTCGTGCGATCTTCTTCGTAGCGCCGCTCGATCGGATCGACGAGGCGCAGCGCGTACGCGAAGGGTGCGTGCCACGCGCCGGAGTCGTCGACGAGATGCGGCCGCATCGGCGGCGCGAAGGGATAGCCGTCGAACTGGCGTCCGGGATCGTAAGGCGCGAGCCATGGTGCGACCGTGATCGCGGCGGCAAACACGAGGAAGAGCGCTCCGGCACGAGCGCTCGTCTCATGTCGAAGCGCGATCGGGCCGGCGCTTTCAGGCATCGGAGCGCACTCGCGGGTCCGCGGCGGCGTGCGCGACGTCCGCGGCCAGCACGCCGATCGCGAGGCACACGGCGCCGGCGGCCGCGCACCCGGCAACCAGGTACGTATCGCGCGTCATCAGCGCCTCGCGCATGAGATTGCCGAGGCCGGGCCACGACGTGACGTATTCCACGGCGAACGATCCGCTGAACAGCGACCCCACGATCACCCCGTAGATCGCGAGGATCGGTCCGAGCGACTGCCGCCACCCGTGCCGCCAGACGACGCGGATGGTGGGAATGCCACGCGCGCGAGCCGCCATCGCTGACGGGCGCACCAGCGCATCGCCGATCGACTGCGCCTGGAGCCGCTCGAGCATCGCCGCGATTGGCAGCGCGAGCGCCAGTGTCGGCACGACGAGATGGCTCACGCCGCCGATGCCCGCGACCGGCAGCCAGCCGGTCCGCGCGGCAATGGTGAGGAGCACGAGGGAGCTGATGAGGGGCGGCACCGACAGCAGCAGCAGCGACGTCCCGCGGATGACGCGCGGCAGCCATCCGCGCCGCCGGCTCCCGGTCAGGATGCCCGACGGGATGCCGACGAGCGTCGCCACGATCAACGCCGTCGCCGCGAGGAGGGCCGTGTTGGCCGCGCCTGCCCGCACGAGGTCGATCACCGGACGCTGATACTGGAACGACTCTCCGAGATCGAGCGTCAGGCTCCGTTTGAGCCAGCGCCGGTACTGCTCGGCAACGGGCAGGTCCAGGCCGAGACGATGGCGCTCGGCGGCCATCTCCTCCGGAGTGCGTCCGATCTCCCGCGACGCGAAGTCGCCCGGCGCCAGCTGCGCGAGGAGCAGCGCCGCCGACGTGACGGCAAACACGAGCACCAGCGCCGCGACCGCCCGCCGGAGGAGGAAGGCCAGCATTATCGGTATCTCGGCGTTCTCGACAGCCTGGACTAGGGACGCGCGTAGAGCGTGTCGGCGGTCCAGAGGATCTTCGGATCCAGCAGCACCGGCACGGCGCCGCCGACGCGGCGGCTCATCGCGATGGTCACCTTCGGCGCCACGACGCAGATCGCCGGCAGGTTCTCGCCGAAGATCCTCTGCGCCTCGGCGAAGAGCCGCTGCCGCTCGGCCAGCGTCGGCGCCGCGGCCTGCCGCTGCATGAGATCGTCGATCGATCGCTCCCACGGCGTCGCCGGCGTCGCCTGAATCGGATTCCAGACGTGGTTGTCGCCGGAGCTGAGCCAGAAGTCGAGGTTCAGCGCGGGATCGAGCGCGCTCGTCTGGAAGCCGAAATAGATCGTCTCGTAGTCGCCGGCGCCGAAGCGCGCGAAGAGCGACGGCGGATCGAGCTCGACGACGTCCACGGCGATGCCGGCCGAGCGCAGCTGCGACTGGATGACCGTCGCCGTCCGCCCGCGGATGTGATTCCCCTGCGTCAGAATCGAGAAGCGCACCGGCTGGCCCGTTGCGTCTTCGAGCATCCCGTCCCCGTTGCGATCGGTCAGGCCGAGACCGGCGAGCAGCGCCTTTGCGCGCGCCGGGTCGTAGGGATACTTCGGCGCGGCATCCGAATACCAGGTCTTGTTGCCGGGCGAGACGGGGCCGTAGACGGGAGACGCCGCCCCGAGATAGAGCGTGCTGGCGATCGCCTCACGGTTCAGCGCGTAGGAGATCGCCTGGCGGAACTCGGCGCGCTGCAGGTACGGCTTCCCTTTCTTCGCGGCGGCCGGCGTCAGGTTGAACCAGAGCATGTTCGGGTCGACGCTGATGCCGGGCTCGGCGAGCTGGATCGACCCCTGATCGCGCAGCCTGCGCAGCGCGGCGATGTCCTGCGGCTGCACGTCGGCCTGCGTCATGACGTCCACCGATCCCGCCTGGACGCGCAGCATCTCGGCGTCCTGCCCTTTCACGAACTCCATCACGATCGAATCGAGATACGGCAGCTGCGTGCCGGCAGCGTCCTTGCGCCAGTAGTGCGGGTTGCGCGTGAACGTCATGTGCTGCCCGGGCACATAGTCGCTGATGACGAACGGCCCCAGTCCGGCGATCTGCGACGGCGGCGTCGTGGTGCCCCACGCGGATCCGAATGTCTTGGCCTTCAGAGCCGCCTCGAGCAGGTGCTTGGGATAGATGGGAACGTTGTCGAGCAGCGCCGCGCCCGGCGCGAACGGCGCGGGCAGCGTGATGACGACGGTGCGGGCGTCGGGCGCCGACACCTGCAGCGGCTTGTGCTGCACCATCACGGCGGACGCGAGCACGCTCTCGACCGACGGGTCGTAGAGGGCGTTGAAGGAAAAGAGCACGTCGGCCGAGGTGAACGGTACGCCGTCTGAGAAGACGACCCCGTCGCGGAGCGTCAGGGTGATCGTCCGCTGATCCGGCGACGTGATCCATTTCTCGGCCAGCCACGGTTCAGGCTCGCCGGTGGCGCGATTGATCCGGACGAGGGTGGCCTGCGTGAGACGGAAGACGGCGTCGACTGCCGCCTGCGCAGCGTTTGGCGCGAAACGATTGAAGGTGTTCGGTTCGCTTCGAAGAGACGCCGTCAGCGAGCCGCCGCGAATTGGTCCGGTCGAGGCCGTCTGTTCGGATGGGGCCGGACGGCTGCAGGCTGCTGCCAGGATCGTTGCGAAAATCGCTGTGGCGTGACGAAGGTGTCGGACCACTCTTGAACTCACCGGCCAATTGCTTGACCGGTCTCCGATACCCATTTTTGTTGGGTTTTTTGAGGGTAGCTCATACCCTCTGACTCGAAACCCCGCAAATAGCCAATTCATTAGCTGAGTTCTCAGTGAAAGCCGGGAATGACCCTTCGGTGCATTGCTGTGTAGTCGAGCCTCAGTGCACACATTATGACCTATCGTGTCGTCTCGTGTCATATCACGCACGTGCGTGCAGTACGGACCCCGATGCCGAGACCGCAGTGGCACAAGCTGTGCCTTAGGGAGCGGGCAATCGGGGTCCTCATCGATGCTCATAACCAACCAGGGAAGTCACCGGGCTCGTTTGTTCGTTTCATTCGTCGCTCTCATGGCGATTGCCGTCCTGCCGGCGGCCGCAGAGAGCGGAGGGCCTTCGAGTCATCGCGCGCGGATGTCGCGCGACCTCGCCGAACGGCTCTCTCAACGGATCGAGTCGTCCACCAGGATCATCGTGTCGGCCAGCGACCAGAGTATCGATCAGTTGGTCGCGCGCTATGGCGCCCGGCTGACGAAACGGATTCAGGGCGGCGCGGTGCTCGAGGCCACCGGAGGCCAGCTCGATGCGCTCAGCCAGGACCCCGACGTCGCGCACATCGCAGGCGACGCCAAGGTGTACCGCACCATGGCGGTCACCACGCAGTCGACGGGCGCCGACCAGGTCTGGAACGGGCTCGAGGGTCTGCGGGGGTTCACGGGTCGCGGCATCGGCGTCGCGGTGATCGACTCCGGGATTGCGCCGCACAGCCAGCTGCGCAACCACGTCGTCGCCGCCATGGATTTTACCGAGTCGAACACCGGGCGTGACGAGTACGGGCATGGAACCCACGTCGCCGGGATCATCGGCGAGGGGGATCGGGACGGGTACTCCGGGATGGCGCCGGGTGCGTGGCTGGTGAGCCTGAAGGTGCTCGCGGCGGACGGGTCGGGCAACACGAGCGACGTCATCGAGGCGATCGACTGGGCGATCAAGTTCCGGCGGCTGTTCAACATTCGGGTCATCAATCTCTCGCTTGGGCATCCGGTCTTCGAGTCGTATCTCGACGATCCGCTGTGCCAGGCGGCGCAGCGCGCAGTCGACGCGGGCATCGTCGTGGTGGCGGCGGCGGGGAACATGGGGCGGACGGACGACGGGCGGCCGGTCGTGGGCGGCATCATCGCGCCGGGCAACACACCGTCAGTGCTGACGGTGGGCGCGGTGAACACCAGGGGAACGGCGCAGCGGTCGGACGACATCATGGCCACCTACAGCTCGCGGGGTCCGACCGCGATCGACGGCGTGCTGAAGCCGGAGCTGGTGGCCCCTGGGAACCGGATCGTCGCGGCGGCGGCTGAGGGGAGCTACCTGGCGACGACGTATCCGGACCGTGTGGTGAGAGCCAAGAGCCAGTCGGCCTACATCGAGCTGAGCGGCACGAGCATGGCGGCGGCAGTCGTGTCGGGGGCCGCGGCGCTGGTGCTCGAGGCCCGTCCGACCCTGACGCCGGCGCAGGTGAAGGCCACGCTGCAGCTGACGAGTTCGCGAGTCGCCGGTGCGGGCCTGATCGAGGCCGGCGCCGGGAGCTTGAACGTGGCCGCGGCGGTTACGCTGGCGTCACGCAACAGACTTGGCGTCATTCGCATCGCTGACGAGGACGTGTCGCCGGTCGGCTTCCTATATCTCAACAGTACCAACCAAACGACAATCCTGACTGCGGGACCGAGCGCACCCTCCTATCTCCTGACCGAGATCGACACAAACAGCTGGATCCGATTCGGGACGACGCTCGACGCTGAAAGTCTTGTCTGGGGGAACTCACTCGTCTGGGGGACCTCGTTGGTCTGGGGCAACTCCCTCGTCTGGGGCAACTCCCTCGTCTGGGGCAACTCCCTCGTCTGGGGCA
>Ga0066903_100003473_pt1 | contig 12899 bp, 5 predicted proteins | sample PanSoiMetaGPlot1_FD_67491 | JGI IMG/M metagenome (GOLD analysis project Ga0066903, IMG submission 67491) | Tropical forest soil microbial communities from Panama analyzed to predict greenhouse gas emissions - Panama Soil - Plot 1 (version 2) | ecosystem: Environmental > Terrestrial > Soil >... | reverse complement strand
GGCGTGTTGGCAGCATTCCAGGTACTCACGCTGATCGTGGAGTTCAGGGAGATCACCCGGCCGTCGCCCATGGCCACCAGCTCCCGTTCGTACGGAGTCGAAGGTCGCAGACAGGTACCGGGACTGGAGAAATTGGGCATGGAGGGTGACCAGGTCAACTGCCCGGTTGTCGAGTCATAATCCAAGGTATAGACCTGGCCCTGGCTCCCGATGACTGGTTGGATGAGTGGTATCCCATAAAAATAGTAATAGTAAGGCGCTGCCGGATAGGATTGAGAGTTCCAATAAACCGGGCTCATGCTGCCGCTGCTGAAGGTTTCGGTATATCCCGTCCAGTTCGGGTAGGACCCCTTCCAGTTAAATCCAGTGAACGTCAAGCCTTGACTGCATTGGCCCAGAGCTTCCGCGAAAAAGATGGTGTTGGAAGCGCCGTCGGTGATGTTCTTGAAGGTCTGTTTGCTGCCGTAACCCAGGGCGGCGGCATTGGCCGAATAGCTGATGGGGTTTGTCGAAGTCTGGGTGATGGTGTAATCGGCGGGATTGATGTACAAATCGATCCGCCCGTTGACGGCGGTCGAATTGTAAATGTTGAAATTGCCCCATTGATACTTGGTCAGCGATTGGTTGTAAAGGTTCTGCTGTTCGATGAAAGGCAGAATGAAAAAGAAGGCGTTTCCCTGGGCGCTGTTGGGGCCAAACGTAAAGGGCGGGGAATTGCCATACGGAGGCGGCAAGAAATGGTAGGCATCGTTGAAGCTGTGCGAAGCGAGCACAATCTGCTTCAGGTTGTTTTCGCTCTGGGTGCGGCTGGCGGCCGTGCGCACCTTTTGCACCGCCGGCACCAGCAGGCTGATCAAGACTGCGATGATCGCGATCACGACCAGCAACTCGATGAGGGTGAACCCTCGCAAGAATTTCCTGGCTCGGTTCATGACATGTTGCCTTTCAAAAGATTATTCAAGGATGATGTCGTAGGTTTGAGTTCCCGGCAGGACGGTGTAGTTCAAGGTCGTTTTGCTGAACTCGCCATACCTGTCATGGATTTCGCTCATTCTCTTTAATGCCTCGGGCGGCATGCCTTGTGCCATCGCGAGGGGCGTGCCGTTGATCAGGGGGACTTGGGACATTTCATCCCTGGGCCCTTTTCTGACCATGGGCATTCCCCCTTTGGGCATGCCCGGCTTTCCTTTCATCCCTCCCCCGGTCTTGGCCACCATCATCTCCCTCAGTTCTTCCATGGACATGTCCTCGGGAAGCCCTTCTTTCATCTTCGGGTCCGCGAAAACATGCTTTCTCATCTCCTCCTCGCCCCGGCTGTCGGCAAAGAGTTCGCCGCGCGTGCGAATGCACACCGTCACCGGGCCTTCGGGCAGGTGATCCAACTTGTAGCTTCCGTCGGTTTGGATGAGCGCGGTATGAACCATTTGCGCTCCGTAGAATTGGACCGATCCAAAGCCAATGGGGATCTTGTCGATTACAACCTTGCCGGAAACACTGGCGCTACCGGCGAAGTCACCCTTTTGTCCACACGCAAGTGGACTGAGCACCAGGACGAAAAAACCAAGCGTGAGCAAGCACTTCATCAGCAGTCTCCTTATTCCATCCAATCCGGACCCAGAGCCTCACCCCCTGCCGGAGTGATTCCCCCCGCCCAGGTTGTAAAGGAGACCGCACCGGTAAAACCACGGACACTACCGTCCCCGAGGCCCATTTGAATGGCTCCGGAGGTTAACGATTGCGGCAGCGCTGGATCGCAAGCCGTCGGGGCAGCGCTGCAATTGGTCGCCCGGGCATACAGCTGCGGCGGCGGACGTTCCTGGAAGGTGCGCTTGGTCGGACATGTTGTCGTCCAGGGATAAGGAGTGCTCCACGGATAAGGCTGTTGGATGGTAAAGCCCTGGTCCACGTCAAAGCTCGGCCCATTTGCGGGCGAAACCCAGTATTCGGTGGTGTCCAGATTCCAGTACATGTAACGATAATTGCCGTTCGCCGCCCCATAGCAATTGGCGTAGCCTTCGGCAAGGAAAAACGTATTGGAGGTGCCGTCGCGGATCGTGTTCATCTTGAGCTTGCCGGTGTAGACTTGGCGGTTGAGCAGGTAGGAAACGTAGGCATAGTTATCGTACTGCAGGCTCGGATCGGCCGGGCTCATGTAAACCTGGACAGGGTTGTAAACGTGGTGAGCGCCGTAATACGGCGGGCCCTGCGCGAACTGCCACGTGGAATAATTCCAGGTTTGATCTCCCTGATAGGCCGCCTTGTAGGTATTTTGCTGCTCGACATATGGTAGCAAGAAGAAAAACGCCGTCCCGGTAATGGAATTGGGCGGGGGCTGGGTCGGGTTGGCATTGAACGGATAAATGCCAATCGACGGCGGAATGAAATTCTTGGCGTCGTTGAAACTGTGCGTGGCCAGCACAATCTGCTTGATGTTGTTGACGCTCTGAGTTCGAGCAGCGGCCTCACGAACTTTTTGCACCGCCGGCACCAGCAAGGCGATCAGGATGGCGATGATGGCGATCACCACCAGCAGCTCGATGAGCGTGAAGCCGCGCCATTTCGGCCTGAAGAAGAATCTCGCCATGGCACTCCCCCAAAAAAAGAATGAATGACTCAGGCGAACGGTCCCCTGGTCGGGGCCGCCGCGAAGGCGATGGGCGCACAAACGATCGGTCTGTTAAGATTTCCTAACGTTATCACACCAATTTCACCCAATGTCAACAAAAAAATTAGGAAAATGTTAGGTTTTCGCAACCGACTCGTCGGCTGGAAAAAACTCAGGCTGGATCGACGGAATGTTCCGCGAACGAGGAGAGATTGATTAAGGATCATTAACCCCCATAGCAGCGCTCATGCCAGAAAATGCCTTCAGTTGCAGGAAAACTTTAATTCCTTTTTCACTAATGCCTTGTGATTGCATCGGAATGGAAGAAGATCGCGAGATGGACTCAGTTGTTGCTTAGAGAGCAAGCACGACTTGCGGGGATGCGCTGCACTTCTTCGCCCGTTCCTCATCATCGACCGCCGAGGACTCACAGCCGTGGTAAGAGCGCCTCCAGCGCCGCCAGGCCACTGCCGCCGGCCAGGGGCAGCAAGATGGCGTAGACCACCGGGTTTTGGGTGAGACTGCAAAATACCCCCGAGTTCAAATCCTTGATCTCCGATCGCATTTGCCGTAGCGACCTGCGGGTCTTCCTGTCCGCACCCTGAGCGGCGAGCGGCAAGAGCAGCCGGTCCAGTTCCGCCAGCGCCTTGGTGCGGGCGTTCTTCGCCGATCGTTGCAGCACCAGGGCGCACAACAGGGCCGTGCCGGCGCTCAAAAGGGCAATCGAGGTCAGCGGAATGTTCCAGTGCCAGGAAATAAACAACGGGCTCTGTGCAACAATCAGCACCAGCAATACCACGAAGGGATAGTAGATGAAATGAGCGACGACCTCCGTGCTGTCCGCGATGAGGCGGATCACCAGCCACTGGTCCAGGGCCTTGCGGGCCGGATCGTCCGCGGTTGCTTCCGGCGGCAGCCCGCGTTCGCGGACGTGTTTTTCCAGGAGGGTCGGCGACCAGCCGCCGGCGTAGCGGGCGAGGTAGCTGACGAAGCGGTTGCAGAGCACGGTGGCATCGACCACGAACACCAGGAGTGCAATAAACCCCGCCCCCGACAGGCACAGGGCAATGATCGTGATCCAGCGCGCCAGCGGACCCCGGCTTTGATGCATGGGGAACTCAAGGAGAGTGAACAGCAAGAGGAGCAAGATCAAGTTGAGGACGAACACCAGGGTGCAGCGTAAGAAACGATTGCGCGTCGAGCCATATTCTTCGAAGCGTTGCCAGGTCGTGCCAACGTCGCCTTCCCTGGGAGACCAGCGCCACATGTCCGCGCAGGAACACAGGGATGTCCAGAGCCGGGGGAGCCATCGGCGCGGCGGTTCCGGCGGGCTGGCGGCGGCCGCGGGCAAGTCAAAATCTTCCCGGATTCTCCGATTGCGATCGGCCAGGTCGGCAACCGCTCGAAAAACATAGTAACAGCACAGCACCACGGCAAACAGGCGAAAGACATTGGTCGGCCAGACGCTGACGCGCTCCACCATGGAGAACGGCTCCTCGTTGCTTTGATAGTGGGCATAGCCGATCAGGAAGGCGAGGATGACGGCCAGCAAGAGTCCGCCGAGAATGATGCTGACCTGGGCTGTCGGCCATTTCTTGCATGCGAGGGAAGAAAAAACCTCGCTCAGGATGCGCTGCCATGTCCGCGATACCGTCCACAAGAGAAATCCGAGCAGGGCGGTGCAGCCGAATACGACCGGGACCCACCACCACCAGCATTGGCTAAAGTACCCGGCATCGCGCCGGTAGTTGCGCTCGCCGACGGGATCCTCATGCCGGTTGTAGATCGTCAACTCGAAGGCGCCGGAGCGGCAGACTTCATACAGATGGACCGGAAACGGCGTTTTCGTGCTGTCGGCGACGAGCCTTGCAGCGTACGCCGCGTTCTCTGCATTCTCTTCCTTTGCGAGTTCGGGAACCACGCCATTTATTTTGTACTTCACGGCCCGCAGGCAACCGAGATAGGTGGCCGCGTCGTAGCCGCTCCGAAAAGGAGGAATCGTTCCCTGGAGTTCCTTGTCCAGTATGAGTCCAAAATGCGATGCAATGATCAGGTTATGTGTCCAGGCGGATTCTTCCGGTTGCAGCAAGCGTGCGTCGAGATCGGTGGTGAAGAACACGGCCCCCGGAAAGCTGGGCCGCAGCGCCTGGAGGATGAGCAGCTTGTCGTAAACGTCGGTGCCGAGAACCCCGATCGCCTTGAACGGTTTGTGTTTCGCTTTCATGCGGCCGACGAGTCGGCGCAGGTAATCGATCTGGGCGTCGCCCTCCCCTTCGAGAGCGCTGGGTTTGCTGGTGGATACATCGGCCGGCCTGGCGGGGCCGGCTTCCTTGTCGTCGCCGGCCGGCGACTCCGTTTTCACTCCTGGCAGCTTGCCATCCAGGCCGCGCAGGAATGAGAACAGATGGACGTTTCGGAATTCGCGGTCAGGACCTCTGCCGCCGCCCGCGCCGTCTCCGCGCCTGCCACCCATTCCGTCTCCACGCCCGCCACCCATTGCACCTCCGTGGCCGCCGCCCATTCCGTCTCCCATTCCGCTTCCTTTTTTTTCTTGCGGACCCTCCTCCTTCGTTTCACTCTGTCCATACTGCTTTTTTAGCGCATCGAGAAAACCTTTGTGCATGGCCCGGCCATACAGAGTGTCCCACTCGGAGATGACGGCGATCTGGTCCGTATGACCCGACACGCCACGATTGTGGAGTTCGCCCACGAGGCTGTGCAAGAGCTGTTCGTCGTGACCGATGATGTATTCCAGGTTGAGGCCTGAGTTGGTTGTCACCTTCAGTTTGGGACCATGAGGAGACGCCCCGCTCGATTTGACGCCCGCGTGCGACTTGTCGTGGCGCACGTCCTTTGCGGTCGAATAGGTCACGTACAGTGTGACCTTCTCCAGGCGGCCATGCCGGTGCTTCTCCAGTCGGCCATCGTCATCGAAAATGCGTTGGAGCATGTTCGAGGTGATGCGGCCGGTGATCGCAAATTGGCATTCGCCTCCGTCGGTGAGCGCGCAGCTCAATGCGCATCCCAGGCTTTGCTTCAAGAATCCCAGCGAGTAGACAAGGTTCTTCAGATCGACGTCGAAATAGAGCCAGACCACGCACACGCCGCGGAATTCCCTCTTTTTTGGGCTGTCGCCTGTTTGTGCCGACTTTTCTTGTGGCTGAGCCCATTCGAAGGGCACGCGCACGCGCTCCTTGCACGCAGAGTCCTCCTTCGCATCCTGATTCCTTGCCGGGGCTCCTTCTTTGGCATGCTTCGCGGACGCATCGGCTTTCGGATCGAGGTCGAGATCAACGTAAGAAAGGCGTTCCGATTTGACGGGGACATAGCCGGCAGTATTGAGCGCCGCCAGCGTGGCGTAGCGTTCTCGCCGCCGGTTTTCCATGGCCTCCGGATTGAGATCCGCCTCGCACAAAACCAGCAGGACCAGAACATTGTTGGGATCACCGTTTTTTGGCGGGAGACCCTTGACGATTAGATCGAGGCTTGTCTGGCACTGGCCCTGCATGACGCAGGTGCGGGGATCTTGCCAGAGACGGGCGGGCACGTCGGGAGTCCTGAGTTCTTGCTTGCTGCCGCTGCCGATGCCGGTGGGCCGCGGACTCTCCAGCCTCGGGCTCGCCAGCAGGAAGCTCAGGACCGTCACCGCCATCGCGGCCAGGGCCGGCCACGACGTGGCCAAACCGCGAATGGGACTCTCCTCTTGACTTGCCATGGCCAACCTCGTCAGCTTGGGGGAGGGGCGATGACCGGGACATTATAACACCGGGAAGCAGCGTAGGAATGGCCGGCCGGCGAATCCGCTGCGATCATCACGAGAGTTGCCGATTGGTCTGTATTCGTTGAAGAAGGCCGCCGTCACGGACTGCCCCGGCTGTTGAGCCGTGTCATTGCCTGCCGCGCTTCCACAGTCAGCCGGGCGTGGGGAGCGCCTCGGGACATGGTTTGCAAGAGAGCCAGGGCTTCCGGGGTATGGATGTATTCCAGCACCTCCACGCCGCGAACGTCGTGCAAGCGTTTTCCTTTTGGCTCGCGAATCTTGCGCAAAAGTTCCTGGATTCGCCTGGCCTTGTCCAGGGACGGCCTGGCCTTGAGCGCGTCCTGTAACACAGGCACGGCGCCTTCATCCATTTTCTCCAGTTCGAGCATGGCGTTCTGGCGGACCTTGAAGCGCGGATGATCCAGCTCGGCGATCAGAGCGGCGACTTTCTTCGGATCGGGCGGCGGAATGGGTTTCAAGCGATCCCGAATCAGGGTCAAGCTCTCCTTGGGAGAATATTGCAGCACGCCGATGGACCGGAAGGCGAGACCGGCGTCGGCGTTGCCCAAATCGTTCCACAAGCGATCGAGGTCTTTCGCGCTCAGGCGCTCCGGCCGCGGGTCGGCAGACCATAATTCCCAGACAAGGACTGACGTGTCCGCGCCGCCGCTGACGATTTTCCTGCCGTCGCGGGAGAAGGCCAGCGCTTGCACCGCGCCGCGATGTCCATGCAGACGCGCGCGCAACGACCGCGTCGCGAGTTCAAACAACAAGAAGTTGCCCTCCTCGGTCCCGAGCGCCAGCATCCGGCCGTCGGGAGAAAAGGCGAGGGCGTAAATCCTGCCCGCGTTGCTTTCCAGCAGGGCCGGATTGGAGCCGGGCTGGTTCCACAAAAGGACAGTGCCGCGATCGCCGCCGGTGGCGGCCAGGGTCTTGCCGTCGGGCGACAGGGCCATGGCAGCGACCCCATCGGCCGGTCCGGAAAGCTGGCCCAGCTCCTTGCCGGCGGTCCAGTCCCACAGGCGAATGCTGCCGTCGCGAGAACCGGAAAGGAGCGTCTTGTTGTCGGGAGCAAACAGCGTGAAATCAACGGTGCTCTTGTGGCGCTTGAGGATGCGGATTTCCTTGCGTGTGGCAATATCGAGGAGATGGACGCCCATGTCGTGACTGCCGTGCGCCAGCATCTTGCCGTCCGGCGAAAAGGAGACGCCGAAGACCCAGTCCACGCCGCCCAAGCTGTATTCCCATATGAGCTTGTTGAGGTTTTTGTCCCAGAGGTGGATGCGGCCGAAATTGCTGGAGGCCGCCAGGCGTTCGCCGTCCGGAGCAAAGGCCAGGGCACAAAACATGGGCGGCGGAGCCCAACCATCCGTCAATTTGTTCGGCGGCATGGTGAAGCGGCGGATTTCCTTGCCGGTGGCAGCCTCCCACAGTCGCACGCTGCCATCGTAGGATGCCGAGGCCACTCTTTTACCATCCTTGGAGAACGCCACCGCCTGGATTTGCCCCTGATGGCCCAGCGTGGGGCAAAGATCTTTGCCACTGGCCGTGTCCCGCACCGGCAAGGCGCGGCCGCTGTAGCCGGTCACCTGGATGGTGCCGTCGGCGCTGATCGCCATTTGCCGCGTGGCGTGGTAATGCCCTTTCAGTCCGCGGCATTCCTTGCCGGTGGCGGTGTCCCACAGGCGGAGAATGTTGTTCTCGTCCACGGTGCCGATGGCCAGCGTTTCGCTGTCCGGAGAGAATGCCAGCACGTCGAACGTATGCACCGGCGCCTGGAAACAGCGGATTTCCTGCCGGCAGCATAGATCCCAGAGGCGGACATCGCGTTCGTGTTCCTTGACCGCCAGGGTCTTGCCATCGGGGGAAAAGGCCACCAATTCGATGCGCTGTTTGTGCGGCAAGACAGCCAGCTCACGTCCCGTGACTGTGTCCCAGACGCGGGCCATCTTGTCGATGCCGCCGGCCGCCACGCTTTTGCCGTTCGGAGAAAACGCCCAGGCCGTCACGGCGTTCGTGGGCCCCTTCAATCGCCGCAGCACTTTGCCGCTGCGTACGTCCCAGAGGATGGGCCGAAAATCTTCGCCGCAGGATGCCAGCATCTTGCTATCCGGAGAAAACGCAAACGCATGGATATGACCGGTTGTGTGCTTGAGGGTTTGCACTTCCTTGAGTGTTGCCCGGTCCCAGATTTGCAACCAGTTGCCCGCCGCACTGGCGGCAAACAGCTTGCCGTCCGGCGAAAAGGCGACGTGATAAATCCAGCCCAGCTTGGCATCAATGCCCGCCAGTTCTCGGCCTGTGACCGTGTCCCACAGGTGCACAAATTTTCCGAGCTCTCCCGATACCAGGGCCTTCTTGTCCGGAGACAGGGCCATGCAAGAAATCTGCCCGCCATGCCGCAGCCGCACCGTGCCGAAACGGGCAACGGCGCCCATTGGCAGCGGATCATCACAGACGTCCACCTTCGCCTGTTTCGCAAACGACGGCGCGGGATCGGCCGCCGAACCCACCAGTCCGGCAAACAAAGTCGAAGCCAGCAGCGTAGACAGAAGTATCCTCATGGTTATCAGCATAGACGATTGACAGCTAAGGTTTTGACCTGTCAGCCGTATTTACCATTGCATTTGGCTTTTTTGGAGTTACGATTGAATTCAGGTTTTTGGACCAGTTCATGAGGCTTCCTTCTTTGCCGCCGAAGCGATTGTGGGCCGGAGCGATCATCGCACTCCTGGCCGGCGGCTGGTTTGCGCCGACATCTGCCCGGGCCGGTTGCGGCGACTATGTTGCGATTCCCGGAGAAACCCGCAACCATTCCATGCCCGATTCCAACGAACCTTCGACAAACGTCCCCAGTCACCGGCCGCAGCAACCGTTTCCGCTTTGCACCAGCGCCGCCTGCCTGCCGCCCGGCGACATGGCCCTGGCAGGCGCATCGCTGTCGGGAGAAATCGACCAGTGGGCCTGCGGCAATTCGCTTCCGGTCGTTCTCACCCTTGAAGTAGACTGCCTTCCCATTCCCGAGAATCTGCACCAATTGCAAGGTGCAGATTCGAACATATTTCATCCTCCCCGCATCTCCATGAACTAGGAAAAGTTCAGAGACCACAAGCCCAGGGGCGAGCCTTCGAGCCCTGCGGGTTTTCCGTTGTTCGTGGAGCCCGTCCGCGTGCGGGCTTGGCATGATTCATTATTCTTGAGCTTGGTGCAGGCATCATGGAAACTCCGATACCTTCCGCCGCTCCGGCGGCGGCGCCGGTCCGCTACAAGGACCGGCTGGGCCGGCCTTACGAGCCGGCCGTCAGTCCGCGCTTGCGCATCCTCCTCGCTCTGGTCTTTGCCGCCGTCGCCGTCCTCGGCGCCAGCGGCATTTATCTGTTGGCCATCAGCGTTCTGGAGATTGCCAGGCAGCAAACCTTGCAAAACTTCTTCTCCCTGTCGATGATTCTGGTCCACGTCCTGGTCGGCGTCGTCATCATTATTCCCTTTTTGATTTTTGGTTTTGCCCATCTGTCGAGTGCCAGGAAACGACCCAATCGCCGGGCGGTCCGGCTTGGCATATCGCTTTTCATCACCGGGATCGCTGTATGCGTGACCGGGCTGGCATTGATCCAGCTTTCCGGTTTGCCGCAGTTGCCGGCGGATTCGTTCGCTCGCTGGATTGTGCGGATTTTGCACGTCGTCATCCCGATTGTCGCGGTGGTGATCTATGTGTTGCACCGCCGGGCCGGGCCGGACATCCGCTGGAGTTGGGGCATTTCCTGGGGCATCGCGGTCGGCGTGTTCACGATCTTCATGCTGCGAATGCACTCGCACGATCCGCGCCAGTGGCACGCCCGCGGCTCGCCGGAGGGCGAGAAGTATTTCGAGCCGGCCAAGTCACGCACGCCGCTCGGCCTGTTGATCCCGGCCAATGTCCTCATGATGGATGAATATTGTCTCAAATGTCATGGGGACATCTACAAGAGCCACCTGCACTCGGCCCACAAGTTCAGCTCCTTCAACAACCCCGCCTATCTCTTCAGTGTCAAGGAGACGCGGGAGCGGATGGGAACGCGGGCGGCGCGCTGGTGTGCCGGCTGCCACGATCCGGTTCCCTTTTTCAGCGGTCAGTTTGACGATCCCAATTACGATCTGGTCAACCATCCGACCGCGAAGGCCGGCATCACCTGTACCGTGTGCCATGCCATGACGCACATCAACAGCCGGTCCGGCAACGGCGACTATGTCATCGACGAGCCGATTCATTATCCCTTCGCCACCAGCGACAATGCCGTGCTGCAATGGCTCAATAACCAGCTCGTGAAGGCCAAGCCCGACTTCCACAAGAAGACCTTCCTCAAGCCGTTCCACAAGACGGAGGCGTTCTGCTCGGTTTGCCACAAGGTGGGTGTGCCGCAGGAGGTCAACCATTACAAGGAATTCCTGCGCGGACAGAACCATAACGATCCGTTCGTTTTGAGCGGCGTATCGGGGGGCGGGGCGCGGGCCTTCTATAATCCGCCTGTCGCCAAGACCAATTGTGCCGAGTGTCACATGCCGCTCCAGCCGAGCAACGACTTCGGCAGCCGGGATTTCGACGGCAGCGGCATCCGCAAGATTCACAACCATACCTTTGTCGGCGCCAACACGGGGGTGCCGGCCCTCGTTAAATATCCCGGCTATGAAGATGTCATCAAATTGCATGACAGTTTCCTCAGAAAGGGGCTCGACGGCAAGTCCCCGACTCTTCGCATCGACCTCTTCGGCCTCAAACATTTGAAGGACGACCAGGGTGTGGAAGCGCCTCTCATCGACGATCAGCCGGTGCGGCCGAGTCTGCCCAAACTTCAGCCGGGCGGCACCTACATGGTGGACGTCGTAATCCGCACGCTCAACGTGGGCCATATCTTCACGCAGGGAACGGCGGACTCGAACGAAGTGTGGGTGGAATTCTTGGCCAGGTCCGGCGGCAACATCATCGCCAGCAGCGGCCACATGAGCGATGGGCCCGACAAGGGAAAAGTCGATGAAGGCGCCCACTTCATCAACGTTCTCATGCTCGATCGCAACGGCAACCGCATCGACCGCCGCAATCCGCAGGATATTTTCACTCCTCTCTACGATCACCAGATACCGCCGGGGGCGGCCAACGTGGTCCACTATCGCATCCAGTTGCCGGCCGATCTGAAGGAAGCGGTCGAGCTGTCCGCACGCGTCCGCTACCGCAAGTTTGATTTCGCTTACATGGAGATCGTCCACGGCAAGGGCAAGGTGCCGCAGCTGCCGATTGTCGATCTGTGTTCGGACAAGGTGGTGCTGCCGCTGGAGGGAGGCAAGTCCAGGCCGTCGCCGATCCCGGCCTGGCAGCGCTGGAATGATTACGGCATCGGCTGTTTCCTGGAGGGCGGGCCGGACGGCAAGGGCCCCGGCGAAAAAGGCCAGGCGGAGGCCGCCTTCAAGCGCCTCCTCAGTCCGGAGTTCAAGGACGAAAAGGCGGCTCACGCTCACGGCTATCTGAATCTGGCGCGCGTGCATCTGGCATACGGCGGCCAGCACAAGCTGGCTGCCGAGGTCTTGACCAAAGCCCGCAAGTGCGATCCGCCCGCGCCCTGGTGGACGGTGGCCTGGTTCACCGCCCTGGTCAATCTCGAGGACGGCGACCTGGACGCCGCCATCAAGAATCTCGAAACCATCCTCAATCCGAAACACCGCGATCCGGTGGCGAAGCGGGATTTCACCAAGGATTACGTGGTCCGCAAGGAACTGGGCAGGACCCTCTACCTCCGTGCCCGCCAGGAAGAAGGGGCGGAGGCCGAAAAGTTCCTGCGCCAGGCCATTGCCCATTTCGAACAAGTTCTGGAGCAGGATGCGGAAGACGTGATGAGCCACGAGATGCTGAGCCAGTGTTTTGCCCGGCTGGCGAAAGACGGGGGGCCGGCGCCACCGCCGACATCCTTGAGTGAGGAAGAAAGGCAAATTGACAACTTCATCACGGAGATCACGACGGCGGGCAAGCCGGACCGCCTGGAGGTCGCCAAAAAGTTGGCCCGGGTGTTGACCGGCTCGAAAACAACGATCCGCATGCCGGTCCTGGTTCAATTTCGCCAGCGGCTTCTGAAGATTCCCGAAGCCGACGCCGGCCTGCGCTTGCTGGTCGCGCAATCATTGACCCAGTTCGACCGCATGTTGCTCGCAGGAATTCCGGAGCTGGGCGATAGTCTGGCCGACCCGGCTCTGAACAAGGCACAGCGGCTGGAGGCCGCCGATGAATTGACAGCCGTCCTGGCCCAGCTTGGCATCAAGCCGGCGCCGGTGAACGCCCGGCCCTTGCTCGGCTTCGCCTCGATCTGGCCGGTCCCCGGTTTGCCTTCCGCGATGGCACTGGAAGCGCTGGCCGTGGGCGGTTATCTGCAAGGCCCCTTGCCGCCCCCGCGGCTCCTGGTTCTGGGCAGGCTCCGCCGGCAAGTGCGTCCCCTGTTCGATGCGGATGAAGAGCTGCGGGCCGCGGCCGCAATGGTCCTGGCCCGCATTCACCTGGTCATGCACGGCATC
>Ga0066903_100003472_pt1 | contig 12900 bp, 12 predicted proteins | sample PanSoiMetaGPlot1_FD_67491 | JGI IMG/M metagenome (GOLD analysis project Ga0066903, IMG submission 67491) | Tropical forest soil microbial communities from Panama analyzed to predict greenhouse gas emissions - Panama Soil - Plot 1 (version 2) | ecosystem: Environmental > Terrestrial > Soil >... | reverse complement strand
CGCCGGTGACGGCGACGAAGGTGCGTGCCCCGTCGAGGATCTCGATCTCGCCGGAGAGAATGAAGAAGGCTTCGTCGGTTCTTGTGTGGACGTGGGCGATCGGTCCGCCGCCCGGAGGCACGGTGGCTTCGACTAGTGCGAGCGAGCCGTTCGTCGACTCGCGTGACGCCTTGATCGTGTAGGTGTCCCCGGCGAACCAGGTAGTCGCACCCTCGCCTGCCGGAACGTGGACGGCTCTGCTTGTCAGATATGGCGGGTCTTGCCTGTCGTCGATCTTCTCTGCCGTGAGAGGCATGTGCGGCTCCTTCGTGTTGTGAGCAACTGAGCCTAGAACGACCATTGCGGGCTCAAGTATTCCAAAGGCCTTGGATGGACAGAATTCCGGGCTGACCCCTGAGGGAGCTATGAGCGCGGGAGCTTCCGCCGTCGTGCCAGGAGGCCACAGTGGCCGCGCGGAGATGGCCCACGGAACGACTGACCGCTGCCCCGGAGTTCAGCTTCGCCACCACTCGTTCACCGCTCGCTTACCCACGCGGAATGTCTGTTGGGTGAGGGTCGGCTCGCCGCAGGGGGCTTCGACAATGGGGAGGTTGAGTGTGGTGCGGCGTTTTCTGCTTCTTGGTCTGCTCGCGGCGGCCGTGGCGGTCGTCATGGCGTCCGTGTCTGCTGCTTCGCCGAAGAAGGCTGGGATCAAGCATGTTCTCTTGATCTCGGTTGATGGGTTGCATCAGTCCGATCTCGATTGGTACGTGGCACACCATCCGAGCTCCGAGCTGGCGAAGCTGGACCGTGGCGGCTCCGAGTTCAGGAATGCGCACACGTCTGTTCCGTCGGATTCCGACCCGGGCGGGACGGCGTTGATGACCGGCGGCGATCCGCGCTCGACCGGCGCGTACTACGACGTTGCCTACAGCCACGACGTCTTCCCGCCCGGCACCACCACGTGTTCGGGGCCTGTGCCGGGTGGCAACGCGATCTACGACTCCCCGGACGACATCCTCAACGCGGTGCCCGACCTGCTGAACAACGGCAGTGGCAACACCTTGCCGTCCTTCGACGAAGACGGCTCGATCTACCCCGGCGGCATCGACACGAACCCGGGCGCGATCATGAACCTGACCCCGCACCCGCAGTCGGGATTGAACCCGGCGACCTACCCGGTCGATCCGACGAGCTGCCAGCCGATCATGCCCTGGGATTGGCTGCAGGTGAACACGATCTTCCAGGTCATCCAAAGCGCCGGGATGCGCACCGCGTGGTCTGACAAGCACGCGATCTACAGCTCGTTCAACGGTCCGGGGTCGGGGGGTATGAGCATCGACGACTTCTTCGCCCCGGAGATCGACTCGCAAGCGGTCGAGCCCAACGGCGTGCCGTATCCGCAGGACGACGACTGGGCCCACATCGACGCCGCAACCAAGCAGTACGACGGCTACAAGGTGCAAGCAGTCATCAACGAGCTCAACGGCTACGACCACAGCGGCAGCCAGAAGGCCAGCGTTCCGGCGATCCTCGGCATGAACTTCCAGACCGTGTCGGTGGCCGAGAAGGTCGACTCACCCGGCACCATCACCAAGAACCCGGACGGCACCTACACGGTCGGGCCGCAGGAACTCGCGGGGTACCTGCCCGGCACGACGACTCCGGGCCCGCTGCTGTCCGGCGCGCTGGACTACGTCAACGCACAGCTGCAGCGGATGGTGGAAACGATCAAACAGGACGGTCTCCAGTCCTCTACGGCGATCATCATCACGGCCAAGCACGGCCAGTCGCCGCAGAATCCGCTTCTGCTAAAGCGGATCAAGGACGGGCCGATCATCGACGCGATCAATGGGGCGTGGTGTGAGCAGCAGAATCCGACCGCGATTCCCGACCCGACGACGTTCTGCACGAACGGGCTGGGCGCGGGCACGATCACCCCGCTGATCGTCGCCGGAACCGACGATGACCTGTGGCAGAGCTATCTGTCGGTCAAGACCCAGGACGCGGCCGACTTCGTCGCGGACTACTTGTGGCGCCACCCGGCAACGGCGAACCTCTACAACAACGACGGCGTGGACCGCGGCACCGCACAGGTCGCGCACTCCGGTCTGGCGCGCATCTACGCGGGCCATGCGGCCGCCGACTTCTTCGGCGTCCCCTATCTGGATCCGCGCTACCCGGACGTGTTCGGGCGCGTCCAGGTGGGCGTCGTCTACACCGGCGGCAGCAAGATCGCCGAGCACGGCGGCGACAACCCCGCCGACCGCGACGTACCGATCCTCGTCTACGCACCGAGCGTTAAAGCAGGATCCAACGGGCACCGGGTAGAGACCACCCAGGTCGCGCCGACGATCCTGCAACTACTCGGCCTCGATCCAAACTCGCTGCAAGCCGTCCAGCAGGAAGGCACCCAAGTCCTCCCCGGAATCGGCTAAGCGGCACGCTCGAAGCGGGGCGTCACCAGGGACTCGGTGACGCCCCGCGACCTGGCATCAGGCCGTGTCTCCGTCCGTGCCCGTCGAGCTTGGCCGAACCTGCGCGTCACTACCTATGCCGAAGCGCTATTCGACTCGCCCGCATACCAAGGGGCAAGAACACGGTCGCCGCGGTGATCCAGAGGAAGTCGGCGTGGAAGACGCCGAACCGAGTCACATGAAAGGTGTTCTTGCGCCACGTGTCTGAGCGCGCACCTGCTGGGGCCGCGCCGTAGGTCGCCGCGCCGAGCGCGACAAGCAGCGCGATCAGCGAAATGCTCAACGTGGGACTTGGTGCCGTCAGCCGACCCGTCAACGCGAGCTGCTTCATGTCGCCTCCGTTCGATTCGTGGAGACGTTCAGTCTGCGAGTACGCGCTTACCACGTGGTTACGCCCGACGGGCTTCTCGAGCCCGCTGGCCACAGCACTCAGCCCGAATCCGGAGTGAGCCAGTTGACCGTGGGGCGGAGCGGATCGCCACCGGTCTGCGTACCCCGCCGGAGGGATCTTCCTCATTCGAGTTCGGCAGGAAGTCGAGGTTCGCGCTAACTGCGGCGTCTCTGCGGATTGTCAAACGGTGAGGAAGGAGACGCCAAATGAAGTTCGCTTTACCGGTCAGGCCTATGGTGGTTCTCGCGGCGCTGATGCTGTCTCCATTCGTAGGGGTGGGAACCTCGTCGGCCGCGCCGCCGCCGGTTCAGATTCAGTCGGGCTGCACGGGCGACACAATCTCGGGCTCGGTGCTCTTGAAGAAGGGCGGCAGCTGGCCTGTGCCGCTCGCGTTGATGTCGAAGTCCCACACGGGTTCGGCCTTCGCCCAGGCGGCTGCGCCGAGGCAGGTGACCGGTAGCGGAGACGCAGCGCCGTTCACCTTCGACGTGTCGGCCCTGAACGCGTTCGCCTACCGGGTCGACGCCGACGGGGTCGAGGGGCGGGTGATTCCGGCGACGAGTTGCGCGCCGGGCCACCAGGTGCCCGAGGCGCCAGTGGCACTGCTGCTGCCGCTCAGCCTGCTCATCGTGGGTGGACTGCTCGTCGTCCGGGGTCGGCTGACCGGTCGGCGGGTGCTCGCCTAGCGGCGCGTGGTCGCAGCAGCTGCGACTCGGGAAGAGACGTGCGCGTCGGCACAGGTGAGCGTGCCGGCGCGCACGGCCCTGCTCGTCGGGTGCGTCGCCCTCGCGTACTGGTTCTCGCTCCGGTCGCTACTCGGCAACTGGAACTACCAGACTCCCTTGGGGGACACCGTGCTCGTCCCCTTCCTCGCGGTCGGGCTCGGGATCGCGGCCGCGCGGCGTCACCCATACTTCCGATTCGTTCGGCTTGGCCGGTTCGACTTCGGCCTCGGCCTTGCGCTGCTCGCAGGGGCACTTGTCCTGCTGGCCGCCGGACCGGTGGTTTGGTCGAAGTACTTCTGGGCAGCGCGTGTCGATCTTCTGACGCTGCCGCTGGCCGCCGCCGCCGGAGTCCTGCTCCTCTTCGGGGCGCGGGCACTCGTGCCGTTCGTCTACCCCACGGCGTTCCTCCTCCTCGCGTGGCCGCTCCCCTACTTGGCACTGCTTGGGGGCGTGCTCAGCACGTTCACGAACACGACGGCGGCAGCGGTGGGCACAGTCGCGTCCGCGACGCGCTTGGCCGCGCCGCTTCCGGGATCGGAGGGCACTGCGTTCGCGCTCAGCCATGGAGGACACCGCTTCAGCGTCGCGATCGGCAGTGCCTGCTCGGGAGTCGACGGGCTCGTCGGCTACCTCATGGTGGCGGCGTTCGCGACGTATTTCGTGCGCGGCTCGGCGATGCGACGCGTAGTGCTGTTCGTCGCCGGTGTCGGGCTCGTCTGGTCGTGCAACGTGCTGCGTATCCTGCTGATCCTCGTCGTCGGGCGTCTGGCCGGGGAGCCCGCCGCCTTTGCCGTGCTCCACCCGCTCGCGGGGCTGCTCGCGCTCAACGCGGCGTTGTTGCTGCTTGTGAGGCTCGGGCGGAGGACGGGTCTCCGGTGGTCAGGGCTCGAGCCGGCGCGGGACGACACGCCGCTCGCCCAGCCGGCGCCACCGCATCAGCAGGCGACGCAGAGAAAGATGGTCGCCCGGATCGGAATCCTCGTAGCGGTCAGCGCGCTGCTCGCCGTCGCAGACGGCCAGCTCGCTTCAGCGGCGCAGGGATATACGAATGACGGGCGTCCCGCGGTGCGCGCCTTCATCGAGCGGCCTACGGTGGGTCCGAGCTGGCATGTCAGGCGCATCGAGAAGATCGACTGGGCGACGCAGTACTACGGCCCTCACGCCACGTGGGTGCGGTACAGGCTGCGGCCCGCGAAGAGGAGCCGCGCGCCATTCACCACCTGGCTCGACGCGGTGCAGAGCCCGGATCTCGGGTCGCTCGACGCTTACTCGCTCGCTCACTGCTACGGCTTCCACCACTTCCAGGTCGACCTCGAGCGGCGCGTCGAACTCGGCAACGGCGTGGTCGGGCAGGCCTTCGTCTACCAAACCGATCGCGGGATATGGCACGCCGTCAGCTGGCAATGGCCCGTCCTCGGACGACACCACACGGTGACACACGAACGCATCGTCCTCATCGCCAGCACGAGCACACGGCCGAAGACTCCGGCGCCGCCGTCCGCAGGCGGCTTCCAGGGATTCGTACTTTCCTTACTCGACCTCCCCGCACGCTCCCAGGACGACAACCCGGCCCTGACGCGGGCGCTGACGAACCTCGCCGGCCATGCGGTGGCCGCCCGGATCGCACCCAAGGCATGAGCGCACTCGGCACCCAGTTCCTGCACAACGTCCTCCACGCGCTCTTCCTCCTCTACGCGATCCTCGTCATGACCCACTTCGCGCTCCAGGTGGTCTTCGCACAGTTCGCGTACCGTCGCGCCCGCGCCGCCCGTGAGCGACGACCACCGCTCCGGCGCTTCCCCGACGTCGACGTCATCATCACCTCCTACAACGAGGAGCCGCAGAGCCTCGACGCCTGCCTCTCCTCGCTCGCCGCCCAGGACTATCCCGGCCGCATCGCGGTCTGGGTCGTGGACGACGCCTCGCCGAACCGCTGGGACGTGATCCCGACCTACATCTCCTACAGCGAGCGGCCGGGCTGGCAGGCGCTCCTCATCACGACGAACCGGGGCAAGCGGGGAGCCCAGGACGTCGCCTTCCACGAGTGTGCGGGGGAGATAGTCGTCACGATCGACTCCGACACCCAGGTTGCCCCGGACGGAATCACCGAACTCGTCCACGCGCTCGCCGCTCCCCGGGTCGGCGCGGTCACCGGCAACGTCGGGGTCACCAACTGGCGCACCAACCTCCTCACGCGGCTGATCGAAATGCGCTACTGGGTTGCCTTTAACCAGGAACGTGCCGCCCAGAGCTACTTTCGCACTGTTCTCTGCTGTTCAGGTCCGCTCGCCGCCTATCGCCGGGACGTGCTCGACCAGGTCTGGGATCGCTACGTCAGCCAGACGTTCCGCGGCATCGACTGCACCTATGGCGACGACCGACACCTGACGAACCTCGTCCTCGCCGCCGGGTACGACACGGCTTACGTCCCGTTCGCCGAGGCCGTCACGAACGCACCAGAGACGATTCCGTCATACCTCCGCCAGCAGCTGCGCTGGAACAAGAGCTTCTACCGCGAGCTCCTCTGGACGCTCCCCTTTGTCCTCACGCGTCCGCCGTACATGGTCTTCGAGATCCTCGTCCAGGCCGCACTTCCGCTTCTCCTCACGCTCGCCGTGGTCTCCTCGCTTGTAGTTGCTGCGGTGGACAATCCGTTCCACCTCGTTCATTACGCAGCGATGGTCGCTGCGATGGCGCTCGTCCGGTGCAGTTACGCCATCTACCGGACTCACCGCCTCTCATTCGCCCTTTTCGTGACCTACGGCTTCCTCCACCTTGCCCTGCTCATCCCTATCCGGATTCGCGCGCTTCTCACGCTTTCGGACAATCGCTGGGGCACCCGCACGACCGTGCAGCGGACTCATACCCACTCCGCCGGCTTGGCGCGAACCTAGAGCTGCGGAATCTGTGCGGGAGGGCGGGTTGTCCTCACCTTGTGCCGACGGTCGCAGCTGGGGGTGCGGAACGCCGCCGGAGCGCGATAAGGCGCGATTCGGTCAAGTAGTTGCAGCGGAACCGCCGGCGTCAGCAAGCCGGTCTAGCACCCGGCGTTTCGGCGTTACACGTAGCCCTTGCGGTTCAGCCACCGGAGCGACGCATAGCCCCAGATCGGCGGCAGATAGAAGGTGCAGAGCCGCAGCGTGATCGCGATGGCGAACGCAATCGACTGGTGTACTCCGATCGCCGTGAGCAGGGCGGCGAAACTTGCTTCGGCGGCCCCGATCCCACCGGGACTCGGGATGAGGCTGGACAGTACCGACGCCCCCGTGAACACGAATAGGAGCTCCGCCATGTTCAGGTGGACGCCGTAGGCGACGCAGACGGCGCCGAGCGTGAGCGCGTAGAGGAGCACGGAGGCGAGCGTGCCGCCGAAGATTTCGAGGAGCTTGTGGGGGTCTCGCGCGAGCGTCATCAGGCTGGACAGCGCCTGCCGCATCGGCGGGATGACCTTGTTGCGTAACTTCGGCACGCCGAGGACGGCGATAGCTCCGAGTCCGAGCGCGATTCCCAGCGCGGCGAGGAGACGGGTGTTGACGCCTCCGCCGTGGAACAAGTTCTTGCTCGTATGCACGAAGGGCAGCGACAGGAGGAAGAGCGCGATCATGACGATCTTGTTGGACAGGTCGTCGACGGCTGAGCCTGCGACCGCCTCGGGAAGAGGCACTCCGAGTCGCTGGAGGAAGCGGAGGTTCATCGCGATTCGTCCTGCCGAGCTGGGAACTGTCAGGTTGACGAACTTGATCGCCGATTGCTCCGCGACGCAGGGGAGCAGCGGAAGCGGTGTCATCACGCCTCCGCGCATGGACACGCCGGATCCGACGAGCGTGGCCTGCGCGAGGATGAGCGCGAAGACGGCCCATGCCGGGCTCGCTTGGCTTACCTCGTGGGCGATCGTGCCGAAGCCGATGTTCGCGAGCTGGCTGATCAACAGGTAGGCCGCGAGGATCAGCGCGGCCATCACCGCGATGTCCTTCGGACGGATGCGCCGCAGTTGAACGAGGTCTGGCTCTTTCTGGCCACAGGCGGCGGCCGCGGCTTGACGAAGCTCCTTCAGGCCGACCTCATGGGAGCGTGCAAGGTCGCGCATGTGGGGCGTGAGCGCTGCGGGTTGCAGGTACGGGAGCACGCGGACCAGAGCGTCGCTCCAGCCTGCCTCCACGGCCTTGCCGAGTGCGCGGTCCGGTCCGACCAGAACCGCGCAGGCGACCAGCAACTCGGCGTCGTCGATGTCGAGCGCCGATTGGGGCGCACCGAGTGTTGCAGCCGAGAAGTCGACGAGCATCGGTTCGCCGTCGACCACCAAGACGTTGCTCAGGTTCAGGCGGCCATGCGAGATGTGCGCCGCATGGAGGCGCGCAACTTGCTCCCAGAGCGCCAGCAGCAGGTCGTCGTTCACCTGCTCGGGCGGAAGTTCCTCGAGCGGCGTGCTGTCGGGCTGGCGAGTGGCGATGAGCGCGTCGCCGTTCGGCCCGCGCGCAGCCGTCACGACCGAGGCTGCGCGGACGCCTGCCTGGGTGGCCATCAGCGTCGCCAACGCTTCATGCTGCACCTGTTCCAGCCGTCCCACGGTGATGCTCCGCGGTGGGTCACGGTAGGCGAGTGAGCGCCACCAGCGCGCGATGCGCTGGGTGTCCTGTGCGTCGCGGCCGAGGACGCGCACCTTCAGCGGTCCGTCCTCGTCGTCGGCTCTGTACTCGGCCGCGCCGACGTGCTGACGCGCTACCGGTGCCAGGTGGCTGACCTGGATCCCGAGAGACTCGAGCGCGCCCTGCACCTCTGCGACCGGTGGTACGCCGGCAGGGGTTCCGAACGCGATCCGCACGACCGATCCGGTTGCGAGACCGAGGGCGAGCGCCCCGAGGGCCGAGGACATCGGGGCCGCCTCGAGCACGATCGCGCCTAGTGCGGCCAGTGGCACGAGCCAACACCCGAGAACGCGCGCCGGGCGGACGAGCGCCGGTCCGACCACGACCAGCACTCCGGTCGCGAGCGCAAGCCGGAGTTCGGGGTAGCCCCACTCGGCCAGGAGGTGGACCTTGATCGGCAGCCAGTTGTCGGCGACCGCACCGCCGAGCACCACCGCGGCCCCGACCATGAGGAGGCCCGCGACAAGCAGGTCACGGGCCAGGTCCCAGCGACGCCGCAGAAGGACGTCGACAACGACCACGAGTGCGAGGACGAGCGCACAGATGAACGCGACGTCCCAGAAGCCTCCGGCCCAGCCGAAGACCGTCCGCAACGCGTCGTCTATGTCGTGCTCCTCCTTGGGTTCAGCGGCCGCGATCGCCGCCGAAAGGCCGAGGACGACGGCAGCCAAGAGCAGGAAGACCGAGTCGATCGTTCGCCTGTTACGAAATCCGGGCGCGGTAGGCGCGAGGAGGCTGACCTTCCACGAGTGCCCGGAGGAGGCCTCGTGCCTCGGCCGGCTCACGGCTTTGACCTCGGTGCTCTGTGGCAGGACGGAGTCCACGTTCGCCTCACTCCGCCAGCCTCTCATCTAGACGGCTCCCGGGTCGGGATCGCCCTCGATCTGCGTCGGCCTGAGGCGATGAGCTAGTGCTCGGGAATGTCCCGTGCGCTTATCTTTGGGCTGCCTTCAGTTCGTAGGCGACGAGGTACTTGGGGCCGAGCTCGTCGATGACCCGCGGGGGAAGCGTCCGGGGCGTGAGGGTGACCGACAGAGTCCTGGTCTGAGGGGTCGCCGGACGGAGCAGGAACTTGGGGCCGAGTTGCTCGATCTGCTGTGCGTTGTCCGCGACGCCGGTCGCGGTCCCGTTGCCTGCGGATGCCGGTGCTGCGGCCAAGAGCATTGCGGCGGCGAGTCCGGCTGTGGCGAGTCTGGTGGGGGACATGGGTGCCTCCTCGAGACGGGGAATGACTTCTCGTTCGAGGCTAGGTCGGCGGCGCGTTTCTGTCGCGCGCGTGTGCGACATTGAGTGTGTAACCACCGCGACATACGCTTTCGGCCATGCGCTGGCGCCTGCTGAGCGACGTGCCCGCCGAAGATGTGCGGAGGTTGCTGTCGGTGGCTCGGCGCCGACGGTTCCAGCGAGGAGAAGTGGTCTTCCACCGCGAGGACCCGGGCGAGTCGCTCCACCTGATCGTCTCCGGCCGCTTCGCCATACGCGTGATGACTCCACTCGGCGAGACCGTCTGGCTGGCGGTGCGCGGCCCAAGTGAGAGCTTCGGCGAAATGACCCTGATCGAAAGCGACTCGCGTCGGTCAGCCACGGTCTCGGCGCTGGAGGCGGCCGAGACATTCGCCGTCCGCAAGCCTGAGTTCGATGGGCTCCGGGAGCGCTACCCGAGCATCGACCGGGTGCTCATCGCACTCCTCGCCGGCGAGGTGCGGATGTTGAACGAGCGACTACTCGAGGCGCTCTACCTGACCGCCGAGCGGCGGCTCCTACGCCGCCTGCACGAGCTGTCGGAGGTCTACCGCCGGCCGGACGGATCGGTGGTCATCCCACTTACACAAGAGGAACTGGCGGAATTTGCAGGCGCGGCACGAGCGACCGTCAACCGAGTTCTTCGCGAAGAACAGGCCCGCGGCACGCTCGAGCTCCACCGCGGTCGAACACGAGTCCTCGATCCGGACGAGCTCTCCCGAAGGGCGGGCTGAACCGTGTTCGCGTCGAACTCGATCGAGTTGCACCCGATCCTCCGCCGCTCAGCTCACAGGGCTCAGCGGCACGGTTTACGGTCACGGGAGCAAGCCGCGGATCGGGCAGGCGCTATGAATACGCCATGAACACGACTAGGAGGGCGAAATGATTCTCGCCAACTACAACTTCGCCAGCTTCCTCTGGGACGTGCTGGTCATCTTCGCGTTCGTCATCTGGTTCTGGATGCTCATCGTGGTGGTCGGGGACCTCTTCAGCCGCCACGACATCAGCGGCTGGGGAAAGGCCGCCTGGATCATCCTGGTCATCGTCCTGCCATACTTCGGCGTCTTCATCTACCTGATCGCCGAGCACAGTGGTATGGCCGAGCGGCGCACGCAGCAGTTGCAGGCTGCACAGGCGGAGACGGACCAGTACATTCGCTCCGTCTCAGGGAGCGGCGGCCCAGCCGGGGAGATCGAAACGGGGAAGAAGTTGCTCGACTCGGGTGCGATCACTCAGGCTGAGTACGACTCGATAAAGGCAAAGGCGCTCGGGCAGGGCTGAGCACCCGGGGGCGTTGTGTCGCCGCCGATACGCATCTCGGGCAGAGAGCCGCGCAGGCACTCGCGCTTGCTGCGTCATGGCGGGGACACCTGGTCGGCCCAGATCAGTAGGTCGATGATGCGGACCTCGGTGAGCAGGTGGCCGCGCCGCCCGAGCTCGCGTCGAAGGGTGTCCAGCGCCGCGCGGTTGCGGTCGAGGTCGCGTTTGTAGCCGCTCACGAGGGCGAGCGCGCGCTCGCCGAAGCTCGCTTGTTTACCTGGGTCGTCGTCCGCTAGGTACTTCTGGACGACGCTGTCGAGCATCGGGATCAGCGCCGGGCGCTTGCGATGGAGCGCTTTGCTCGTCTTCGAGAGACCGACCCCGCGGATGCCCGCGAACGCGTCGAAGAGCTGCCTCAGCGGCTGCCACGGGACTGCGCGATTTGCTCCCACGAGCGAGGAATCGGAAGCGATGCCCCGTAGGGCACGTTCGATCCTGACGCGCCGCTCGAGGACCGCGGCGATCTCGGCCGCCGAAATGCGGGCGCCGTCTCGATTCGCGAGCCTCAGATCGACCACGCCGAACGACTCCGGCGGCGGGGGATCACCGATGTTGAGACGCCAAGTCTCGAGAAAGCCCAGCACGATCGACAGCGGATCCTCGAAAGCGACGCCGCTCCGGAGAACCACGGGTGGAACCGAACCCACCATCACAGGTACAGCCTAGGCATGGCCTTCGCCGACAAGCAGGAGGACGAGTCGTCCGTTCTTCGAGATGTTCGGCGCCTCTCGGACTGCGCCTGTACGCTTGGGCGCGATGCGGCCGCTTCGAGGAGTGCTCCTCTTCAAGCTCGGCGCTTGGGCGGGGATGATGGCTGCTGCTGCATTTGTCCGTCGGGCCGTTCCCTCGCAGGGCGACGAAGAAAGCGACGAGCTTCGCCTCGTCGCTGTCTTCGATGGCATCACGCTCGAGAGCCGGGCCAGGGCGTTCACCGGAGGTTCGATGCTGGCGTGGTACGGCGGCATCGAGGTCGACCTCCGCGAGGTCGAACTCGCACCCGACGCACGGCTGTCTCTCCACACGCTGTTCGGGGGGATCGCAGTCAAGACACCGCCAGGCTGGCGCGTCGAATCGGAAATGAAGGCCTTCGCGGGCGGGATCGACACGAGGACGACGTCGCAAGACGATCCAGATGCACCGGTACTCACCCTCACGGGGACCGCGCTTTTCGGCGGAGTTGCCGTCGGGGCGAAGAGGCACACAAACGGGCCTACCCCTGCCGCAGACGGCCCTTTGGCCAGAGATACCGCTGGTTAGACGTCTCCCACCTGCCGATCGATTTCTCAGCGACCGGCCCGAGCGCTTTCCAGCCAGCTCACCACAAGCCGCCATAACTACGCGACAAACTGCTCACGTTGAACCGCACCCTCTACCTCCTCCGTCACGCGAAGTCGAGCTGGGACGATCCCACCATCCCGGACCGCGACCGGCCGCTCGCGCCTCGGGGCGTCCGGGCCTGTGAGCTCCTTGCTGAGTATTTTCGCGGTCACGAGATCACACCCTGGCTGGTGCTGTGTTCCTCCTCGACGCGAACGCGACAGACACTGGAGGGCGTCTCGGCCGGCTTCGGCTACCCGGTCGAGGCGCTGATCGAACACGGTCTCTACGGTGCGAGCGCTGCCGAGCTACTCGACAGACTCCGACTGGTCGACGGTTCGGTCGCCTCGGTCATGCTGATCGGCCACAACCCCGCGATCCAAGAACTCGCAACCAACCTCGCCCGACCCACAACGCCCCGGGAGGCGTTGAGGGACAAGTTCCCCACCGGGGCACTCGCGATGCTCAAACTCGCGAGCACCTGGACGGCGCTGGCGCCAGGCAGTGCGACACTCACTGCCTTCGTCACCCCAAGGAAGCTGAAATCGCTGGCCTGACTCGGCTCAGGCCTCTGGGGCTGCGCGCATCGCGATCTTGAGGTCGATGATCGGCGTGCCGTCGATCGCCTCCAGGGCGTCGACGCGCAGAGTGGTCGGCCCGTCGAGCGCCGTGACGGTTACTCGGTGGACGCCGATGGGGTTTGGGCGGTCGGGGGATCGGGTTCTGAAGACGCCGGTGAGTGGGATCGTCGGGTCTCCGGTCGGGTGGGTCTGGAGGACGTCTCGGTCGGCGAGGTGAAGCCA
>Ga0066903_100003471_pt1 | contig 12902 bp, 9 predicted proteins | sample PanSoiMetaGPlot1_FD_67491 | JGI IMG/M metagenome (GOLD analysis project Ga0066903, IMG submission 67491) | Tropical forest soil microbial communities from Panama analyzed to predict greenhouse gas emissions - Panama Soil - Plot 1 (version 2) | ecosystem: Environmental > Terrestrial > Soil >... | reverse complement strand
GGGGCCGGTGTATTGCTCGCCGGCGCAGCGGTGGAGGAGGAGGCACGGGAAGATGTTCCGCCGTCGTTCGACGTCGCGGCGGCGGAGCGTTTTGCAAAGCTTGCGCTCGCCTGCGTTCACAAAGAGTACCCGAACAAGATATCTCACGTGCTGAACAGCGACGCGGACGTCGCGCCGCCGCGAAAATTGACGCCCGCTTTCTGCGGTTGTTACGACTGGCATTCGTCGGTCCATGGGCATTGGCTGCTCGTTCGGCTGTTGCGGAGCTTTCCGGACGCGCCGTTTGCAAAAGATGCCCGTGCTGCCCTGAAGCAGAGTCTGACTGCGGAAAACCTGAAACAGGAGGCCGTATATATTAAGGGTGAAGGCCGCTCTAGCTTCGAGCGGCCCTATGGATTGTCCTGGCTGCTCCAACTTTGCACGGAGCTGCGCGAGTGGGATGACCCCGACGCCAGGGAATGGTCGGCCAATTTGAAACCACTCGAGGACGCCGCGGTCGAGCGATTGACCAGCTGGCTCCCCAAACTTTCTCATCCGGTGCGCATCGGCGAGCACGACCAGACCGCGTTTGGACTTGGCTTGATGTTCGATTACGCGCGAACGGTCAAGAACGATTCGCTCGCGAAGCTGGTCCGTGATTCGGCCAAAAAATTCTTTCTGAGCGACAAAAATTGCCCGCTAAACTACGAGCCCTCGGGGGAAGATTTCCTGTCGCCAAGTCTGGGCGAGGCCGACATTATGCGGCGCGTTCTTCCACAAAGAGAATTCGCGAACTGGCTGAAGAATTTCATGCCGCAAATTCCAGTCGGCCGCGAAGGAAGCGAAAATGCGGATTGGTTGAAGGTCACGATTTCACCAGACCCGAGTGATCCGAAGCTGGCCCATCTCGATGGATTAAATTTGAGTCGGGCCTGGATGTTGGAAGGAATTCTTTCCGCTCTGCCGGAAAAAGATCCACGGCGCGTTGCCCTGCAAGCGGCCGCCGATGCCCACCGAAATGCCGGGCTCGCTGCGGTCACGGGCCAACATTACGAAGGCGGGCACTGGCTTGGTAGCTTTGCGGTTTATCTCGCGACGAAACGCGGAATTCCGAACGCCACTCCATCGCCGTCGCCTGCTCCGTCGCTCCCCGAGCAAGAGCAAGAATAGGGCGCTTGGAATCCGCGTCTCCTATTGCGCGTTAATTCTATGGTCTTCTGACAAGGCCTAATCTAGTGATGAGATCGGCCTTCACGCCAATTAGAAAGTCATGGACGAGTTCAGCTATCTCTCGGTTCTGCTTTCGGTGATCCTCGGCCTTGCCGTGACCCAAATTTTGAAGGGATTTCGCGGATTGTTACTCTCCCGAACGCGCATTCAGATTTACTGGCCCGTCATCGGCTGGGCCGTGCTGCTCCTGCTGGTTTGCATTCAGAACTGGTGGTCGATGTTCGGGATGCGCAACCGTCACGATTGGACCATTCAGCAATTCGCAATGGTTTTGCTGCAAACAATTCTTGTCTACATGGCCACGGGATTGGTCTTTCCCGATTTGTTCGGGGAGGAACGTGTCGATCTAAAGGAAAATTTCTACGCGCACCGCGGGTGGTTCTTTTCTTTCGGCTTCGCGACGGTCACGGTGAGCGTCTTCAAGAGTTTCGTCTTGGACGGCAGGCCGCTACCGCCGGCCGATCTCATATTCCACCTGGTCTTCGGTATAACGCTGCTCACTGGCGCTCTTACCCGGCGAGAATGGTACCACAAAACGCTGGTTATTTTTACGATCGTGACCTTCGTTCTCTATATCATTCTGCTTTACGCACGAATGCAGTAGCTGCATTCAATTGCTGTTGGTGTTTCGGTGACGGGAACAACACGTTCGTCATTTTGAAGACGAAGCATTGGCAAAATTTTGCCATGAGAAATTCACGAGCTTGTCGCGTGCGTTTTTTTTGGTTCACCGGCATAAACAAACGCAATGAAACACATTTTGGTGATCGACGACGAACCGGACGTTGCCGATTTGCTTCGAATCAACTTTCGCGCGCGTGGGGAATTCACCATTTCTGCGGCGGTCGACGGACTGACGGGACTGCAGAAAGCTCGCGACGAATCCCCGCTCGCGATCATTCTCGATCTCATGCTTCCCGGCATGTCCGGCTTTGAGGTTTGCCGAATCCTCAAGGCGAATGAGGTGACACAATCAATACCGATTTTATTTCTCACCGCGCGCGCGGACGTTTCGGATCGCCTCCGCGGTTTTGAGATTGGGGCGGCTGATTACGTAACAAAGCCATTTAGCCCGCGCGAAGTTGTGTTGCGCGTTAGTGCAATCGCTGGGCAGCAAGACGGTCAGCGCGGCGAACAAAAATGGTCGGGCGGAGAAATTTCTATCAACCAGACGCGCCATGAGGTCTCTGTCGGCGGAAGACCGGTGCGTCTTACCGCCGTCGAATTTAAACTTTTGACTTATCTGGTCCAAACTCGCGGAGAAGTGCAATCGCGGGATCAACTTCTGAGCAAAGTATGGGATTACTCTGACTCAATGACGACCCGAACGGTCGATGCTCACGTCGTTCGACTGCGAAAGAAACTCGGACAATGTGGCGACGACATCGAGACCGTCCGGACATACGGTTACCGCTTTCGCGAGGGCGAAAATCGACCGGAGTAATGAGTTTAGCCGGTCGGCGAAACCCGTGGCGAGGATAGGATCGGGGCTAAGGTGCTTTGGAGGGGCTGTCGGCTGTCACATTAGCGAAGGCTAATTGTAACAATTCGGCAACCTAACTGCCGTGTTAACGCCGCAGAAATGTTGCCTTTGATGACTCGACTCAACCGGTAGGCATTGAGAGCCTTGCGCTCGGGAAAAAGTCAGCAGGGTGCTGACTAAAACACTAACTCTAATAGGCTCCAACAATGAAAAAACATCTTAACCAGAAGGTCGTTAGGCAGACTGTTCAGTTTTTCGCTTCCGCCGTGGTCGCGGTCGCGGTTATGGGAATCGGGGATTTAAAGGCGGCGCCCTATGCTGACCGGAATCCGAACGGCTCAATCAATGTGGGCAACGCCGGCATTTTCACTGTTTTGACGCACGGCGATTTCACCGGGTCGGATTCAAGTCTTGTTAATGGAAATGTTGGGGTGAGCGGCACCGGGAACTTCACCCTGTCAAATTCCGCGACCGTGAACGGCGATCTGTACATGAACAGCAGCGGTACGGTCGCAATCAAGAATTCGGCCAAGCTTAATGGGCAAAAGAAACTCAATCAGAACACACTCCTGAACAGCGCCTGGGCGGATGCGATTAGCCTTTCCAACGCAGCGGCCGCGGAATCGGTGACACCCAGGTACAGCTCCATTACCAACGTCGATCTTAGTGGTTCCTCCAACTTGACGATCACCGGCAACGCTAATGAAAAAGTCGTGCTCAGTCTCCAGAATTTTCAATTGACCGGTTCGTCATCGTTTACCCTTCAAGGAACTACCACGACCACTTTCATCATAAACGTAGCGAAGAACTTTTCGCTCGATACGAGCGCGTCAGTCAATCTGGTAGGCGTTCCAACGGCAAACGTTCTCTTCAACGTTCTTGGCAGCAAGGGTAAAACGCAGATCCTGGATAGCAGCCACCTTTCCGGGACACTTCTTGCTCTTAATCGCACAGTTACGGCGACCAGTTCAATAGCCGTCACCGGGCGAGTAATTGCGCAAAGCGTCGCGCTCTCGCTCAGCGGCAAGATCGCAACCCCGACAGGGAATCAATAGCCACCAAACAGTGGCCGTGAGAACGCAAGCGGTAGCGCTGGCACCAGCGCTTACAGCGCCGCAGAGCGCTTCGGTAAGCGCGGCTGGCGTTATCAGCCGCGTTTCTGAAACAGCTTCCGCGTTACTGCTGGTTGGATCGTTTGCTGTAATTCAGGCGTTGATCGGCGGGACTCGGCTGGTCTTCAGTTTGCCGGCCTACGGATTGTTGGCCGTGATGGCCGTGGTTGCCGCTACGTCAATCGGGCAGATCAAATCCAGACCCAACCGGGTTTGTTTGTTCAGTACGGCCTTGTTCTTGGGTTACGTAGTCGCACGAGCGGTTTTGTCGCCGGTCGACTATTTGGCGCGCCCCGACACCTATCTGGTCTTGGGTTGCTTGATTGTTTATCTCTTTGTCGCATTTGTTTTCACCGACGCGAAACCGCGAGTTCTTTTTTTCTTTTTTCTGCTCGCTGTTGCGGTGGTTCACGTCTGCATCGGCGCGATTCAATTTCGCGATGGCACCAATTACATGCTCATCTCTTTCTTGCAGCGCTTCGATTACGGGCGAAGGGCGAGCGGTCTTTATGTGTGTCCCAATCACCTCGCCGGATTTCTTGAAGTAGTCGGGATTTTCGGCCTGAGCATTGCCTGCTGGGGTAGGTGGTCGGTTTGGGTAAGATTGGTCGCTCTCTACGGAGCCTGCGCCTGCTACGTAGGCGTGTTGTTGAGTGCCAGCCGCGGCGGCTATGTCAGTTGCCTGGCAAGTTTTCTCGTCTTTTTGGTGCTCTCCATAGCCGTGCTTGTCCGCACCGGGCGGCAGTTTTTCAAGAGAATCGGCGGCGCACTTGTAATATTCGTAATCGCAACCTTAATCGGTGGGGGCCTTTTGACCAACAAGATGCTCTACCTTAATGATCGCGTTGGTCCACTCGCCGCTGAGCAACACGATATCAGAGATGACCTTAGCCAGGCTGCATTGCAACAATGGAAGTTGCAGCCGCTGATCGGCACCGGAAGCGGCACTTATCTTTTTTATGGCCGTCAATTTCGGACGGACCGCGTGGACGCCGATCCGGTGGAAGTCCATAACGATTACCTTCATCTCCTGGCGGAATACGGGATCATTGGCGGAGTCGGTTTCTTGATTTTCCTTGGAGTGCATTTGCTTAGGGGGTGGAAAAACTTCCAACGCCTCGGACCAAAGCGTGTCGCCGCCTCGACCAGTCTGCTCAGCAACAGGCTGGCCCTGCAAATTGGCGCGCTTTCTGCCGTGGGCGCGTATCTTGTTCATTCGGCGGTTGATTTCAATTTGCATATCCCGGCAAACGCGCTCCTGCTCGCGTTTGTTTTCGGTTTGCTTGCCAACGCAGGACTTTCGCAAGGCGCGAAACGGCTTACTATAATCCAGTTGGCCCCTTTGCCCATTTTGGGAATCGTCGTTGCCATCCAGTGTGTTCGTTTGTTGCCGGCGGAATATTTCGCGGAGCGCGCTCGCGTAGCCCTGCGCGACAACGACCCGACCACGTCCGCGACCTATGCCGTTCGCGCGCTCGAGACGGAGCAGAAGAACCCCAATATTTATTACTACCTTGGACAGGCAGGGGTCCTGGAAGGCAATGCCGCCACCGATCCAGAGAAACGCGGGTTTCTATTTCAGGTCTCAATTACTGCTTTCAAGAAAGGGTGGGAATTGGTTCGACAGGACGAAACCTTCCCGCTTGCGCTCGCATCGGTCTATGACGGGCTGGAACAATTTCCAGAGGCGGAATCGATGTACGAAGTTGCGACTCAGCTTGATCCAAATTCGCCAGCGACGAAAGCGGGTTATAAAGCTCACTTAGAAAGGTGGCGGGCGGCGAACGCGGCCATCCTTCAAGAGATTAGTACTAAGCCATCATCCGACTAGAAGGGATTAACAAGTATGGGCCAGAACGATGACGTTAAGCTTCATTTTTTAGACTATTGGCGGGTAATACGCATCCGCTGGCTGCTCGTCCTGTCCGCTTTTCTGTTGGTGGTAATAGCTGCGGCCGTTTTCACTTATTTTCAGCCTCGCGAATATCAATCCTCCGTCTTCGTTGAGGTAAAATCGACCGCGCAAAACCCTCGCATCTTTAATCAAGGCGATCCGAACCAGTCGATCCACGATCCGCAACTGGCGCCGACGGTTTACCAGGTCATTCAACGTACCGGAATTCTCTATCCGGTGATCGAGCAGTTAAATCTTCCGGAGAAATGGAGTCGAGACGGCCGTCGTCCAACGCGAGAAGTGGCCTACCAGATGTTACGAGGCAAACTCAATGTTGATGAAGTACGTAACACCGACCTTCTGCAAATCAGTGTTTTTGATGAGAATCCGCAACTCGCAGCCGACATCGCGAACAAAATCGTCACTGTTTATCAGGACGGACGGGTCGCAGAGGAAAAGGAAATGCTCAATCGCGCCGTTACCGCGATGAATGAGGAAGTCGGCAAACAACAGAAACGAGTCGAGGAGGCGGCCGCAGAAATGGCCCACATTCGCGACGAGGAGCACATTGTCGACCTCAATCCGGAAGGCACGGAAGATACGCAAGCACCCGTAAACAACATCGTGGTCAAACAGGAACAGCAAGTGAACGACGCGGACGCCAAGATCGCAACGCTTTCGAGCAAGCTGGCGCAGATTGAGAGTCTCCAAGGCGATGATTTGATGCGGATGCTGCCAACTCTCGATGTCCAGGATCCAACCGTCCTAAAAATTCTCCCCAATTATCAGGATGCGCTCGCGCAGGAGGCTTTGCTTCTGAATTCCGGCCTTGGAGAGAATCACCCAAAGGTAAAATCGCTCCGCGCTGCGCGCCAGGTTTACACCCGTCAACTTGAGCAACAGATCGGAATTATTCGGGAAGGGCTGGAAAGAAATCTGAAAACCGCGGAGGGGACGCGCGATGAACTGCACAAGCGCCTGGACCAGATTAACGCCAAACAACTGCAGACGAAAAATCTGAGTGCGAACTACACCCGGGCAAAAAATGCCTACATCAAGGAAAAAACTTTGCTCGATGGCGTGCGCACTCGCGCCCAATCGCAAACCATGGAATTGGCGATGCCGCGCTTTGCCGTGAGCGTGAAACAAGTGGCCGAACCGTCGAGTTATCCGTCGCGTCCTCGAGTCGGATTGAATCTATTCCTGGGCGCATTGGTTGGCCTCGTCATCGGGATCGGTCTCGCATTTTTTATTGAGTATCTCGATACCAGCGTGAAAACGATGGACGACGTCGAAAGCGTGCTCGGCGTTCCCGTGCTTGCGATCATTCCGCAGAACGTTGGGCTGCTACACAAATCCCAAGGCGACACGGCTGACGCAGAAGCTTACCGTATTCTGCGAACGAATCTTGAGTTCAATCGAGCAGGTCCCGACCAGAATACCATCTCGTTGGTCAGCGGTGGTCCCGGGGAAGGAAAATCCACCACCATTGCCAACCTTGCTTTTATTTGCGCTCAAGGCGGCTACTCCACGTTGATCGTAGATGCCGACCTACGCCGGCCAGTTCAGCATCGGTTGTTCGAGATGAGCAATGAAGTTGGTCTGACAAATTATCTTACCTCCGAGATGAACCTGGCTGACGTGATTTTCCCGACCGGTTCGGAGAATTTGTCGCTGTTGCCGAGCGGGATTCTTCCGTCAGACGCCGTCGGTATTCTCAATTCGCAGCGGATGTCGGACACCATCGCCGAGTTGAAAATGCGCTATGACTTGGTGTTTTTCGATTCTCCCCCAATTCTCGGAGTCAGCGACGCGTCAGTTATCGCCAGCGAAGTCGATCAAACGGTGATTGTTGTTCAGCACCGCCGATTTCCGCGGTCGATGCTCGCACGCGTGAAGCAGGCGGTTCTCGGCGTCGGTGGAACGCTTCTCGGTGTTGTGCTCAACAATGTCGATCTGAAACACGACCAGAATTACTACTACTATACGAGTTATTACGGCTACTATTCGCAACCGGATAAACCGGCTACTCGTCGCCGCGAAAAGGCAACCGTATCCGCAAATGGAAACGGTAGTGGCAACGGTAATTACGAAACGGACGACTACTAATGCTACGATTGCTTGGGATTCTCTTTTTTGTGACAGCGAATGCGGTCTTTGGACAGGCCGCACTTCGTGTTGGCGACCCCGTTGAACTGCGAATCGGTGGCGTACCCACGGAAGATCAGACCCAGATCAACAATACCTATAGCGTGGATGCAAACGGCGCGATTAATTTGCCCTACATCGGCAAAGTGCACGCCGTGGGACTGACTCCAGCGCAGCTATCGCGTTCGATCGAAGACAACTATCGGTCCAACAAGATTTACACGAATCCCAACATAACGATCATCATGCAGGCCACCGCGCGCTTTGTTAACGTTGGCGGCTCGGTGCGCGCTCCTTCCCGCGTTCCATTCACCGAAGACATGACGCTGTTGACCGCGATCAACGCCGCCGGCGGATTCAACGATTTTGCCGATCAACGGCACGTCCGGCTTTTGCGCGGGAATGAAGCCAGTGTTTATGATGTGCGAAAGTTCCGCCAGGATCCGGCCCAGGACGTAAAACTTCAGCCCGGCGACAAAATTGAAGTGCCGCAGAGCTTTTTCTAGCGCACAAACGACTTAGGAATCGGCCAGCAGACGATAACCGAATCCACGTACCGTCTCGATCGAATTTGCGGCCCGTCCAAGTTTGTCGCGTAGCCGGCGAATATGAGTATCGACGGTCCGCGTATTGATGAATGCTTCATAGCCCCAGGCGCCGGAGAGCAACATCTCGCGGGAATGGACCCGTCCCGGCTTTTTCATGAGGAGGGTGAGCAATTTGAATTCGGCAGTCGTTAGGCGGATCGCTCTCCCACCAACTTCAACCTGATGACGAATCGGATCGAGCTTGATCAAGCCACAGCTTAACGTTTCGTCCTCCATTTTTTCGGAGCGACGGCGCTCAATGGCTTTTATCCGCAAAACGACTTCACGCGGACTAAACGGTTTCGTCACATAATCATCCGCGCCGAGCTCAAGACCGGCGAGTCGATCCGCCTCGGTCGCTTTTGCCGACAGAATGATAATCGGAATTTCGCGCGTGACACGATCGCTCTTGAGAATCCTGCAAATTTCGAGTCCCGACATTTTCGGAAGCATCAGATCGAGAATGATTATCCAGGGGGGTTCATTGCGCGCTTTCTCAAGGCCGGCCAGGCCGTCGTTCGCGGTCGCAATCGTATAGCTGGTGTCTTTCAACAAACGAACGGCAAGCAAATCGATCACATCCTGTTCATCTTCAATGATCAGAACGGTTTTACTCCGATTCGCCTGCGTCTGTGGATGCATGAACGATTCGCTATTGGGCGATTGCGCGATCATTGGATCGGCGGTTTCCTGACTTATCTGAACCATAATGAAGCGCTTTCATAAAAACGCGGCGCATACTAGGCGGGCGAAGATGTCGTTTGTATGACCTTTTCGTTAAAGTTGTGTTACATCTCTCGGCCTCAAATGCGTCAGGGAATTCGACCGCCCGGGTGTGTTTTTATCGATGTAACAGGTCTGCAACATTTCGTCGCGTAAATGTAACGACCCGCTTCTTGAGAGGGGTTCGGGTGGCCGGAATAATCAAGCCGTGCGATTTCGACGACATCGCGTTTTTTTTTCACGGGAGCGCGATGGAGGCGCAGGCGGGATACTTTTTGTCGCGATCTTGCTCTGGTCAGGCGCGAACCCCTGTTCCGCGATTGAAACAGTTCCGCAGACCGGGCCACTTTTTATCAAGCAATACCGCGTCCTGGGCGCACATCGCCTAAGCAAGATCGAGATTGAGCGCGCGGTGTATCCCTTCCTGGGTCCCGGTCGCGGACCGCAGGACGTCGAGCAGGCGCGCGCCGCGCTTGAGAAGGCGTATCAGGCAAAAGGCTTTCAAACCGTGTCCGTCCAGGTCCCGCAACAATCGGGGGCGGGCGGTGTCGTCGTTTTAAGTGTCACAGAGAGTACGGTCGGCCGTCTGCGCGTTCGTAATTCGCGATATTTTTTGCCATCGACAATCAAGAAAGACGCGTCGTCCCTCGCGGAAGGAAGTGTTCCTAATTTCAACGAAGTTACGCAAGACATTGTCTCGCTGAATCAATGGCCGGACCGGCGCATCACGCCGTCGCTCAAAGCCGGTGTGATTCCCGGAACGGTCGATGTCGATCTCACTGTCCAGGACACATTACCACTGCATGGAAATGTTGAGTTAAACAATCGCTACAGTGCGGACACTGACCCGCTCCGTCTGAACGCGGCACTGAGTTACAACAATCTTTGGCAACTCGGACACTCAATCGGAGGGAGCTTTCAAATCGCTCCGGAAAACATCAATGAGGTCCTGGTTTATTCGGCGTACTATGTTGTCCGCTTTGCGGATCCGAGCTGGCTCACTCTAATCGCCCAGGGCGTTAAACAGGATTCGAACGTCTCAACACTGGGAAGCATAGACGTAGCGGGCAAAGGCGAAGTCATCGGCGGTCGCGCAATCATTACGTTCCCGCAGCTGACGAATTTCTTTCACTCGCTCACACTTGGCCTGGATTACAAACACTTCGATCAGGACGTGACCATTGCTGGCGTCACGGTGCCAACGCCGATCTATTATTATCCGTTCAGTGCGAATTATACGCTAACCTACGCGCCGAAGGGATCGATTACGACCGCCGACTTCGGTGTCACGTTTCATGTCCGGGGGATGGGCAGCACGCCAGCGCATTTTAATTTCAATCGTTTCGATGCCGACGCGAATTTCATTTACCTGCGTAGCGATCTCTCACATCAGCACGATCTGCCGTTCGGGTTCCAGGCTTTCGGCAAAATTCAGGGGCAAGTTTCGGATCAACCGCTGGTCAATAGTGAGCAATTTGCCGGGGGCGGTTTACCCACCGTTCGCGGTTACCTCGAAGCGGAGACGCTTGGCGATAACGCTGCCGCCGGATCTCTGGAACTGCGAAGTCCGAATTTTCTGAGTTCGTTAGGTGCGGAGGCAAACGAAGGCCGGATTTATGCCTTTGTCGACGGCGCATACCTCGAACTGCTCGATCCATTGCCGGAGCAGGATTTCCAATTTGCGCTCGCGAGCGCCGGCGTGGGCGCGCATGTGCGGCTGCGAAATCATTTCAACGGCTCAATCGACGCAGCTGTTCCTTTTATTAGTCAAACTTCCACCACTGCATTCGACTGGCGCGTGACTTTTCGCCTTTGGGCCGATTTCTAACTTCGACAGCCAAATCCCGCAACATGAAAGCAAATCTCATTAGATGGACATCGCTCTTTGCCGGAATCCTGTTTCTCAGCTGCGCGAACAACGCCCACGCCTGGTGGAACAAAGAATGGACGATTCGGAAAAAGATCGACATCGACACGACGACCGCCGGCGCGCCGATCGCCGATGCGATCGGGACAACCGCGATTCTGGTCCGGCTTCACGATGGAAACTTCAAGTTCACTGAAGCGAAGGAAGACGGCAGCGATATCCGGTTCGTCGCGGGCGATGAGAAGACTCTTCTCACCTATCACATCGAAAAATACGACGCCTTACTGAACGAAGCGTTTGTGTGGGTGAAGCTTCCGGATCTCAAGCCCGGCGCGAAGACAACATTCTGGCTCTACTACGGAAATGGCGGCTCGAAAGCGACCCGCGTAGATGACGCGAAGGGAACGTACGACGTCAACACGGTCCTTGTTTATCACTTCGCCGACAGCAATTCACCCGCACACGATTCCACGACTTATAACAATAACGCACAGAATCCCGCGGTTCCTGTTTTGGGATCATTGATTGGCCCCGGCGTTCGTTTTGACGGCGCGACCCCAATCACAATTCCAAACTCGGAATCGCTCGCTTGGACTGAAGGATCGACCATGACATGGTCGGCGTGGATCAAGCCGACCGCGAACCAGCCGAACGCGATCATTTTTAAGCGCGAGGGCTTCAGTATTGGGGCGGACAACGGGAAGCCATTCGTCGATGTGAATGGAACTCGTGGTGTCGGTTCCCAGGCCATGGCGCCCAATTCCTGGCATCATCTCGCGGTCACCGCGGCCGGCTCGAACATCACTCTATATATAGATGGGCAAAGCGCCGCCACGCTGAGCGCTTCGCTGCCGGTCTCGACCGCGGCGCTCTCGCTCGGGGACAGTTTCGCCGGTGAAATCGATGAATTGGAAATCGCGAAGGCCGTTCGCCCGGTGGGCTTCATCAAGATTGCCGCGATGAGTCAGGGGCCTGACAAGGCGGCGAAGTTGTTCGCATTCTCCTCCGACGAAACAAAGACGAGCTGGTTCAGTGGCGGTTACGTCGGAATTATTTTGAGCTCGCTCACCGTCGACGGCTGGTTGGTCATCTGCATTCTCGTGGTGATGTCTGCCATCAGCTGGGTAGTGATGGTCGGCAAAGCAAAATTTCTCAAGGCGACCGTCAGCGGCAACAAACAGTTCTTTGAAGATTGGAAAGATGTCGCGGCCGATCTGAGCTTTCTCGATGAGGGAGACGTGCGCAAAGTCTTGTCGTTAGGCGGGCGGATCGACAATCGCGAAGCGCAACTGGTCAGGCACTCGTCCGTCTACCGCATTTATAAGATCGGCGCGCACGAAATTCGACACCGACTCGATTTCGAAGGTGCAGCGAAAACGCGTTTGCTTTCGGCCAGGTCAATCCAGGCGATTCGCGCGATGCTCGATGGCGCTCTCGTCAAAGAGCAGCAGAAACTGAATCGCCAAATGGTGCTGCTGACGATCGCAATCTCAGGTGGCCCGTTCCTCGGTTTATTGGGCACCGTCATCGGCGTGATGATCACGTTCGCCGCGATTGCCGCGCAAGGTGACGTCAACGTAAATGCCATCGCGCCCGGTATCGCGGCGGCACTGGCCGCAACGGTCGCTGGTCTGGCGGTCGCGATTCCGGCGCTGTTTGGTTACAACTACCTGCTGTCGCGCGTGAAGGAAGCCGCGAGCGACATGCACATCTTCATCGACGAATTCGTCACCAAGATTGCCGAGTACTACGGCGGGCGAACGAACGGAGGTCGCAATCCCGAAGAAGTCGAGCTCGAGATGATCGCCTAACGCATCAGATAAGAACGAGGACCTACCATGCAAGTTCAGGGAGACGAAAAACCATACGACGACATCAA